>Ga0137436_1000028_pt1 | contig 46253 bp, 58 predicted proteins | sample EasRivERMGT119_2_FD_102328 | JGI IMG/M metagenome (GOLD analysis project Ga0137436, IMG submission 102328) | Soil microbial communities from meander-bound floodplain in the East River, Colorado, USA - East River MetaG ERMGT119_2 | ecosystem: Environmental > Terrestrial > Soil > Floodplain ...
CTTCCTGCCATGTAGCAGGTTCATCTCTATTGTCTGAATACGCGTATGTACGTGATCTCTTGAAAAGATACAGAATATCACGGAATTCCTGCACATTAGTGAGTGGATTACCATCTAATGGTACAATAATCAGCCCATCTACCTTTGAGATAGCCTCTGGCTCACCCGGCATACTGACTCTAGCCACCGAACGATTATCAGGTTTCGTCGTATCAGGTGTTCCATCTTCCTTTTCAGGATAAGAACCCTCTCCAACCAACACTAATCTACTATGGTAGGTATTGAGTGCGACTCCGGCAGGGATTTCACTGTAATTATCGATTAGATGGGATGCATCAGCCACTAGATCTGAATCATAGTAACTGACATTCATCTGCGTGTCAGTCATATTAGGCAACGTGCCTTTTGGAATGAAGAAGAATTGATATCCCTTCTGATCTCCATTATATTCTGGAATTGCTTTAGTTGAGACTAGATGCCGCTTGACTACATTAACATTTGTAGGAGGTATCGGAACAGGGATATTCGCTACCTGAACTCCTTTAGATGAGTCAATATAAGTGTTTCCACCAAAGAACTGTGGCCCCGGTGCAGTTAAATAGCCTGAATCAGTCTCAAAGACTACACCAACTAGATGGAATCCAAGATCACAGAATCCCGGTACGTTATTTGAAAGCACTAATCCATCGTTAGTAAGGGGAGATCCAACATTCACCGCCGTAGTAGTAGTTAATTGAGCATCTGTCTTATCAATAGTTAAATCTCTAGTAACAAGATCAGTTCCAAAATCATGCACTAAAAAGAATCCAGGAAATGCAGGATCTACAACAGACATTACTACCTGTCTACTAACAGTTCCAGCAGGACCGATAGGAATACCAGTTAATTTAACTTTCTTATCCCCCGGTGCAACTAGTATTGTAGAAAATACAGGTCCATGTCCGACTGTAATCCCACCTGTAAAAGTACCAGTAAATACAGTAAGAAAAACATGCTGTCCAGCAGTTACGGTTCCTGTTGCTCCATCATTGTACGCAATCATTGGCTTTATGCCATTGGCAACACTTGGAGACACACCATTATATGGAGGTGCCCCCGCTGCTTTACGCGCAGGCGTAATAGCTTTCCCATCATACACGTAGAGGAATTGATTCGGCAGTCCAATCTCGTAATTGATTCCCTGTTTATCTGGTAATGAATGGAATGGAGTGATGTATGCGCGACCATTAATAGCCACGAATCCAAAGTCCGTCATCCCAGCAAGTGATAAGACTTGGAAGGGAATTGCAGCAGCAGCTTTACTAGTAATATGATGAATAGTTCCTGTAGTACCTCCCGGCCCACCAGCAATAGTCAATACAAGTAGTGTTGGACCTCCAGTAGATCCCGGACCAACAGTTACATAGTCATAAACTCGATAAATATTGTTTAAGGCAACATCAGTATGATACTTATCCAATGGATCACGAGTCTCTACACCCGAATCAAAGAATTGAACATTGGTAGCTTCAATGAAATGATCCGCGGGAACTGATTCAGGATCTCCACGATCCCACAGTCCACCGAATTCTTCAATGATAAATGCTTCGTGATCTCGCATTCCTGGCATGGTTAAATCCAGAAGATCGTGACAATTGTAGGTAACGTACCAATCAATACTAATGCTTGAAGTTGGCCCATCGCTAAAAATGTGGGACTAGTTGGATGTAATATAATCCCATAGGCAGAATTAGGATCGATCAGTTCGGGTGATGCGTAAGAAAGTATGATTTGATTTACATTAGTAGCAGCAGGTACAATTAGAATACCCTTCAGTTCAAATCCAAGTAAAGGTCCAGCGGAAACTGCATCAGGAGGAACGATTGTATTTCTACCAATCTGAAGTTCGTGGGTAGTCACACACATAGCAGACTTCACATTCGGAGTCATGCTATGAAGTTGATTCAGTACCACATCTCCCACAGAGGAGAGATGGATTTGAACGAAAGAAGTGGATGGCATGTTATCGTCCTCTCGTCTTATAACTGTACCTGAATGGACGATGACGTGTCATCATCTGTTGCTTGCCCTTATTACTGATTGCAACTACTCTTTCCAGAGCCTTATCAGCAAGATCATTTAATACTTCAGCACGAGTTTCATTCTCTGCAATGAACATGGCACAGAGAGCAGCAGATTTGTAAATGATAAACATTTCAGCATTGTTATTGAAGTACAGATTATCATCCGAATCCGCTCCAGAGAATGGTCTACGGATGTAATGCAAACGAACTTCCATGTCTACATTAGCACCCCTCATATTGAACATTACTTGTTCACTCTTGTAACACCATGATACGAGTGAGTTAGTTGGAGGAAAATCGTCAGGGAATTCCTTCCGAGTTAATAGAAGGAATTGACCATCAGATCCCTGCTGACGCTCACGTAATTCCTGAATTTCAATCAAATCTACTGGATAATCCGTAAGATATGGACTACCAGCCTTAACTATATAGACTTTAGAAGTTTCATTAGTGAGTGCAATATTATATTCCATCAGCACTTGATCCAGTTCACCCAGAGCAAGTGCCATCATGGGCCATACAGTAGCCGTAGTGTATTCAGTTTGAGCATAGTCATTCATTAGTGCAGCAACTTCCTGCACTAGAATGTTCCTATTTGTAGTTAATGCCATGCTACCACCCTACGAAATTACCCAAGCAGAATTACCAGCCGTAATCGTGCAGGTGATTGTCGTGACACCAGTCAGATCGAATTCCTTGATATTATCTCCGGCTCCAGTGGCTACCTGAATCTGGACTGCTGGAGCATCAAAATCAAATACAATATTCTTTACGTCACGAATGACTAGAGCTGTAGCCTGAACATTCGGACCCGTCTTTGCCGTTACTGTAGCTTGATGTGTTCCGGGCATCTTGTCCTACTTTCTTTTACTGAGCAAATGTGAGATTCAACTTCTTTGCGAGTTCTGGATCCGCGATAGCCTTACATGTCTGACAGATGGGAAATTGACCATTTCTGAGTGCGCCACACGCGACACAACGGATTAATTCCGCTGCTTGTATGTCACCTAACCACGGTTTCTGCGTGATATTCAGTTGTTTACACGCAAGTCGTGCGTCATCACTGATAGAGAGTGGATTTCCATTCGACCGACTCCACATAACATCAGAAATTCGAATAATTTCCATGAACCATTTCTTCTGTTTAGCCTGAGCATCCACCAACAGAGGCATATGGTTCTTTTTCAGTCCATCTTCAGTGTGTTCGCCGGGAATATAAAAGATGCCCGGCTTCTGATCACCCGCATTGCTAGCAAGCAGACAATTACAGTAGTCATTGACGATAGAATCAGCAACTTGGATGGAACTGACGGGGATTTCCAATAACGGTTGATGTTCATCGATTTCCTTCCACCAACTACTGGTGCCAACTACAAGAATTGACGGTTTTTCAAATGATCCCGGAGGAATTTCAAAGAATCCGGGTGTAATCGTTGCCTTACTCTCCCGAACCCACTTTGGAAAGATACTCACTACAGTACACTTGTCCATTGGATTGACGGGAGCGCGTAGAGTCCGACGATTAATTTGACTAATACCTGGAAATTCACCTACGATACTCATATTTATTCCTTAGTGTAATTTGGGGGAACTACAATACCCTGCTTGTAACGTAGAGCATCGCCTACATTTGTCTCATCACCGAATAATTCCCCTTGTAATTCGGTAATCCTCTGTTCCTTACCTTCTGGAGTCGTATTCTTCTCTGAATCTACGTATTTTCTCAGAGAGGCTTTACCCAAAGCTGCAAAAAGCGTATCCACAACAAACTTAGTAGCAGCCCATATAGGAGGTAATGCGTTCTGGTCCCCATCACAGTATGACCAAATCGGTTCGTAACTGATTTTAACTGCTGGGAGTTCATGTTGACTAATCTCGGGAACTGCTACCAGCCGTTCCAACACATACATTTCTTTCATGTACGGATATTTCTTAACTTCACGCACCTCTGCATGAAGGAGCTGAATTCCACCAACCATGTCCACCAGCCGCATCTCAGTCTCATCTGGTGCCCACACGATTCTAAAGGACGGTTGTCCTGTTACTACGTCAGTTCCGTAGTAATTAATGAGTCGCTGATTCAATGATTCTATGGATTCCATGTGTTGAGTGGGGGTTATTAGCCCCCACCCCCCAAGTCTAGACGCCCGACTCGATAATCCACTTACCGAGTGATTTCACAAAGATCAGCATCAGTGCTCTATTCTGAGCAGCCGCAAGGCCAACCAGAATATTACCTGATGTTCCCAATGTGATAGCACCAGCAGTGGGTACTAGAATCACAAATCCACTAAATCCTCCACCGAATGATGGAACGATGTTATTGATTTGTGTAGAGCCAGTCACCAGCACAATATCAGTCTTAGGACTGATTGTAGCTGCCGAAGCTAATGTACTTTCACTTAACTTACTTGTAAGACCTGGAATCACGTTCCACCTCCATCCACCATGAGAATGACGGTAGGTAGGGGCTGAAGCATATCACACGCGGGGCGCGTGAGTCCCAACTTTCAACCCCTACCTGACCGAATTAGCCCACTGGAACGTACTTCGCAGTAGACGGATTATAGACCAGTAACATAACCTCACCAACCACACTAGCTTTAGTAGTGGCGATGTTGTTACCAGCAGTGATGCCAGCAGTTCCAGCGAACTGAATTGCCAGCATGTGTGCGTGCGTAACAGGAGGAGTAATGGCAGTAATTGCCACGTTTCCTGTTAACACAGTGAGAAAACTAACAGGTACAATCGTACCAGCAGCCGCGATGGTCTGTGGTGCAACTGCATTCACAGGATTCAGCGCCGCCCAATCGGATGCAACAATAGGCATGTTATCTCCTAGTATCCGACTGGAATAGCGAGGTTATTGATGTAGCTGCATGCAGCAGGATTACTCACGTAAGTCTGCATACCCACAACCATGTAGAAGATTTCCGCAGCCGCCACACCACCAGACGGTCCACGAATTTCGAAGATATTCCTTCCATCAGTCTTGTAGAATCCGATGGGAAGAATCTCTGCACGACCCCACACCTCATCGACCACGAAGTCAATGCGTGTCTTATCCCAGTTATAAGAAACTGTGATAGGAGCACCAGCCAACTGCATGTTGGAACCACCGAAGTACATATTCAGTGCTTCCTCTTTAGCAGCCTTCTGAATAATGGACACTAACTGTCCAATTTCTTCATAAGCCTGCTGCTGGCAGGGATGTGTCCACGCCTTCGGGCTGAAATTGTTATCAATTCCAACACGATCCCCAATTTTATTGATTGCGAGACGTGGAAGTGGGAGAGTCAGTGCAGCACCACCTGCATCAACACGATTAGCACGAACTTCTGGAGTGGTTGAGCGCGCAAATCCAAGCCACGTACCAGCAGATGCGTTATCATGGTGATAAGGCACACCGAACAGACCAGGGAGTGACAGAGGAGCTGAAAGACCCATAGTAACGATCTTATCACCACCACCGCCAGCAGTGCCAGCAACCTGTGGAGTCAATTCGATGAGTTTATTTGCAGTATCATGCTTAGTAACAGTAGCCACACCAAGCAGTGTAGTTAATGCATTGTTATAGACCTGAACGGTCTGACCATAACGAATCAGACGCGCACCGAAGTCAGTGGTCATAACCATTACATTGACGCCACCAGCAGGTGTGTCAGAAAGAGTGGTACCGATTACACCACTACCATTCTGCATCATCTGAGCGTCTAACTGCCGCCGCATTTCATCTAATGCAGTCGCAGTCAGACGACGGACCGAATTGACGATAGCCTTACGCGCATCGTCAGTAGCCCACTGTGTCAGTTTGGTGTACTCAATGTTTTCACTCAGGAAAACACAGTTGAGTACAGCCTTATCATACGTAGGACCACCACCACGACCCAGATCGCCACCGTCTGGATTGAAGTACTGGAATGAGCCACCGGGCCTCAATTCAAGAGGAACCCGCATCTGCCTGTGAGAGATCTTTTCAACTTCACGCTTCTTAATGCTAGCGTAGAACTTGTCATCCCTCTCAAACAGTACACGCACTTTTGGAATGACTTTCTCCAATTCAAGTGCGGCTACCTGAGATTCAACAACAGCCATGATTTACCCTCTAGTCTTTCATCAATACATCAAATGTAGACATTCCTTTTGGAATATCTGATGCCTTACGAATTTTTCCACTAGAGGGGGCTGTGGATCTGCCAGGTTGAATTGGGCCTTTTTTAGGGGCCAAGTCGATTTCATCATCTTCACGAGTATTCCTGCCAAGCCCTTTCAGAGCTTCATTACGGGCCTTTTTAATCACTGTAGGCAACAGTGTCTTAGCTTTTGAAAGGTAGGCTGCCTTGATTCGGTCAGTAGATTCCTTATCAAAGCGTTTCTCGTATGCTTTTTCCCACAGTCTATCGATTAGACCACGGAATCTACTGTCCTTCGAGATCAGTGTCTCCAACGTATTAAATGCTTCTTGCTTAGCATGATTACGTACATAGTCTGTCATCGATTTGTTGGGATCGATGTTCTGATCAATTGTACTCTTCAGCACATTGTCAGCCCGTGACTGCAAATCATCTCTTGTAGACTCGAATTTCTCTCGAAACTGCTGTACTTCATACTGACGTAACTGATTCTCCCTAGATCTGTCCTCTGGACGGACCTGCTGAGAGAGGGGCTGATGAGGCTGAAAATTCTGTGAACCAAAGATGAATTGGTTCAGAATATTCGCTGCGGCCGTTAAAGGCGCACCCTGCTCACCTAGATTACGCCCTTCCTTCACCATTGTCAAGATGGTATCCTTAATGACACCACCCAACACATGATAGTAAGCCTGTGGATCTACCTGTCTGAGCGCGGGCAGATAGTTGTCTGCAATTCTATTGAATGATTCCTGATTATCTTCCTTCGCTGCACGTAGAACAGTAGTAATGTCACCATTCATTACCTGCTGTTCGACCTGATCCATGATTCTGGATTTTTCAACGGCTACTTTCGCATCTTGAACTGTCGGAAATACTTCCGTAAACTGCTGTTCCCTGTAATACGCCTTTTCTAGGTATGGGAAGTCCTTAAATAATTTCGGGTACTTCGCTAGAATCTCTTTTCTACGAACAGGAGTAGTGAGTTCGAGGTCTTCTTCTTTCGGACCTTCTAATTCTTCTTCGATTTCTTTGAGTTCATCTGTTTCTTCATCATCTTTTTCGTCTTCTTCTGTCCCTTCTTCAGTCTCTTCTTTAGTAGTTTTAGTATCAAGGTCGAGAATTTCTTCTGGTTCTTCGACATTTAATAGCTCAAATGTACCGTCATCACTTCCACTACCCGAACCAGATCCCGCATCTTCGGGTGACATCAATGGAATGAATTTATTGAATAGTTGGCGCATTCTGATCTCCCTGCATTTCTTCTCCCGCATTTTGCGGAGGTTTCTTGGCCGATCCCTCATTCGGCGGTGGTGGAGGGGCTTGCATCATCATTTCCTGCATCTGTTTCTGCATATCCATGTCCTTGTGCATCTTCATGTGCAGGAGGACATTCTTATATCCCATCGGATTCTCTAACTTGCACAGTCTACCTGCATCACTGACTAACCAGCGACGGCAGATATCTCCTTCTAATGCATGATTGTCTACATCGAAGTCCGCTTCAATAGACGGCAATTCCATCGGTGGTGGCGGTGGCATTCCTGCCATCATGGCCTGTTCCATCATCATAGGATCAGGTGGCATGACAATCGGCTCACTATTCACGAGGAGATGGATTTCCTCGTACTGCTTCTGTCTGTCATCTTCACCTGGGATAATGTAGTCCGTAAGACCGATTGCTTTCTTAATGTACGGAAGATTCTCTGGAGAAGCCAATGTTGACATGAGTTCTTCATTGTTGATATTGAACAACTCCATGATAGCATCTTTCTGCTGATTCCAAGTGATAGGTAAGTTTTCATTAGCCTCAAGTTCAATAGAGCCAATCTTGCCTTCAAGCTCAGCACGTCTAATAAATACGTTAACGAAGTTTCCGAATTCATCCTTCTTTACCTGCTTCTCATCATCTTTCATTTCTTTGATGTAGAGGGGAATAGCTTTTCCGTAGATGTTTTTCCACCAATGCAGGAGCATCTTCCATGTACTCTGCAACCTTTGCAAAGCCTGAGCACGACTCATCGAATATTCTGATGCCGTCCTCGACCCTGCCATCTGTCCGCCAAACAGTGAGGGCAAGGCTCCTGAAACAAGCTGCCCGATCTCCTGTATTTTAGACGCAAAAGGTAGAACTTCCTGAGAAAGTGTAGCAGTTTTAACCTCATAGAAACCTTCAGACAAAGCACGGCCAGATTTGGGTGTAGCAGGATAGATACCACCGGGAATTACCTCGCTGTTCCGGTAAGCATTGAAATTTAATACCTTTGGGTCAGCGAATGTCTGAGGGATTCCATGCTCCACAGTCTGAAGTACGAGTGAAATGAGATCGTTAGTAATGTCCTGCACCGAAGTGAGAAGTAAACCAACCGGATCAAAGTGAATATAATCCGAGAGAGGATTATAAGTAAGAGTCCAGTAATCGTCAAGAGCTTCATTACATGCATGGGCCACGTAGTCATTGACCATTACCACCTTACAACCCGCTGGATACTTCTTTCTCAGTTCTTTTGCTTCATCTTTGTTCAGAACATTGTAAGAAGAAGGGCGCAGCCAACAATTACGGACAGTAACATTATTAACAGGGTGCTCACCATGATATTGAGGCGACGTTCTCCCCCACTGTTCGTAGAGGTCATAATTCGCCTGTCCTTTGACAACCTTATCCCTAAGGTTGGGATATTGTTCGAGGACATTCGCGAAATGCGTCTCATACGAGTAGATAAGATATGAACATTCAGCTTGATTCCTTGCCCAGACTGGGACTTTGACAAATAATCCGCCATATACTTCCATGCACACGCGAGATTTAGGATGAGTTGTCTTTCCCACGAGGCGAGTGATGGGAACTGAATTATTCTGTTTGTCTGGGATAACCGTCTGAGCACAATTTGGACAGATGTCCATTTCCTGTGTGAGATTGTATGGTTCTACATCTTCATCACCAGGCTGGAACTTATCCTCCAATTGCTCAGTAATGACCTCATCGCCCATCTCTGTACCACACAGGGGGCAGATGGAAATCTGATGCTCTTCGACAGTATTCTCGTACTTACTTTCGGTGTAAGTTCCGTACTTCTCATCTTCTTTTGCATAGGAATAACACGCGGTCATACCCTCAGTGCAGAAAACGAAGAGTGCATGGAGCCAGAGTAGTGGTGCATCATTATGCTTAAAGATGAGAGCGGCAACCTTATCTCCCGTCTTTGCAGTAATAACGTCAATTGGATTATCAGCATCGTCAGGATAGCAAGTGATAGGAGGAACAGTAACAGAAAGAGCCGCAATAATCGATTCAAGGTACGCTCGATAGACGTTAACTGGTTTGTCGTAGAATCCTTGATCGGAATCTTCTCCGGCCCTCTCGGTTTCGGGTACTCTCCAATCATGTGCAACCTCACTATAGTACGTGTGTTGGACATTTTCCCAGAGTAATTTCAACCGACGCCATGTCCTGATCTGTCGATCACGGACAGCTCGATCTTCATCATCGAAGTGATCGACAATCTGCTTGAGTAGCGCCGATACTTCGTCAGTTGGTTCACTCATGCTGGTACTCGCTTACGTGCCGCATCTCTACCTGCCTGAACTGCATTATACACAGGCACGGGCGGTGGAGTAGATGGACCTAATCCCATGTTCATAGCAGGTGAGGGTACGCCTTGTCCCGGTACACCTGCAACAGATGATGGGCCTAAATCATAACCACCCGCCATATTACGACCTATATCACCTAATACCTGACCAACTGCCCCGGCCTTACCAGCTTTTCCTGCACCAACAGCACCTTTTAATATCTTAGCACCAACTCCAGAAGAAGGACCGATTCCCTTGATTGCCCCAAGTCCACCTACCGCACTAGTACCTGCACCAATACCAGCATTAACTAGTGCATTCTTCCAGCTACCACCTGATGCTTTAGCTTGTGCCGCACCTATGCCACCCTGTATTGCCATTCCTAGTGGAATGCCCACACCGGGAATAGCCATAGCCGCATATGGTGCTACCTTCAGGCCAATCTTACCGAGAGTTTTCCAGAATCCCATGATTGTATCTCAGACTGTAACTTGGCTCATGTAATTCCACACGCCGAACACACGCAGAAGCCAAAGAATCACCGCAATAATTACGACGATATTGATCAGTCGTAACATCTTCCCATCAACGTATGGTGGACCATAATTATTGACGAGTGCGAGTAGGACGCCGACGACGAGTAGGACAATAACTACTGTCAATAGTGGCATCACTAAACTCCCAATTATCGTTCCCACGAACGCGGATTATGTCTCAATACCTTGAGTTGTTCATCAGGATTGAGTCCCTTCAGATCTACAATCAATTCGCGCTGTCCCGGTATGAGTCCGTATCCCAAGACATTGTTCATCGGAACATCTGCTTTGTACAATTGTCCTGTCTGCATTCTCCTACTTCTAATAGCAGGATGAGAAGTTTCAAGGTCCATTAGTGTCTCAGGTATACCAATTCCATGACGTAGACTTCGTGATGCGCCATCAGCAAAGATATGGGAAACTTTCGGTTCCATTGAGAATGAACGAGCACCGGGATCTAGCCCCTGCTGATGGTATTCCCTCAAATCCTTCATTTCATTCCCAGAAACTCCCCTGAATACAGGGACTTTATCTGTTCCGAGTTTCTGTCTCAATACATCCCGCACTCTTTCAAGATCTTGTGGATTACTATTCCTGAGTTGTTCAGCGTACATAAGATTTCTTGTACGATCATGCATTGCACCGCCACTAGACCACTTGTCAATTAATCTCATGTATTCAGGTGAGAGTTCAGTACGACTCATTCGTCTTAATTCATTGATAATGTCTGCATGGAATTTCCTTGGTATTGCCATCGGTAGTGCAGCCCCCAACATTCCCTTTGGAGCTGCCATACCTAATTGAATTAGTTTATTTACAGAGGGACCAATAGTACGAGTTCCCTTCTCTTCCTCCATCGGATCAATGCCTAATATCCCCTTTGGAATATTGGCTGATAGACTAAGGAGATTATCGAAAACTAAACTTCCTACTCCTCTACCACCAATTTCTTCCTTAACTTTCCTTTTGAAAGTATCAACAAACCATTCAGGTTCCTCAGTGGGACCAAGTCCCGTCTTTTTAAAAGAATCAGGCATCACTGAACTCCGAGTTCATGTTCCAATTCAGCGATTTCCTTGACCTTCTGTTTCATCAATTCTGCTGATCTACGATCCTCTTGTTCCAACATCTGTTGCTTCACGCGCCACGGAATGAACGCGGGCTGAATACTTTTCAGTTCTTCAGTCGATGGTGGAACTAGAGGTTCGGTCTTATTCCCATCCAAGAGACGATGGAGTAAATCCTTACGCTCTCTATTGCTCTCATCGAGCTGAGCGCGTAAGACCTCGCATGTTTCACATGGCATAGGGGACAGACCGAACCACTTGTACATCAATTCTCTAATCATCAGTTACTTCTTTGGGAAACTGTTCACGCATTAATCCAATAGAAACAACTGCTAAATCTCTTACTTCTCTGTCTTTATGAGACAGTAACATATGTGCAATAGCCCACATATCTTTCTGAGCTTTAGTGGCGATAGCGGCCGACTGGCTTGATTGTATCATCTACTTCAGTCTTTCTCATATTTCTGTAGAATGCAGTCCAGTCGTGTGATGTACTGAGCTGGTTTACCAATGCTTCTTGTTGCTGTATTCTTTTGAATTCTTGATTGCTTTCATCAAAGAATCCCTCAGCAGCATCAACCAAGTATCTGAGGCCATCAATTGGGTCATCCCCCTCGAATTCTGCAATGTCTTCCGCTGGTTTATTTCCTTTTGGCTTGTCGTATGAACAAGCCTTAATGGCTTCGACGAGGACTGGACAGGCATCTTTGAATATCTGTAATTTAGGTACGTTCGTTTCAGGTTCAGGTGGATTGAATGAATTCATGTATGACTTGTACTCTGTCATACCACGATTCCTCATAATCCACATGGCATACTCTTCATTGTACGTAGGTAATTCCTGATCACTTACTTGTTTGGGCTGCCATCTAAGGTATTCATGGATAAGTATTTTTCCCGCAATACGTGATCCTGGAGTGTTATTGCTGAGTTCGACTGACTGTCCAAGTTCATCTTCAATTTGCTGTTGAATTGTGTGCTCTTGACCACGATCTTGACCAGCAGATTTGCAAAATCGAATGAGTCTGGGATTTTCTCTGTCAATGAATACCTTAATCTGTGGTGCCCAATCCGCGATCTTTGTTTTGACCCAATATTGCTCACGGTAGATGTATACGCGCTTATTAGGACTGATTGCTGCCCATCCCACCCACGTCATTGCCGCGAATCCCCAGTCACCTATTACGATACGAGGCCACCATGATGGGATTTCAAAAGGTTCAACAACATGGATCGCATTTGCTGGTTCGTCGTCGAATTTCCTGTCCCTGAATTCGTCGAATACCTGACCTTGATACGCATCCCAATCACCCAGAAGTTTGGCTTTCCGCTCAGCCTCAATCGTTATGCCTTGCAGCGATTGCCGATACGTAGGATCAATGTATCTGTTATCTTCGAGGGTGGAGTGGATGTAGATTCTTTTATTCCCTCCCCTTCCCACAATGATTTTACCACCTTTAGGGGCTGGTTTAATGAATCTTTTGTAGGTCCAAGTATGACCAATCCCTCCTGGCATTCCAGCAGCTCTAATAATTGCAGGCAACTCAGGGACGGGTGATCGCACTCGCTGGAATCCAATGTATAGATAGATCCACTCAGTAATCGACGTGAGTTCATCAGGAGTAAAGAGATTGATTTGCATCGAATCGTATTTATGGACATCATCTTCATTCTCACAATGACCTAGGAAAATCATTGCTCCTTCATTTGCTCCACCAGTTCCACCGTATTGATCTGGTCTGGGGAACGTCCAACACATTTCAGTTTTATTTAGTGTGGCTCCGAATCTTCGATAGAGTTCACGAGATCGAGGTATGATTTCATTTCTAAGTTCAGGAAAAGTACGTCGCATGAATACTTGCTTGAAACGTGGGTTTTCATGCCAGCGATGGACAATTCCATACAGTAATAAGACATCGGACTTTCCAGAACCAGCTCCGCCCCCATAAAACGCTTCTTTAACTGAAGTGGGGACTGAGAGAAAGAGTTCTTGTTTGGGTTCTGGTCGCCACTCATTAGGATTCCGATCCACTGATCTGTCCTAGTACTGACGCCCGCGTCCGAATGATCTCTGACGTGGTGCCATAGGACGATTCATCTGTTGCATAGCATCACCAGCTTGCTGACCAAAATCAGCAGCCATGCTAGGTGCCTGTTCCATAGCTCCACCTAATTCCATCTGTGGTGGTCCACTAGGTTCTGGCATTGCTTCAGGAGATTGCATGTATGGATTGATGGGCTGTTGTTCAGGTGATGCCATAGGATTCTGCTGCTGTTGTCTACGCGCAAGAATTCCACCTAATCCACCAGCAAATCCACCCATCGCAGGCTTACGCATTAATCCACCGCCCATTGCCTGACCCTGACCAATACCACCCATTTGGCCCTGCATCTGACGCGCCTGCATGAGTTTCGCCATTACCCCTGAATTATCTGATGGACCCATTGGTCCCTTTACTTTATTCAGGCCGGGATTCATTCCTTGGCCCATTGCTGCACCCTGAGCCAATTGACCAAACTTACTACCAGCACCTTGCTGTTTCTGCTGTCCACCACCATACATTCCCATGATTCCCTGACCAGCGGCCTGACCTGCACCAGCCATTCCGCCTGCCATCTTATTCGCACCCATCATTTCCTCCAGTTACCTGATGCACTGATTGTAGTTCCAGTAAAATCACTGGAGGTGGCTTCTCTAAATAGAATTCCATTCACAAAGATCTGAGCGGATAAGAATGGAAACGTAGTCGTACCGTATGATAGTGGAGTAGCTTCGATAGATAAGAACATTGATGAGTCATTAGTTGATAATGTAGTGATGTATGGGAGTGTAGTGATAACTTGTGTCAGCCCATCTAATGGATTCGAGTAACGGATGCGGACTGATGTGGCATTTCCATTTACTCTGAACTGAATCTGACTTGCTGGACTAGATCCCCTCCCATTATCTGATGGGGGATCAGATGGATTAGTTGGATTGATGTAGATCTTATCACACGCGCTCAGTCCTAATGCCAGTACAATCGTGAGAATGAGTCTCATTCAATTACCTCGAATTATAGTGATCGAGTATTTCGGCAGGAGTGAGTGCGCGGGGATAGATGGCAATATCTTTGAGAGATCCATTAAAATATGTCCAATTAGGATCGTGCCCTATCTGAATAGTTTTTGCAATTCCTGCTGTAAAAGATATAGGAGTTACATCGTGTGTAAATACATTTCCATCAATATAACATTGTGGGATTCCATTATGAGGAAATACCCAAACTAAATAATGCCAATTATTATCGTATGGAAATGATATAGTTGCTCCATTAAAACCAGTCCATATATTTGTAATATCTGAACCAGAGAAAATTGCTACATAATCTCCAGTCGCATTATTAGAAAATAGAACTTGATTGGCTATGTTACTAGCCCTACGAATCCGCATCTCAACTGCAAATGGTGTTTTTATAATTGTAGAAGTAGTAGTTATCTTTCCAGTAGTCCCATTAAACGTCATCCCACTTTCACCGTTTAATGTAACTCCACCACTAATTGTACCGTTAGCAGTTCCAACTGAATCACGCGCACTCAGGCCAGAAGTCTCATTCAGACGCCAGTAATTGGATGGACCAGATCCCAATACTTTAGTAGAATATCTGGAGAGTTCCTTCATCTTTAGTTTCGTTGCCTTGTATGTAGTTCCTCCAGTTGTACACCTAATGAATCCACCGACGTGGTTATATCCCCCAGCCCATCCTACAAATGGACCTGCATACAATGCAGATCGTTCACACGCACTTCCAAGGACCACATTACATGGAGATCCTGGAAGTGCGTATATCACATTCTGTAGGATATTGTATTGTGGACCGGGGGATAGTAACGTCGTAGCCATCTTACTTCTTCGGTACGGCTGTTACGACTGGCTTCGACTGCGTGTGAGCAGGGAACTTATTCTCTGGTGGAACTACCTGAGCTGACATTACAACGACGGCCGTCAGATCGAATGTCATGGGATCACTCAGCACGCCACCATTCAGGACTGCGACTGGAATAGTAGTAGCTACTGTAGCAGTAGACATATCTACCAGAGTGGTGAGTTCTGTATCACTCACAAAAGTTGTAGGTTCAGGACTACCATTCCACTGAATCTCACTAGATGGAAGGAATCCAGTTCCCATCACATGGAGTGTGAATGATGGATCGCCAATTACTGCTGTGGAGGGATTGAGTGATGTGACTACAGGTGGGACTGTGGCTGCGCCAGTGAGAACGAATCGAATTGCATCATACGCCTTGTCAGCGAAGCGCGAGTCTGAACATGCTACATCTAGGATTTCTCTGATGTAATTCAGTTGTTCCATAGTGACTGGCAGTGGAACGGATGCCAGTAGAACTGGACTGAATGGCTCAGGCTTAATTAATACTGGCATCTTCTTCTCTTTTCTTTGAACTAGGTATTCACGGATGATCATATAATCTACTTCTGAGATTTCATCATAAACTATATAATCATACATGACATCTCTCGTACGGACACGGACGCCTACGGCGTCTGAGAATTACTTAGGTGAACCAGTTTCAGGAAGAGAATTGTCGATGGAACCAGATCCACCGGGCAGTGAATTGTCTGGAACCAGAATAAGTCCCTGACACGCGAGCCACTTGACCACATACTTCTTACCGGGACGTGGAAGGTCATTCCCCGCCGAGGGCGCGTTAGGTAATGTATTGTCTACATCCAGTGTAGGATCGAATGGATAGACTGGCAGTAAACTAATATGTCCACCACCGGGTAATCCCTGTGATGGATAATTCACACCACCACCCGGTAATGAATTATCCGGACGTCCACCTACTGGAATTCCACCACCATAACCCGGATCTACTGGACGTCCTGATCCATCGAGGAATGTGATAATTGCTAATGGCATCTTCTGTCTCCCCTTGTTTCCACGCGCACGCTTCGCGTGAGTTACTCGTTTACTGTGATGTGATCGAAACTATTCTCTTGCCTGAACTGTGGTGCGAAGATTACGAACTGAGGCCCATTAGCTTGATCTGATGGAACCACATCTTTGGGTTCCAAATTCTTAATGATTGCACTCATGTCTTTCGCAATACCTGCCAAGTCTTTTGCGTCCGTGTAGTCTAGCTTTTCTTGACTGATGGCCGCGAGTGCGCCAGATAAGACTTTACCAGCCTTCTTAATACTTCTTTCTCTCGACTTGTTAATGTGTTTAAGAATGCTTGATTTAGGCTCATGGTATGTCGTGGTACTTGTTGCACCTTTGGTATAGGCTGAGACTGATGAGGGGGAGATACCAAAGTCCTTAGCAAGATCGAGTGCAGCTTGTCTACCATTGATTACGGCTTCCTCACCAATGATCTGACGCAAAGAATCAGGGACATTCACATCCCCTGAATTACGACCGTGACTTGGTGTAATGTCTATAATCTGTGGAACCACATTTCTATCAGCCGTCTTCGGCTGACCTAATTCTTTAAGGAAGTCTTCATCCGATACAATTCCAATGGGCATAGATATACTCCGCTTCGGTAAAGGAAGGGTACCACAGGTTGGGGCTTCTGTCAAGCGACCGATCTGGTTTAGAATCAGTTACTTAGGGGTACTAAGGAAACGGAGAGATGGGACCAGAATATGAGACTCTATGAATTATTCTACTTTATCCCGTAACTTGCAATTGCTACTTTGTACTACGACATTCTCCTGTAACTTTACCTGTAACATTTGATTGCTACACATCCCCCTGGGGAACTGCGGATGGAACCATTCTTGCATGGGTATACCCACCCCCTCCCCCATATGTGAAAAGAGTGTGAAAAAAATAAAACTTGACATAAAGAAAATTTTATAAATCAAGCCCCTACATAAACGTAGGACATAAGTGTAGACGCAAGCGTAGGCATACATAAGTGTAGGACATATGTGTAGGGTTGCATCTAGCACACTGGTCAAGTAGAGTAGTCATTGATGGTCGTTGGTTGGTTGGTTGGTTCGATAGCCCTTCGGCCGGAGGTGTCCCGCGAGGTAGGGACCGAGCATGGTGTGTCTAACCCTTTCACGTTGGAGACTGTCAGTATGACTGACGAACAGATTCAGTGGGTAGCGTGGTACGACTCCCTCAGCGAGCATGACCGCACGACGGCGGATATGCTCATGACTCTCTGTCACGCAACAGGCGTAGGTGCTCGCCGCACCTGCCTGATGACTCAGCGTGCCATGCTCAAGGTCAAGGCGACCAAGGGCCTGACACTCACTCAGGCAATGGCCGACGAGTGCGAGGCTGAAATGCTCAGCCTTGGCTTCGACACGGACCTGAAGCCCATTACAAAGCACTAGAGTCTGAATGGGGGTGGACTGCATATCCGCCCCCTTCACTCTCACGAGGACAAAACACCATGATGAGAAATTGCTCATGCGGGTCTGGTCTACTGGCCGAATGGCAGTATGACGGTCGCGGAATCCCTCTCTGCACGACATGCGAGGAGTGTCACGAGGAGCGCATGTCACGCTACAACCCAGTCATTCTGGGCTACTACACTCAGGCCGATGTTGATGAGCCTATCGAGGAGGATGAATAATGCCTAGATGCGAAGACTTCCCATGTTGCGGTCACGAGAACGGTGGCTGCCCACGTATCGACGAGAAGACCGGACGTGAGGTCTACAGGTGCTCCCAGGGCTGTGGACGTGAACTGAACGGACGCACGCGAATCAGCGGCTCGAGCATTTGCCGTGTCTGCATGCGACGGCTACAGCGCCAGTGGTCGCACCCGGACTACAGCGACGACTACATGGACTACCCGAGCGACTACTAGCGACTGACAGAGGGAGGGGCTTCGGCCCCTCTCCTCTCTGACCCAGGCACCAGGACCATTCACCCGGCATTGGCCCCTTGTCGCTGTGCAGGCAATTTCCCTCTATCGCTGTGCGTGGTATATTTCCCATTCAGCTGTGCAGGCAGTACGACTTTAGGGGGGAAGACCCCCCTAACCCTCTTTGGCTGTGCAGTCCCACTATGTCATATAGAGTACTCTCGTGTCATGTCGCTCGAGTACCATAGAGTACCTACAAAATTGTCCTACGAAAATGTTTTGAGTCGTCAAACACGCGCCGGCGTGCCTGGCGGAACAAAATGTTTTGACTGTTCAAACCGGTGCATAGGGGGCGGTCCAAACTTGGTCAGGGGCTGTGCGTGCCGGAAGACCGGCGGCGGTTTTCGCTGTGCGTGTCAAGCAGAAAAAAAGTGCGCCCGCGTGTCGATTGTTGTTGCGGAAGCCCTTGACTGTGCTAGACTTCTCTTGTCGGCATGGTGCCGACACCAAGGAGCGAAGCAGTGAAACACTTGAAGCTCGAAGCGACGACGGGAATGGGCTACGGGAAGAAGCTCGCGGCCCCAATCACGTTCCAGTACGAGGCGGACGTGTACGAAACGGTCGAGGAAATGTTCGCGGCCAAAGCAGGTCTGACGCCGATGGAACAGCTGAAGGCGCGTAACACTCAGCTGCAGAACAAGGCGCGTAGCAATCAGCAGACGCTGACGCTCGCGGCTCACGGTATCGCCAAGCCCGACATCAAGCAGGATTTCGAGCTTCAGGTCAAGAAGTTCGAGCTGCTCTACAAGTCGATTGGCTATTCCGACGAAATGGCCACGGCTGAAGCTGTCAAGGCGGCGACCGCTGCTCGTGACGCGGTCAAGGCGGCGAAGCTCGCGGCGGGCGAGTCGGACGACGACGAGGCGGACGACGCGACGGAAGACACCACGCCAGAACCGGTGGCGTAACACTCTACCGGGCCGGGACACCAAACCGGCCCACTTTCTAACGGGTGACTCATGCGATACGGATACTGGACGGAACGCCGCTGGGACAGCTACGCAGATTGTCCAGGCGACATCGTGGACTACCACATCGGTGCGGCGACCTGCCGGTGGTTCATCGGAGTGCGGTGGTCCCGGCTCTCGGAATGGCCGGGATGGGGGGCTTAGCCCCTCGACCCCCCTCCCCTCTTCGCTGTGCGCCTCCCTCCCATCTAGCTGTGCATCTCCCTCGATAATACGGCTGTGCGCCCGACACCGGAGTACCGGCGTCCGCGTAAGCTGTGCGCTAGTCTTCTGTAATCTAGACCTGTAATTCACACACCTTTTCTAGACTCTGTGTGTGTATGGGTCTGTGTTCGAGAACCTCCCGACCGACCACACACACCCCCTTGCCGCCTTCCGCGCCTTGCCTTTTCTTCGTATCTTTAATATATATATTTTTTTATAGAATGTAATGAAAAATGGACAAGATTTGTAATCAAATGTGGACAGCGGACTCTTGACAGGCTGTGTGTGGTCATGCTAGGATCGACTCGACAGACGCGCACACACAGACGGACTCGACCGGGTGACCGTATCTCATTGATTCCAAAAGGGTTACACGGCATCGAGGATGTCCAATTGCTCAGGGAGAGTGTAATGGCTAAACATCCACATCTGCTCTTGCTCGTAAACAAGAAGACATGGAAATGCAATCTCGAAGGATGCGGATTCTTCGTACACCTCGGACTCGCACACATCCTCATTGGCAAGCAGGCTATATGCTGGTCATGCGAAGAGAGGTTCGTTGTGTCGGAAGACAGTCTGAAAGAAGAGAAGCCTAGGTGTAATGAGTGTAAGATTGGAGTATCAGAGGATGTAATCGAACAGATGCTCAAGGATAAGGGTCTATGAAGAACGACACGCACAAAGCAGACTATCGGAGGCAATACCGGCAGCATCACGAGGAGGCCATCCACGAAAGAATGGCAGCCTTACAGGAAGCTATCACTCACTACATGCATATCGATGTAATGTTTGAGGCATGGTATGCTCAGAAGTTCCCTGAAGAATCAGGTGGATTGTTTGTGAAATAGTCTATACAAACCAGACCTGAGTCCGCTCGACTCATATCCGGGCACCCCCACTAATAGCGGTCTGACGGCCCAGAACGGCCCTAGGACCGCTATTACTTGGGGCTTGACACCAAGTCGGACCGCGAGGGAGAATGGAGCGTGCCCACGGTTCGCCTACCTGTTATCCAGCCGTCTAGACAAGGCACCGCGACAATCCGAAAGGACGTGAGACGATGAAAAGGTTCTACTGCAAGGTTTGCAAGCGAGTCAAGCGCGTTCGTCGTGTCCCTCTCACAGTGGACACCCCATCGGCATACGCAGTCACAGAACGTGTCGGTATGTGCTCATGGCATGTCATGGGCCGTGTTCACATCCCACGTACTCCCACCACTCGAATCAAGTCGGTCACTATCACGAAGACTGCCAAAGTCTCTCGTAAGGGAGGCAGGTAATGTTCATCGTTAACAAGAAGCCTGTGGTCGTGGGCGATTGTGAAGCCTGCACCAAATCCATTAACGTCGAACTCTTTCCCAGCGAAGGAAACATGCTGATTTGCAAGGCGTGTTTCGATGTGGAAAAGGCCGTTGTGAAGACTCCCGCTCAGACCCTCGTACTGGCCGACCGTATCGATTCCACGCTGAATCGAGCCACGGATATCTTCAATGCGAACATCATGTCGAATCGTGAGATTTACGCCGCGATTCTGGCAGACGAGACAATCGAACAGGACAAGAAGGAGACTGAGTATACGCGCAGAATCGATGCGCGTAGGGCACGGATTCAAGACCTGCAATTCGAACTCAAGCACGAAGACGCGGCATTACAGCAGGAGAAGACTCAGAGCGTGGCACGGATGTCTGAGGCAGAGCGTAAGAAGCACCAGAATTTCGTGGTGCCGCCTGCGCGTGGACCGCTCACCAAAGGGGCTGTCAAGAAAGCTGCGGAATCCACTCAGCCGAAGAAATTCATTCTCAACGCACGCGGCATGGAGCTAATCAAGGAAGCATCCGTGAAGCATGGAGTTCCCACGCATTCCATCAAAATGGCAATGGAAGGGAAGCTATTCGATACTCCTGACGCGGCGGCGGCTCACATTGCTCATATGTCGGCAGCACTGAAGTCTCAGACTACTGAATCAGCTAAGTAATTCACTCAATCCGATACTCCGAAAGGACGGATATCACGGCATGACTAGACAAGAAGCCTCACAGATGCTCCGAGACGAGCTGAATAAGCATGGTCTCACATCATGGAGCATTCGCCTCAATCAGAATCCTGATTCGAGGTTCCTCGGTCTTTGTTCCTACAAAGACGAGTGCATCATTCTCTCCGCACACCACATCGATATCCATCCCACACCGGATGTGGTCAACACAATCAAGCATGAAGTGGCACACGCTCTTTGTATTGGGCATGGGCACGATGAAGTGTGGGCCGCAAAGGCGCGTGAGATTGGCTGTGATAACACCATGCCTTGTTCCACTCTCAGTCTTTCTCCTGAGATTATTGACGCAATCAGGAGCGGGGCCACGGTGGAAGTCACATTCGAGGAACAGGTAATTCGCACGCCGAAATACTCAGTCACTCGCTTGCAGGACAAGTGTGACGAGTGCGGTAAGGTGGCGAAGACTGTATCCGAGTTCATGCACGAGTGCGACGACTTCCATCCCGACATCAAGGTCATGGAATTGGAGTGCGGCCACTACGTCGTCCGCTCCATTCCCAAGGGTACACCATTTCACACCATGCAGACGGGTGGGAATGTGTTGTGCTTCCATGTGTGGGATAAGAATACCTGCACACTCTGCGGACGCAATCAGCCATACGCATTCCAGCTCGATGGAATGAGATTCGGTGAAGCGGCTCTCGCTGTGAATCACGGCGTGGCAATCTTCGATGAGATGGGACTCGGGAAAACAATTCAGGCTCACGGAATTGTCAAGTTCAACAAGTCGCTGTGGCCCTGCCTGTGGATTGTCAAGTCTGGTCTGAAGTATCAGACTGCCCACTCACTCATGCGATGGATGGGGAACGAGCACATTCCCCAAATCATTGAATCCTCATCGGAGACACTCATCCCCGGACTCAAGAACTACATCGTGGGCTACGATATGCTCGTGCCCAAGACACGGACTCTCAAGTCAGGGAAAGTCGTGAACTCGGGATTCGATATCAAGAGATTCGATGAGGTGGGAATCAAGTGCGTGGTGCTCGACGAATGTCAGCAAATCAAGAATGTTGACTCGTCGCGCACTCAGATGGTTCGGCGTGTCGTGCGTGATAGAAAGGTCATCGCACTCAGCGGCACGCCGTGGAAGAATCGTGGCAGTGAATTGTTTCCCGTCTTGAATATGCTCGACCCCATGAAGTTCTATTCAGAGGCGGGATTCAAGCGTCAGTGGGTGGACACGTACTATCAGGGGTCATTTCTCAAGGAAGGTGGTATCCGCAATATCGCACGATTCAAGGAATTCGTGAAGGACATCGTTATTCGCCGCGAAAGGACGGAAGTAATGGCAGAACTACCACTGGTCAATCGGACCAAACTGTATGTCAAGATGGACCTGACGACTGAGACGCAGTATGACGAAGCTGTGGATGAATTCGTGAGATGGTTTGAGGAACAGCAGGGCGCACTCTCACAGATGGCAATCATCGGGGCCATGCAGAAGATGCGTCACATCGTTGCGCTGGCGAAGATTCCAGCGACAATGGAATACGCCACGGAGTTCGTTGAAAACACGGACAAGAAGCTGGTCATCTTCGCTCATCACAAGGATGTTCAGGCGCTTCTCTACGACGACTGCATGACTGCATTCAAGGATGAAATGCCAGTCCTGAAGCTCACGGCGGAGATGAATGGGCTTCAGCGGAATGAAGCTCAGGAAATCTTCAACAAGTCACCACGCGCAATCATGATTGCATCACAGCTTGCGGCGGGAGAGGGACTCAACCTTCAGACGTGCGCGGATTGTGTCATGCATGAGCGTCAGTGGAATCCAGCGAATGAGGAACAGTGTGAGGGGCGTTTCATTCGCATCGGACAGACGGCGGAAGTCGTGAACGCCGTATACGCGCATTGTGAAGGACTGACGACCATTGACCCTCAGCTCGACGGAATCAATGAGCGTAAGCGTCGGATGACCCACGCGGCCATGAACAAGGGTGAAGCGCCTCGGTGGAATGATGACGCCATGTTCAAGGAACTGGCCGAGTCCATCGTCAACGCGCACAAGCGTAAGCGCGGGTCCAAGTAGGACAGATGGGGGGCGCGCATCCTACACGCGCATTCAGTCTAACGGAGGCAAACTAATGAGACTCACAATCTATTGCATGGCACCGTGGCAGTTTTTCATCTCACGTATTCCCGGTGAATACACGGCGATTCGTGTGGGATGCATCCACATAGATTGGCATAGGGTGAACTAATGGGCAGGGTTGAAATGACACAAGAGATGCTCAAGGACTTCGATAAGTTCCGTGAAGCCGTAATGGATTACATGGAATACATCGGTGTCCCTGAATACGTCGAATCATTCGAGCCAGAAGATGTGGCTAAGACATTCTACAACTCGATGGTAGATGGCTACATGTGGGGCATCAGCACGCGCATGTGTGCCCTCGTTATCTTCTCATGCACTCTGGAGAAGATTAACAGTCAATTCGTGAAGAACTGACATGAAGATTCTGATTCAGTTCTACGTCGGCTCAGTCCTTCGCGCTCAGGTCATTACTGAGCAAGGCATGTATGCTGAGAAACTCAAGGCAGCATATCTGAATCGCACTGGTGGTTGCTCTATCTCTCAACGCGCAGACAAGGAGAACTAACATGGAAACTAGACTAGTAGACCGAAAGAATTGGGGACGTGGTGAGTGGGACATGGAGCCTGATAGAGTGGACTTCATTCACGCGGGTTTCTCCTGCTTCATTCAGCGTGGTCCTGTGGGCGCATGGTGTGGGTATGTTGGTGTGCCCGCGTCCCATCCTGCATACGGCAAGGATTACAATGACGTAGATGTCGCTGTGCATGGTGGCCTGACCTACTGTGGCGCATGTGACGGCTCAATCTGCCACACGCCCGCCGAGGGAATGCCTGACGATGTGTGGTGGCTTGGCTTCGATACCAATCATTGGCAGGACGTGTCACCCGTCGATATGGGCAAGCTGCTGGACATGATTGGGTATAAGCAGGATGGCGTCTACCGAAACGTCAACTACGCGACCAAGGAGACGATGGAACTGGCGGAACAACTCGCACTCATGGGAGGGGCGAAGTGACTATCACTCGCACTAACAGACTTGGACTGGTCTACACTATCACTCCACTGGAGGGATGGGAGAGCATCGCCTGTGTTGTGGAGATGCGTGGTGGTAAGAAGATGAGATTCAATGCCAGCGTTGGGGATATGTCACAGGGCTGGTATGATTGGATGAACGGCGCACTCATTCAGGTGGCATTCCCATTCCTGCTTGCAAGTGAGCGCGAGTTCATTATGACGGGACTGACTGACAAAGAGTGGGATGAAATGTTTACTGAGAAGGAGACTGACAATGGATAGTAATGAACCGAAAGACCCATTCGTGCGTGCGATGCTCTCTATCGCTGACACCAGTCACAAGAGTGACAAAGCTCTGTTGGGTGCCATCGAAGTGTTGGCACAGACCATTCTCCAATTCAATCACAAGATGGCTGACTTGGAGAAGCGCATTCAAGACCTGACGGACCTCTACATCCGTCTGTCATCTCAGAAGTAATCGACCGGGGCAGTATCCCAACTGGCAGAGGAAACTGACTTAAAATCAGTACAGGTGTGGGTTCGACTCCCACCTGCCCCAAACTCTAATGGAGACACTATGTATATGACTGACATGAAGCCACTCAAGCCACTCCCACATGGTAACATCCTAATCGTGGGTACGAAGTCCAGCAATTTCGATGATGAGATTCGCACTCACCCGCGTGTAATCATGTGGGATGGGTTGAATGAGACATGGAAGGGCAAGAGTATCCCTGAGAATGTTCAGGCTGTATTCTTTACCCGATTCATTGGGCATAATGCATGGGGAATGATTGTCAGTGAAGCTCGTAAGAAGCACCTGACGATATTCAATCCACTAGGTACGGGAGTCATTGCTAGGCAGGTGAAGCAGCTTCTCGCTGTGCCTCCCCCTGTGCCAGTCACGCCCATCGCTGTGCATACATTGACTAACGAAGCACTCACGGAGAAGATTGAAGTGTATCAAAAACAACCGGGTAAACTCATTCCACTATTGAAGTTCATAGACTGGAACATGACGAACAAGGCCAATGCCAACTATCTCATGATTAAGGCTGAGGAATTGGGCATCAAATCCACACTCATGTCACTGAATAACTTCGTGGCAGAACATCGTCGGCGGCAGGGTATTCCCACAGTGATGAGACGCGGGCGTCCGCGTGGGTCAGTCAAGTCAGTCAAGTATCACCCACCAGTGATGCAGACAGAGAAGGGACTCGACGCGGCGGTTCAGATGCTAGACAATGCAATCAAAGAACTCAAGGACATGCGCGAATTCCTTGTAGCCACAACCAACGAGAACAAGTCACTCCGTACTCGTCTCACGAAGCTCAAGGAGATGTTCAATGAATAACGCGCACAGACACAGCTTCATGAAGCGTGAGGATGTGATTGGTGGAGCATGGAAACTTCACTACTTGTTTCGTAATCCCAAGACCAAAAAGGTATTGATTGGATGTGAAGTGTGCCATCCAAAGAAACAACTCCGTCCAAAGCGCAACGGGCGCATCTATGAACTGGAGGCTGAGTAATGACTGAGCCGCGTATCATGGTCTTCGACCGTAAGACTGGTGAAGTCTACGAAGCTAACAAGCTGAAGATTATCGCAGACTTACGTCGGCATTACAATGCTGATGAGCCTACGGTGATTCAGGCTCTACACTCAGCCAGCATTGACAACCCCATCATCATGACAGATGTCGAGGTGTGGACAGAATAATGACTACCAAGATACAGATACAATACTGTCCAAAATGCAAGCGTGAGATTTGGCCTATGAGAAGGTGTATCTGCTAATGGACATCATTCCATCGGCCAAGAAGAACGTAATCTTCGATGCCACAATGCTCTCCTCACTCATGAGTTGTGGACGATACCATGATATCAGATTCAATCAGCGCATGGTATCCACACGCGGTAAGTCCAACAGCATGGAAGTGGGAAACATCATCCACAAGGTGCTTGAAGTCTATTACAAGCATATGATTAAGGGATTCCCACGTCAGACCAGTATAGCGCAGGGGCTTACAGCAGGTCAGATGTATATCACTGGCTGTGCATACTGCGCGTCGGGCATGGATGATAATCCAACGTGTGGACATGAGAAGGGTGAATACCCTGGGGTGGAGAATACTCCGGAAGACAATGACAAGTTTGTGGTGGGCTGGAAGTTCGCACTCGATACGTGTGAGCAATACTTCAAGTTCTATGAGAATGATTCATTCATTCCACTGAATGCGGAGCACGTCAAGAGTGAACCAGTGTATGAGGACGAAGACATCCGTATTGGGTGGAAGGCGAAGTTCGACCTCATCGTTGACACCAATCAGATTGGTATGGTGTCAATAGACCACAAGACATTCAAGCAGCGGCGTGACAAGTCTTCTCTATCCAATCAGTTCATGGGGCAGTGTGTCCTGTTGAATAGCAGGAATGTCATCGTGAACAAGATTGGTCTTCAGACTACATTGAAGATTGGTGAGAGACTGACTCGTGAGGTAGTGAGTTACAGTGCAGATAGATTGGATGAGTTCATCAATGAGACTCTTCCATACTATGCATACAAGTATATCCAGTTCACTGAGTCAGGCTATTGGCCTCCAGACTATACGCACTGCGACACGATGTTCGGTCCATGTCCATACAAGTCAGTGTGCGAGGCAGACAGGGGCATGAGGGCCGAGGTTCTACAGAATGAATTCAAGCTGACCCCCGTATGGGATCCAGTGAATAAGGAGGACTGATGCCTACTCAAGCAGCGGAAATTATGGCTCTACAGAGTCGTGTCAAGGAACTCATGGGTCAATTGGATGTATTAGAGGATGTAGTTCACACTCTCATTGTGTGGATTGTAGCATCAGCAGTTAGTCCTCTGAGTCCGCGTGAAGGCAAGGAACTAATTGAATTACTAGAGAGGGTGGAGGTAAAGAAATGAAAATCAGTGAACTAATCGAACAACTGAAGGATGTAGCACCTGATACTGAAATCTTCCTCAGTATCGATGGGGTGAACATCACTGACATTCAACTGGAACATATCTTGGAATCATGTGATGACCCTACCATCATTGGGTTTGTCATGGTTCCTAAGATGGAGGCGCACTAATGCCCTGTGGTGGAATCTACCCAATCACTCCGAAGCATCCATTCGGTGAGATGCATGGCAAGTCTAACCATGATAACTGTTTCCATTGCAATAAGGAAATCAAATCAGAAGATTTGATGTTCTGTGATGAGTGGGACTGTTATCTCCATCGTGATTGTGTGATGGACTTCCTTAAAAGTGAGAATGGTCAAGTTGTATTACTTCACGGACATGAAGTCGTTCTATATTACGAGAAGGAAACAGAATAATGCCCAACATGAGTGACGTGGACTTCAAGTCTCTATACTGTTTATTTAAGGGAGAGCCGGGTACACGCAAATCCACACAGGCTCTCTCATTCCCTGGACCACAGTATTGGTTCTCATGGGATAGGAAGATGAGTAGCATCTACTTGCCTATGAGGAAATGGGGAATAGACCCCAAGACTGTCTCATACGATGACTATGAAGACTGGACACGCGCCCGCGTCAAGCTGGAGCAACTCAAGGTTAATTGTCCATTCAAGACAATCGTAATCGATTCCATCACATCATGCGCGGATTCGATTCTACGTCAGACCACATCACTGAAGTATGGGCTGGCGCGTAAGTCAGGTGCCACAGCAGGGAAACTCATCGCTGGCATCGCAGTCAACGAAATCGAAGATTATAACGCCGAATCAGGGGCGTTAGGTGAGTTGATATCGATTACGAAAGATATCAAGGCGTATCACAATGTCAATGTGATTATCATTGCTCATGTCATTAAGGCTGAGTATCGTGATACGACCAAGAAGACTACACATATCTCTCGCCAGATTGTCACGGCGGGGAAGAACATTGCAGCCAAGATCCCGGCTTATTGTGGTGAAATCTATCACTTCAACATTACGTCGGGCTTTGATGCAACTAAGGGAGGTGAATACTCACTACTAACGGAACATACTGGCGACGACTTCGCTAAGTCCGAAATCGGTTTGGACAAGGAAATAGTATTTGGCGACAAGCCAATCTACGAAACCTACATCAAACCAGCCATCGCCAGAACCACAGAAACATCTACAACAACCACATTCTAGGAGTACAGTTGTGCCTATCATCACATTCAGTGCGTCGGATCTGAGTCGCGGGAAGATTGTTGAACCCGCGTGGTACGTCATGGTCATCAACAGCATTGGGGAGGCTCCCTCGAAGGATGGTGGCTCCACCAATTACCCTGTTGATGCCACCATCGTCAAGAACGCGGACAATGGGTCCGAAGAGTTCAAGGATGTTTCCATCACTTGGAATTTCAACAGCAAGGCCATTGGCTTCGCTGCTGGATTCCTTGGATCGTTTGGTGTCGAGGCTCAGCAGGATAAGCGGTATGAGCTGAACTCTGCTGTGGGCAAGATGATTGAGGTTTTCGTGGAGAACGGTGAGTGGCAGGGCCGCATCGTTAACCGCGTGAACCACAAGTATCGTCCCGTCCGCTCGTAGTGATGTGTGGTCCTAACATAAAATACCACCGGGGGGACATGAAAGTTAGGATACGTTCCCTCACTTCTCTAACAAGTAGGAGACTGACATGTTGCATTACATGGATGGGGAAGAGCCGGTGGACTCGACTGAGGAAGATGATGACGAGTTCAAGGCTGAGGAAGACGACGACGAAGACGACGAGGACGATGACGACGAATTCGCCGCCGATGATGACGAAGATGATGAGGAAGAAAAGGATTCATCAAACTAATACATCAGAGGTTCAGAACTTGCTGTCTCCTGTCTGGGCCAGCATAAGTTGACACTGATGTATCTGGAATGATGATAGGGGCCACTCCCAATACTACTCCCAGTAGGTTACGGGAGTGGCTCCGATTTTCTTGTGGAATGAGAGTGAGAGAAGAATGACTGACATTAAAGCCGTGGGACGTATAATCAAGGTGAGTAAGAGTGGATGGGGATTCATTACATCTAAGGAGATTGAGTTTACGCGCATCTTCTTTCACTGGACCGCACTCAGACAGGATACCATTCCATTCCTTGAGTTGAAGGTAGGTATGGATGTCGAGTTCACTCCACTCCAGATTCCTGGTCGTGGGTTTCGTGCCATTCGTGTGCGTGTAGTTGAGAAAGAGAAAACTAATGAACCAGCTGAAATGCCCTCACTGTCAGAATGATGACGTAGAAATGATGGAAGAGATGCCTCACTTCAAGTATTTCTGTACTGTATGTTCAAAGGTATTTAGATATGACCCGCAGTCAGAAAGTCAAGACAATAGCTCTAGTAATAAAGAAACATTTCCGAAACTTGTCTACAGGAAAGACGATTGAACTAGCGTTCGACATAATGGAAGCACTAGAAGATTACCCTGACCAAGTGGATGTGAATAAAGATGAATGACTTTCATAAGGACATGCTGAAGGATGTAATTAAGGACTGGTCTGTTGAGCAGGTCGAGGATTACATCAATGAGCTAGAGGAAAGAGCATCCGACCTGAGTGAATGGATTAGACTCTTGAAAATGATTCGTAGAAAGAAGATACGTAAGCCTGTCTATGATAACGGTCCGAGGGGTGGAATCTAATGGAGCACAAGTATGTCCCAGGAATGGGTGCTATCGGAGCTAAGTTTGTAATACTGGGTGAAGCCCCATCACATGAAGAGGTAGCCTCTGGTAAACCATTCGTCGGTGCGAGTGGGCGCGAATTAGACAGGCTATTGAAGGACGCGGGGATTAATCGTGGAGACTTGTGGATTACCAACGTATGTAAGTATATGGTCCCTCCTAACCAAGACAAAAAGAGGGTACCCTTCCCGACACGGGCTAAGCTGTGCGGGATTGACATGGACAAACAATTAGTAGAACTGAGAACCGAACTCGATGACATTAGACCTAACGTCATACTCGCTCTCGGTGGCACTGCTCTATGGGCGTTGTCCGGTAAAACTAAGATTGGTAAATTCCGTGGTAGCATCCTCAGAGGCATGGGCCATAAGTTTGTTCCTACCTATCATCCCGCGCATCTTATACATAGTGGTGCGTCTGGAGAAATCAAGGGTTACTGGAACAGACAAGTAATGATCTTCGACTTCAAGAGGGCGTATGAAGAATCAGCTACACCTCTACTCAACCTACCCAATCGTATCCTCCAAGTATGTAATAATAGTGGAGAGTTATATGAGTTCCTCCAACGATACAAGGACTGTACAAGACTATCAGTTGATATCGAGGCAGGAGGTCATTGCCTACCCATTTGTGTGGGACTTGCTTTTAATAAATCCCACGGAATGACAGTCCCTCTGTGGAATAAGGATGGTATCAGTAATATCCCATCCTCTGACCTGACCACTATATGGAAGATGTTAACCAAGGTACTATGGGAGAAAGACATTGTTGGACAAAACTTCAATTACGACAGAGACAAACTTCGTAGGCTTGGTTTTGCCGTCAGGGGAATACACTCAGATACTCTTCTCAAGGCATTTGCAATTAACCCTGAACTCCCAAAAGGGCTTGCATTCAGTACTTCTATCTACACGCGAGAACCCTTCTACAAAGACGAAGGTATGTATGAGGGGGAACTTAGAGATCTCCTACTCGGATGTGCTCGGGATAGTTGCGTTACATACGAAATAAACGATGCAATGGATGCGGACTTGGAGGAACTCGGTGTCACCAAGTTCTATAACAACTTCCTGATGAAACTCCCAGACTTCTATCTTGAGATTGAGAACAATGGATTCAATGTCAATGAAGAGAAGAGGGATGAGCTGATTAGGAAGTATGTGGAATGGGATGAGCGTCTTGGCAGGGAAATGACTGAGCTGTCAGGTATAGAGACGAATGTCAACTCACCCCTTCAGGTCCATTCCCTCCTATTCGACTTCTGGAAACTCCCACGTCGGCCCGGTGTAGGTGAGGAAGAACTCACTGCCCTACTCAATTTGCAGAATGGTGTGCGTGAGCCGACATACCGCGCATGGATTGAGAAGTGTCTGGAGAGAAGACGTGTCAAGAAAACTCTATCCACATATCTCATGGCTATACCTGATTATGATGGAAAGATGCGGACTACTTGTTTTATGTGCCTCGAAACAGGTAGAACTAGCACAGGGCAGCAAGACCCTCCCATCAGGCCATTGGTTGACGTTGTAGGCAAGGGCAAGAAGAAGGATTACAAGGTCATGGGCACGGCATTCCAGACCATGACGAAGCACGGTGATATCGGGGCTGACGTTAGAAGTATGTATGAGCCTGATGAGGGCCACATCTTTGTACAACTAGACTCTAGTCAAGCCGAAGCAAGAGTAGTATTCAATTTGGCAACTGATGAGCAAGCATTAAAGGACATTGACGAACATGACTATCACGCGCTTACTGCAAGCTGGTTTTTCGGTGGGACTGAGGCGGATTACTCCAAGAAGGTATTGGGATACGAATCTCCAATTCGATTTGCCGGGAAAACTCTTCGTCATGCGGGCCATCTTGGCGCGGGCAAAAGAAGAGCATCGACGGAGCTTAACACACAAGCGCGGAAGTACAAGATTCCTATCACTGTTACTGAGGCTATTGCGGAGAAAGCTCTAAAGATATTCCACTCTAAACAACCTAAAATACAGAGGGTATTCCATGCAGAAGTCATCGAATGTCTCAAGCAAACTAGAAGACTCACCGCTCCACTCCCCTACGGAATTGATGCCGAGCGAGGTGGCGTACGTATATTTTATGAAAGATGGGGAGATGACTTGTTCAGGGAAGCACTTGCCTATCTACCCCAGCGAGCTGTTACTGATAATACCAAAGCAGCTGGTATTAGAATCAAAAGGCAATTCGGAGAAGCGAAAATTATTCTTGAAGCGCATGATGCACTACTTTTCTCTGTTCCTAGAGACGATGTAGATGACTTCATTACGCTTGCCAAGAAGGAGATGGAGAGGCCCATCAACTTCGCCTGTTGTAGTCTTCCACGTAGGTTCCTGAAGATTCCATGTGACGTTGAGGTGGGAGAGAATTACAAGGACTTGTATAAGTTCAAGTTTCCTGAGATAATACAGGAGGTTAGACCCCAAGTATCTAAAACTATAACTGAAGAATTCTTAGTACAGGAATGAGTAATGACATGGCTGGAGAAATTGCTAAGTCAACATTCGGAGCTAGAATCACCTACCAACTTCTGGCTCTGGGGCGGAATGGCTACCATCTCAGCAGTAGTAAAGGATAATGTATGGCTAGACAGACAGATATACAATCTGTACCCCAACATCTACGTGATGTTCCACGCGGAATCTGGTTTAAAAAAAGGCCCCCCTATCTCTATGGCGAAACGGCTCGTGCGTGGGGTGGGTGGGACGAGGATAATCAGCGGAAGGTCAAGCATACAAGGAATTCTCAAAGAACTTGGGACAGCGCAAACGCAACCCGGCGGACGGGTAATAAATAAGTCGTGCGCGTTCATCTGTTCTAGTGAATTGACTTCCTCCATCGTAGAAGATAAGGTAGCCACGGACATCTTGACAGACCTATATGACAGACAGTATAATATAGGTGAGTGGCGGTCACTCCTGAAGATGGAGTCCTTCAATCTGAAAGACCCAACTATCACGATGCTTACGGCCACCAATGAGGCGCACTCAGCTGACTTTTTCGGGAAGAAAGACATACATGGGGGTTACTTCGCTAGGACATTTGTCATCAGTGAGAACAAGCGTAACCGTGCGAACAGTCTCCTTGTCCCACTGACCAATCCTCCCAAGTATGAAGAGCTAATTGAGTACCTGCATAAGCTATCTACATTGAGTGGGCCATTCGCACCTCTCGCATCCAAGGTGGAAACTGAGTGTCATACCATTCCCTTTTTGGAGCATGTGACAGGTGAATTGAATTACTTCTCATCTGCTGGGATTAGATATCAGAAGTGGTATGAGGACTTCATTACCACAATGGCACAGCAGGAAGTGAAGGATGAGACTGGCACACTCAATAGATTTGGTGACAGTGTATTGAAAGTGGCAATGCTGCTGGCCCTGTCCAAGTCCCCCGAGCTGTACATTGATGACGAGTCTATGGAACTAGCCATTCAGTACTCTGAGAGACTGATAGGTAACGTGAGGGAAATGACTCACGGTAAGAAGGGCCTATCAGAGAGTAAGAATATCAAGAATCTGATTATCCAAGAACTCTTGGGACGTGAGACACATCAGATAAGTCGAGCTATGCTGTTGAAGAGGATGTGGGCACACTATAAGGAAGCTACTGAATTAGATGATATCATGATGTCATTCGATCAGGCTAATCTAATCAAGACTGAATCGATTGGCAATCAAATCATCTACGTGATGGGTGAGTTGCAGGTGAAGGAATACCAGAGGTATTTTGCGGGGAAGAACCGATGACCTGTAAATGCAAGATTAGGGACCGGAAGGAATACGAGCCACAACGAGAGTGGCTTAAGGATTGCATGTGCATGTTACACTGGATGCAATCTGATTATTATCAGGATAAGTTAGATGAGAATCCCAATCCCCACATTCCAAGAGGACGAGAAGATACCGGAAGTAAAGACTCAGTTTAATACTGAGTGGATCCACGAGTTTCTGAATGTACCTCCGTGGAAGTGCGTATGCGGACTCACGAATTTCGGACGTAACGAGCAGTGTGCAAAATGCAAGAAGGAGAGATTAACATGAAGGGTTTCGTTAAAAATGTGGCGGGATTGAAGCAGTATGGATTTATTAGGGCGGAGGATGGGAAGGAATACTTCTTCCACAAGGAAGATTTCAATGGTTTTTGGGATGACTTGGCAATTGATGTGGAGAAGGGACGGACTGTCACTGTTACGTTTGAGTCCGTCCCCTCTGATAAGGGACCGCGTGCGGGTGAAGTAGTCAGGACTGATTCAGGAGTCTAGCGCCCAATAAAGGGGAGATGTCCACCCTTGAATACATAGTCATTCTTGGGCTTGATGAACTTGCTAATGGCCTCACCCTTATCGTATGTCTGAGTACCCATCCCTAACCCAATCGGAGCTAGAAGTGGGAGTAGGGATGGGTCTTCTCTTGCCAGTTCTATAGCATCCTGAGCAATCAGTGGGAGGAATTGCTGAATGGTTCTATCCCCCATTTGGAATGGCTGATACTGTGATGCGAATGCCATGTCGTGAGCAAACTTTACTGCCGGATGCAGCTTGTTGGCTACGAATCGTTCGAGCACGTCTCCGCGTGTATCTGCTCTGAATCCCTCACCTAATGTACGTGACTTGCCAGTAGATGATGAGCTGACATCACCTGTAATCAGTCTGCTAATGGCTACAAAGTACTGCTGGAAACCACCCGCCGGATCTAGTCTCGTACCCGTACCTGGGATTCTGATCTTACCGAAGTCAGCACTATTGGGGTCTAGACTGACATCGGCCCCTGCCATGTAAGCCATTCCAGACATAGCGGACCACGCGCCCACAGTAGAAATGGCTGCCTTGAGATACTGCTTCCTCACGAATGGGTCTGCCATCACGTAAGTGAATGGATTCAGCATCCTCATTCTGCTGGCTACCAGTTTGGGTGCGAATAGACCATCAGCCAGAATCTTGGTAGCCTGTTCTAGACTGTATTCCTTCACACCTAACTTGAAGGGATCCTTATTGGATGCAGCCACGTTAGTAGGATACGCGAATCGCAGTGGACCCTTACCAGTAGCCGTATTCACGAAGTCTGCAATTTCCCTAGCAAATGATAGGTCATTGTAGGGATCCCTCGCACCCTTCGTACCTGCCTTGAAGTCATCATACGCAGACTTCATGATGGACTCGAATGAGTCAGCTCTCAGTCGATTCAGGAATGCTGTGTAGGCTCTATTGGATCCGCGTGCTGCCCTGCCTAGAGTACTCTTATATGCCTGTTGACCACCCGGAATCTTGGCGAACATTCCACCAGTCTCAATCCAGTTAGATCCTACAGCCTCTTCACGGGATGAGATATCATCACCTAATTCAGACATGGTCAGACCCGCACGACTGGCCCATGACTTGGTAATCTTCTTCGTTACCTTGTCTTGTACATCACGGAATAGTGGTCTATTCCTGATGTCTGCCAGTTGCTTAGCGTACGCGCCCTCACTACCTAGCGCCTCAATCATGGGCCTCAATGAATCTCTCCACTGTTTGGTGAAGAGCATAGGTAGACCCTGCCTGAGTGGGGCAGATAGATCCCAAATCGTAGTGGCTGCGCGTGGCAGATTCCACCACTCTCTACCTCTGTGAACCTCTGGCTTTTTCTTGGTTGGAGGCACACCCTTCCTACCAGCAGGAGGCGGAGTCCCACCAGTTGGAGGTGGTGGTCCAGACGGAGGTAGATTACTACCACCCATATTACCACCAGATGGCTTGATTGGTGGTACGTTACCTACGGCTGTAACTCTGTCCCTTGCGGACTGTTCGATAGGAGTCGGTTCTCCAGCCATTCCACTACTGCTAGAAATTCCGCCCGGTCCTTCTCCCCCAGTGTTTCCGCTTTGCGTCGGTCCTGTTGGAGAATCTGATACAACATCTGGTCGCCACCGCGACTCTGTATACTCGCGTAGTAATCCTCGTACCTCTGGAGCATATCTGCCATCTGCTCCGGTGATAGCTCTGAGAATGCCTGCTGCGATTCTGGATCTGTTGGCTGTACCATATTTAGCATCCGTTCGCATTAACTGCCAAGTGTATCTACCATCTTCCTTGCGTACAATATTGTGGACAAACTCATGTAAGATACCATGAGCCATCATTTCAGCAGCTTCCTCGGGAGTTTCTGCAAGAGATATCAATCCTACCGGATTAATCATTACTGCAAATTCTGGTTTACCTTCTCTACCTGTGGTGATATTGGGAACATTGACTCCACCATCCAACGCATCACCAATAAACCAACCAAATTTAGCAGTTCTTCCCCTTTGCCCCCCTACCATTCCTACAGGGAACATCCTATCCAGTTCCTTTAACATGCCATTCATAATAACGGCAACATTACGGAGGTGGGGACTATTCTCTAGTCTAGCCTGTTCTGCTGGAGTATATCTATTTCCTGAAATATAGACTGAATGTTCATTACCGGGAACTGGTTGGATGTTATCATAGAATTGTTGAATTTCTTCTGGGCTTGAAAGAAATCTCTCACGCGCAGCCATATTACTGACATCCCCACCCTCAGCCCTCTTTTGGAGTAGCTTCAGCATATCAGGGATACCTTCCAGTACATCTTTAGGAGTATTCTTATCATTGGCTATACTGTGCAGTAATTCTTCAAATTCTTCTAATTCCCACTTCTCTGCATCTTTCATGATTTTGGGAGCTAGCTGTCGTACTCTAGCTAATTCTCTATCAAGTGGATGACTACCTGTAAAATGTTCCTTGTCAAAGACTCTTCGCATCCTTGCTTCCCATGCTCTATCTTCGGGAGGCTGCATTTTCATTACATTAGGATCAGTTAGATCCACTTGATTGACTTCAGGTCTATTGGAGATGTCAGTGAGTTCCTGAAGTCTGTTCTTCACATCAGGAGTGAGTGTCTTACTAGGTAATTGACCAAAGGCATCGAATCCATGTAGTCTATTGTATATGGCTTCGGCCTCTGCCTTCTTTTCATAGGCGTATCGGTCAATTTCTCCCCGATTTATTGAATCATTGATTCGTTGGTTCCAGTATTCAATAGCCTCATTCACATCATCCGTGAAAGCTGCCGCAGTTTCAGCATCAAATCCAGCTACATCCTCTAGGCTAGGAATGAGTGGTTCACCACTATTATCCTTAGCCATCTTGGAGATTTGGAAGTCTTCCGGCCCCGGAGTCGGTCCTAAATCTAATGCCTGTTGTTCAGGTTGCTGGCCCATAACACTCTGCTGCCGTAATCTCGTCAGATCTTCAGCCTGTCTAGTCTGTTCAGCCAACGTGTCAGGTGCCGGTGGATATACATCATTTTGAAGTCGATTATTCAGTTCATCAATACTAAGACTTCCCCACTCATCAGGCGTAAGAGGTGTATCGAATGGTACTCCCTTAATATTAGGCGCACGCACACCAGCAATGTCATTAGTAGGAGCTACCTCCAGACTAGAGGGAGGCATCTGTATGGGTGGTACGGACTCAATTGTAGGTGCCTGAGCAGGTACTTGAGGTCTGACAGCAGGGGCAGGGAATTGATCATCAATACCTGCGTAGGGATCCTCATAATTGACTACGGGAGGAGGTTCATATGGTACCTTATTATGAGTTCCAATGGGCTTGTAGATACTGTTGCCCTCTGGGGTATATCCTGCGTGCTCGTATCCAGCTCTCTCATACTCCGCATCCAGAGCAGCGGTCATCTTATTCTGTTCGACAGTGAATCCATTGACTGGATCAATAGTTTCAACCTGTCCGCCCCCCGGAAATGCCTCATTAGGAGGTGCAAATGATGCACCCGGACCAGCATCAGGGGTACCATTGGGACGGAACCATGTTACAAAGTTCTTTCCACCAATCTTGGTGAGACGTCCTGTAGGTCCGAATCCATTTCTCTCTAATTCCTGAGTAACTCCCACTGGAGCTGATGACAGAACTACCTCATCACCATGAGGTGTCTTCCTGATCTTCAATCCTGCTATAGTCTCTTGTACTGGAGCCGCAGCAGCCCCCGGTGTGGCACTACCACCCACAGGTCTAGGAGGAGGTATACCACCCGTAGGAGGAGGCACACCACCCTGATTTGGAGGAATTACAGCAGGTAATTGAGGTTCACTCAATCTCCTAGCATTAGACCTTGCACTACGCGCACCTAACAGACCACCACCAAGACCAAATACAGCAGAACTAGCTCCACCAGCTAATGCCTGTCCAGCAGATGGCATCTCACCAGTTTCAGCCAGTTGTGTGGGAACTGTAGCTGCTGAGCCTAATACGAAGCCCTCCGCAGTAGTCCTAAATGGGAGTTGTTTACCATATTTAGCCCATTGTGCAGCAGTAGCTCCTACACCGGGAGCTTTACCTGTGAATGGTACCGCACCAATTACTGTCTGCACACCAACTTGGGGATAATTGATTTCATCCCTGAGTCCCTGACTAACTTCGTACTTTTCCTTTAACCACTCGCCTAATCCAGCACCCCCAGCACCCATAGCTATGCCTGTAGGTGTGAATCCGCCTCCTAGCATATTACCTCCAACGGCTGGAAGTATACCTAGAGCATTAGACCATGCCCACTGAGGCCATGTAGGCTCACGTTTCAGACCTCCGACTCTAGGCTCAGGCATAGATGGAGGATCATATGGGAGGGTATCAAACTGACCCCCCGCATTATAATCAGGTAAATCTAAATCAGGTAATTCGTATGGAATTGTATCGAATCGTCGTTGAGGCATTACTGTACCCTTACGCTACCTGGATAGTACTCAAGATACTCATCTAAATCTTGCTCTAGAACCTGCTGAAATTTACCATCAGGATGCTGTACTAATACACGTCCGGGCTGCACGCCGGGAAACTGCTGCTGAGACTGTTGTGGCTGTTGTTGTGGGGGTGCAGACTGACCAATCCCAGATTCTTGTTTCCTAGCCTGTTCAAGACCCTGTAATCTAGTTTCCATCATGCTACGATTTCTTCCAGTTACATTTGGATCCTTAAGTTTCTCTCTGATCTGCCGTTCTTCTTCATCATTCCTTACATTAGTTTCTTGAATTCCCCTTAACCTATCTCCAGTCATATTACGATTTCTTCCAGTCAGATTTGGATTCTGTAGAGCTTCATATAAGCCCATTGCTTCAGATTTCTTGGGTCCGGTAGGAACAGGTGTCTGCTGTGGTACAGGTGCAGCTTGCTGTTGTTGAGTGGGAGCAGGTTCCGCTACCCCAAGAACTCCTCTAACAAATTTCTGATATGCAGCTACTCTTTCTGGACTGGAACCACCCGGAAAAGAACTCGCTTTAAAGGGTGGAATTAGTTTGAATTTACCATCATCAGTGATTTCAACAAATGATTTCTCTTCATCAGTACCAGTATAGAAAGCCCTCTCTAATTCAGCCTGTCTATCTGCCTCATCCTTCTTGATAACAGCAGTGGTTGAAGCAGTAGTTCTGGAGGGCGCATTAGCACGAATAGTGGCTGTAGTAGCCTGATTCTGACCACGCTGAGTCTCCAATGCCTGAGCATTCCGAGACTGTAAATTCAGTTCATCCATTCTAGACAACTTACCTGATGGTCCGAGATCTACTTCAGTATTCTTTGGATCTAATGGATCCCATGCCCTGACTCGGGGGCCACTAAAGTCAAACTGATAGTTGGGATGATACTGCTTGAATGCGTAGGCTTCATTCCTGATTCGAGTATTCTCGGCTGTATCGATATTCTTCTGCTCAGTAATTCTATTTCTCTCTTCATTGATTCTATTTTGTTGGTCAAATCGATTCTGATTGACCTGATTCGTCATCATGTTACCAGCTAATGTACGTTCTTGAGTATTAGCCTGCCCCTCAAGTGCAGCAGTCTTATAGTATGGATCTACCTTGTCAGCCCAATCCTTCATTGCGCGGTGATGTGGGGCATACATTACACCCTCATGCACAGCCAATGGATTCTCGGCTCCTACGCCCATTCCAAACGCACTCAAGCGGCGGATTAGACCCGGCTCTTCCCTCTGTGGGGCGGCATCCATGAGTCCGCGTAATCTATCCCTGTCCACTGTACTAGGTGTATAGGCTTCATTCATCATCTTCATCAAATCTGGTGAAGTGGTGCCCTGCTGCCCAACCCGCTCCAGAGGATCACGATAGATCTGCGTAGGAGTGATAGAATCCTGCTGTGGGAATGTAGGAGGTCCACTACCATACGGATCATTCTGTTGAGGTTCAGATGGCGGATCCTGCCAAATGTTCTGGCCCCCACCTTGCATACCATAATTCATATCCGGCATATTATTGCCGAACTGATTCATGATATTGAACTGACGGATCTTATTAATATCGATAGCCATTAGAACTGATCTCCACTATAAGGAAGAGTTCCAGGCATTACGCCAGTTGTTTCAGGAACCTGATAATTACTATTGGTAGGTCCGATAGGTTTCTTTTTGCGCCAGTCATAGCCTTCCAGTACATTACCAGCTTGACCAGCCAGATTAGCACCCTGCTGGAACCGGCTCATATTCTGTTCCCATTGACCCGGTAATTGATTGGCCCCACTAGTGGCATTAATGACACCTAAGCCAAAATTACCACCCATATTGGCAGCCTGTAATGCCTGATCTCCATACATCTTAGCCATACCCGGTGTAGCACCGTAAATTCCAGTCATACCACGAGCAGCAGCTAATTGATTCTCAATAGCATTTTGATCATATGCTGCACTTGCCGCTGCATTATGCGCGGACGCATTAGAGGCGGACTGATCTGCCTGCATCTGAGCATTTGCATTATACTGCTGAATCTCTAGATCGGCAGCTAATCTCTGTTTCTCAATATCACTCATTCCGCCCAATCCGGCCAATCGACTAGCATTACGATTCTGTACGATACCACCTTCGACATTTTGCATAGCATCTGCACCAGCCTGACTCTGTTCACGAGCCATTCTAGCTTGTGCGGCAAATGCATTAGGTGAGTATCCACCCTGTAATGATCTCTGCCTACCCATTTCACGTTCTGCATTAGCATAGGCAGCACGAACTGGACTGGTTCCACGCGCCCGCAGATTAGCTATATCTTGGGCTGAGTATCCACCCGTCTTACTGAAGTCCTCGAAGCCCGCGTATGACTTAAATGGATCATTATAATTTAACTTTTGAGCAGTGATTCCAAAAGCTCCACCACCACCACCACCGCCAGTACTCCCAGCACCACCAGGACCACTAGCAACACCACGATAAATATCCATGATGTCGTTGTAATCATTGTACTGAGTCTCAGAACTACGGCCCTGATTGAAATTAAATGACTCGGATAGAGGCTTCTGCTGCTGGTCAAATCGTTCAGTCTGCTGCTGAATGACATTCTGAGTGTTTTTCTTAGGACTCTTGTCTTTAGCCATAATTGCCTCTACAAATCAAGAATTAACGACTGACCAGTCGAGGGTCTAAACCCATTCTTCTTTATTCTTTTGATCCATTTCGGACCATGTGCCCAAGAATACAGCTGTTCATGCCCACATTTCTGTGCAACGAAAATAGAGGCATCCAAGATGTTATATAATGCCTTAATTCGATCTGATGGATTCCGTGCCATATTGGTAACAGTTATGAGTTCAGGAATTGCACGAACTCCACCAAAACACAGTACACCCTGTTCATCCTCTACGACAAAAGCACAGATGAAATTGAGGAAATTAGGTAAATCACAATATTCCTCAAAGTACAGGTGATATAGTCGTTCTAATTCAGCTAAGTCAGTCGGAAGAAAGGCTCGAATCATGGCTATGAGGGCGTATCAATACCTGCCAGTGCATTCCAAAGAGTGCGAATCTGTGATTCTAAGTCAATATCTGCAATTGCACAGGTAGATGTCTTAGTAACAGGATCGTAAGTAGTAGCAGCGATGACATTGACGCCCATTACTACCTGTGGACCAGCTTGAGTACCTGATTGCTGGGGATATCCGGCTACTTTCTGAGCATATGCCGCACGTCCTTGATGGTATGGAGTGTTGGCAGGTTCAGTGAGGATAGAACTACTCACACTAGCTAACATAGCAGTAACTCGTTCCATGAATCCACCGGGTAGTACGTCTCGTGTGAGTGCCATCTGTTCTGTAGAAGTATCAGCCATGTATCACCTATATCGGAATCGAACAATCAAGTGCCAAAATAACTGATCCATTAAAGGTACCAGCTACAGGAAATAAATCTACTTTAGCCAGTCCAGCACTAAATGCTGCCACACCAACAAGCCATGCACCACCCTGATTATAAGTAAAAATGCTAACAAAATTAATAGTGGGGGTAATCGGTAAATTAAGAGTTATTGCGCCAAGACTAGTAACAGATCCAGAAACATAAGTTATCCAATGTACAGTTGTACCAACTACTGAATACTGATGTACTCCAGACCAGGGTGGAAGTAAATAAGATGAAGAATCAATCCAATCCCCTACTGCTACTGCACGATTACGTTCAAAGTAAGAACCACTAATAAGAAGAGCACCTGCACTGTTCAGTGCAAATAATGCAACTCCACCAATCCATACCTGAAGCGAATTCAGATAGTTTAGAATTCTATAAGTGATGGGAACTTGAGTATCTGTAAGATCCAATTCAGCATAACTATATCCGGATATAGTCTGTGAAGCAGTGAATGTATTAGCTAGATTAGTCCATGCAGCATTTACCAGAGCATCAGATCCCCCCGGCTCATGAAATGTATGATGTGGAGTAAGAGGATCCCCAGTATCTCCCTTAACACCCTGTGGTCCTTGTATTCCCTGTGGTCCCTGTGGACCTGTTGCACCTGTAGGACCGGGAACTGTAGAATCTGCACCTGTGGCTCCTGTATTTCCCTGTGGTCCTTGAATACCCTGTGGACCCTGTGGTCCCGGTACCGTACTATCTGCACCAGTTGCACCTGTTGGACCTTGTGGTCCTGTATCTCCAGTTGGACCTGTAGGACCAGTTGGACCTACTGGACCTGCATTCATTGGATTCCATATAGGAACCCATTCTGTTGTAGCTGGATCAGGTGTAGCCATTACTGTTTCTTACTCTCGTTAAGAAGCCAGTCGATACATTCGAGCGCGTGTCTAGTAGGCGTACCTGACTGCCAAGGAACCATAGTCATATAGTTATATAACATATCAAATTCAATCATATCTATCTTAAGTTCCACACCATCTACTAATTGTCTCTCAGGCTCACCATTTGGCATCTTCTTACCACATGGCTTCAACTCACTAATGGCTTCTAACTTCTCGAATAATGTCATTTCACGACGAAGGATAGTTAATCCCTTCTTCTCTATTAAACTACCACCAAGAACAAAGCCTACGAAACAGAATTCAAAATGTCTCTTACCTAAATCGTCATTAAATCGTAGAATCATAGTTAATCCTTGTAACAGAGAATAGTAGTCCAATACACTGGAACATTAGACTGGACATCTGTTGCTCCAGTTAATCCCGGTGCAGCCACATCAGTAGCTCCACCAATAGCCTGACCACCATCATTTGGAATGAATCCCGTCACATTGATTGAATGTGAGTGATCACCTACTCCATCAGTGGCACCAGCTACGTTGACACTAAAGTCATGGAAATGATTCGTGGCTGAAGCAGTGAAACTACCACCTGCATCAGCTCCCGAACTACCACCCTGAGCATTACCTGTACTACCTGATCCAGAGGCAGTTACTCCATGTGAGTGACCACCTGCTGGACCACTAGTTCCACTACTTCCGATAGCTCCACCATGACTATGATTCGGCATGGTAGCCGTGGATAATCCATGTGCGTGTGAAGCTACAACTCCGCTCACTCCATGTGCGTGAGTATTAGCACCGCCGACTGATCCCCATGTGGAACTAGCTACTAGAAAGTAACCATCAGCCTGACTGACTCTCGTATAACCGATAGGACATGGACCTGCACTTAAAACAATGAATCCCGATGGAATCTGTGGAATCGCCCACTGTCCAAATCCATTCAGGAAATATCGTGCATCTCCATTCAGGTCTATTGGTCCTACAGTTCCAATACCTAAATTAGTTCGTGCCGTCGATGGAGTAGTTGCTCCAGTTCCACCCTCACTGACTGGAATAATTGCAACAGTTGATGGCTCACCTGCTGTGCTCTTGACGTATCCATTAGCCAGTAGACTGAGTGCGCGCTCATTGACTAATTGTGGATGTGGGGATACGGTCCAATATGTGGCATCTACAGCTGGATTGATGGCAATCCCAACACCGGGCCACGGTTCAGGGGGAGTTGTAGTACCGTCCACCACACACATGTAGGCGATACCATCGGGTCCGATAACAATGTCACCATCATTATACGTACTTGGTACATAATCCCCCAGATAGTCCAGATCCATGCCTCCCCCACCACCAGAAGGAGGGGGTGCGAATGTTCCATCTGCTCTTAAGAAATTTGTTGTACCGCCGGGATATCCAGCTAAATTGGTGACTGTAACTGGATCAATGTTTCCAGCAGAGTGAGTGATAGCATGTGGTCCCGGTCCCGCATTACCCGGTTTAGCTTGATTAGGTCCAGTTCCTAGAGTTCGCAGACTACCAACAGTGGGAATTGCATCCACTGTCATGGGATCTACGCCACCCGGTTCGTGTGTGGGTGCATGAGGCCCACCACCAGATCCGCCAGCCGCGTGTACTATAATCTGACCGGGAGTAGCTGTATTTAAGGTGACATTCGTACCAGCTACCAGCCTACGATGATTAGCTAATGTTGCTTCAGCATTGACTGTGATGAAGGTTTCATTTAATGGCTGAATAGGTCCGGGTGGTCCGGGTGGTCCCTGTGGTCCTGTTCCAGTTCCTCCGCCACCGCTACCGGGAATAATTCCCTGCGCTGCCTGTGTTGCACTAGTAATCGATTCACCAGTAATGAACTGGTCTAATCTATTGATAATTTCTTGAACTGTCTGGTATAATGCCGCATCGATGGACTTAGACTGAGCTAAGACACTGACTAAATCCGCAAATTGTGGGGGCTTTCTTGGTGGTTTGTACGCCACTTAATTACCCGGATGCGAAGTAGCCATTTCCTTCATGAAAACCGTGATACGCTTGATTCTAAATCTCTCCCCAAGTCCAGTAGTCTTGAAAACAAGAGAAGCCCGCTGTTCCACGAAATTAATGATTCTAGTCTGAAAGACTCGATTGGTTGGAGCCAATGAAAGTGATTGAAATGTCTTAGTTTTGATGAGATCGAGCGATGCGATGCCCATTACAAGGAAGCCATTACCCGTTACACGCACACGCATGGCTGCAAAGTGAGTGATATTATCGCCTGAACTACCTTCGCTAAGTACAGCTCCTTTTGGCATATCTATTCTCCGAGTAATGCCGTACGAATCGTGGGATCAGGAATCTTCACACTTCCATTGTAGTAAGTATCGATATGACTTGATTTCTTAGGATTGATATAGTAAACTCCCCATTTAGCAATTGGCGGAAATCCAGTCACATTAGGATCTACTGCACCCAAAATCAGCTTATTGATTTCGATTAGACAGGTACAATACATTTGTGCATCGAATGTCCATTTAGCCCACTTGATGTGCTTAGGATCCAGTCCATCTCCGTAGTCTGCATGTAATACAGTGTATTGGCTACCTGCTGGCAGTGTAATCCATATCTTTTTGGTCAGTGAATCGTTGGAAACTTGGATGTATCGGAAGCTGTTACGGTCCAAATTAGCCCAAAATGCCTCGATTTTCCAGCTTAATTCGGGTCTAGCAAAGACTCCATTGAATAACATGAATCCTGACCAATCCGCGATGAGCAGATAGTCGATATTCACGCCACCCGAGTCAAGGACTGATGCGATGCCATGTACTGGTGCGCCAACACCCTGATCGATGACTTCTTCCTGCCATGTAGCAGGTTCATCTCTATTGTCTGAATACGCGTATGTACGTGATCTCTTGAAAAGATACAGAATATCACGGAATTCCTGCACATTAGTGAGTGGATTACCATCTAATGGTA
>Ga0137436_1000029_pt1 | contig 46222 bp, 41 predicted proteins | sample EasRivERMGT119_2_FD_102328 | JGI IMG/M metagenome (GOLD analysis project Ga0137436, IMG submission 102328) | Soil microbial communities from meander-bound floodplain in the East River, Colorado, USA - East River MetaG ERMGT119_2 | ecosystem: Environmental > Terrestrial > Soil > Floodplain ...
GACGACGCTCGCGCCGCTGGACCCCGGGACCGCGCTGCGGGTGATGATGAGCCTCGAGGCCGGCCCGGTCGGGATGAAAGGCGAGGTCGTCTGGAAACGCGCGCGGATCGTGCTGGGCCGCCCGGTCGGCATGGGCCTGCGCCTGCTCGCCCCGCCCTCGCTCTACCAGGAGTTCGTCCGCGAGATCAGATAAGAGAGTTGAGAGTTCATCTGAACTCTGAACTCTCTTTCGTAACTCCCCGTGCAACGGCGTGACACCCTCGGCTCACGGCGCGCCGGATTCTCCGCATTCCCTCCTGGCACCGCGCTTGCCTTGTAATCGCGGTGGCCACCAGGGTCCCCAGACCAGGAGGAAGGTCATGAGGCAAGAGGCGTCGCATCGGGCGTGGTGTGGCACCTGCGGTACCGAGCACGTGGATCCCCGCACGTGTCCGGGCGAGCTGAGAGTCACGGGGGCCGAGGTTCCGGGCTGGCGCGTCATCGTGGAGACGCCGTTCGGCAACGAGGCGATCGGCGTCCTCCTCGCGCCCTCCCACGACGTCTGGCGCGCCCGCGTCGTGACCTACCCGAACATCCTCTGGACCGTGCCGGGAGGCCGCGGCACGATCAAGTTCGTCGGCGAGACCCGTGAGGAAGCGGAGCGCCGGGCGATCGCGTTCGTCAGCGAGCACGTCCAGGTCAAGCGCTACCTCCGCCGCGACGCCGTCACCCCGGTGGAAACGCAGCGCCCCGTGGGCGGGGCCGTGCCGCCGAAGGCGCTGCTCGCGACGTCCCGCCGCAAGCCGACCTGTCTTCCGGTGCGCTTCGGCACCGACCGGGCCGGGACGCGAGGCACGACCATCAACCTCTCCGACGAAGGCATGTTCATCGGCGCCGTCGACCCCGCCGACGGGGGCCGCGCCATCCACATCCACCTCGAGGTCAACGGGCACACTCTCCCGCTGCACGGCCTCGTAATGTGGAGCCGGCGGCGTCACGAGCCGGGCCGTCCGCTCGGCATGGGGGTGCGGCTGTCCGAGCCGCCCCCCTTTTACCAGTCCTTCGTCGCGACCCTGCCGGCGCCCCGCTGAACCTTCCCTCGCTTCCTTCGTAAGACGGGGCTGCGCTACCCTGCGCGGCTTCGACTCACGGAGGACTCCATGAAGCGTCTCGTCCTGGCAATCCTGGCCGCCCTGCTCCTCGCGGCCGCCGCACCCGCCGCCGACAAGCCGAAGGACGCGAAGGCCGCGGCGGCCGACGACGGCAAGGACTGGAAGGTCGACGGCGACCACGGCCCGTCGCATGCGATCGCGTTCACGACCGATCAATCGACGTGGATGCCGCTCGACGTGTCTCCGGATGGCGGCAAGATCGTGTTCTCCTTGGTCGGCGATCTGTATCTGCTCCCGATCGCGGGCGGGACCGCAACCAGGATCACGAGCGGGGCCGGGTACGACGTCCAGCCGCGCTTCTCCCCGGACGGGAAATCGATCGCGTTCGCGTCGGACCGGGGCGGGCTGGAAAACCTGTGGATCTGCGACCTCGAGGGGAAGCACGCGCGGCAGGTCTCGACCGAGAAGGACTCGACGGTCAACGGGCCGGCGTGGTCGCCCGACGGCCTGTACCTCGTGGGCCGGAAGCGCCTCACGGACCAGTCGTCGCTCGGCACGGTCGAGATCTGGATGTGGCACGTGCGGGGGGGCAGCGGCATCCAGCTCACGAAGAAGGACGATCAACCCGACGCGGCGGACCCCACCTTCGGGAAGGACGGCCGGTTCCTGTACGTCTCGGCGCGCGACTCGCGCTACCGGTACGACCGGAGCGTCAACGACGGCATCTGGCAGATCAAGCGCCTCGACCGGTGGAACGGTCAGCTCATCCCGATCACGGGTGAGTTCGGCGGGGCGGCGGCCCCGGCGGTGTCTCCCGACGGGAAGACGCTCGCCTACGTGCGCCGTATCCGCGCGCAGACCGTGCTCGAGGTCATGGACCTCGCGACCGGAAAGATCCGGCGCGTCGCGACGGGCCTGACCCGCGACAACCAGGAGGGATTCGCCTTCCACGGCGTCTTCCCCGGGTACGCGTGGACCCCCGACGGGAAGTCGATCGTGAGCACCGCCGACGGCGGGATCGTCAAGTACGACGTGGGGAACGGCTCCCGCTCTCCGATCCCGTTCACGGCGTCGGTCGAGCAAAAGCTCACCGAGTCGCTCCACACGCCCCGGCGCGTCGGCGAAGGCGACGTGCGCGCGCGGATCATCCGCTGGCCGGTCGAGACCCCCGACGGAAAAACTCTCGTCTTCTCGGCGCTCGGCCACCTGTACGCGATGGATCTCCCCTCGGGAACCCCGAAGCGCCTGACGACGGCCGAGGATCTCGAGTACGCCCCGTCGTTCTCGCGCGACGGCCGCACGATCGTCTACGTCACCTGGAACGACGCCGAGGGCGGCCAGGTCAAGTCGATGACCTTCCCCGGAGGGACCTCCCGCACGCTGACGCAGGTGCCGGGGCAGTACGCGAACCCCTCGTTCTCCCCCGACGGCACCAAGGTCGTCTACGTCTCCGGGAGCGGCGCGACGTTCCGCGACGGCGACCCGGCCGACGAGCTGTGGGAGGAGATCCGGTGGATCCCCGCATCGGGGGGGGAGAGCCGGTATGTCGTCGGCACGAAGAACCGCGGCACGAATCGGCGCATGTCGAAACCGCAGTTCGCCGCGGACGGGGAGCGGATCTACTTCATCGAGGACGGCGATCCCGCGGGACCCGGGCTGCCGCCGAAGACGGTGCTCGTGTCGGTCAAGCCCGACGGCACCGACAAGCGCACCCATCTGCGGTTCACCGCCGCGGAGGAGGCGGCGCTCTCCCCCGACGGACGCTGGCTCGCGATCTCGGAGCAGTACAACGCGTGGGTCACGGCCCTGCCCCCGCTCGGGGCGCAGACGGTGGACGTCGAGCTGGGCGGTGCCGCGCTTCCGCTCGGCCAGCTCACCGACGAAGGGGGCGAGTGGGTCGGCTGGGCCGACGGCGGCAAGACGATCACGTGGATCTGGGGGCCGGCGTACCACCGCATCCCCTTCGACAAGGCGCTCCCCGAGCCGAAGAGCGATGACGACGCGGAGGGCAAGAAGAAAGACGCGGACAAGAAGGACGCGAAGAAAGACGACAAGAAAGCGGACGAAAAGAAGAAGATGCCCGAGAGCACCGCGATCGAGATCGCGCTGTCGGTGCCCCGCGCGAAGCCGTCCGGGACCGTCGCGTACACGGGCGCCCGGATCGTTACGATGAAGGGGGACGAGGTGATCTCCGACGGCACGATCGTCGTGGACGGCGACCGGATCCTCGCGGTCGGGCCGACGTCATCGACGAAGGCTCCCGCCGGAGCACGGATCGAGAACGTCTCGGGGAAGACGATCATCCCCGGCCTCTTCGACGAGCACGCGCACCTGCACTACTCGACCCTCGACATCTTCCCGCAGAAGCCGTGGAAGTACGCGGCCAACCTCGCCTACGGCGTCACCACGACGCACGATCCCTCCGCCTCGAACCAGGAGGTCTTCGGCCAGTCCGAGATGGTCGAGGCGGGGATCATGACCGGACCGCGGATCTTCTCGACCGGTTTCATCCTGTACGGCGCGAACCTCCCCGGCCGCGCTGTCGTGGGCTCGCTCGACGACGCGCGGCGCCACCTGCGGCGGCTCAAGGCGCTCGGCGCGTTCTCCGTGAAGTCGTACATGCAGCCGCGGCGCGACGCGCGTCAGTGGATCCTCAAGGCGGCGCGCGAGGAGGGGATGCTCGTCGTCCCCGAGGGCGGCGGCGACCTCGAGATGGACATGACCTTCGTGCTCGACGGGCACACGACGATCGAGCACGCGCTCCCCATGACCCCGCTCCGGAAGGACATCGTCGAGCTCGTCGCGAAGAGCGGGACGTCCTATACGCCGACGCTCCTCGTCGCGTACGGCGGGATCTCCGGTGACAAGTGGTTCCACCAGCACTACGACATGTGGAAGGACGAAAGGCTCCAGAAGTTCGTGCCGCAGAGCGTCGTGGACGGGCTCGGCCGCATCCGCTCGATCATGGCGACCGACCCCGCGGATTGGCACCACGTGGACGTCGCCGCCAGCGCCAAGGACGTCATGCACGCCGGCGGACGGGTCTGTCTCGGCGGGCACGGTCAGATGCAGGGGCTCGGGCCGCACTGGGAGATGTGGGCGTTCGTGCAGGGAGGGATGACTCCGCTCGAGGCGATCCGCGTCGCGACCCTCTACCCGGCGGAAACGCTCGGCATGGCGAAGGACCTGGGCTCGATCGAGCCGGGGAAGCTCGCGGACTTCGTGGTCCTCGACAAGAACCCGCTGGAGAAGATCGAGAACTCCGAGACTGTGGACCGGGTCGTCAAGAACGGCCGGACGTACCGTCCGGACGACTTGAAGCGGGTCGCACGATAACCGAGCGCGGGATCTCGGGGAGGGCCAGGCCGACCATGCCGATGAGGGCCTCGGCGCGGAACGGCTTAGGCAGGAAGCGCGGCGATCCGGCGAGCGAGCGCTCGAGCTCTTCGCTCGCGAAGTGGCCGGAAACGAACACGGTCCTCGCCGACAGCTCGCGGTCGATGAACTTGATCTTCGCGTGGACGAGGAGCCCGGGCAGCTCCGGCATGTAGAGATCGAGCACGAGCGCGTCGTAGCGTGTGCGCTTGATGCGGGAGAGGGCTTCGAGGGGGCTCTTCTGGGCGTCCACCGTCCAGCCCACACCGGTCAGCAGATCCGCCATGACCTCGAGGACGGGGACCTCGTCGTCCACGACGAGAATGCGATAGTCGCAAGGCAGAGGCTTCATGGGGTTGAAGGTAGGCACGCGCGCCGGGCGGGCCAGCACGAAAACGCAAGCGTCCCGCGTTTTGGTACCCTCGCCGCCGACATGAACGACAATCCAGACGCCCCGGGCTTCCTGGACGTCTTCCGCATCGAGCGGCCGGCGCCGGCCCTGATGAAGTACTACACGCTCGTGTGCCTCATGACGGGGCCCCTCTTCCCGATCCTGATCGTCCCGAACTACTTCCGGTACCGCACCCTGCGGTACCGGTTCGATCGGGAGGGAATCTCGATGCGATGGGGGATCATCTTCCGCCGCGAGATCAACCTCACCTACTCGCGGATCCAGGACATCCACCTCACGTCGAATATCGTCGAGAGGTGGCTCGGCCTCGCGCGCATCCAGGTACAGACGGCGAGCGCCAGCTCCTCCGCCGAGATGACGATCGAGGGGCTCCACGAGTTCGAGCACGTCCGCGACTTCCTGTATGCGCGCATGCGCGGGCATTCGGACAAGGTGTCAGGCACCGTTTCCGCCGCTCCCGCGGCGGAAACGGTGCCTGACACCGAACTGGCCGCGACGCTGCGCCAAGCGGCGGCGAGCCTTGCCGAGGCGGCGGAGATCATCCGCGCCCGCCGAGGCGCCCCGTGATGCTCGCGCCGGTCAAGCGCGCCGTTCTCCGCCTCGCGAAGGTGCCACCAGAGCCGCACGCCCCCGCCGGGTCACCCGGCTCCATCCGCGTCTTCCGCGCCGCCGAGAACTACTGGAAGCTGATCCTCGTCCGGTGGGGATTCAAGCAGGCCGTCGGGGCGTTCTTCCTCGTCTTCTTCGCCTCGATGACGACCGTCTGGATCGATGCGGCGATCGCCTCGCCGCTCGTGCGGCACGACACGCTCCCCTCCCCCGTGCCGGGGATCGAAGCCCCCGCAGAGCCCAGCGGCCCGGCGAAGGCCAAGGCCAAACGCCCGCGCCGCAGCCGCTCGCCGATCAGCGAGAAAAGCGCGCGCCGGGTCGCGAGCGTGATCCATGCGATCGAGATCCTCGGCGCGATCACGTTCCTCGCGCAGGTCCCGTTCTCGCTCGCCGTGGCTCGCCTGGACTACGAGATGCGCTGGTACATCGTCACCGACCGGAGCCTGAGGATCCGCGAGGGGATCCTCGGCGTGCGCGAGATGACGCTGACGTTTGCGAACGTGCAAAACATCGCGGTGCACCAAGGGCCGCTCCAGAGGCTGCTCGGCATCGCCGACGTCGTCGTGCGCACGGCGGGGGGTGGCGGCGGGGCGTCGGAGTCGCACGGCGGCTCGGGCGGGACCGTCGGCTCTTCGATGCACGTGGGGAAGCTCCGTGCGGTCGACAACGCGGAGATGGTGCGCGACTTGATCCTGGAGCGGTTGCGGCGTTTCCGCGACTCGGGGCTCGGCGATCCCGACGACCATCGGCACCACCTACCCGCGGCGCACGAGTCGGACGGCTCCACGCTCGCCGGGGCGATCGCGCTGCGCGACGCGGCGAAGGCACTCGCCGCCGCGCTCAAGTAAGGGCGGCGGCGAGGTCCTCGATCAGGTCGTCGATGTGCTCCAGCCCCGCCGAGATGCGAATGAGATCCGGGGGCGCCTTGCCGCTTCCCCCCTCGCTCGTCTGGCGGTGCTCGATCAGGCTCTCGACCGAGCCGAGCGAAGTGGCGCGCACGAAAACCTTCACCCGTCCGACCGTGGCGATCGCCGCCTCGCGCCCGGCCGCGACGTGGAACGAGAGCATCCCGCCGAACGCCGCCATCTGACGGGCCGCGATCGCGTGGCCGGGATGGGTGGGGAGCCCGGGAAAATGAACCGCAGAGACTTTCGGGTGGCCCGCGAGCCACGCGGCGAGCGCCGCTCCGTTGTGAGCGTGGCGCTCCATCCGCAGGGGAAGGGTGCGCAGGCCGCGGAGCACGAGCCACGACGCGAACGGCGAGGCGACAGCGCCCAGGATGTGCCGCGCGTGCTCGATGCGCTCGTACAGGCCGTCGCGCCGGGCGAAGGTCAGCACGCCCCCCATCACGTCGCTGTGCCCGCCGAGGTACTTCGTCGACGCCTGGAGCGCGATGTCGGCGCCGAGCGCCAGCGGTCGCTGGAGGACCGGCGTCGCGAAGGTGTTGTCGACGACGGCGAGCGCCCCCGCGCGGTGCGCCAGGTCGATCGCGCCGGCGAGATCGATCACGCGGAGGAGAGGGTTCGACGGGCTCTCGAGCCACACGACCTTCGCCGGTCGCTCGAGGGCGCGGGCGAGGCTCGCGAGGTCCGTCATGTCCACGACGTCGGTGACGATCCCCCAGCGGTCGAGGAAGTCCCGCGCGGCGACGCCGAACCCGTAGTACGCATCGTCGGGGATCAGCACGCGGTCCCCGCGCGCGAGCGACTGGAGGATCGACGTCCCCGCCGCCATCCCCGACGCGAACGTCAGCGCCGCCTCCGCCCCGTCGAGTACTGCGAGCGCCTCCTCGAGCTGCGAGGTCGTGGGCCCGCCCTCGCGCGCGTACTGCACCCCGCCCGGCGGAAGCGCCAGCGTCTCGTCGCGCGCGAAGGTCGTGGCGAGGTGGATCGGAGGCGCAACCCCGCCGGTGGCCGGGTCGGGCCTTGCGGCGTGCACGGCCAGCGTTTCGAGCTTCATGACGGCTCCCCTCTCTCCCACAGTGCTTTCACGAGCGTGGCACCCACGATGATCGCACCTCCGGCGAGCGACCAGCTCCGCGGCCGCTCCCCGTGGACGAGCCACGCCCACAGCGGGTTCAAGACCGGCTCGCCCAGGAGCAGGAGCGACGCCTCGAACGCGCCCACGCGCTCCAGCCCTCGGGTCAGGAGCACGTAGGCGAGCCCGATCTGAAAGATTCCGAGGAACGTGATGACGGCCAGATCCTGCGCGGTCACGTGCACGATCGGGAGGGCCATCGGCAGGCAGAACAGGCACGCGATCACGTTGCCGGCGATGACCGCAGCTCCCGACCCTCCCGCGGAACCGCCACGCTTTCCCATCCACCGCAGTCCCGACACGGCAAGCGCCCAGCAAAACCCCGACAGCGCGGCGAGGATGTTTCCCGTGGACGGGTCGGGCGCGGTGAGGCTCCCCCGCTCCGTCCCGACGAAGAACAAGCCGAGCCCCACCGCGAGCACGCCCATGAAGACCAGGTCGCGCCGTCTCACCGGCTCGCGCAGGAGCCACGGCCCGATGATCGCGAGATAGATCGGCGCCGTCGCCTGCAGGTAGATCGTGTTCGCGGCGGTCGTGAGCTTGTTCGCGAGAACGAAGAGGATCATCGTCGCCGCGTAACCCACGCCGACGACGACCGGCATGACCCCCCACCCGGTTCGCGCCGCGGGAAGCATCAGGAGAACGGCCACGGCCGCGACCGCCGAGCGCAGGCAGGCCACCTGCCATCCCGTGAGGCTCGTCGCCTTGATCGCGGCGCCGCCGGAGGAGAACAGGACGGCCGCCCCGAGGATCGCAAGGCGCGCCCGGAGCCCGCCGTCCTTCTCCTGCATCGGCGCACTCTATCGGATTCTTGACAGACCGAAGCGCACGCGGTATCCCAACCCGATGAATCGGGCTCTCCGGGTCTTCGACGACATCCTCGAAACGCTCCCCGGGGTCGAGAACCCGACACCGCTCGTGCGCCTCAACCGGCTCGGCGCCACGCCTGAGTTCCCGCTGTGGGCGAAGCTCGAGTGGGTCAACCCGTTCGGCTCGGTCAAGGACCGCGCCGCGTCCTACATGATCCGGGACCTGGAAAAGCGCGGCGTGCTCTCCGACAAGCGCGGGGTCGTCGAGCCGACCTCGGGGAACACGGGGCTCTCCTTGGCCGCGATCTGCGCCGCCCGGGGCTACCCGATGCGCGCCGTCGTCCCGAACAAGATCCCGCTCGAGAAGAAGATCCTGCTCAAGATCGCGGGGGCCTACCTCGACGTCGTCAACGACGAGCTGTGCCCCTCCCCCAGCGGCGGCGACGGCTCGATCAACCTCGCCAAGACGTACGCGAAGGCGCAGGCCGACCGCTGGGTCCTCCCGAACCAGTACGAGAACGAGGCGAACGTCCTCGCCCATTACCACGGCACCGGTCCCGAGATCTGGAGCCAGACCGAGGGGCGCGTCACCCACCTCTTCGTCTCCTTGGGGACCTGCGGCACCGTGACCGGCTGCAGCCGCTTCCTCAAGGAGAGAAACCCGGCGGTCAAGGTCGTCGCCGTGCAGCCCACCGAAGGTCACGACGTCCCCGGCCTGAGGAACCTGAGCCAGCTCGAGGTCAGCAAGCTGTTCGATCCCACGCTGATCGACGACATCCTCGAGATCGACTTCGAGCTCGCCTACGAGCGGGCCGCCGAGATCGCGCGGAAGGAAGGACTGCTCGCGGGGCCCTCCTCCGGGCTGATCCTCGAGGGCGCGCGCCGGATCGTCGCGCGCGACGGGGCTGGCCTCGGCGTCCTGATCTTCCCCGACAACGTGTTCAAGTACGTGTCCAACATGTCCAAGCATCTCCCCGGCCTGCTCGAGGGCACGACCGCCTGAGGGCCGGGACGGCGAAGGGAAAGGGAGGAGATCCATGAGCGGCTACGCGCATCCCGAGGTCCTCGTTTCCACCGACTGGGTGAAGGAGAACCTCGGCAAACCCGGCATCAAGCTGATCGAGGTCGACGTCGACACGAAAGCCTACGAGGCGGGGCACATCCCCGGCGCGATCGGCTTCAACTGGCAGACGCAGCTGCAGGACGGCGTGCGGCGCGACATCCTCGGCAAGGAGGATTTCGAATCCCTCCTGTCGAGCTCCGGAGTGACCGGCTCCGACACGGTCGTCCTCTACGGCGACAACAACAACTGGTTCGCGGCGTACGCGTTCTGGCTCTTCAAGATGTACGGGCACAAAGACGTCCGCCTCATGAACGGAGGCCGGGTCAAGTGGCTCAACGAGTCGGACAAGTCGATGACCGCCGATCCGACCAAGCTCAGCCCGACGCGCTACACGGCGCAGGCCCCCGACCTCTCGCTACGCGCGCGGATCCAGGACGTGCTCTCGACGCTCGATGCGAAGAACACGAACCTCGTGGACGTGCGGTCCCCCGACGAGTTCACCGGGAAGGTGATCGCGCCTCCCGGGATGACCGAGACGGCGCAGCGTGGCGGGCACATCCCCGGCGCCAAGAGCGTCCCCTGGGCGACGGCGGTCGCTCCCGACGGCACGTTCAAGCCGCTGGAGGAGCTCCAGGCGATCTACCTCAAGAACGCCGGTGTCGACGGCGCGAAGCCCACGATCGCGTACTGCCGCATCGGCGAGCGGTCCAGCCACACCTGGTTCGCGCTCAAGTACCTGCTGGGGCTCGACAACGTGAGGAACTACGACGGGTCCTGGACCGAATACGGCTCGATGGTGGGCCTGCCGATCGAGAAATGACGGAAGACGCACGCTTCCACGGGGCGGTCCCGACGTACTACGACCGGTACCTGGGCCCGTTCCTCTTCGAATCGTACGCGGAGACGCTCGCCGGGCGCCTCCCGCGTCGCGACGGGACGCGCGTCCTCGAGATCGCCTGCGGCACGGGGATCGTCACGCAGCGCCTGCTCCGCGCGCTGCCGCCCGGGGGAAGCCTCGTGGCGACCGACCTCAGCGAGGCGATGCTCGAGTTCGCGCGGCACAAGATCGAGGACAAGAGGCTCACGTGGCGCACCGCGGACGCGGGGGCGCTGCCGTTCGACGACGCCTCCTTCGACGTGGTGGTCTGCGGCTTCGGCCTCATGTTCGTCCCGGACAAGTCCAAAGCGCTCTCCGAGGCGCGCCGCGTCCTGGCGCAGGGAGGGACGCTGCTCGCGAGCGTGTGGGGCTCGCTCGCGGACAACCCGTCGATCGGGGCTCTTCACGAGAAGCTCGTCGCGATGTTCCCCGCGAACCCGCCGCGGTTCCTCGAGACGCCCTACGGCTTCGGCGACGCGGCGTACTGGCGCAGCGGGATGCTGGACGCCGCGTTCACTTACGTCACCGTCGATCGCATCCACAACGCGGCGAGCTCCCCTTCCGCCGAGGACGTCGCGAAGGGGTTCGTCAAGGGCTCGCCGCTCTTCCCGGCCCTCACCGACCGAGGCGCCGACCACGATCGCGTGATCCGGGAGGTGACGCCGGTGCTCGCGAACGCCGGGGGCGAGAAGCCCTTCCGCGCCCCGCTCGTCGCCCTGCTTCTCGAGGCCTCGTGATCGCATGCGTCTTGGCGGCGGCGCTCGCGGCGCCGCCGCCCGCCACGAGCCTCGTCCTGATCACGCTCGACACCACCCGGGCGGACCACCTCGGGTGCTACGGCGCGACGCGGGCGTCGACCCCGGCGCTCGACGCGCTCGCGCGGCGCGGCGTCCGCTTCGACGTCGCGCTGTCGCCCGCGCCCCTGACGGCCCCCGCGCACGCGAGCCTGCTCACCGGTCGCGTGCCCCGCCGCCACGGGGTCCGCGACAACGCGGGGTTCGTCCTCGAGCGCGGCATCCCCTCGATCGCGGAGCACCTCGCGGGCGCGGGCTACGACACCTCCGCCTTCGTCTCGTCGTTCGTCCTGGACCGCAGCACGGGCCTGGCCCGCGGCTTTCGGGCCTACGACGACGCGGTGCACGTCGGGGACCGCCGCGCGTTCGCGCACGAGGAGCGCTCCGCCCTGCAGACGGTCGACGCGGCGATCGCGGCGCTCCCGACGCTCGGCGCGCCGTTTTTCCTCTGGGTCCATCTCTACGACCCGCACCTCCCCTACGTCCCCCCGGAGCCGTTCGCGACGCGTTTCGCCGGGCGCCCGTACGACGGCGAGATCGCCTTCATGGACGCGCAGATCGCTCGGCTGCTCGACGCGCTCAAGCGCCGGACGGGATCGATCGTCATCGCCGCGGTCGGCGACCACGGCGAGTCGCTCGGGGAGCACGGGGAAGAGGGGCACGGCGTGTTCCTCTACCAGGCGACCCAGCGCGTGCCGCTGATCCTCACGGGGACCGGCGTGCCGATGGGAAGGACCGTCGCCACGGCGGTGGGCATCATCGACTTGGCACCCACGCTTCTCGAGCTGCTCGGCCAGGGGCCGCTCGAAGGCGCCGACGGGCGCTCGCTCGTCGCGTCCCTGTCCGGAGCGCGCCTCCCCTCGACCGAGTACGAGCTGGAGACGTTCTACCCCGCCTACGCCTTCGGCTGGTCGCCGCTACGCGGCCTGGTGTCCGGCTCGCTCAAGTACGTCGCGGCCCCGCGCCCCGAGCTCTACGAGCTTCCGACCGACCCGCGGGAGGCGCACGACCTCGCCCGGATCCCCGCGCGCAAGGCCAAGCTCGCCGCCCTCGACGACGCCTTGAGGCGCCGCGTCGGCACCGACGTGCCCGCGCCCGTCCTCGACGAGGAGACCGAGGAGCGGCGGCGCCGGCTGGCCTCCCTCGGCTACGCCGGAGGCTCGCAACCGCCCCGTTCCGCCGCCATAGATCCCAAGGACGGCATCGTGTGGCTGCGCGAGCTCGACACCGCGCGCCGCACCGCCGAGGCCGGCGACGGCGCCGCGGCCGCCGCGGCGATCGAGCGGCTCCTGGCGAAGAACCCCGACAACGTTCAGGCGTTGTTCGCGCTCGTGGGCGTCCGCCGCGCGGGACGCCAGTGGCCCGAGGCGGTCGCGGCGGCGCGGCGCGCCGACGCCCTCCAGCCGCAAAGCGCGCTCGCGCGCCTCCACCTGGCGAACGCGCTCGCGGGGGAGTCGGGCCAGCGTCCCGACGCGCGCGCGGAGGCGGTCAAGACCTTCGACGAGGCGATCGCGCTTTCGCCGCGCTTCGTCGAGACGTACCTCGACGCGACCTCGTTCCACCTCGACGCGAAGAACCCCGACGCCGCCCGCGCCATGCTCGAGCGCGCCCGCGCCGCGGAGATCGCCGACCCGACGGTCGAGACGGCCCTGGGAGGGCTCGAGCTGGCGCGCGGGAACAAGACCGCAGCTCAAGCGGCCTACGAGCGCGCCATCGCGCTCGACCCCGGCGAGGCGAAGGCGCTCGAGGGGGTCGGGAAGATCGCCTACGAGAACAAGGAGATCGCGAAGGCCGTGTCGATGTACGAGCGTGCGCTCGAGGCGAAGCCCACGGCAGCGCTTGCCAAGACGCTCGGCTCGCTGAAGCTCGAGGCGAACGACATCCCCGGCGCCAAGGCGGCGTTCCGCAAGGCGCTCGAGCTGGCCCCGAACGATCCCGACGCCGCGGAGCTGCGCGCGCTGATCGAGGAAGGGGACCGGTGACCCCGCTCCTCCTCGCCGCCGCCTCGGTCCTCGTCGTGACCCTCGACACGACGCGTGCCGACCACCTCGGTTGTTACGGAGACAAGAGGGCGGCTACACCGGCGATCGACGCGCTGGCCGCGTCCGGCGCGCGGTTCGAGCAAGCGCTCTCCCCCGCCCCGCTGACGTTCCCCAGCCACGCGTCGATCTTCACGGGCCGCGTGCCGCGGCGGCACGGCGTGCGCGACAACGCGCTGTTCCGGCTGCGAGCCGACGTGCCGGTTCTCGCGGAGTCGTTCCGGAAGGCCGGTTATGCCACGGCGGCGTTCGTCGGCGCCGCCGTGCTCGACGGAAGCCTGGGACTCGATCGCGGCTTCGACGTTTACGACGACACGCTCGCTGCCGCGTCCCAAGGGGAAGAGCCGGAGCGGCGCGGGGACCGCACGACCGACGCCGCGCTCGCGTTTCTCGCGAAGGCGAAGGCCCCGTTTTTCGTCTGGGTGCACCTCTACGATCCGCACGCGCCCTACGCGCCGCCCGAGCCGTACGCGACGAAGTTCGCGGCTCGCCCCTACGACGGCGAGATCGCCTTCGTCGACGCGCAGGTCGGACGGCTCGTGGCGGAGGCACGTGCGCGCGCCCCGGGACTTCTCGTTACCCTGGCCGGGGACCACGGGGAATCCCTCGGTGAGCACGGGGAAGACACCCACGGGATCTTCCTCTACCAGGCGACGCAGCGCGTCCCGCTCGTCGTGGCGGGCGCCGGCGTGGCGGCGGGGCGCGTCGTGCGCGAGACGGTGGGCCTGGTCGATCTCGCGCCGACGATCGCGGAAATGGCCGGCGTTCCGCCGCCTGCGGGGGCGGACGGCGTCTCGCTCGCACCGTCCCTTCGCGGCCGCGCGCTGCCTCCGGCGCGCGACGTCGAGCTGGAGTCCTTCTTCCCGCTGTTCTCCTACGGCTGGGCGCCGCTGCGCGCGCTCGTCCGCGGCGCGCTCAAGTTCGTCGACGCTCCCCGGTCCGAGTTGTACGATCTTTCGAAGGATCCGGCGGAGGCGAAAGACATGAGACGGACCCGCCGTAACGACGCTTCGGTGCTCGCGCGCGCCCTCGACGCGCGGACCTCGGGGGACGCACCGGTCCCCGACGCGATGGACCCGGCCTTGGCCGAGCACGCGCAGCGCATCGCGTCGCTCGGATACGTCGGCGGGAGCGCGGCGAGCGAGGGGGCCGAGGCGATCGACCCCAAAGACGGCATCGTCTGGATCGCCGATCTCGCACGCGGCCGGAGCGCGCTCGCCGCGAAGCGTCCGGCGGACGGGATCGCGCCGCTGTCGCGTCTGGTCGCCCGGAACCCGACCAACCTTCCCGCCCTCATGACGCTGGCGGCATGCTTCGAGGGGTCCGGGAAGATCGACGAGGCGATCGGCGTGCACCGGCGCGCCCTCGCGCTCTACCCCGCGAGCGGGGTGACGTGGAAGAATCTCGGAGGCGCGCTCGCCGTGAAGGGGGACAAGACCGGAGCCGCGGCCGCCTTCGAGAAGGCGTTGGCGCTCGACCCCGCCGACTCCGACGCCCTCCACGAGCTATCGCGCCTGGCCTTCGAGCGGAAGGACTACGCCGCGGCCGAGCGCTACCTCGCGCGAGAGCTCGCCGCGCGTCCCGCCGCGGCTACCGCGCGCGCGTTGGGCGACCTCCGATCGCAAAAGCTCGGCGACGCCAAGGGCGCCCGCGAGGCGTACCGGCGCGCGCGCGAGCTCGAGGGGGCGCCGTGAAAGGTGCCGCCCGCGCCTTCGCCCGCATGCTCCGCGCGGTTCTCGACCGGCGCTACCCGAGCTTTCCCTGGCGAACGACTCTCGGCCTTCTGGGGGGCTTCGCCTATCTCATCTTTCCGTTGGACATCCTCCCCGACGCGCTCCTCCCGGTCGGGCTCCTCGACGACGCGGTCGTTCTCGGCTTCGTCGTCCGGATGATCAAGAAGGACGTCGACGCGTTCCGCTCCTGGGAGGCCCCACGATGAAACGAACCCTCGTCACCTTCGCGGTCGCGGCCGCGCTTTGCACCTCCGCATGCGTCACCAATCCGGCCACCGGCAAGAAGCAGATCTCCCTCGTCGGCGAGGGGGACGAAGTCGAGATCGGACGCCAGGCCGACAAGGAGGTCGTCGCCTCGATCGGCCTCTACCCCGACGAGAAGGTTCAGGCCTACGTCGCGGGGCTCGGCAAGAAGCTCGCCGCCGCCTCCGAGCGGCCGAACCTCCCGTGGAGCTTCAAGGTCGTGGACGACCCCGCGGTCAACGCCTTCGCGCTTCCCGGCGGGTTCATCTACGTGACGCGCGGTCTGATGACCCACCTCCAATCCGAGGCGGAGCTCGTCGCGGTCATGGGCCACGAGGTCGGCCACGTCACCGCGCGCCACGGCGCCGACCAGCTGACCAAGGCGCAGCTCGCCAACATCGGCCTGGGCGTCGGCGCGATCCTTTCGGGGCGCGAGGAGCTCGTCGGCCTCGCCTCGCAGGGCCTGGGCCTGCTCTTCCTCAAGTACGGCCGCGACGACGAGCGCCAGGCGGACGATCTCGGGCTTCGCTACCTGGTCCACGCCGGGTACGATCCGCGTCCGATGGTGGACGTCTTCGACACGCTCGAGAGGGTCAGCGCCGCCGAGGGCGGCGGCAAGGTTCCCAACTGGCTCTCCACGCACCCGGCCGCGGGCGACCGTCGCACGTGGGCCCAGGGGAAGATCGCGGCGATGAACCGCGACTTCTCGAACGCATCGACCAACCGGGAGGGCTATCTCCAGGTGGTCGACGGTATGGTCTTCGGCACCAACCCGAAGAACGGGTACTTCAAGGGCGGCACGTTCGTGCAGCCCGAGCTGGCCTTCGCGGTCGACTTCCCCTCGGGATGGAAGACGCAGAACACCGCGTCCGCCGTCGCGGCCGGCTCCCCGAACAACGACGCGATCATCAAGGTGACGCTGTCGAACAAGCCGTCGGCCGCCGCGGCCGCGCAGGACTTCGCGCGGATGTCGGGTGTCGAGACGTCGCAGGCCTCGCGCAAGGACATCCACGGCCTCGACGCGTCCTCGGTCGACTTCCGCGCGACGACCGAGCAGGGCGCGCTCGCCGGCACGACCGCGTTCATCGAGCACGGCGGCAAGGTTTACGCACTCGTCGCGTACACGCCCGAGGCGAAGTGGCGCACTTACGAGCCGACGTTCCGGAGCTCGATCGGCAGCTTCCGGCGCGTCACCGACCCGCAGGAGCTGGCCGTGCAGCCGCTGCGCATCGAGATGACGACGCCTCGGTCGGCGATGTCCGTCGCGGAGTTCGCGCGCCAGACGTCGCCGGGGGTCAAGCCGGAGACGGTCGCGCTCGTCAACCACAAGAACCTGAACGACCAGGTGTCGCCCGGCACGCAGCTCAAGAGCATCGTGGGCTCCCCCGCTTGAGCGGACTGTTCCGTGAGGAGGCGATCCGCCGCTACCTCGATCGCGGCGGTCGCGGCGAGATCGCCCGCCTCACGCCGGGATGGCTGGGGGCCACGTTCTGGCTCGTCGTCGCCGCGTCGCTGACCGGCGCCGCCTTCGTCGCCTTCGCGAGCGTGGGCGAGTACGCCTCCGGCCCCGCCGTGCTCCGCGGCGCGCGCGTCGAGGCGTACCTCCCCGGCGCGTACGCCCCGAGGCTGAAGCCCGGGCTACCGCTCGTCCTGCGGCTCGACGGCGAGCGCGAGTCGCTCCGCGCCGTGGTGGACTCCGTCGAGCCGCGCGTCTTGTCCCCCGAGGAGGCACGGGTGCGGATGGGTGTCGCTTCCGGGGATCGGGCGATCGACGGCGCGTGCGTCGTCGTCGGTGCTACGGTTCCTTCCGGCATCGACGGGAGGCGGGGGCGCGCCGAGGTCGCGGTCGCCACCCGGCGGTTGGGAGAGGCACTGTTCCGTTGAAGATTCCGTACATCCCGCAGCTCGAGGCGGCGGATTGCGGCGCGGCATGTCTTGCGATGGTCGCGGGATACCACGGCCGCGTCGTCGAGCTCGAAGCGGCGCGCCAGGCGGTCGGCTCGGCGCGCGGCGGTGTCTCGGCATTCGACCTCGTCGAGGCGGGGCGTCGATTCGGCCTCATCGGCCGCGGCGTGTCGCTCGAGATCGACGAGATCAAGCTCCTCCCCCGCGGCGCGATCCTGCATTGGGGATTCGACCACTTCGTCGTGCTCGACCGCGTGGAGCGCCGTGGCGTGCGCGTCATCGATCCGGCCGCGGGCACGCGGCTGGTCTCCTGGCAGCGGCTCGGCGAGGAGTTCACCGGGGTCGCGCTGACGTTCGAGCCCGGGGACGATTTCGCGAAGGGCGGGAGCAAGCCGAGGACGCTCCTCGCTTACTTCCGGCGTTTCCTGTCGGAGAAGGGTCTCCTGGCACGGGTCCTCGTGCTCTCGATGGCCGTCCAAACCGCCGCCCTCGCCCTTCCGGTCCTGCTCGGGGTCGTCGTCGACCGCGTGGTGCCGCGGGGGGATGCCCACCTTCTCGCGATCGTCGTTCTCGGTCTGGGGTCGGTCGTCGTCTTCCACACGCTCGCGTTCCTACTGCGAACGTTTTTCCTGGTCTACCTTCGCTCCGTCATCGACGCGAGGCTCACCTTCGGCCTCATGGACCACCTCGTCGAGGTGCCGTTCGGCTTCTTCCTCACCCGTCCCGCCGGGGACCTCGTCGCGCGCTACGAGAGCAACCGCTCGCTCCGCCACTCGCTCACCCAGGCGACGCTCTCCACACTCATCGACGGCGTGCTGGTCGTCGTCTACCTCGGCTTCCTCCTCGCGTTGAGCGTGCCGATCGGAGGGCTCGTCGTCCTGCTCGGCGTCCTCCAGGTCGTGCTGTACTTCGCGTTCGCGCAGCGCTACCGGGACCTCATGTCCGAGGAGCTCGACGCCGAAGCACGCACGCAGGCGCACCTGGTCGAGATGCTGTCGGGGATCGAGACGCTGAAGTCCGCGGGCGCGGAGACCCGTTTTCTCGACCGCTGGAGCCACCTCTTCGTCCGGGAGCTCAACGTTTCGCTCCGGCGCAACCGGCTCGGCTCGCTCGCGGGATCGCTGACGAGCGGTCTGACTCTCGCCTCTCCGCTGGCGATCCTGGCGGCGGGCGCGTGGCAGGTGCTCGAAGGAAACCTGTCCCTCGGGACGATGCTGGCGCTGAACGCGCTCGCCGCCGGATTCCTGACGCCGCTCGCGGGCCTCATCGCGACCGCCCTGACCTTGCAGGAAGCCCGCAGCCACATCGCACGGGTCGACGACGTGCTGAGGACCCCCGTCGAGCAGGACCGTACGACGGTCCGGCCCGGCCCCTCCCTGACCGGACGCGTCGAGCTGAAGGAAGTCTCCTTCCGGTACGGCTCTCTCGAAACCTGGGCGTTGTCGGACGTGTCGTTGACGATCGAGCCGGGGAGCAAGGTGGCGATCGTCGGCCGGTCGGGAGCCGGAAAGTCCACGCTCGCGCGCATCCTCGTCGGCCTGTACCCGCCGACCTCGGGAGCGGTGCTGTTCGACGGACTCGACCTGACCTCGCTCGACCTTCGTCGCGTGCGCGGGCAGATCGGAGTCGTCACCCAGGGCGCGAAGGTCTTCGGCGCCTCGATCCGCGAGAACATCGCGCTGTTCGATCCGTCGGTCGGGCTCGACGACGTGATCGCGGCAGCGAAGCTCGCGGCGATCCATGACGACATCGAGGCCTTTCCGATGAAGTACGACATGCCGCTCGCCCCGGGAGGCGCTTCGCTCTCCGGCGGGCAGCGCCAGCGCCTGGCGATCGCCCGTGCGCTGCTACGACGCCCCGCGCTTCTCCTGCTCGACGAGGCGACGAGCGACCTCGACACGATCGGCGAGGCGGCGGTCACGGCCAATCTGGCCGCCTTCCGCTGCACGAGGATCGTGATCGCGCACCGGCTCTCGACGGTCGTCGACGCCGACCGGATCGTCGTCCTCGACGCCGGCAGGATCGTCGAGGTCGGGCGGCACGAAGAACTCCTGTCCGCGGGTGGGGTTTACGCTGCTCTCGTCGCCGCCCAGCTCGACCATGGTGGTGCGAAGATTGCGGAAACCTGAGGGTCGCCTCCGGCCTAAGTCCTGAGCGTCGAGGAACTTCCATCGAGCGCGGCCCGCGGATTCCGGGCGTCCCAAATCGCCGCGCTGGCGGTTGCGCCGTTCCGAGCGTTCATGGCGCCGCGTACCGCAATCTGCGCACCACGATGTAACGCTTGACCCTCCCCGGGGGTGCTCGTAGCCTTCCGAGGTTCGGATGGTCGGACACCTTTCGACGAGGAGGACGTCATGCGGCAACTGTTCGTGGAAGAGCTCAAGAAGGTCGAGGGCGGTGCCAAGCCCGAGGCGAATGCCTCCAGCGCAACCCAGAGGAGAACGACGCTGGCCTGCTGCGAAGAAAACGGCATCTGTTGTTTCTAGGAGGCTGAGATGAGAACCCTTTTCGTCGACGACCTGCGCAAGATCATGGGCGGCAAGAGACCCCCGCCCCCCGATCCTTGTGCCAAGGATCCGAACCCCTGCTGCCTTCCCACGACCCTCGCCTGCGACGAGGAGTCCAACGGCTGTAGCTGCTGATCGTTACAGACGGGCCGGCCTCCACACGAGGCCGGCCCTTGACCCGCCCCCCACCTTCCCCGTAGCCTTCCACGGTTCCGATGTTCGGACACCTTTCGACGAGGAGGACGATCGATGCGTAAGCTGTTTGTCGAGGAGCTCAAGAGCGTACAGGGCGGCAAGGCCGACGTGCTCCGCCCGAGACCCTGCGGATACACCACCCAGGCATGTTGCGAGGAGGCTCCCCCCTGTCAGTCCTGTTGTGACGTCGCGTAGGAGGGAGACATGAGAAGCCTCTTCGTCGACGAGCTCCGTAAGGTCCAGGGGGGCAAGAAGCCGCCTCCTCCGGATCCGTGCAGCTACAACCCGTGCTGCCTGCCGACCACCCTCGCCTGCGGCGAGGAGTCCAACGGCTGCAGCGGCTGCAACTAGTCGTTCCGCAGCCCAGGGGCCGGCTTCGCGGGAACGCGGGGCCGGCCTTTTCCTTTTCGAGCGAGCCCCCTTGGATACCTTCACACCGTTCGTCGGGATCGGCCCCTCCGAGGCTCTGATCGGCGCTGCGCGCCGCCTCAGGATCCCCTTCGAGCCGGCAGTGATCCTCGAGCGCATCGAGGCGCACGCGGAGCCTCGATCGCTTCTCGCGCTTGTCGAAGCGGGCCAGGCCGCCGGCTTCAGCCTGGAGGCGTTCGAGGCCGCGTGGGAGGACCTGCCTTCGGTTCCGCTCCCCGCCATCGTCCACCTGACCGATCCGGCCGGCGGGGAATCGGCCTTCGCCGTGCTCGTCGAGCTCGAGCTGGACGGGGTCATTCTCGAGAACCCGACGTCCCGGGCCGAGGCGCACCTGCGTCGCGATGCATTCTCGAGCCTCTGGTCCGGCGTCCTCGTCACGATCGCGCGGGGAGAGACGGGCGCCGCGCCCGCCCCGCCGAGCGCCAAGCCTCTTTCGCTCGGGGACGAGCCTCATGCGTGGGCGCGCGCAACGGCGCTCGTCCTCGCCGCAGCTTTCGCGATCGCCGGCGGCTGGAGGGCAGGAGGCGTGGCGGGCATGGTGTTCGCCGCGCTCGCCCTCGCCGGAACCGTCATCGGTGCCTTGCTCCTTTCGGGAAGCCGGAAGACCCAGGTCGCCTCGGCCGGGATCCGGCTCGCCTCGGTGCTCTGCCGGCGCGGCTCGCTCACCGACTGCGAGGGGGTCCTCTCCTCGAAATGGGCCCGCCTCGGACCGTTCGAGCTGGCGACGTGGGGGTTCGCCTACTTCGCGTCGTGCGCGCTGATGTTCGCCCTCGGGGCACCGCTTGCCTGGCTCGCCGCGACCGCGGTCCTCGCGTCCCCTCTCTCGCTCTTCCTGATCGGCGTCCAGCTCGGACCGCTCAGGCGGATCTGCACGTTGTGCATGGCGATCCACGCGATCGTGCTCGCCTCCGCCGTCACGGGCGTGGTGGCGTTCGCGCCGGCGCAGGTCGCGCAGGCGGCGATCCCGTGGGCGCTCGTCCATGCGCTCACGTTTCTCTTCTCCCTCGGCGTGCTGGCGCCGTACGTCGAGATGGAGATCGAGAACCGCACCCATCGAGCGCGCCTCTCCTGGATCGGGACCACGCCGTGGGGTGCGCTCGCCGAGTACGCCGGCCGCCCTCCGGCGGATCTGGGGCTCGTCGCGACCTCGCACCTCGGCGAAGCCAACGCGCGCCTCCGGCTCGACGCGCTCGTCCACGTCACCTGCTCGGGGTGCCCGCCGCTCCTGGCCAAGCTCGAGCGGCTCGCGCGGCGCCATCCGGATCTCGTCCGGATCGATCTCCACTTTCCGTCGCGCGATCCCAAGGTCGTGGAGGACCGCGAGCTGTGCATCGCGTTCTCTGTGGTGGGATTCCTCGTTGGAGGCGAGCAGCTCCTGCGCGTCTTCGACGTCGTGAAGCGGGACCCCTGGCGGAGAATGGAGATCGCCAAGCGGGGCGCAGCCGCCGTCCTCGGCGAGTTCCTGCCGCCCGAGATCCCGGTCGAGGAGGCGATCGCGGAGGGTGCGCGGTCCGTGGATGCCGCCACGCGGGCGGTCGATCTCCTCAAGCGTGGGACGCCGCAGCTCATCCTCGCCGGACGGCCGTGGGACGGATCGGTGGAGGATCTGGAGGCCCTGATCGTGCGGCACCCCATTGCGCTCGAGGAGGCGATGGCGTGATCGTCCTCGTCGGGTCCGCGGAGGACGAGCACGTCGCGGCCCTTCGCGAGCGGCTGACGCGTGACGGCCACGACGCCGTCGTCCTCGACGCGCTCCGGTTCCCGGAGGGCGTTCACCTCGCTTGCAGCGAGACCCAGGACGACGTCCGTCTCGATGGACGCGCGATCGGCCGCCCCCGATCGGTCTACCTGCGCGGCTTATACCTCTCCCCTCTCGCCTTCGGGGTGGACGTCTCGAAGGACATGGACGAGGACTGGCGCACGACGCTCGTCATCTTCCGCGAGAAAGCCGAGATGCTCATCGGCGTCCTCCAGCGCTGGGAGGACCTCGGCATCCCGATCTACAACCCGCTCTCCGCCGGGGACCGGACGCGCAAGCCGGGCCAGATCGCGCGCCTCGCGGCGGTCGGGGTCCCGGTGCCCCAGACGCTGTGGAGCAACGACCCGCGGGAGGTCTTGGCCTTCGCGCGCCGGCACGGCCGGGTTGCGTACAAACCGGTCGCGGGCGGCGCCGCGACGAAGGAGCTGACCGAGTCGGACTTGACGCCGGAGCGGCTCCAGGCGCTCGCGAACGCCGCGGTGACGTTCCAGGAGCTCTTGCCCGGGAAGGACTATCGCGTCTTCGTCGTGGACGGGACGATCGCCGCCTCGTACCGGATCGAGGCCACCGCGCTCGACTACCGCCAGAACGAGGAGTCGATCGAGAGCGTCGAGCTGGGGGGAGACGACCGCGAGGCCTGCTTGATCGCCGCGAGGACCCTCGGGCTTCGCTTCACCGGGATCGACCTCAAGGCCGGGGCCGACGGGAAGCTCCGGGTGCTCGAGGCAAATGCCTCGCCGATGTTCCTCGGCTTCGACGCGGCGGCCGGCGGGAGCCGGGTGATGGACGCCTTGGCCCAGGCACTGGCAGGATCCGTCCGCTCTTAGTCCGGCCAAGCCCTGGCCGTCGGCCGTATTCCGGCGCAAGATCGGGCCATGAAGGTTTTCGTCCTCCTCCTCCCCGACGTTCATCTGCTCGACCTTTCCGGTCCGGTCCAGACCTTTTACGAGGCCAATGAGCTGGGCGGGAGCTACGAGATCGTCCACGTCGGCGTGACGCCCACCGTTCGAAGCTCCCAAGGCCTCGTCCTCGCGAATCTCGTCCCACTTCCGGAGGTGACGGGCGCGGACATGGTCCTCGTCCCCGGGATCGACTCGACCACCCTCGATCGCCTCGACCACGTCCCCGTCGACTGGCTCCGACGGGCGCACGCCGCGGGGGCGACCCTTTGCGCCGTCTGCACGGGGGCGTTCGTCCTCGGGCACGCCGGGCTGCTCGACGGGCGCGAGTGCGCGACGCACTGGAAGACGACGGCGCGGCTGGCCGAGCGCTTCCCCAAGGCGCGCGTCATCGACAACCGCCTGTTCGTGCGGGACGGTACGATCGTCACGAGCGCGGGGGTCACCTCGGGGATCGACATGGCCCTCGCCCTGGTCGAGGAGCACCACGGCCCGCTGGTCACGGCCAAGGTCGCGCGCGAGATGGTCGTGTACCTGCGCCGCTCCGGCGACCGCGACCAGACGAGCATCTACCTCGACTACCGCACGCACCTCCACCCCGGCGTCCACCGCGTACAGGACGAGATGGTCTCCCATCCCGAACGGAGGCACTCCGCGGCCGAGCTCGCGCGCCTCGCCGGCATGAGCCCGCGCCACCTCGCGCGCGTGTTCCGCAAGACGACCGGCATCACCCCGCTCGCCTTCCAGCAGAAGGTTCGGCTGCAGGTCGCGCGCGACCTGCTCTCGGACCCCGGCCAGACGCTCGAAGGGATCTCCGCGCGGTGCGGGTTCGCCGACGCGCGCCAGCTTCGCCGGTTGTTCAAACTCTCCTTCGGCGCACCGCCCTCGGTGTGGCGAAGCGGTACAGGAGCCTCCGCATGATCGCCCTCGCCGTCCCCGTTCTTGCCGCCTCGCTCGCCGCCGCAGCCGCGGAGTCGAAGACCGTCACGCGCAACGTCGCGATCATCGCCCACGACGGCATGGAGATCCTCGACTTCGCCGGGCCGTCGGAGGTGTTCGCGGCCGCCGCCGGCTTCGGCTCGGCCGCCGGCGCGCCGGCCTTTCGCGTCTACACGGTGGGCGTGACGAAGGCCCCGATCCTCAGCCAGGGGTTCGTGAAGATCACGCCGGAGTTCTCGATCGAGGACGCTCCGAAGCCCGACATCCTCGTCATCGCGGGGGGCGGCGGGTCCACCCTCACGGGCGACCCGAAGGCGATGGCGTGGATCAAGGAGGTTGCGTCGAAGGCCGAGGTGTCGCTCACCGTGTGCACGGGCGCGTTTGTCCTCGCGAAGACCGGGCTGCTCGACGGGCGCGAGGTCACGACCTGGTACGACGCGATCCCGAGGCTGCGCGAGGCGGCGCCCGCGCTGAAGGTGCAGGACGGGCGGCGCTTCGTGGACACCGGCAACGTCGTGACGACCGCCGGAGTCTCGGCGGGGATCGACGGCTCGCTCCACGTCGTCGCGCGCCTGCTCGGCCGGAGCGTCGCCGACCGCACCGCCCGGTACATGGAGTACCACTGGACGCCCGAGGCGTACCTCGCCAAGACGTACGCGTACCTCAACCCCTCCCTCGACGAGCGGGGAAGGCTCCTGCAACAGGCAGGAATCCTCGAGGACGAGGGACGCGCGAAGGACGCGGCCGCGGCCTACCGCTCGGTGCTCGCCGCTTCTCCCGAGGACGCCTTCGCCTGGTACCGCCTCGGCGCCAACCTGCAGCGCGCCGGGGATCTTCCGGGGGCGATCGAGGCGGCGCAGAACGCGGCAAGGTCCGAGGCGATGCGCGGGAGCGCCCTCTACAACCTCGCGTGCGCGTATGCCCTCCAGGGGAAGAAGGACGACGCGCTGGGGGCCCTCGAGCAGGCGGTCGCGGCCGGCTTCCGCTCGAAGGGGCTGCTGGAATCCGACGACGACCTGGCGACGATCCGCGGCGAGGCCCGATTCCGCAAGGTCGTCACCTCGCTCTAGGAATGCGATACTGGCGGGCCGTATGCGCCCGTTTGTCCCGCTCCTCATCCTCGCGGCCCTGACGGCCCCGGCCGCGGTCTCCGCGGCCGCGGCGACGGCGGCCGAGATCGACTCCCTCGGGAAGGCGGGAAAGCTCGACGACGCCATCGCGAAGGGACGCGCCGCGGTGGCCGAGCGGCCGGCCGATCCGGACACGCGCGTTGCGCTCGCCCGCGCGCTGGCGGCGAAGTCGCGTCGCTTCAACCATGTCGTCAACGTCAAGCTCTCCCAGAAGGACCTCGAGCGCGGAGAGGTCACGGTCCCCAACGCGAATCTGGGGGACTCCCCCCTCCAGGCCGGGTACGACGCGAGCCTGTTCGAGGAGGCGCAGCTCAACCTCGACGCGGCAATCGCGGCCGCGCCCAAGCGCGAGGACGCGCGGGCGCTGAAGTGCTTCCTGCTCACCGACGCCGGACGGATCGAGCGCGCCAAGGCGGCGATCGCCGACGCGCTCACCGCGCTGCCCTCGAACGATCAGACCGCGAAGACGCTCGTCGCCTTCGGTGCCGAGCGTGTGAAGAAGAACGATCTCGCGGGCGCGGCCGAGCTGATGGCCCCGGTCGCCTCCGCGTTTCCACGAAACGGCGCGGTGCAGGCGGACTACGGGAACGTCCTCACGCGGCTCGGCCGCAAGCGCGAGGCCGACGCGGCGTTCGACCGCGCGGTGGCCGCGACCCCCGGCGATCCGCGAACGGCGCGGACGCGCGCCGTCGCCGCGATGATGCTGCGCGACTATCCGCGCGCCCGAGGCGCTTTCGACGCGCTGTTCCGCGCGGGGCGCTCGGTGGACGACCAGTTCGCCTCCGCGGCCGCCGCCTACGGCGTCGACCCGAAGGGCTCCGTCGACCTCATGCGCGCTCTCTCGGCGCCGGCGGCGGACGCCGACAAGGGCGTGGCCGACCTCGCGAACCTCTACGCGCTCGCCGGCAAGGAAGGCCCCGGATCCGCCGCCGCGCTCTCCCTCGGCCGCAAGCTCGTCGCCGCCCAGCAGCTCGTCATCGCTATCCCGGTCCTCGATCGAGCGGTGAAGGCGAGCCCCGGCAACGCCGAGGCCAAGACGCTGCTCTCGAAGGTCTACACCGACCTCGGCGCTCCGGGTCTCTCCAAGTAGAGACGCAGCGCGACGACGCAGGCGAGCAGGATCGCCCCGGTCCCCTGGTGGGCGGTCGTAATGACGATCCTCCACGCCTCGGACAGCGCGCCGGTCTCGGCGGCACCCTTGACGATCCACGCGGCGATCCCGAGCGCGAACTGAAGGACCGTCGCGTGGACGACGGCCAGCCCCGCCCGGCGCAGCACCGGGTCCTCGCCGTGGAGCCCCCAGGCGCGCGCGCCGCACGCGATCGTGTTGCCGGCGACGAGAAACGCCATCGCGACGTGGAGCATCAGCCCCTGCGCCAGGTGGCGCTGGATCGCGCCGAAGGCGATCTGAACGACGACGAGCACGAGCGCCACGGTCGCGAGCGTGCGCTCCCCGGAACCAGCCGCCGCCTTGCGCTCCTTCCACGCTCGCGACGTGACGATCGCCAGCGTCACCACGACCGAGAAGAAGATCGGCGCCATGACCCCGTGCACGACCGCGAGGTAGACGTTCGGCTCGGTGAAGGCGGGATCGGACGACAGCGTCGGTTTCCCCGTGACCCGCAGGCCCCCCAACGCCCCCTGGATCATGACGAGCACGACCGCGGCGAGGCCCAGCTTCTTCACCCATCCGCGCGGCTCGGTCAGCGCGAGGAGGATCGCGAGCGTCAGCGTCGTCAGCCCGACGAGAGCGCCCAGCAGCCGGTGAGCGTGCTCGAGGTAAATCCCACCCGTCATCCGCGCGAACGGGTAGAGGAACATGTTGTAGCCGTAAGAGTTCGGCCAATCGACGACCGCGAGCCCCGCGCGGTTCGACGTCACGAGCCCCCCGGCAATAAGCAGGAGGAACGTCGCGGCGACCGCGACCCGCGCGAACCCGTGCGTCCCATCGATCTCCCGGCGGGACGCACCCCTCGATCCCACCCACGCGCCGGCCGCCCCGAGCAACGCGGACGCGGCGATCGACCCCGGCGCCCAGAGCGCCGCCGACGGCAGCAGCGCGTTCGGCGTCTCGTGCTGCGAGAGGAAGCTGCCGAGCACGAGCAGGTTCAGCAGCCCCGAGATCGCCCCGGCGGCCGCGCCCCCCGTGACCCCGCGTCCCGGGAGCCGCCCCGCGAGAACCCCTCCGGCGACGAGCGTCACGAGCAGCAGGACGAGCACGATCGATGCTGGGGCCTGGACGACCGGCAGCCGCGCGAGGTACCCGATTCCCCACATCGCGACCGTCGTGCCGAAGCCGATCGTGAGGAGGTCTGCGGGCACGCGCATCGGCCCCGCATCCTACACGGTGGCCGCAAGGTTGTGGGGCTCGCGCCATCCGGTCCAACCCACGTGAATCGTGTAGTTTGGTTCGGATGGCACCACGCACGACCCGGCTGCTGACACTCCGCAGCGGTGGCTGGATGGTCGCCGCCGGCGTGCTCGTCGCGCTCGCCGGCACGGCGTGGAACCTGGCGCCACTCTTGTCCCCTTCCCGCCGCGTTGCGCGGGGCGACGGACGTCACCCGGCGTCGTACGGGTTCGATCTCGGCTCCGCAGTCGTTCCTAAGGACCGCATCGTCTCGAGCGGCCTGCTCGTGGACGGGATTCCCGCGCTCGTGGACCCCGCAGTGATCCACCCCGCGGAGGTCGGTCGCTCGTTCTTGGTCGGGAACGACAAGGTCGTCGGCGTGCAACTCGGCGGCGAGGCACGCGCCTATCCGCTGCGCATGCTCGTGTGGCACGAGGTGGTCAACGACATCGTAGGCGGCGTTCCGATCGCGGTCACCTACAGCCCGATCTCCGAGGGGCTTGGCGTGTTCGACCGCCGCGTAGAAGGGGAGACCCTGACGTTCGGAGTGTCCGGTCTGCTCTATCAATCAAACTTACTGCTCTATGACCGCCACAATACGCGCGCGCCGGACGGCGCCACCGTGGAGAGCTTGTGGAGCCAGCTCCTCGGGCGCGCCGTCTCCGGTCCGCATGCGACACGCGGCACGACGCTCGCCCTCGTCCCCTTCGCGCTGTGCCGCTGGCGGGACTGGGTCGCGGCTCACCCGCAGACGACCGTGCTCGCCCCGATCGCGAGCGAGGCGGACCGCTACGGCCGGGACGTCTACGCGACGTACGCGAACACCGAGGCGCTGCGTTTCCCCGCGGATCCGCTTCCGCCCGCCGGCGTGCTGGCGCTCAAGACCCGGGTCTTCGCGGCGCCCGGGGCCGCGGGATGGACGATCACGCCGCTCGCCGTGGAGCCGACCGAGAGCCGGTTCGAGGTCGTCGGCCCCTCGGGGGCCGAGCCGGCGCCGGGCTATTACGCATACTGGTTCGCCTGGTACGCGACCCATCCCGAAGCACCCGGGGACATCGTCAGCCGCTCCGCCGCTTCTTCGCCCGAGCGCACCGCATCGGGGATCCCGACGGCCCCCGCCGCGCTCCCTGCCACCGCAAGCCCCGGCACCGCCGCGACGCGCTCGGCGACATCCGCCAGCCATCCCGCCGCCCCGACGTCGAACTGAGGCATCGCGCGCGGGAAGCGGTGCGTGTGCGCGGCGAGGGGCGGCCCGGCGATCCGGAGAACCGCGGCGAGGCAGGCCGCGACCGTGCGTTCGAGCTCCCGGTCGGAAAGGTCGAGGATCTCGGGTCTCGTCGCGCCGCCGACGAACGCCCGCAGCACGACGGTGTCCGCAGGCGCCCGTGCCGGGAATTTCTCGCTGACGAAGCTGCACGCGAGGATCGGAAGGCCCAAGACCCGCGGGACGAAAAAGCCGAAGCTCCGAAGGGGCATGGTCACAGCGCGGCGCGGGAAGACGAGGCTCACGGTCGCGCAGGAAGCGTAGGACAGCTCGTCGAGCCGCGCCCCGAGGCGGCCGTCCAAGGCGCGCACGATGGGCGCGGCCGCGAACGCGGGACAGGCGAGGAGAACGGCGGAGCCGTCGAGGACCGAGCCGTCCGCGAGCCGGACCGCGAGGCGCCCGCCCGGGCCGCGCTGGATCGAGGCCACCGGGGCACCCGTCCGGATGCTCCCGGCGGGCATCCGGCTCGCGAGCGCATCGATCAGACGGCTCATCCCGCCCCGGAGCGCGACGAAGGCGCCCGGCCGCGCCGAAGAGGGCGCGTGGTTCGAGGTCGGGGCGCCGCCGAGTCCTCCCCGGATGCTGCCGTGGCGCCGCTCGAGGTCGAGAAAGCGCGGCATCGTCGCGCGCAGGCTGAGACGGTCGGCGTCGGCAGTGAAGATAGAAGCGACGATCGGCTCCGCGGCCCGCTCGAGCGCCTCGCGGCCGAACCTGCGTAGGACGAACGAGGCAAGGCTCTCGTCGTCCACGCTCTCGGGGCGCGGCCGCACGAGCGGCTCGAGCGCCATCCGCACCTTCCCCGGCCACGAGAACAGCGACGAGCGCAAGACCGGGCCCATACGGGTCGGCGCCATCATCACGAACCCGTCGGGAACCCGGTGGAGCCTTCCCTTCCAAAGGATCTCGGTTCCTCCGTGACGCGCGGCCAGGTCCTCGAGCTCGCCCTCGAGACCGATCCGCGCGCACAGGCGCACGGCGGCAGGCTTCGCGGCGACGAGGGTGTCGGCCCCCGCCTCGAGCACGAGCTCCCCCTCGCGCACGGTTCGGACCTGTCCGCCGAGCCGGTCGTCCGCCTCGAGCACGACGACGGGCGGCACCGCCTCCCCCGCCCGCGCGCGCTCGACCAGCCGGTGCGCGGCGGCGAGGCCGGTGATCCCGCCTCCCACGACGACGATCGGCGCGCGCGCGGTCAGATCCACGCCGACGCCTCGCGGGCGAGCCGGACCACGCCGTCCGCCCACACGTCCCCTGCGTTCACCGCCGGGGCCACCCGCAGCTCCTCGCCCCCGGCCGCCCGGAAGCTCGCGGCCCCCCGGATCCCCAGCTCCTCGAGGGTCTCGAGGCAATCGGCGACGAACGCCGGGCTCAGGATGACCGCCCGCTTGACGCCCTTCGCGGGGAGCGCCGTGAGCAACTCGTCGGTGTACGGCTTGATCCACGGCGTGCGGCCGAGGCGCGACTGGAAACAGACGATCCGGCGGGACTCCGGAACGCCGAGCCGTTCCGCGAGAGCGCGCGCGGTCGCAAAGCACTGGGCGCGATAGCAGCTCCGGTTCGCCTGGACGATCCGGTCGCAGCAATCCGCCGACGCCAGGCAGTGGGCCCCCGACTCGTCGCTCTTGCGGACCTGCCGCTCCGGCAGGCCGTGGAAGCTGAACAGCACCGCATCGGCGGGTCCCGCCGCAAGGACCGGACCGGCGACCCGCGCGCAGGCGTCGAGGAACGCCGGGTGATCGTAGAAAGGGGGCACGACCTCAAGGTACGGAGTGTTCCACCGCGCCGCCGCCTGCCGGTACGCCGCCTCGATCGACGATCCGGTCGCCGCAGAGCTGTACTGGGGATAGAGCGGGAAGACGACGATACGGTCCACACCCGCCGAACGAAACCGGTCGAGGGCGGAGGCGATCGACGGACGCCCGTACCGCATCGCCAGCTCGACGACGGCCGATCCGGCGAGCCGCTCGGCCACCTTCGCGGCGAGGTCCTCGGAGTGGAACAGCAGCGGAGAGCCGCGGTCGGTCCAGATCTTGGCGTACGCCTCGGCGGAAGTCCGCGGCCGGAACGGGAGGATGAGCAGCTCGAGGAGCAAGAACCGGCGCCATCCCGGGATGTCCAGGACGCGCGGATCGGACAGGAACTCGCGCAGGTACCTGCGGACGTCCGCGGGATCGGTGCTGTCCGGCGTGCCGAGGTTGATCAGCAGAAGGCCCGCGCGGCTCACTTCCGTTCCTGCTTCAGGACGTGCTGGGCCCGGTTGAAGACCTCGTCGAGCCCCATCGCATCGGTGCCGTAGTAGCCGCGGATCCTCCCCGACCCGTCCACGAGAACGATCTTCCCGGTGTGCGCGATGTCCATGGCGCTTCCCGGTCCGGTGTCGGCGCGGTCCATCGGGGTTTTGAAGCCGGCGACGACCAGGTCGCGCACCCGTTCCGGCGGTCCCGTGAGAAACGTCCACCGGGCCGGATCGGCATGCAGCGCCTGGGAATAGTCCTTCAGAACCGTGGGCGTGTCGTTCTCGGGATCGACCGTGATGCTGACGAGCCGGATCCCCTCGATCCCGCGCGAGGCGAACCCCTCCTGGAGCCTCGCGACGTCGTGCATCAGCGCAGGACAGATCGAAGGACACCGCGTGAAGAAGAAGCTCGCGATGTACACGGTCCCCCGGAGCTCGTCGCTCCCGTAGGAGCGCCCCTGCTCGTCGGTCAGCGTGAAGGCGGGGAGCTGCGAGAGGACCGGGGGTGGCTCGGGCTCGCGCCGCAGGAGCGGCCGGATCAGGGTCAGGGTCACGATCCCGGCTAAAAAGGCGATGACGAATGGGTTTCTGTAGAACGGCGTCTGGCTCAAGTGCCGGCGTCCTTCGAGAGCCGGGCGACGATCCGCGCGCACTTGTACTGGCGCAGGTTCTGCCGGGCGTTGAGGAGAACGAGCAGCACGATCACGGCCCGGGCGCCCACCTGGAAGTCCGGGTCGCGCCACTTCCGCCACCCGTAGTACCCGGAGAGCGCGGCGGCGATCGCGACGCCGGCGACCGCCAAGGCCAGGAAGAGATCTTTCCGCCGGATGAGGCGCGCGGCGAACGCCTCGTCCCCGGGGGAAGCCGGGGAGACGGTCATTACCGCGGCGGCCCGGTGGTCTTCAGGTAGTGATCGACCGAAAGCTTACCGGGGCCCCAGATCAAAAGGATGACGAGCAGAAAAAGGATGAGGGCGGTGAATTCCAGCCCCTGGTTCTGCCGGAACAGCCCTTGGTCGATGTAAATGAAGAAGACGGCGCCGAACAGAACCGGGATGTTGGCGAGGATCGCCGCACGGGTCCAGAGACCGATCGCCATCATCAGCCCCCCGCCGATGTGCGCCAGCGGGATGTAGTGGGCCAGCAGGAACTGGACGACCGGCAGCCGCCCCGCCTGGGAGAGCAGATTGCTCAGGTAGGTCATGTCGTTGAGGAACTGGATCCCCTTCACGAAGAGTCCGAGGCCGAGGTAGATCCGCAGGAGGTCGAAGCACAGCTCCTTGCGGGACTCGATCGATCGGAACGTCTCGGCGAAGGCGGACATAGGTGATCCTCGCGCGGGATTATAGCCCTTGACCCTCGCGGAGCCGCCCCTTAGACTCGCGGGCCGCTCCGAGGGTGCCCCGCTTGGCCCAGGTCTTCCCGCGCTCCTTGAACAGGCTCCCGTTGTATGCCGCCATCGGGGGAATTCTCGTGCCCACGATCGCGACGGGAGCGATCTGGTACTACGGGTCGCCGAAGTACACGGACGTCGGCTACCGCCCGGTCCAGCCGGTCCCGTATTCGCACCGGCTCCACGCCGGCGAGCTCGGAATCGACTGCCGGTACTGCCACGCCTCGGTCGAGACCTCCTCGGTCGCGAACGTGCCGCCGACGCAGACCTGCATGAACTGCCACCAGGTCGTCAAGCGCGACAGCCCGCTTCTGGAGCCGATCCGGACCAGCGCCTCCACCGGCAATCCGATGCGCTGGGTGCGGGTGCACGAGATGCCGGACTACGCGTACTTCACCCACCGGGCCCACGTCGCGGCCGGGATCGGCTGCGTCACCTGCCATGGACGGATCGACCAGATGGAGGTCGTGACGCAGTCGCAGCCCCTCTCGATGAGCTGGTGCCTGGACTGCCACCGGAACCCAGGCGAGCAGCGCCGCCCCGTCGCCGAGGTCACCAATATGAAGTGGACGCCGCCGAAGGACCGTGCGGCGCTTGCGGCCGCTCTCCAGGCGCAGCATCCCGTCTCGCCGCCGACCGCGTGCTCGGGGTGCCACCGATGAGCAAGACGTACTGGCGTTCCCTCGGGGAGCTTCAGGGGTCCGAGGAGTCGCGCCTCTTCCGCGAGCGGGAGTTCCCGGAGGGGGCGTCCGAGCTCCCCGAAGGCATCACCCGCCGCGAGATGCTGACCCTGATCGGAGCGACGCTGTCGATCGCGGGACTCGCCTCGTGCCGCCGCCCGGTCGAGCACATCGTCCCCTACGTCCAGGCGCCCGAGGAAGTCATCCCCGGCGTCCCGCGCCGCTACGCCACCACGATGCCGTTCGGCCGCGCCGCGTGTGGGCTGGTCGTGGAGAGCCACGAGGGACGGCCGACGAAGATCGAGGGGAACGAGCTCCACCCCGCGTCGGCCGGCAAGTCGTCGGTCCGGATGCAGGCCTCGATCCTGGGACTCTACGACCCCGACCGGTCGCCGGGCGTGCTCCACCACGGGGAGCGAGCGACGTGGGCCGACTTCGTCAAGGAGTGGGCCGAGCTCGAGAAGGCCCACTTGGCCGACGGGGGAGCCTCGCTCGCGTTGCTCACGCCGTCGTTCGCCTCGCCGACGCTCGCGCGCCTCCTCTCCGCCTTCAAGGCACGCTTCCCCCGCGCCCGCGTCGCCACCTACGAGTCGGTCAGCGACGAGAACGTCCTGCAGGCGACCTCGCGCCCGCTGGAGCCGGTGCTCCACCTCGACAAGGCGGACGTCATCGTCGCCCTCGACGCCGATCTCATCGGCACCGACGCCGACCAGGTCCGCCACATCGCCGGCTTTGCCGCCGGACGTGCGCGCGGGACCTCGGGCGGGGAGATGAACCGCCTCTGGTCGGCCGAGCCGGTCATGTCGATCACGGGCGCCGCGGCCGATCACCGGATCCCGCTGTCGAGCGCGAAGATCGGCGAGCTGGTGCGCGCGCTGTCGAGCGGCGGGTCGGTCGAAGGGGTCGACCCGCGAGCGCTCGCCGCGATGCGGAGCGACCTCGAGAGCCACCGCGGATCCGGCCTCGTCGTCGCCGGGCCGCGCCAGCCTGCGGAGGTCCACGCGGCGGTGCTGGCGCTCAACGCCCGGCTCGGAAACGTCGGCACGACCGTGACCTACCACGAGCCCGTGGACGCGGCGCTTCCGGACCGGAAATCCCTTGCGGACCTCGTCGCCGCGTTGAACGCCGGCCAGGTCGCAACGCTCGTCGTCCTCGGCGGGAACCCCGTCTACGACGCCCCGGCCGATCTCGACTTCACGTCCGCGATGGCGAAGGCGAAGGCGTCGGTCGCGCTGACCTCCCTGCGTGACGAGACCGCCAAGGCCTCGAGCTGGCACGTGCCCCGCGCCCATTTCCTCGAGTCGTGGGGGGACGCGCGCGCGGCCGGCGGCACGCTGTCCGTGATCCAGCCGATGATCCTTCCGCTCTACGGCGGGAAGAGCGACCCCGAGGTGCTCGGCCTGCTCGCCACCGGCGAGGACAAGCCCGGCTACGACCTCGTCCGCGAGACTTGGAGTGCGATCCTCCCGGCCGCCGGGTTCGAAAAGGCGTGGCGTCGCGTCCTGCACGACGGCCTGCTCCCGGGGAGCGAGACCCCGGCGGTCGCCCCCGAGGCCCGGACCGCCCTCCCCTCGGCGGCGGCGGGAAGCGGGACCGAAGTCGTCTTCCGCGCCTCGCCGTACGTCCACGACGGGCGGTTCGGGAACGACGGCTGGCTCCAGGAGCTTCCCGACCAGGTGACGAAGCTCACCTGGGACAACCCCGCGCTCCTCTCCCCCGCCACGGCGCGCGCCCTGGGCGTGAGCGACGAGGACCTCGTCGAGGTCTCGCTCGGCGGGAAGAAGATCACCCTTCCCGCGTGGATCGTCCCCGGCCAGGCCGAGGGGACGGTCGTGCTGACCTTGGGCTACGGGCGCACCGATCTCGGGCGGATCGCCGACGGCGTCGGCTGTGACGTCGGCGTGCTGCGGACCTCGGCGGCCCCGGACTTTGCGCCGGGCGCCTCGATCGCCAAGGCCGGCGGGTCCTCGATCCAAGCGCCCACGCAGGAGCACGGGAGCATGGAGGGGCGTCCGCTCGTCCGCGAGGCGGCGCTCGAGCACTACAAGCACGAGCCCAACTTCGCGCAGGAAGCCGTGGAAGTCCCCGAGCTGCTCTCGCTGTGGAACGAGAAGCAGTACGACCACGGCCACCAGTGGGGCATGACGATCGACCTCAACACGTGCGTCGGCTGCAACGCCTGCGTCACCGCGTGCCAGGCCGAGAACAACATCCCGATCGTCGGGAAGGACCAGGTACGCCGCGGGCGCGAGATGCACTGGATCCGGGTCGACCGTTACTTCTCGGGCGCCCCGGAGCGCCCGCAGCTCGTCTTCCAGCCGGTGCCGTGCATGCAGTGCGAGAACGCGCCCTGCGAGCAGGTCTGCCCCGTCGCCGCGACCGTCCACGACGACGAAGGGCTCAACGTCATGGCGTACAACCGGTGCATCGGCACCCGGTACTGCTCGAACAACTGCCCGTACAAGGTCCGCCGGTTCAACTTCTTCAACTTCACGAAGGACACGCCCGAGTCCCTCAAGCTGATGCAAAACCCCGACGTCACGGTCCGCTCGCGCGGGGTCATGGAGAAGTGCACGTACTGCACGCAGCGGATCAACGCGGCGAAGCTCGACGCGAAGCTCGCGGGCCGGGAGCTTGAAGACGGCGACGTGACGACCGCCTGCGAGCAAGCCTGCCCCGCCGGTGCCATCACCTTCGGGGACCTCGGCGACAAGGGCAGCCGTGTCGTGGCCGCCAAGCAGGACCCGCGCGGGTACGCGATCCTCGCCGAGCTCAACTCGAAGCCCCGCACGACCTACCTCGCGAAGGTGCGCAACCCGCACCCCGACCTGGCGGTGTCGTGAGGCGAGCCCTGCTCGCGGCGGCCCTGCTCTTGCTGTCCGGGTGCGGGCTGCTGCGCGGCTGCACGTCCTCCCAGCCTCCCATCCACATCAACCCGAGCATGGACAACCAGCCGAAGCTGCGCGCCCAGCACGAGAGCGCGTTCTTCTACGACGGCTCGGGCATGAGGAAACCGGTCGAGGGGACGGTCGCCCGCGGCGAGCTGCACGACGACGACGCGGCCTACCTCGGAAAGGCGGGCGACGGGACCTTCGTCGCCGCGATCCCGATCCCGGTGGACGACGCGCTCCTCGCCCGCGGGATGGAGCGCTACGCGATCTACTGCCAGCCGTGCCACGACCCGCACGGGGACGGGAAGGGAATCCTCTTTCAACGGGGCAACGTGCCGACCGCCTCGTTCCACCAGGACAAGATCCGCAACTACCCCGACGGGCAGCTCTACGACGTGATCACGAACGGCTCGGGGCTGATGCCGTCGTACCGCTGGCCGATCCCCCCGCACGACCGCTGGGCGATCGTCGCCTACGTGAGGCAGATGCAGCGCGAGCGTGTCGAGGCAATAGCGCGGAGGGCAGCACCGTGAAGCTCTCCCGCCTCCAGATCGCAATCGGCATCGTCCTCGCGATCGTGGGTCTCATCGCCGCGCTGCGCGCCACCACCTACTTCGTCTCGAAGATGGAGTACAGGGCGCCCGAGCGTGCCGGCGCCCCGCAGCTCACGCCGCGCGACCAGGGGATGTCCGACGAGCACGAGACGCAGGTCAAGAAAGACGCGGCGAAGCCGTACGCCGAGGCCGAATACAGAGCGTTTCCCGTCGTCGGGAGCCGCGTGGCGATCTGGGTCGTCGCGCAGCTCCACCTCCTGTTCGCGGCGTTCGTGCTCGCGGTGCCGATCTTCGCGCTCATCATCGAGTTCATCGGTTATAGAACGAAGGACAAGCGGTACGACCACCTGGCGTACGAGTTCACCAAGCTCCTGTCCGTGTCGTTCTCCTTGACCGCGACGTTCGGCGCGTTCCTGACGTTCATGCTCATCGCGCTCTATCCGAAGTTCACGAACTACCTGATGAGCGTCTTCTCGCCGACGTTTCTGCCCTACGTGCTCCTGTTCTTCCTCGAGGCGTTCTTCCTCTACACGTACTACTACGGCTGGGGAAAGTTCTCACCGAGGGTGCACCTCCTGCTGGGCTTGGGCCTCAACGTCGTCGGCACCGCGATCATGCTCATCGCCAATGCGTGGCTGACGTTCATGATGTCGCCCCGCGGCGTGTCGGAAGCGGGTGCCGTCATCTCGGTGATGGACGCGGTCACGAACTTCACGTGGATGCCGATCAACGTGCACCGCGTCATCGCCAACGTCGCGTTCGGCGGGTCGATCGCCGGCGCCTACGCCGCGGTGAAGTTTCTCCAGGCGAAGACCGACGAGGAGCGCGCGCACTACGACTGGATGGGGTACATCGGGAACTTCGTCGCGATCAGCGCGTTCCTGCCCCTCCCTTTCGCGGGGTACTGGCTGGCGAAGGAGATCTACGCGTACTCCCAGACGCTCGGCCTCACGATGATGGGCGGAGCGTTCTCGTGGCTGTTCATCATCCAGGCCGTGCTCATCGGGAACCTGTTCCTCGCCGCGAACTACTACCTCTGGCTCGGGATGGGCCGCGTCGAAGGCGCCCGCGAGTTCCAGCGGTGGATCAAGTACCTGCTCGTCGTCGTCGCGTTGTGCTTCATGGTGTGGGCGACCCCGCGCTCGATCATCGCGACCGTCTCCGAGATCCGCGCGATGGGCGGCGGCTCGCACCCGGCGCTCGGGTTCCTGGGCGTCATGTCCGCCAAGAACACCGCGGTCAACATCCTGATCCTGACGACGTTCATGAGCTTCCTGCTCTACCGCCGCACCGGGAAGATCGCGACCGTCGCCTGGAAGAAGGCCGGCAACGCGATCCAGCTCGGCATCTTCGGCGCCGCGGCGGTGATCGTCATCGGCCTGGGGATCCTCGGTTACTTCGTCGAGGCGAAGGTCCGCATCGGGCTCTCGGTCCCGCAGGTCGGCTCGGTGCTCTTCGCCATGATCGCCATCACCGCGATCGACGTGCCCCTCTACCGTAACGCGACGATGTCGGCCGAGGTCCGGTGGGGGCGGATCCCGCCGATCTCCCAGTACGTCCTCATCTTCATCGCGGTCACGTTCACGTGGCTCATGGGCCTCATGGGCTACGTCCGGTCCGGGCTTCGCCAGCACTGGCACGTGTACGGGGTCATTCGCGACACGTCGGTCGACGCCTTCACGCCGACGCTCGGCTTCGCCACGAAGGTCGTCTCGGTGACGGTGCTGATCTTCTTCGGGTTGATCGGATTCGTCTTCTGGCTCTCGAGCCTCCACGACCAAAAGAACTGGGACGAGAGGGACAAGACGTGAAGCTCCGCGTCCCGCTCCTCGCGAAGCTCGGCGTGCTCATCGTCGCCACGACGGGGTTCTACACCTACGTCGGCCAGATGGTCCCGCAGAAAGAGGTCTTGCCGCCGAAGGAAACGCTGATCAAGGCGGACGTGACGACCGCCGACATGGTCAAGATCGGCCAGGAGATCTTCAACGGAAAGGGCCTGTGCACGACCTGTCACACCATCGGGAAGAAGGCGGGCCCGTTCCGCTTCCCCGATCTCGAGAACGTCGGGGCGCGCGCCGCGACGCGTGAGCCCGGCCTCTCCGACGTCGAGTACTTCGCGAAGTCGATGCACGAGCCCGACTCCTTCATCGTGCCCGGCTTCAACCCCGGAATGCCGACGATCAACAAGCCGCCGATCGGCCTCACCGAGCAAGAGATCCTGTGCGTGATCGCGTATCTCCAGTCGCTCGGAGGGACGCCCAACGTCACCCTCGCCACCAAGCACCGGTACAACGGCGGGGAGACGGCGCCCGTCGCGCAGGCCGCGCCATGAAGATCCTGATCGTCCTCGCCATCCTCGCGGCCTTCGCCCTCCTACGCTGGCGGAAGGCGGGGCTCCTCGCCTGGGCGCTCGCGTGGTGGATCGGCTTCTTCGTCGCGCTGCGCTGGGGCTTCACGGTGCCGATCCCGTCGTCGGTCGTCTTCATCTACATGGGGATCGCGACGCTCGCGATCGCCGCGTACGTCACCTCGAGCGCCGAGCGGCGCGCGGAGGTCTCCGGGCCGATCGTGCGCCTGATCACGGACCCGTCGCGGCGGCTGGCGCTTGCGGCCGTCGTCCTGCTGCTGCCGAGCCTCGCCGCGGCCGCCGTCTACTTCCGCATGTCGCAGCCGGTCGAGGCGCCGTTCTTCGCGCGGACCGTCCATCCTGCGTCCCCGGCCGAGATCACGGTCCACGACAAGAAGATCGACCTCGACCGCGCCGACAACCCGTACCGGATCCTGGAGAAGACCGATCCGGAGGCGTTCAAGCAGCACGTCGCCGCCGGGCGCGAGGTCTACTACCGGAACTGCCACTTCTGTCACGGCGACAACCTCGCCGGGAACGGGATGTTCGTGCACGGCCTCGACCCGATCCCGACGAACTTCGCCGACGTGGGGACGATTCCGAACCTGACCGAGTCGTTCCTGTTCTGGCGGATCTCCAAGGGCGGCCCGGGCCTTCCCGACGAGGGCGGACCCTGGGAGTCCGCGATGCCGGTGTGGGAGAAGTTCCTCACCGAGGACGACATCTGGAACACGATCTTGTTCCTGTACGACTCCACGGGCCGCAAGCCGCGCGCCAAGGAAGAGCACGAATGAGGCGCGCTACGCTCGCCTTCGCTCTCCTCGCCGCGGCGCCCTCGCTCGCCGCGGCCCCGCCCGACCTCGGCTCGGACGCCGATCGCGCCGCGGGGAAGACGCTCTACGAGAAGTACTGCTCGCAGTGCCACGGCGAGGGAGGGGACGGCAACGGCGTCGCCGCCGGCCACCTCAACCCGCGGCCGCGCAACTTCGCCGCCGGCAAGTACAAGATCCGGACGACGCCCAACGGCACGCTCCCGACGACCGCGGACCTCGTGCACATCATCAAGGCGGGGATGCCCTACACGTCGATGCCCCCGTGGCCGGATTTCACCGACGACCAGCTCAAGAGCTTGGCCTACTACGTGAAGTCGTTCTCGGCGGACTTCGCCAACCCGGAGTTCAACGCGGCCCGTCTCGAGCTCCCGAAGGCGCCGAAGTACACGAAGGAGTCGGCGGAGGCCGGGCGCAAGGTCTACGAGGAGACCGGGTGCATCAAGTGCCACGGCGACCTCGGCCGCGGCGACGGCCCCTCGGCACGGACGCTCGTGGACGACCTCGGCTTCCCGCTGCGCCCGGCCGATTTCACCCAGCGCTGGACGTTCCGGGGCGGGCCGACCCGCGAGGACATCTTCCGCACGATGACGACGGGGCTGAACGGCACGCCGATGCCCGCGTTCGGGGACGCGCTCACCCCCGAGCAGCGCTGGGCGATCACCGACTACATGTACTCGCTCGGCGAGGCCGACCACGCGCCCTACGCGATGCTGATCATGGCAAGGCACGTGGACGACGCGATCGACCTTGCCAAGGGCGCCGCCTCGTTCGAGGGGGCGAGGGTCTCGCGCGTGCCGATCGTCGGACAGATCATGGAGCCGGGACGCAACTTCCATCCCGCCGCGATCTCCGTGCGGGTCCAGGCGGTCTACGACGCCACCGACATGGCGTTCCTGCTCCGCTGGAACGACATGAGCGCCGAGAAGACCGGCACGAACGCGCCGACGATCGTCGTCCCCGTCGAGGAAGAGGACGCCCCGCCCCCGAAGGCCGCCGCCGGCGGTGCGGTGGACGAGTGGGGCGAGCCGGTCGCGGCCGAAGCAGGCGCCGCGGCCGCCGCCCCCGCCGAGACCTTCTCCGACGCGGTCGCGATTCAGCTCCCGCTGACGGTGCCGACGGGCCCGCGCAAGCCGTACTTCCTGCTCGGCGACCAGGCCAACGGCGTGGACCTGTGGTTCGCCGACCTCGCGCGCGGCTCCGCCGACCAGTACACGGCGAAGAGCAGCGCTGCGATCACCCCCAACGACGCTTCCGAGGTCACCTCGGTCGCGACGTACGACCGGGGCGAGTGGTCGGTGATCCTCAAGCGCCCCTTGGCCTCCACGAACGGGGTGAGCTTCGCCCAGGGCCAGTTCGTTCCGATCGCGTTTTCCATCTGGGACGGCGGGAGCCACGAGCGCGGCAACAAGCGCGGGCTCACGCAGTGGGCGTCCCTCTACGTCGAGCCCCAGCTCGTCGTCTCGCCGTGGGGCCCCGCGATGCGCGTGGGCCTGCTCGTCCTCGGGCTCGAGATCCTCGTCATCTTCTTGGTGAGGCGGAAGAGCCGATCGTCCCGCGTGTCGTCCGGCGCGGCGCTCGGCTCCGCCTCCTCGTAGGGAGCATTCCATGTATCAGCGTATCTACGTCCCCGTCGACAACTCCGACTTCTCCAACCGTGCGGTCGACGCCGCGCTGTCGCTCGGGAAGGCTTTCGGCGCGAAGATGACCGGCTGCCACGTCTATGCCGCCAGCCTGCACGACTACCGCTTCAAGCAGATGGAGTACACGCTCCCCGACGAGTACCTCGAGGAGACCGAGCTCGAGCGGCAGCGCAAGATCCACGACTCGCTCATCACGATGGGGCTGAAGCTGATCTCGGAGAGCTACCTCGAAGCGATGGCGAAGCGCTGCGAGGCGGAGCAGCTCGAGTTCGAGCCCCGGATGATGGACGGCAAGCACCACGCCGAGCTCATCAAGGACATCTCGTCGTCGGACTACGATCTGGTCGTCCTCGGGGCGCTGGGGATCGGGCGCGTGCGCGACAGCCAGATCGGCTCCGTCTGCGAGCGCGTCACCCGCACCGTGCACCGCGACATCTGGATCGTCAAGCATCTTCCGAACGGGGAGGCGGACACCCGCGACACGATCCTCGTGGGCATCGACGGCTCCCCGCAATCCTTCGGCGCCCTCATCACCTCGATCGACCTCGCCAAGCGCTTCGGGAAGAAAGTCGAGATCATCTCGGTCTACGACCCCTACCTCCACTACTCGGTCTTCAACGGAATCGTCGGCGTGCTCACCGAGAAGGCGGCCAAGGTGTTCCGCTTCGAGGAGCAGAACCAGCTCCACGAGGAGATCATCGACACCGGCCTCGCGCAGATCTACCAGTCGCACCTCGAGGTCGCCGAGCAGATGGCGAAGGACGAGGGCGTCGAGGTCGTGAAGACTCTCCTCGACGGGAAGGCGTTCCAGAAGATCCTCGACCACATCCGCAAGACAAATCCCTGGCTCGTCGCGATCGGGCGGATCGGCGTCCACTCGCACAAGGACGAGACCGGCCTCGGATCGAACGCGGAGAACCTCTTGCGCGCCTGCCCGTGCGACGTGCTCCTGACGACGAAGCTCGTCGTGCCGCAGCTCGACCTCAAGGCCGAGGAGAGCATCAAGTGGACCCCCGAGGCGGAGGAGCGGATGAAGCGCGTCCCCTCGATGGTCAAGGGGATCGCGCGCACCGGGATCCTGCGCCTGGCGATCGAGAAGGGGCACAGCGTCATCACGAACATGGTGATCGACGAGGCGATGGACCGCTTCATGCCGAAGACGGCGACCGCGACGACCGCGCTCGCCGAGGCGGTCGCGCTCGAGCGCGCCAAGAACGGCCCGATCTCGATGTGCACCGGCTGCGGGATCACGGCGAGCGAGGCGAGCCCCGTCAAGTGCGGCGTGTGCGGGGGCACGAGCTTCGAGACGATCTCCCGCGAGATGATCGAGCGCATCGCCGCGGTCGAGGGCGCGCTGCAGGAAGAGACGACCTACGACGGCCGCAAGCTGCGCTGGACCGAGGAGGCCAAGAAGGCGCTCTGGACGATGAAGGACGCCTACCAGCGCCGCCGCACGAAGGCGCGCGTCGAGAAGAACGCCCGCATGAAGAAGCTCGACGTCGTGACGCTCGAGTTCGCCAGGCGCATCGTCGAGGAAGAGACCGGCGCCCCTCTGAAATTGGGGTCGGACCCCATTTCGTCGGACACCGAGAAGAAGCTGATCGCGCGCGACGAGAAGAACGTGCCGCTCGTGTCGACCCTCGACTACGCGGCCGACGCCGCGGCGCGCCTGCTCCGCGTCCCCGCGGGGTTCATGCGCAACAAGACGCAGGAGCGCATCGAGGCGCTCGCCTCGGCTCGCAAGCTCCCGACGATCGACCTTCCCCTCGTCGAGGAGGGGATCGAGGTCGGCAAGAAGCTCATGGAGGAGGCGATCGCGGCCCAGGAAGCCGCGCAGCGCCAGGGCGGGCTCAACGACGTCGGGACCTTCTCCGCGCTGATCGCGAAGGGGAAGGTCCACTAACGGCCTCATGCCCTTCTGCGACTGCACCGCGATCGATCACATGTTCAACGCGAGGACGGCGCGGCGGGACTTGAAGCGGTTCCGCAAGCGCGGCCCCGCGAAGCAGACGCGGGCGCTCCTCGCCGGGATCGAGCAAGCTTCCCTTCCCGAGTCCCCGACGCTGCTCGACATCGGCGGCGGGATCGGCGCGATCCACCATGTGCTCCTCGAGAAGGGGTTTTCGCGCGCCACGCACATCGACGCGGCGATGGCCTACCTGGAGGCCAGCAAGGACGAAACGCAGCGCCTGGGCCACGCCGACCGCGTCTCCTTCCACCACGGCGACTTCCACGAGCTCGTCAGAGAAGCCCCCGTGGCCGACGTCGTCACCTTGGACCGCGTCGTCTGTTGCGACCCCGACTTTCGCACGATGCTGGGCGGCGCCGCCGACCGGGCGCGCCGTCTCGTCGCCTTCACCTACCCACGCCCGCGCCCTGCCACCCGCGCCTTCATCGCCGTCGGCAACTGGATCTCGCGCACATTCATGAAAGGGTTCCAGGCGTACGTCCACCCGCCCGACGAGATGGCCGCCGCCCTCGAGGAGCACGGCATGAAGCGGCGGTGGTCGGGCGGGACGTGGATCTGGGCGGCGGAGGTGTTCGAGCGGTGAGGATCTCCGTCTTCTGCGGCACGAGCGTAGACGGTTTCATCGCGCGCCGGGACGGCACGCTCGACTTCCTCCCCGAGGAGCCCGAGCCGCACGGGTACGACGAGTTCTTCGCCAGCGTGGACACGCTGGTGATCGGCCGCAACACGTTCGAGATCGTGCTCGCGTTTCCGGACTGGCCGTACGGCGACAAGCGCGTCGTCGTCCTGAGCAGCCGGCCCGTCGAGCTCTCGAAGCTGCGCGGAAGAAACGTCGAGGCGATGAGCGGCAAGCCCGAAGAGATCGCCGCCCGGCTCGCCGCGACCGGGGCCGCCCACGCCTATCTCGACGGCGGGATCACGATCCAGCGATTCCTGCGCGCGGGCCTCGTCGACCGCTTGATCGTCACGCGCGTCCCCGTGCTCATCGGCGACGGCATCCCGCTCTTCGGAGCGCTCCCGCACGACGTGAAGCTCCGCCACGTCGCCACGCGGCAGTACCCGAGCGGGCTGGTCCAGAGCGAGTACGAGGTCGCGCGGACCTCGTAGGCGCCCCGGCCGAGAAGTACTTCGCGAAGCTCCGGAAGTAGACGGCCCTACGTCGTACCCGCGGGCCGTGTGAGGTCCGGCGGGTCGCGTCGGACGATCTGGAGGACCTCCGTCTGGAGGTCCGCGCCTCGCTTGGTCAACGATCCGTTCCGACGCAGCTGCTGCAGCCGGTTCTGGACCGCCCAAAGCAGGGCCTGGCCGACGGCGTAGTCCGACCGCTTCCGGATGAGCGGGTCGCTCAGCTCGGCCGCCAACCCTGCCGTCGCGGCGGATTGCAGGAAGGCCCCGTCCATCTCCCGGCGGACCAGCTCGACAAGACGCGACCAGCGGCCGATCAGTTGATCGCGCGTCCAGCGATCGGTCTCCGGCTCGTCCTCGTTGAGCCGCGCGATGATGTCCTCGACATAGCTCAGCGCGTAGCGGTAGTCCGCGTCCGGCTTTTCTCCGGGCGTGCTTTCCACCGCGCGGCGGAAGATCTTCGCGGCGGCTCCGGAGCTCGCATCGACGACCGCGTCAACGATCTGGCTGGCGGTGGTGAGCTGGATGAGGTCCTCGTCTTCGCCAAACAGAACCCTTTCGTCTGCCACGGGGTAGTTGTTGCGGCGTTGGAACGGTGGCGGCTTGATCTGATGGACGCCGGAGAGCGTGAATGCCGCGGCGTTCGTGTCGTCGTGCCGGCCGTCCACCGTGAACTCCTGCCGCCACTGAGCGGACAACGTAAGCAGCAGTCCCGCATTCCCCTCCTCGAGCGCGAGCGTCCGGAAGCTGTCGCGGCAGTCCCTCCAAGCCGCAACGACGTGCTCCTTCGCCTCGGGAGGGGACTCGTTCACCTTGTCACCTGCCAACGAACGCCGGCACATGCCGAGCGCGGTGAGGGTGAGCACGGACGATCCCGGGTCGTCCGCCAGGACGCTCGCGTAGCGCGCGGCCCACCGGTGCGGGAGCTGCGGCCCATCCATCAGGAGGCCGATCACGAGCGTCGGCCCGATCCCGCGGATGACCTCCGCGACAGGCTCGAGCTGCGCCATGTCCTCGCAGATGAGGGGGCACAGAGCGAGCCAGCCGGTCGGCGCGAGGATGCTCAGCTTCCGCCGCCGGATCCTCATGTGCTCCCACCAATTGCAGTCGCTCGCCAGCGTGCCGCCGAGCCGGTACTGGCGGACCTGGCGTTGATCGAGCTTCCAGCGGTGATGCTTGTCCTGCCGGAGCATGTACCAGCGTTCCGCGAAGAACACCGACAGCACGACGGCATTGCACCACACGCCCTCTCCGTCCCCGTCGCGCACGCCGCAGACGATCATCGGGATGCGGTCGTGGCTCACGCGCCGGGCCAGCGTCTCTTTCAGCATCCGCAGCTGGGCCGAGCTCAGCGCGATCTCCGGCATGGCAATGATATGCACGCGGCTGACCTTGTCGTGGCATGCGTCGAGGGCGTCGACGATCGCGTCCGCGTCGAACGCGTCGCGAGCTGGGTGAACGCTGAAGAACCGCTCTTTCCCCCCCGTGCGCTGTCCGGCGGGATGCGGCTCCGACACGAAGTCGATCGGCTCGACGTCCGCCGGCAAGGGGAGGACGAGGACGTTCAGGGTGTTCTCCTCCGGATTGACCCAGGGCACGCTGCGCCACTGGACGTCGACCTCGGTCTCGTGCCACGTCGCATAAAGCGAGTTCGCGCGAAGCGTCAGTCCGGACTGGGGCGTCCGCATCTTGGGAAGCACGAGCCCCTTGATCCGGGGAAGGCGCGAGAGGCTTCCGCCGAGCGCGAGCAGATTGTCCGCGCGGAATTGGATCTCGGACCTGCTCCGCGGGGACATCGGGGTTCCGAAGCCGGCGCACGCCTGGTCCGCGATCGCGTGCAGCTGCAGGATCGCTTCCGTGGCCCCCCAAGCGGTGAGACTGTCCTTCGCGCGATCGAGCTCGTAGAAGTCGTCCATGGGCGTCTCCCACGCTGCTTCAACGCGCGTCTTGAGCGCGTCGAGCTCGTCGGGAAGCGCGGGAGCGCCGAGGGCCTTGAGCCACTCGACCGCCCGGTCCTCGGCGCATCCCAGCCAGTCGGAGACCATGCCCGTGTCGGCGCACGGGGGCGGCCACTCCTGATCCCCGGGGGGCGAGACGAC
>Ga0137436_1000030_pt1 | contig 46188 bp, 35 predicted proteins | sample EasRivERMGT119_2_FD_102328 | JGI IMG/M metagenome (GOLD analysis project Ga0137436, IMG submission 102328) | Soil microbial communities from meander-bound floodplain in the East River, Colorado, USA - East River MetaG ERMGT119_2 | ecosystem: Environmental > Terrestrial > Soil > Floodplain ...
ACATGCTCCCGGCCCGGTGGATGCGCAATGACGCCTTGCCCAAGAATGCCAACGGCAAGATCGACCGTCCGCGGTTGAGGAATGCTTTCTTCTGTGCCGAACCCCGCCCGGTGCAGATAAAGGCGCCGTCGCCCCATCACGCCAGGGCGGATCGAATGGCCGGCGCGGCGTCGGAGCGCAGTTAGCAGGCTATTGAGAAAGCCCGCACGATGCCTATTTCTTGTCATCCTGAGCGTCAGCGAAGGATCTGCTGTTCGTCCGAATCAACCGCTTACAAAAGCAGATTCTTCGTCGCTGCGCTCCTCAGAATGACAACGCGCCATTTTTCAACAGCCTGTTAGAGAGGAACGCAGTGAACGACGCGAATCCGATCATCGAGCGCCTCGGCGCTGTCTTCGTCGAGAATTTCCACATCGAGGTGCCGACCGCGGACACCGATCTTTTCGGGACCGGCATTCTCGACTCGCTCCAGCTGGTGGAGTTGCTGCTGCAGCTGGAGCGGCGTTTCGGCTCCCGAATCACGATCGAAAACATCGATCTCGACGACTTGCGCACGCTCGCGCGGATCGCCCGACTGGTGGCCCGCACTGCGGAGGCTGCGCCTCGGACGGCTCGGCCGTCTTCCTCCGAAATCCGACAGGGCACGGCGAATCAGGAAAGGAACCCGTCCGGAACTCCGGCCATGACGACCGGCTGAGCTGCCATGGCAACAATCCGCACCTTTGCCGAGGACGACGTCCCCGCTGTTGCCGCGCTCTTCGGGCGCGTATATCCGGAGCAGCGCTGGACTTCAGCGGCTGCGTGTGAAGCCTATTTCCGGGAAATACTCTTCGGCAACCCATGGCGCGACCCCGATCTACCCTCCTGGGTGGCCGAGGAGGACGGCCGCCTGGCCGGCTTCGCGGGAGTGGTGCCGAGGCGGATGCTGTTCCGCGGACGGCCGATCCGTGTCGCGGTGGGCTGCCAATTCATGGTGGACCCGAACCGGCGCCATGGTCTGACGGCGATTCAATTGGGGAGAGCGGCGCTTTCCGGGCCGCAGGATCTTTTCATCGCCGATGGAGCGAACGACGCTTCTCGGCAGATGTGGGCCGGACTCGGTGGAACGGCACCCCTGCTCTACAACCTTCACTGGACCCGGCCGCTCCGGCCGGCCCGGTTTGCGCTGTCGCTCCTGGAAGAGCGACGCGCGCTCCCCCCTTTCCTGACGCTCCCGGCGCGCCCGCTGGGCGCCCTGGCCGACGCGCTGGCGGCCCGGTTGCGCGCGAACCGGTTCCACAAGGAAGAAGTGGAGCTCAAGGAAGACGCGCTGGATGCGGCTGCGATGCTGGCTCACCTGCCCGATGTCGCCGACGGCAACGCGCTGCAGCCTGAGTACGATGCGCGCGCGCTCGCCTGGCTGCTCGAGCAGACGGCCCGCAAAACACGTCACGGAAAGCTGCGCGCGCGTGCCGTGCAGGAAGGCGGGCGACGGCTGATCGGGTGGTACCTCTATTACCTGCGTGCGGGCGGGGTGAGCGAAGTGGTCCAGGTTGCAGCCCGCAACGGCTCGTTCGACCGCGTGTTGCAGCGGCTCCTGGCCGATGCCTGGCGACAGGGCGCGGCGGCAGTGCGGGGGCGCCTGGATCCGCGCCACGTTCAAGAGCTTTCGGATCGGCATTGCTGGTTCCGGCGCGAGGGCACATGGACCCTGGTCCACTCGCGTCACGCTGACCTCGCCGCCGCCATCCATCAGGGCAACGCCTTCCTCAGTCGTCTCGAGGGCGAATGGTGGCTGCGCTTTCAGGGCGGATGAGGCAAATGGATCAAGTCCGGAGGACATTTCGCGTCATCGGAAGTTACTACGATCAAACCCCGGCAACCAAGCCTTCCGCAATGCATCCAATACACACGACGCATGGTCCCGGGACAACACCGGCGGACGCTTCACGCCAGCCGGACTCGACGAACACCCGGCACCGGACTTCCGTCGTCGTGGTGCGCGACCTGCAAACGCTGTCAGGTTTCGTCCCGGCCTGGGAAGAACTGGCGGGAGCCGCGATTGAACCCAACGTCTTCTACGAGCATTGGATGCTGCTGCCGGCGCTGGAAGCATTCGGGGCCGGGAAGGACATCAGTGTCGTTCTGGTGCTGATCCACGACCCTCGCAACCCGGATGCTCCGGCAAAACTAGGTGGGCTGTTTCCGCTGGAGCCGATCCACCGCTTGAAAAAACTCAAAGTGTCTGCCGTGAGCCTCTGGCAGCACGTTCACTGCTATGTGTGTACGCCCCTGGTACGCGCCGATACCGCCAGGGAGTGCATGGTCGAGTTGTTTCGGTGGTTCCGATCGGGCGCGGCAAGCGCGTCCCTGATAGAGCTGGGGTGCATATCCGGAGACGGCCCGTTCCACAAGTTGCTGGTTGACCTGTCCAACGAACTTGGGTTGCGGAGTTGCATAACCGATATTTTTACGCGCGGCCTGTGGCGTGGAGGATTCGACAAGAGCACCAATCCCGAATCGGCGGTATCGGGTGACCTGCGCCGGAGGCTGCGCCGCAAGGAGAAGCGCCTGAGCGAACGCGGCCCGGTGGAGCACCTCGTCATGCGATCGGAGGACGACGCCGGACGCTGGATCGACGAGTTCCTGCGGATCGAGGCGAGCGGCTGGAAGGGTCAGCGCGCCAGCGCACTGGCTTCCTCTGAGAGCGGCCGCCGCTATTTCGTTGAGATTGCGACTTCCGCCTTTCGTCGCGGACGCTTGCTCATGCTGGGTCTCAATTTCAACGGCCGCCCCATCGCACGCCGGTGTGCGTTCGTCGCGGGTGAAGGATCGTTCGCGTTCAAGACGGCGTATGACGAGGAATTCGCGGATTTCTCGCCCGGGGCGATGCTCGAGATGGACAGCATCCGGCAGCTTCAGACGCTGCCCGGCGTGCGATGGATGGATTCCTGCGCCACCGCGGACAACTTCCTCGTCAATCGTCTCTCGAACGATCGGAAAACGATCCAGAGCCTTACCGTCGGTGCAGGCGCGCTGGGCGAGCTCGTGGTCTCGGGCCTGCCGCTTCTGCGGTGGACGACTCGCCGGATTCTGAAGATGTTTTCAGCGGACGCACCGGGTGATTCCCCTGCCAGGGCTCCGGATCCCGGGACGCCCAGAAATTCACGGAAATGAAGGAGGCAAAGACATGCAAGCTGCAAATCGCGCAGTAACACCTTCTTTGAGCGGCATTGCCGCCGGCGAGCCGGCGGCAGCGGGCCATTTTCTGGACATCGACCCGGAAACGTTTCGCACCCATTTCAATCGCAAGTCGTTTCTCTTCCGGCATCATCTGTCGGACCATCCGCTGTTCCGGCTTCCGCGCCTCGCGGAGCTCGCCAGAACGCTTCCTCCCGGCATTGTCGAGTACAACGCCGGAAAAATTCCGGTCAGCCTTCCCGACTGGGAGAACACGCCCTACACGGGTCTCTCCGCCGAGGAAACCGTCAGACGCATCGAGGAGTGCGGGTCGTGGATGGTGCTCAAGCGCGCGGAGGCGGACCCGGAGTGCCTCGACGTGCTCAACCGGTGTCTGGACGAGATCGAGCCGCTCTCGGAGCCGATCGAGCCGGGCATGTGCGAGCGCGAAGCCGCGATCTTCGTGACCTCGCCCGCGTCGGTCACGCCCTATCACATGGACAAGGAGATCAATTTCCTGCTGCAGATCCGCGGCAGCAAGACGATCAGCGTGTTCAGCGCGTCGGACCGCGAGGTGCTCTCGGAGGTCGAACTGGAGAAGCACTTTACCGGCTCGGCGATCCACCGCAACATGGTGTTCTTCGAACGCTACCAGGAACGAGCCACGGTCTTCGAGCTCAAGGCGGGGTACGGCATCCACATTCCAACGACCGACCCGCACTGGATAAAGAACGGCGACGGCGTGTCGGTCTCGTTCAGCAACGGCTTCAAGACGCGCGCTTCGTTGCGACGCGGCATGATCTACAACCTGAACGGCCGGCTGCGGAAGATGGGGCTCCGTCCGGCGCCCTACGGCAAAGGCGCCTTGCGCGACACGGTGAAATTGCAGGCAATCCGAGCGCTCAACCGGACGCAAAAATGGCTGAACATCCAGCCCGCCGAGGGTTGATCGATAGACCGGCCCCATGCGCCGAATGGATCAGGGCCGCAGCGTATCTTAGGCGTTGTCCCGTCTTCGAGCGCAGCTACGATCTCAGGCCATGAAAATCTGCTTCGTCGGGCCCGACAATCTCCCGGTCCTGGCCCCTGAATATAGACAACACGCCATCGGCGGCGAATCGGTTCAGCAAACATTGCTGGGTCGGGCGCTGGCGCGGCGGGGCCATGATGTGAGCATGGTGGTTTGGGACTATGGCCAGATCGACGGCGCGCAATGGGAGGGGATACGGGTTCTAAAGGCCTATCGTCCTGACGCGGGACTGCCGGTGCTTCGCTTCATTCATCCCCGCTGGACCGGCATGTGGTCGGCGCTGACGCGGGCCGACGCCGATCTCTACTACACCAGTTGCGCGGGGATGCACGTCGGCCTGACGGCGCTGTTCTGCCGGCGTCATCGCAGGGGATTCGTCTTCCGCACTGCGAGCGATACGGACTGTGACGGGTCCCGGCTGCTCGTGCGATTTGCGCGCGATCGCCGGCTTTACGAGTATGGCCTGCGGCAGGCCGATGCCATTCTCGTGCAGAGCGCTTCGCAAGCGGAGACTTTGGCGCGCAACTACGGATTGGCAGGTCGAGTGGCGGGAATGTTGGTCGAAAAGGTGCGGCCGGCCGCCGCCCGCGATATCGACGTGCTGTGGGTCAGCAATATCCGGCAAGTAAAGAGACCGGACCGGATTCTCGAGCTCGCCGAGAGATTGCCGGAGGTGAAAATTCATATGGTGGGAGGACCCCTGCCCGGCGAAGAGGCCCTGTTCCGGGATGTCAGAGACACGGCTGCTGCCAAAGGCAACCTCGCGTTTCATGGCCGCCTGTCGTACTGGGACGCCAATGAGCTATATGGACGGGCCAAGCTGCTGGTCAACACCTCCGATGTCGAAGGATTCCCGAATTCGTACCTGCAAGCCTGGATCAGAGGCGTGCCCGTCGTGACGCTCATCGATCCGGACGGCGTAATCGAGCGCGAGGGCCTCGGCGTTGCCGCAAGATTCTCTGCACAGGTTGCCGATGCGATCGCACACCTGTTGGGCGACCCGGTCGCATGGAAAGCGGCAAGCGATCGTTGCCGCGCGTTCATGGCCCGGGAATACGGTGAGGACAGGGTTCTCGCTGCTTACCTAGACACGTTCGAGCAAGTCACGCGCACCGACACCGCCAACGCCGATCTGCCCGTATCGACCAAAGCGCACCATGCCTGACACGCCTTTCATCATCACGATCGACACCGAGGGTGATGATCTCTGGGGAAAACCGCGGGAGATCACCACGCGCAACGCGGCGTACCTGCCTCGTTTCCAGTCGCTCTGCGAGCGGTACCGCTTCAAGCCCGTCTACCTGACGAACTATGAAATGGCAATGTCCGACGTTTTCGTCGAGTTTGCTCGGGACGTGCTTGCCCGCGGCGCCGGCGAGGTCGGGATGCACCTGCACGCATGGAACTCGCCGCCGCTCATCCCGCTGACCAGCGACGATTTCCACTATCAACCCTACCTGATCGAATATCCCGACGCGGTGATGAAGGAGAAGATCAAGATCGTCACCCGTCTCCTCGAAGACCGGTTCGATCGAGCGATGATCAGCCATCGCGCCGGGCGTCTGGGTTTCGACGCCCGCTATGCCGCCATGCTGCTTGACGAGGGATATCGCGTGGACTGCTCCGTGAGCCCGGGTCTGGATTGGCGTGGAACCCCGGGCGATCCAAACGGGAAAGGCGGCCCGGACTACACGGCCTTTCCCGACCGCCCCTACTTCTTCAGCCCCTCCGACATCTCGGCACCGGCGATCGGAGGGATGCTGGAAGTACCGATGACAATCCGCTCGAGCGGCCTGTATCGAAGGGCGCCCTGGGTGTATCGCACCCCTTTGCTGCGCCAGACCGCCAACAGGCTGGTGTCGCCGGCGCTCAACCATCTATGCCCGGCAGAGAGCAATCTCCCCGGAATGCTACGAGCTGCGCGCGGAGGGCGGGCTGAAGATGCAGCTCATGTGGAGTTCACGCTGCATTCCTCGGAGCTCATGCCGGGCGGAAGTCCGAAATTCCGCAATGCGAGGGATATCGAGCGCCTGTACGGGCATCTGGAAATCCTGTTCGAGGAGCTTTCCACCTGGTGCCGAGGCATGACCCTAAGTGAGTTCCATTCAAGGTTCGGGGAGTCGCTGGGCAAAGCCCCTTCGGGCAACCCTGGGGACAGGCTTTCCGATCGGGCTGCCAATCAGGAAATGGCTGGGGCTTGAATGATCCGCATCAAGGGCCGCGGCGCTGTCTACGGGGAAGTCTGGTACGACGAGGAGCCGCCTGGCGATTCCGCAGTAGATATCGTCCTGTACCGCCAGAGAGAGACTCCGATCGCCGATTCGCGGACTACCCCGTTCCTCACAATGGTGACCGATCTTTCCGTCACGGAAGACGCGATCGCGGAGAAATTCGGCAAGGATTGCCGGTACAAGATCAGGCGCGCTGAAACGAAGGATGGGCTTAGCATGGAATTCATCACCGATCCGGAAAGCCGGCTGGACGAATTCCAGGCGTTTTACGACGCATTCGCGGGTCAAAAGTCGGTTGCGCCCTCGTATCATCAATGGCTGGTTGCCGCCTGCAAAGCCCGTCAGCTCGTCCTCACGTCCGCCTCTCGGAACGGTGAGGCCTTGGTCTGGCACGCCTACCTCACCAGCGGAAAAGCCGCGTGGCTGCAGTACACGGGTTCCTGCTTCAGAAACAAGGAAAACGATTACCGCGCCCTGGTCGGGCGAGCCAATCGCTGGCTTCATTGGAAGGAAATGCTGCGGTTCAAGGAAATGGGAATAGAGCGCTACGACTGGGGCGGCCTCTTCGAGGACGAATCCGTGCCGGAAAACGCCGGAATCAACAAGTTCAAGAAGGACTTCGGCGGACAACCGGTACGTACGTACGACTGCACGCTGCCGGTAAGCCTCAAAGGCCGCATCTGGCTTCCCCTTCGCGAAGCCTGGCGGCGCCGGAATTCCGCACACAGTTGAGCCAAGAAATGACTGCCATCGAATGGAAACCGGTTGCCAGGGGGATCGCAACGATGGTCCCCGGCATTTATCGGATCGCCGCCCGGAAGCGCGGCGGCGGAACCGGTTCGGCCGACTATTGCTACGCGGTGTGGCTGAAGCATCTGACGCTTCTCTGGCAGAGCGGGCTGCGAACGATGCCTGCGTCGGTTGCCGAGCTCGGACCGGGCGACTCCCTTGGGGTTGGCCTTGCAGCGTTGCTGTCCGGAGCGTCGCACTTCTACGCCCTCGACGTCGCTGCGTACAGCAACGCCGGCAAGAATCTGCGGGTGCTGGATGAGCTGGTCGAGCGCTTCAGGAATCGGGCCCCGCAGCCCATCAAGGGCTGGCCGGATTTCGACCCGTATCTCGATGCCAGGCGCTTCCCCAGCCACATCCTTACCGATGACATGCTCGCCAGGACGCTCGCCCCCAACCGCATTTCAGCGATCCGTGAAGCCTTGCGTCACCCCGGGAAAGACGGCGAAATTGTGGTCAGGAATGTGGCGCCGTGGACCGACGAGGACGCTGTCGGGAAGTCCAGCATCGACCTTGTCTATTCCCACTCGGTCCTCGAACACGTCGTCGACGTGCCGACGGCGTTTCGGTGCTGCGCGTCCTGGCTGCGTGAGGACGGCTGGATGTCCCATCAGGTTGATTTCACTTCTCACGGCGTCACCAAGGCGTGGAACGGCCACTGGCAGTACCCCGAGTGGCTCTGGAAAATCATCGTCGGTGGAAGGCCGTTCCTCATCAACCGGCACTCGGCATCCGCCCAAATCCGGATGCTGGAAGCCGCCGGCTTCAAAATCGTCAAGCAGATGCGCAACTGCCGTGACGACGGAATGCCTCGATCCGAACTCAGCGCGCCCTGGAAAAACATGTTGAGCGACGAAGTGAGCTGCAGCGACCTGTTCGTGCAAGCCCGCAAAAGAATCTAGCCGATCTTATCTGCGAAGCACGATCCCGTCTTTCGGCCCCAAGGTCACCTGGCTGACAACAGCGCCATCGTTGAATGCAGGATCCTGGGTCCCGGCGAGCCGCCGCAGTCCTGACCCGACGGTGACCTTCCTGCTCACGATCGCGGGATTCACGAGCACGACGCCATTCTGGAAATCCCGTCGCCAGACCCCTTGACTCCACGCGGCGGCCGGCGGCCCCGACAGCGCCTGTCCAAGCTTGAAATCGTATTCGTCGAACCACGGAACGCTGCTGTACATGACGGCTTTGTCGCTGAACGAGAAGTACCCGTCATCGAGCAGGCAGGACGCGTAGGCGTAGCGGAAAAACCTGTAGTCGACGGGACTGCCGTGGACGTTGAAGCCGACGATCTTCGGCGCTCTGGTGTTCTGCATCACCGCCCGGTAGCGCGCCATCGCGGCGGGCCAGCCTGCCCGGGTCTCGACGGACCAGATTTCCCCCATGATGCCTTCCAGCAATCCGCCGTCCAGCCGCCCCTTCCACTCCGGATTACCGAGGTCGTTGTCGGTGTTGCCGACCAGTAATACTCTGGGGAGCAGTTGCCTGACCCGGTTCCACTCGGCGACGTGCCCGGCGTAGTTGGCGGCGAGGACGGCGGGACTGTTCAAAGGCTCGTCCGCACCGTCGAGATTCCAGTCCGCCGCGACGCGAGGGTTTTGCACATTGTCGAGGAACACGATGTCGAGCTCCGGGATGTCGCGGAAGAAGACCTTGTAGTTGCGCTCGGCGATCCACGCAGGCCAGCGCTCGCCGTTGGCGTCCTGCGGCGCCCAGGTCGAAACGTTCACCTCCCACGTCGTTCCGAACTCCCGGGTGTACTGGACCTTCCGCTTCGCGGCGTTCAACAGCCACCAGTTGGCGGCGTCGAGCTTTGTCTGCACGTCCAGAGATGCGGTGTCGTTCGGATCATCCAGGGCCGCGCCGAGAATGGTGTACTGCCCGACGAGAATCTTCGGATTGATCGCCTTGAGGGCTTGAACGGCTTTGCGCATCGCCAAGGTCGGCGTCGCGGCATACCCGTTCTGCCAACCCCGGTAGAAACCGAGAATCACCACGTCCAGCTTCGCCATCGCGGCTTGATAGGCGGCGCTCTCGTAGTTCTTTGCGCCGATGTTCATGCCCATCAGACGAGGAAAGGTTGCGGTTGTTTCAGGCTCACCTTTCGTGCCGCCGCCGGCTGCGAGGACCGTACCGCCGGTCGAGGCGAGGAATAGAACTGCTGCTGCGAGGATTGCGTTCAACATGCAACTATCTTGCGGTGCAACGACGGTTATTCCTCCTATCTGGCCGATGCGCCGATCGGACTACTGCTCATTGCACGACGGTGTCAGTTTTCAGTGTTCTCATCGTCATGCCCCTTCCGCGGTATGTTGTACCGCGATGAGGCATTCCAGGAGGAGGAGTCCCCGCAATGAGCCTCGTCTCCGTGATCGTCCCGACCTACAACCGCAGGGAGACAATCCAGGCCGCGATCGCAAGCGTGCAGCGGCAGACTTTCGCGGATTGGGAGCTGATCGTGGTGGACGACGGTTCCACCGACGACACCGCCGCCCTGATCGAGGGCTCGGACCCCCGTCTCGTCCTGATCCGGCAGAAGAACCAGGGTGTGAATGCGGCGCGGAACACCGCCATGCTTCGCGCAAGCGGCCGGTACATCGCATTCCTCGACTCCGACGACGAATGGCTCCCCCACCACCTGGAGCTCAGCATGGCCTTTTTCCGCGCCTTTCCCGGGGAGGACTTTCTCTCCGGAGAATTCAGTGAGGATAGGGGCTCCGGGGGCCTCGTCCACTTCCTCCGCAGCGCACTGACCGAGTGGTACCCGCCGCTCGCGGAAAGGGCGGGCTCCTCGTTGCTCAAGCTGCCTCCCGGAGAGAGCGACCCCTACCGCAGAGTGTTTGCAAGCGTAGAGCCGATCGGGGAGTGGGGGCAGGACATCCTGGCCCGCACTCCCTATCGCGACGCGCGTCTGTACCGGGGGCGCGTTTTCGAGCACATGCGCTTCGGCTTCCTCTTCGCCCTGCAGCCCACGGTGGTGACGCGGCGCGCCCGGGAAGCGGCGGGCTTGTTCGATCCGCGCTACCGGATCGGCGCCGACTACAGTTACCTCGCCAATCTCTGCCGCCGGTTCACCGCGAACTTCTTGTCGCTGCCCATGGCGATCAAACACGAGTACGCCCGCGACGGCGCGCAGCTGAACGAAGGACACCTCTCGACCGGCTCGACGCGGTTCGAATTCGAGCGCGATCTGCTGCACCAGTTCGAGGAATTCTTCGGTAGAGAGCGCGGCGGGGACCCCGAAATCGTCGCCCTGCGCCGGGCGAGGCAGCTCGTCGTCGGCCGGGCCGCTCTCGGGCAGGGAAACCGCGCCGAGGCCCTGCGCTACTTCGGCGAAGCGAAGCGTGGCCAAGGCGCATCGCTGGCGACCATGCTCTGGGGGCTTGTCCGGGTCACCCCCACCGCGGCGGTCGCGTACAGGATTCATACCGGACTCCGGCGCGCGGGGGGACTCGGGTGGGGGCTCCTCACGAAACGCGCCGCATGGGGTCGCATCGCCCGCAAGGCCTGGGGCCGCTTCCGCGGCACGTCCATGCTCCAGAGAAAAACATGACCGAGCTGCTGCAAAAACCGGGTGTCGTTCAAGCGCTAACGATGCTGCGCGAGGTCACTGTTCGTTGCTGCCGTCTCCGAACCCGATTTCTGACCCATTCCCGCGCCGGCTTTTCGATCCAGCGGTAAGTGAAATAGGACATGGCGATGATCATCGCGAGATAAACCGGGTAGGCGATATCTCCATGCCATAGCTGGGTTCCCAGGAACGCGACATCCCCTCCGTCGATCTCGCGGTGCGTGAAGGGGTCGATATGCCATCGTTTGTCGAGCTGAATGCCCGCATCGAACATTCTTTTTGCAATGAAGACGTGCGTCATGTAGATGGAGTACGAGATGGTCCCCAAGAAAACCAGCGGTCGCAGTCTAAGGACCGCGCTCGCAATCCCTGCTTCAAACGCGAAGACAAGCACGACGAGCGCGAATACGTAGGGGGCCGCGATCGACAGGAGGGTCGTGCCAGCCGCACTCACGAACACGACAACGAGCCCGAGCGCACCCCACTCGACAATGCTTCCGGAGAGCCATTTTCCGAGCCTTTCATTCCATTTTTCATAGATGTTCCACGACAACACCCCGGCGGCAAATCCGTAGATACACCGAATAATCCCCCAGTCGTAAACGGTGGCCATGTTGCGCTCGCTCAACGCCGCGATCAATACCGGGCCTCCGACCATGGCGAGGATCAAGGCGATCCACGCATGCTTGCGAAGTCCGATCAGGCACGCGGCGAAGACGACATACGTGTAGAACTCCGTGCTGATGCTCCAGCTCGGCACATTCCAGGTCAGGAAATCGAACACATGGAGGCTTTGGACAAGCAGCAGATTGGCGAGAATCGTGTTCGGCGCTTCCTGGGGGGTGCTGAAGGGCGCTATCGGGTTGACCGACGCAAGCGCCGGGATGAGCATCCTCCGCAGGACCTTCAGCAGCTCACACGCAATGAAAAGCGCCAGCATTGCGAAATGAAGGGGATATAGCCTGCCCAGCCGCAGCAAGAGAAACCGTCCTGCGCCGAAGCCATCGAGCAATCGTTGCTGGTAGTTCGCGGCGATGACAAAGCCGCTCAGCACAAAAAAGAAATCGACGAAAAGCCAGGAGTTGCGCAGAAACGGCACACCGTACAGATGGCTGTAGGCATCGAGATGGAACAGAGCCACCAGGCACGCGGCGATACCGCGCCAGCTGTCCAACACAACGAATCGTTTCATGTTCGCCCCGAACGCTTGGCCAGGACCACGGGCACGCGATCGCTGGCGTCCCGAGAACGTTCCCGACCCAGCTCAAACAATTCGACTCCGATTTTCCTTACGGCAAGGGTTCTGACCAGAATGCGGCGTCCGAACCACTTCACGTATCCGGCGTAGCCGATCCTTCGTCTGCCCAAAAAGTTGGCCACGCCGATGCTGGAAAAATTGGTTATCTCCATATACCCAACCTCGAAGGTGTAGCCGCGATCCAGGAGATAGGCGTCGGCAACAAACGTAATTGCAACGTGGATCCGCTTACCGCGATAGGACGGCCGGGTAAAAGCCTTGTACGAGTATTGGTAGGGATGACCGACCCTCGCCCACAAACCATCGCGGTCAGGAGCGGCAGTAAACGTGCGCCAGGTGTAGCCAACCAGGCGATCGCCCTCGAATGCACCGAACGCCATGTCGCCTCGAGCCAGCGCATCTCGAACGAAATCGAGGCCTAAATCCAGTTCCGGGTCGTCGGCTGCTTTCAAGAGTTCTTCGGGCGGCACGATTCGCACGGCGATACCGCTTGGAAGGTACGGCTCGGGAGACTGCCTGACCAGAGGTCTCACATTTATCCGGTAGATATGGAGGTCCGTGTAGCGTCGGAGCATTGATATGACCCGGATGAGCACGCTCCGCTTCCAGCCCCAACGTCTCACGTCCGCCCGCAGGTTTTCGAATTTCCTGACGAACGTGTCACAAGCGTCCTTCAAACCACCCCTGATCACGCCGTCACCTCGGTCGAACCTAAAGCTCCTCGCAAACCGCTTCCTGAGGCGATCTTTCCACCCGATGCCACCGCTCTTCATCGAGCTCCCGGTGTTCGGCGGCGAGCAGATCGAACAGCAGTCGATCGTACGGCCGGCCGTCGAGGGTGTGACATTGCCGCTGCCTGCCGATGAAACGGAAGCCCAGGCGTTCTATGGTCCGGAGCGACGGGTTATGGTCCACGGACCAGGTATTGACCGAATGAAGCCCGAGATCGCGGAACGCAAGGGTCATGAGCTTTGAGCTTGCGATGGTCGAATACCCCCGGTTGCGGAAGGATTTCTCCCCGGACGCTCCCCAAAACGTTGCAGTTTTGAAGGCGCGATCGACGCTGTTCAATCCGACGATCCCGATGGGGGTGTCGTCCCGGTCCGACGTATACGCCCTCAGAAAATGTCCTTCGCGTTGCGTCATGATCTTGAGAAGGGAGGGCGTGACGGTGTGCTTTCCGTTTCCGAAGTCCAGCCACTGGCAGTTCTCTTTTTGCGCGAGCCAGCCCGCGACCAGCTCGAGAATTTCGGGCGTGTCGAGGGGGAGAAGCTTCACGTTTCGACACCCTGCGCCGCGGGCGAAACCTCGACGCCGCGCCAGAGCGCTTCGTAGGCAGCGAGCAGTTTAGGCACTTCGTGAGGCCACGCGAGTTCGTTCTCCACGCGCCTGCGCCCGAATTCGCCCATCGCTGCACGCCGAGCGGGATCGTCCACCAGGTCCAGGATCTTCTCCGCCAGATCCAGGGCGTCGTTGTTCCGCGCGTAGAGAGACGCATGCTGAGCCGAGAAACGCCCTTCCGCGAGATCGAACTGCACGATCGGTTTGCCGAGTGCCATGTACTCCATGATCTTGTTCATGGTGGACTTGTCGTTCATGTCGTTGGCGACGTCGGAGTTCACGCAGACATCGGCCGTATTGAGCATCGCCAGCATTTCGCCGTCCGGCACGCGTCCTGTGAAAGTCACATAGTCTGCGACGCCCAGCTCTTGCGCGAGCGCTTTCATCTCTTCGAGTGAAGTGCCGCCTCCGACCAGACCGAAATGGATGTCGCCGCGCCCGAAGTAGAACACGATGTGGCGCGCGGCCCGAAGCAAGTAGTCGATACCCTCCTGCTTTCCCATCACGCCGACGTAGCCGACGAGGTACTTGCGGCCGCGTTTGAGCCGCGCGTCGGGCGGCAGGATCTTCAGGCGCTCGAGACTCGGCCCGCTGCGCACGACGAAGACGCGTTCCGGAGGCATGCGGCCGCGCTTGATCGCGATACGGCGGTAGGACTCATTGGCCGCAATGGATACGTCGGCGCTTCTGAAAGTCCAGTACTCCAGCTTGAGCATCAGGCGATGGAGGAAATCGCGTCGGCCGAACTTCGCCTCGTAGAGCTCGGGGTTGAGATCGTGGTGATCGAAAACGAATTTCTTTCCGAACAGCTTGAAAAATGCCCCGATCAGGAAGAACAAGTCGGGCGGGTTGCAGGCGTGTATGACGTCGAATCCCCGCGTGAGAAGCACCCGCCAGGCGAGTACGAAGGTCCGGGCGAGCGCGATCGTGTACTCCAGCGCATAGCCCGCCGCGCCCGATGCTTCGACGGGCAGGTTGTAGCGGTAGACGTGGATCCCGTCGATCGCCTCGAATTTCCTCTCATAGCCTTTCCCGGTCGGGCAGATGATCGACACCAGGTAACCGGCGTCGCGCAGCGCGCACGCCTCCTGCCAGACGCGGCGGTCGAACGGGCTGGGGAGATTTTCGACCGGGATCAGTACGCGTCTCGGCCGGCTCATGGTCGCCTTCGCGGTCGTTTCGCGCATTACCAGCAGATCCCTTCGTAGACGCCGGACACGCTGCGCGAGTCGGTAATGCGGACAAAATCGATGACGATCTGATCATCCGTCAGGCGACTGGGAACGTCGTGAAACTCCGGCGCAGCATTGCCGATCACGATGGTGTCGGCGTGATCGAGAACCGCGTCGATGCTCTGCGCCATCAGGCGCGAGATATGGGGAATGTGGTTGAGGATGTAGTCGCGGTTGGCCCCATGGATGGCTGCGAGCCTGACGTTGCTGTCGTATATGCACAAGTCATAGCCTTTGCCTATCAGGCGCTCGGTCAGCTCGACCACCGGGCTCTCGCGCAAATCATCCGTTCCCGCCTTGAAGCTGAAGCCGAGTATGCCGACCTTCCTGTTGCCCTTCTCGATCACGGTCCGCATCGCGCGCTCGATCTGCTGCTCGTTGCTCGGCAGGATCGCCGCGAGGATCGGAAGCGAAACGTCGAGCGTTTTCGCCTTGTACAGCAGCGCGCGCAGGTCCTTGGGCAGGCACGAGCCGCCGAACGCAAAACCGGGTTTCAGGTAATACGGCGAGAGATTGAGCTTGGTGTCCTGGCAGAAAATATCCATCACGCGGTGGCTGTCCACCTCGAGCCCTTTGCAGACATTGCCGATCTCGTTGGCGAAACCCACCTTGAGCGCGTGCCAGGCGTTGTCCGCGTACTTGACCATCTCCGCGGTCTCGATGTCGGTACGGATGAGCGGAGCCGCGATCCGTGCGTACAGATTCGCCAGCAGATCTCCGCTCGCCCGGTTGAGCTCGCCGATGACCGTCTTGGGCGGGTTGAAAAAATCGTGCACGGCCGTCCCCTCGCGCAGGAACTCCGGGTTGATGCAAACGCCGAACTCGGCGCCGGCGCGCCGGCCCGAACACGCCTCGAGCGTCGGGATCACCACCTCGCGCATGGTTCCGGGCAGCATGGTGCTGCGGATCACCACGACCGGTGCGCCCTGATGGTTGCGCAGGGCCGTGCCGATCTGCTCGCATACCTGGCGCACGTATTTCAGTTCGATGTCGCCGTTGCTGCGACTGGGGGTCCCCACGCAGATCAGAAACAGATCGGTCTGCTGGACCGCGGCGGCGGCATCCGTCATCGCGGACAGCCGGCCGGCAGCGACCTGCTGTTCTATGATCCGGCCGATGTCTTTTTCGATGATGGGGCTTTTGCCGGCGTTGATGAGATCGACTTTCCTCGTCTCCGAATCGACGCCGATGACTTCATGGCCTTCCTGAGCGAGGCAACCCGCCGAAACGGTCCCGACATATCCGAGACCCCAGACGCTAAGCTTCATGACCACCTCTTATGGTTGTAATGGCCACACGCTGCAGGATGCAGCCGCCGCCGCACGCACACTCACCAGGAAGCATGTCCAAGCATAGAAAGGGGTTGTTGACGCCCGTGCTGCGAATGCAAGGCAGGATGTAGTCCGGTTGGGCTAGCGGGTGATCTCGCTGCCGGTGCACACCCCGCACTGTGACCAACCAGTCAGATTTTCTCCAAACTGCGATTTCCCTTGTACGACACAATCTTGAATCCGGGCTCCAACACTACGATCGCGTTATCCGGTATGTCTTTGTAGATGACTGCGTTGGCGCCGATTTTTACGTTGTTCCCGATGGATATTTTTCCAAATACCCGCGCGCCCGGCGCGAGGTAGACGTTGTCTCCGATTGCCGGCACTCCCGCTTTCTCGCCCTGACCGGACAGACCGATCGTGATGTGTTGGGAAATATTGCAATTCCTTCCGATCGTGACACCCGGGGCAATCGTGATTCCGCCAAAATGACCGATGTAGAACCCCGGGCCGATCGTCGCTGAACGCGGAAGCTCTATTCCCCACATGATTTTCACGAGGCCATTCAAGACAAAATAGACCGGCTGCAGCAACAGCTTCGACAGCGAGGATCGCAAGTCCAGCCATTGCCCGAATCTGAAAACGATCACCGCTTGCACTCCGGGGGAACGCAGGCAGTTGACGGTTCTGCGCAGCCTGCTCCCTTGCAGGTACTCGTAGGTCCGCAGGATGTCCGCCCGCAATGCGCCCGTGACCTCGGCTGTCGCCCCGAGGCGATCCCGGGAATCGGCGTAGTTGCTCCAGCGGATCAGCATATGATTTCGCTCCGCAGGACGACTTCCCCCTTGAGTCGGGCCCGCCATGCGATGGTCGGTGACGGCTGCTTGTCGTCGAACCGCCTCGATACCCAACCGGAGATCGGCGCGCTGCTGCCGTGATGGACGCAGGAGGAGCCGTCTTTGAAATGGGGCAGCCTGATGATGAGCGTCCTCGCCTCCTGCCTGACCGCGTATCCGTCCGGCAGGGGTTCGATCCGGCACCGTTCGCTGCAGTGAAAAAAAAGCTCGATACCGTGCTCCTCTGCCATCTCGAGGGTGTCCTCGATCACCACGCGTCTTGCCGTCTTGTCCAGAACAATCCGCCGTCGATGCATCACGGGATCGGCAAGCCGCATGTAGCCATCCTGCCAACCCCCGAACACGTCCCTCTCGGACGTACTCGACCAGAGGCTGCAGCCGGCGCGCGCTTTCTTTAGCCACATGAAGTTGCCGCCGGACTGCGATTGGTCCCTTGCATCCACGCGCAGGGTGTTATGGGCGGCTGTACCGCGAAAATAGCGGCGCCACGGGCCTTGCGTGTGGTAGGCGTAGGTTCCCGGATCGATCAGGAACTCCTGGCCGCCGACCGACAGGGTAAACGCGAGGGCATCGGCATGCCCGTGGGCGGCGATGCTTCGGTAGCCCACCGGCCCTGCATCGGCGATCAGGCGGATTTCACTGTCGCTCTCGAAGTCGCAACCGAGGATGTAATAGCCGCCCGCAGGAAATGTCTGCCGCAGCGGAAGCTGCGTCTGTGCCGCGCTTTGCGCTTGAAACTGGGCATCGGCCCGGCTACCGAGGAGCCAGCGCGTCCTGTCGTCCAGGGCGCCTGCTTTGAGCTTGAAGTCATCTCTCTGAAACAGTATCGCGCCGGTTGCGAGCAACGATCGATAGGGGGAAAAATCACCGTTCTGGGCAAGCCTGACGACCAGGCCATCATCGGCATCGCCGAACATCGGAACATTGCCCCTCACGTCCATGATCGAACCTAGATACTCGAGCATCCTCTCGATACGCGATTCGTACGCAGCGGAGAACGGCTGTCCGTTGGCCTTGCCGGCGAGAAGAGGGAGCAGCAGAAGATCGAGCACGAACTGCTGGTACGACACGGCCTGCTCGCGATTGACGCCGTCGGGGGCATTCTGCAGCAGCGCTTCCCTTTCCAGAATCGCCTTCGCCGTCTGGAGCCAGGCGCGCGCGCCGGGCCAATGGGGCCAGGTCAGGGCGGCGATGAACAGGCCGGCCGCCTCGCCGATGAGGTGATTGTTGGCCGATGAGTGAAGCGAGAAGTAGCCGCACACAAACTGCGCATGCTGATAGACCGATTCCAGCCAGCGCTGCCGGAATCGGGCGTTCTCGGCGTCCTCGAACAGCGGCGAACGCACTCCGCCGAGGAGTTGCCAGGTGACAGACCAGTTGATCAGCCTGATCGCCACCTCGAGCGCGCTCGACCAGTTGGCCCCCATGCGATAAGGACACGCGGCGAACCAGCTTTCCAGATGTTCCCGGATGACGCGGTAATACTTTGCCTCGCCGCTCAGGACATAGGCCTGTGCCAGCGTCACCAGATGCAAATGCCGATTGAGCTCCCAAAGATACTTGATGTCTCCGACCACACGAGGGTTACGGTAGTCGAGCAGCTTGCTGAAACTGAGGGGACCTTCCACGCCCGTCTTGGGATCGCGATTCCAGCGCGGCGGCGAGCCGGGATCGACGTTCCGCAACGCAAATATATCCAGCTTGCCCGCCGCGATGCGGCCGGCGGCGGCGAGGTAGCGTGCAGCATCGACTCTCGTCGTGGCGTGCACCCAGGGATTGGGCGCCGGCGCAAGATCCGGCGGCGGGACGAGCTCCGAGCCGAGCAGCCCGGCGCGTTCCGCTTGCATCGACAGCGAGCGAAGAAGGCGATGCGAAACCTCCGCGGGCGTCATGCAGCGCAGCCGGTTGAGGCGCCACCGGAACCATTCCGTCATTCCCGCGGTCCCGGGAGGGGATTCGAGCCGGAGTCCGGGTTCCACAAAATCATGGCCGGGCATATCAAGCGAGGCAGCCACTGTACAGTTTGTGAAAATCGTCCGCGAGCCGCGCCACCGTATACCGCTCCCGCACCCGTCGCCGGGCTGCCTCGGCCATCCGTATCAAGCGCTCGCGGTCGTCGTCGAGAGCGGCCACGGCATTCGCCAGCGCGCCCGCATTCTTCGCGGGCACAAACAGGCCGTGTTCCCCGTTCCGCATCACATCGGGAATCGCTGCGACCGGCGTGGTTATCGGAACACAGCCGGCCGCCATCGACTCCAGCAAGGAATACGGCAGCCCTTCAGGATGGAACGTCGGAAAAACGAACAAATCCGAATCAAGCCAGAGGCGACATTTTTCCACCGCAAGCACAACACCGAGAAACCGCACGCAATCTTTGAGATTCGCCCGTTCCAGGGCAGCCATCACTTCGCTTTGAACCGGACCTCCTCCGGCTATCGAAAGATTGAACTCCCGTCCGGCGCGTTTCAGCTCCTTCATCGCCTCGATGATCTCGAACAACCCCTTGGTGCGCACGAGACGGCCGACGTAGACGAGTTTCAGAGGTCTATCGGTGTTAAAGGAGCGCCTCTGATCGGCAAGGCCTGCTGGATCGATCGCGTTGGGAACCAGATGGACTTTTATTCGCGAATCAAATGCCCGGTAGGCAGCCAGTTCCGCGCTGGATAGAACGGTTACTGCGTCGCTCGAAACAAGAAAGCGCCGCAGGAGCCAGGTCAGAAAAACATTCCCCCGAAAGAAGTCCTGGGGCATCGCTCCGCCATGAATCTGGTTCACCACGCGCCGTCCGAGGAGCCTGGTAACGATCGAATACACGAGATCTCGCCAATAGGATTTCTGATCGAGCGTAACATTCATGTGAACGGCTTCGGCGCCGCTGCGCAGCAGGAGAAACGCGAGCTGGAGCGGGCTGACGATGAACCGCAGCAGCTTCTGCAGCGCGTTTTCCCGGCGGCCCTCGCTTCCAACCTGGAAATGCAGCAGCTCGTAGTCCCGCCTCAGATCGGAAGCCAACAGCATCCGTAGATGGGTCGTCACACCGCTGACGGAGTCCAGGGACGGTCCGAACAAGACGATCTTGCGCTTGGAGGAGGCCACGGGCGCGATCGCGCCTGCCGCGAGCGGCGCCGGATTCATGCCGCTTCTGCCAACATTTCCAGGGAGCGGGCAAAATCCGCCTTGACCCTGTCGACCGCCGCTTCGCTGCCATCATCGTCCACGAACAGCCGATGCCAGATTTCCAGCGCGAGCATCAGCCAGATTCCCTGCTCCCGGTCGACGCGACCCTGGACATGGTCGCGCACGATGCCGCGCACAACATCCGCGTTGTAGTAACCCCGCTCCAGGCAGCGGTCTGAAAGCAGCACATCATCGATCAGGCCCCGCCACGGCCCGGTGAACCAGCGGGTCAGCGGAACGGTGAAGCCCACCTTGCGCCGGTAGATGGTCTCCTGGGGGATATAGCGCTCGGCGAGCCGCTTTAGCACGATCTTCGAGCGCAACCCGCTGACTTTCAGGTGCTGCGGCAGGCGCGCGGCGAACTCGACCAGCTTGTGGTCGAGGAAAGGCACGCGGGCCTCGATACCGGCTCCCATGCTCATCCGGTCGCCCTTGACCAGGATGTCGTCCACCAGCCGGGTATGGACGTCGCAATAAAGGAAACGATCGAGGGCGCTGCTGCTGCCGCAGGCATTGACGATTTCGTCGAACGTTTGAGCCAGCCCGCCGTCTCCGATTTCGCTTCGCATCGTGTCGGAAAGAACGCGGGCTTGAAGCTCGGTGTCGAAGCCCCCGTACCACGACGCGAAGCGGCTCGGAGCATCGGCAATCGCGAGGATCTCCGCCATGCTGCGCAGACGCCGGCCTTTGAACGGCAAGCCGCTCGCCACCCCGCGCAGCAGACTATTGCGAAGCCCGGAGGGCATCCAGTCGAGCGCCGCGGAAAACTGGTCGAACATATACTTGGAATAGCCGCCGAATTGCTCGTCTGCGCCCTCCCCGCACAGCATCACGCTCACGTGTTTCTTCGCCTCGCGGCACATGAAATAGGTCGGGATAGCCGAAGGCTCCCCCATCGGTTCGTCATAGATCCATGCGAGTAAGGGCAGTTCCTCGGCGAAATCCCTGAAGCCCACGGTGATTTCGTGGTGCTCCGTGCCGTAGCGTTCCGCCACCTTGCGCGCGTAGCCGAGCTCGCTGAACTCGGCGACATCGAAGCCGACGGAAAAAGTCTTCACCGGCGCCGGATCTCCTTTCTCCCGGCGCAGGGTTTCCATCAGTGCGACCACGACGCTGCTGTCGACGCCTCCCGAAAGCTGCACGCCGAGCGGAACATCCGACATCAGCTGCATGTCCACGGTGCGCTTGAGCAACGCATCCAGCCGCTCGGCCGCCTCCTCGAGATCGACCTGCTCGGGCCGGTAACGCACGTCCCAGTAACGCTGCGGCGCCGCGGGCACGCGGCCGTTCACGTCAACCGCCATGCAGCATCCTTCCGGGAGGCGCGACACTCCGTCGAACATCGTGTTCGGGCGCGACACGTAACGGGTCACGAGGATCTGCGCCACGCCCGCCCGGTTGATCTTGCGATCGCGCAAGGCCGGATGACGCAACAGGGATTTCATTTCGCTCGCAAAGACCAGCGCATTGCCGTCGCTCCACCAGTAGAGCGGCTTGACCCCCATGGGATCGCGGGCGAGCGACAGGGTGCGCTCGATCGCATCGTATACAGCGAAGGCGAAGATGCCCTGCAAACGCTCGGCCAGCCCGCGAAGACCCCACTGCTCGTAGCCGTGGACCAGAACCTCGGTATCGCTGCGGGTCTTGAAACGATGACCCTGCGCTTCGAGCTCGGTACGCAGGGCGGCGTAGTTGTAGATCTCGCCGTTGAAGACGGTCCAGATCGTCCCGTCCTCGTTGCACATCGGCTGGTCGCCGGAATGCAGGTCGATGATGGCGAGGCGCCGGTGGCCGAGCCAGCAAAGATCGTCGGCCGAGCGCCACTGGCCTTCTCCGTCCGGTCCCCGCCGCCGGATCGCCGCCAGCATCTCCCCCGCCACCTCAGGCGAGATCGGCGCGGAATTTCCTGGACGCAGCCTCAAGTAGCCCGCAATCCCGCACATGCCGCCGACTCCGTTTGCGTCGCGCCGAGGCGGAACGAGAATTCCCGATCAGACATTGCAGACCACGCCCTTGAACTTGCCGTTCGCTGACCTTGGAATTGCATCCACCAGCCGGATCTCGAGTGCCACGTCCGCGCCCAGGCGGAAGCGCAGCTTGCCGAGCAGCTTTTCCTTCGTGCGCTCGCCGAAGCCGGCGCAGGGCACGATCAGAATCGCCAATTCGTCGAGACGGTCCTGCCGTATCTGCGCCTCGAGAATTCCGTCGAGGCCCTCGAAGACGTGCGTCAGCCGGCCGATAAAACGGCCGTCGGGCAACCTGAGGGCTTCATCGACACGACCCATGATCTGCTCGATCACGGGGAACGACCGTCCGCAGGCGCAGCGCTGCTGCGCCGGCGCCATTCGTACGAAGTCTCCGGTCCGATAGCGGATCAGGGGCATCGCCGCATTGTTGAACCCCGTCCCCACCAGTTCGAACGTGCCGTCGCCGGCCGGCAGGAATTCCACGTACGAGTAATCGGCCATCAGATGATAGCGTCCGTGCTCGCAGGTGCCGATGGCAGCGACGCGCTCGTTCAGGCCGTACCAGTCGAACACGCGGCAACCGAAAGCGCTTTCGATCTCCCGGCGCCGGGCATCCGAAAGCGTCTCGGATGAAGTCACGATGCCGCGCAGCGAAACCCCGCGATAGCGAACCCCGGCGCTCAGCATCCAGCCGGCGAGGAATCCGATGGAAGACGGATAGGCCTGGATCACCACCGGATCGAATCGGGCGAGCGAATCGAGGTAGGCGGGCGCCGCCGTTTCAGACAGATGATAGGAGGAAAGCATCAGCATGTTCTCGGCCCGATTCACGCGCCAGTAAGGCGGTTTCTTCTGGGCCGCGGGAACGATCATGTCGCTCCGCATCCACGCCCGCCGGTCGCCCCGGCGCAGCCCTGCCCAACCGAGCTGCCGCCAGACAAAGGCGTTTTCCCGGTTGATTGCGGCCAGGTCCTGATAGAGGCTCAGGGGCGCTCCGGTCGTGCCGCTGGTGCTTCCCGAGAACAGCGGTCCCTGCCTTCTCTCCGAGATGAGCGATTTGCCGCCCTCGCGCACATCGGCTTTGGTTATCAAGGGCAGCTTCGCAATGGCTTCCGGAAATTCCAGTCCCTCGAAATCCAGACCGAGCGGCCGATACTTGTCCCGATAGTAGGGAACGTCGCGCACTGCGGACTGTGCGGTCGTCCCCAATTTCCGGGACTGGAAATCGTGCAACTCGTGCTCCGACCACCATTGGCTTTCATGAACTTGCGCGGCCACGGCCTCGAACGCACGGCCCTCCCGCATCGCGCCGCGCAGCGAGGATCTGGCCGAAATGAACAGCTCCTGCGCCCAGATCGGGCTGTGGCGATATGCGAGAGCGCCTGGCGAGACGATCGGCATGGCTCATGGGGCGACATCAAACGCATCTATCAGGATCCAGACGTCGGTCGAGGCCGGGTTGCTCCGGTTTGCCACTTCGATTGTCAACGTATGAGTCCACGCGGCGAGGCCTCTGGCCGTGAAAACGGTATGCTGAGGTCCTTCCGTTGGGGAATACATATCGATCTCGCCAACGAAGACTCCATCCAGGGATACGCGGGCAATCCCGCACTGGGGTCCGCGGGCGCCGATCCAGCTGATCCCCGTCCCTGTGAAGGTGATGGTCGCTTGCGCACCCCGCGTATTGGTTTCCGCGGTGGCTCCTTCGCTGTACGCTTTGTCCCGATTGCCCTGGATCCAACCGAAGCCGTAGGCGATGGCCGGGTCCGTTTCCTGGTGGCGCGTTCCAGACGTCGTCACGTCGAACGCATCCACTACGACCAAGGCATTCTGCGAGGCCGCGTTTTGCCGGCCGGTCGCTTCGATTGTCAACGTATGGCCCGTGTCGGCGAGGCCCGTTGCCGTGAAGACCGCCGCCTGGATTTGTTCCGTGGACGAATACATGTCGACCTCGGTGACGAAGGCGCCATCCAGGAATACGCGTGCGATCCCGCTCTGGGTTCCGCGGGCACCGATCCAGCTGATTGCCGTCCCGGTAAAGCTAAAGTTGGCTTGCGCTCCCGGCATCGTCGACAACCTGGCGGCCCCGGCGCTCCACGCTCTGAGCGAACTGCCCTGTGTCCGACCGGTGGTGAATCCGGGGATCAGCGTGACAACCGGATTGTCCTGGACCCAACCGGCGCTGTAAGTGACCGACGGATCCGTTTCCTGCAGGCGCGAGATCGTCGCGGCGGGAACGTCGAACGCATCCACGATGACAAGCGCAGATGTCGCGGCCGCGTTTTGCCGGCCGGTCACTTCGATCGTCAGCGTGTGGTTCGTGTCGGCCAGTCCGGTTACCGCGAACATCGGTACCCGGATTTCCTCCGTCTTTGAGTACGTATCGACTTCGGTCAGGAAGATTCCATCCAGGGATATGCGGGCGATGCCGGTGCCGGACGTACGGCCGCCGATCCAACTGACTGAAGTCCCGGTGAAGCTTATCGTCGCTTGCGCGCCCGGTGCCGTCGAGACCGCCGCCGTCCCGCCGCTCCAGGTTTTGCTGGTATCGCCTTGCGTCCAGCCGACCGTGTAGCTCATGGACGGCCCCGTTTCCTCGAAGCGCGCCGGCGTCGCGCCGGATTGCGCGAAAGCCTGGAGAGGAATCCAAGCCAAACCGGCCAAAAGGGCTATCGCGTAGGTGCGTCTCCGGATCCTCAACATGATTCGCTCCTGTAAAAAGCTGCTCAAGTAGCCCGCAATCATGACCCCCGACTGTTAAGGCCAAGTGATCCGCTACGGGCCGATGGAACTATGAAAGCTCAGGGGGTGAAGTCAAAGGCATCCACCGCGATGGAGGCACCAGTCGAAGCCAGGTTCTTCAACCCAGTTACTTCGATCGTCAAGGTATGGCTCCCGGCGGCCAGGCCCGATAACGTGAAGAAGGTCGTCTGGGGTGCTTCCGCCGGGGCATAGGTATCGAAGGAGTCCGCAACGACGTTTCCATCCAGGATGACGCGGGCAATCCCGGTCTGGGGTCCGCGAGCGCCGATCCAGCTCACCGACGTCCCGGTGAAGCTGAACGTGGCCTGCGCGCCCGGCACCGTCGAGACCGCGGCGGTCCCCTCGCTGTATGGTCTGTCCCGATTGCCCTGGATCCAACCGAGGCCGTAGGTGATGGCCGGATCCGTCTCCTGGCGGCGCGTTGCCGACCTCGTCACCTCGAACGCATCCACGACGACAATGGCAGCCGCCGAGTCCGGGTTCTTCCGGCCGGTTACTTCGATCGTCAACGTATGGCTCGCGTCGGCCAGGCCGGTTGCCGTGAAGACACGCGCCTGGACTTGAACCGGGTGGACGGGGTCCGAGGCAGAATAGGTATCAACCTCGGTCATGAAGGCGCCATCCAGGAATACGCGGGCGATTCCGTGCTGGGGTCCACGAGCGCTGAGCCAGCGGATCTCCGTACCGGTGAAGGTGAACGTGACTTGATGACCCTGGGTGATCGAGGCCGCGGCGGTCCCGCCGCTCCACAAATCGCCCGTATCGCCCTGAAGCCAACCAGGGGTGAAGGTGACGGACGGATCCGTTTCCTGCAAACGCGAGATCGTCGTCGGGGGTACGTCGAACGCATCCACGAGGACCCAGGGGGCCGTCGCGGCCAGGTTTTGCCGGCCGGTGACTTCGATCATCAGCGTATGGCTCGTGTTGGCAAGGCCCACCGCCGTGAATATAGGTACCTGGACTTCCACGGTCTTTGAATACGTATCGACTTCGGCAACGAAGCTGCCATCCAGGGATACGCGAGCGATGCCGGTCTCGAACGAGCGGCCGCCGATCCAGCTGACTGACGTCCCCGTGAACGTGAAAGTCGCCCGAGCGTTCGGAGTGTTCGAGGCCGCGGCGGCCCCGCCGCTCAACGACCCGTGTGCATCCGGTCGCCAACCGGCGGTGTAGGCAATGGACGGGTCGGTTTCTTCATAGCGCACCGTCGGCGCGGTGTTGGATACGGTCACCGTCACCGGCGCGGAGGTGGTGCGGTTGCCCGCGGCATCGCGGGCAACCGCGGTCAGGACATGTGAGCCGTTGCTCGAGGCGGTCGTGTCAACGGAGATCGAGTATGGCGGCGTGATGTCTTCTGCGCCCAGCGGGGTCCCGTCCCCGAAGAACTGCACGCCGACGACACCGACATTGTCGGAGGCGCTGGCCGTAACAGTCACCGTCGCCCGTACCGCCTGGCCGTTGCCCGGCGAAGTGATGTTCACCGATGGAGGCATGGTGTCCGGAGGAGGAGGCGGAGGCGCGTTGGCCACTGTCACCGTCACCGGCGCGGAGATCCTCGAGTTGCCGGCGGCATCGCGCGCGAGCGCCGTGATGGTGTGCGAGCCATTGGTCGCGGAAGCTGTATTCCAGGAGATCGAATACGGCGCGCTCGTGTCTTCCGCGCCGAAGTTCGTGCCGTCGATTCTGAATTGCACGCCGACGACGCCAACGTTGTCCGAGGCGCTGGCTGTCACGCCAGTGATGCCGGAGACAGTGGCTCCGGAAGCGGGAGACGTGACGCTCACCGCCGGGAGCGTGGTGTCGGGCGGAGGCGGCGGAGGCGCGTTGTTCACCGTCACCGTCACGGGCGCGGAGGTGAACTGAACGCCAAGCAGATCCCGCGCGACCGCGGTCAGGGTATGCGAGCCATTCCCGCTAGCGGTCGTGTTCCAGGAGACCGAATACGGCGCCGAAATATCTTGCGCGCCGAGGTTGGCACCGTCGAGTCTGAACTGAACACTCGCGACGGTGAGTGACCCCACGATGCTTACGCTCGCACTGACCGGGACCGTGCCGCTGACAGTGGAGCCGGAACCCGGGGACGCAATGGTGACTACCAGGCTTCCACCCGGCAGCGGCAGAGGCGGCAGCAGTTGCGCGAACGCCTGAAGCGGCGCAATCCAGGCCGAGCTGACAAGCACCAGCAGAGCTGCCGCCTTGGCAAGGCTCTTGCGGAACGTTTGAATAGTCCTGTTCATTGCGTCTCCTGATTTCACGTGGTGAGGACAAGTTCGGGTGAATCCTGGATGCCTCATGGGATGACATCGAACGCATCTATGAGAATCCAGGCATCGGTCGAAACCGGGTTCTTGCCTATCACCTGGATCGTCAGCGTATGGGTCCCCGCAGCCAGGCCGCTTCTCGAGAAATCGGTATGCTGGGGTCCTTCGGTCTGGAAGTACGTATCGAAGTCCTCGACGAAGGCTCCATCGAGGAATATGCGGGCGATCCCGCACTGGGGTCCGCGAGCGCCGATCCAGCTGATTCCCGTCCCGGTGAAGGTGATGGTCGCTTGCGCGCCCACCGTATTGGATTCCGCGGTGGCCCCTTCACTGTAGGCCTTGTCTCGATTGTCCTGAATCCAACCGTCGCCGTAGGCGATAGCCGGATCCGTATCCTGGCGGCGCGTTCCCGACGTCGTCACTTCGAATGCATCCACCACGACAAGGGGGGACATCGAGGACGGATTCTTCTCACCCGTTACTTCGATCGTCAGCGTATGGCTCGCGTCGGCGAGACCCGCTGCGGTGAAGACCGCCGCCTGGATTTGTTCCGTGGGTGAATACGTATCGACTGGAGTCACGGCTCCATCCAGCGTTACGCGAGCGATCCCGGTCTGGGTTCCGCGGGCACCGATCCAGCTGATCGAGGTTCCGGTAAAGGTGAACGTGGCTTGCGCGCCCGGCGCCGTCGAGAGCGTTGCGATTCCCGCGCTCCATGCTCTGCTCGTATCGCCCGGAACCCAGCCGGCGGTGTAGCTAACAGACGGATCCGTTTCCTGGAGGCGCGAGATCGTCGCGGCGGGTACATCGAACGCGTCCACGACAACAAAGGCGGCGGTCGCCGCCGGGTTTTGCCGGCCTGTTGTCTCGATCGTCAGCGTATGGCTCGCGTTGGCGAGGCCCGACGCTGTAAACATAGGCACCCGGATTTCCTCGGTCTTCGAATACGTGTCGACCTCGGTCAGCAAGGTTCCATCCAGGGATATGCGGGCGATGCCCGTCCCGGGCGCGCGGCCGCCGATCCAGCTGACCGAGGGCCCGGTAAAGGTGAACGTGGCCTGCGCGCCCGGCGCCGTTGAGAACACGGCGGTGCCGCCGCTCCATGACCGGCTTCCATCCTGAGTCCAGCCGTTGGTGTAGGCAATGGACGGATCCGTTTCCTCAAAGCGCGTCACCGGCGCCGGTGGTGGCGGCGGCGCATTGTTGACCACGGTCACCGTCACGGGCGCGGAGGTGAACTGAACGCCGAGCAGGTCCCGCGCGACCGCGGTCAGGGTATGCGAACCATTGCCGGCGGTTGTCGTGTTCCAGGAGACCGAATACGGTGCTGAAGTGTCTCGCGCGCCGAGATTGGCGCCGTCGAGTTGGAACTGCACGCTCGAGACGGTGAGAGCCCCCACGATGCTTACGCTGGCGCTGACCGGAACCGTACCGTTGACGGCAGAGCCGGAAGCCGGGGACGAAATGGCGACGATCAGGCGTCCGCCCGGCAGAGGCAGCAGTTGCGCGAGCGCCCCGGGAGAAATCCAGGCCAGGCTCAAAATCGCCATGAGAGCCGCTGCGCGAGCATGTCTTACAATCTTGAGCATGGATGTCCCTTCGCAGAGAGATAAGAAAGTCAGCGTGATTGTGACTCTCGAATATTGAAAGTCTGTGATCCGCGGCAGACCGATAGAACTACGATCCATAGAGCGTGACTTGGCCCCGGCACTCGACCATCGATCGAGCCGGATGGACCGTCAACCGGCCACCGCCTCCCTGGCGTCCGAGCGTGCCCGGCAGACCTCGAGAAGCATTCGCTCGTAGCGGTCCACCATCGTTCTTTCCGAAAAGAGAGCCTCAACCGTCGCGCGCGCGTCGTGCCCCATTCTTGTGGAAACCGCGCGGTCGGCCAGGATCGCCAGCTTGTCGGCGAAAGCCTTCGTATCGCCCACCGGAAAGAGAAAGCCGTTCCGCCCCGGGACGATCATCTCCGCAGCGCCGCCGACATCGGAATGGACAACCGGCCTGCCCAAAGCCATCGCCTCGATCGCCGCCAGGGAAAACGTTTCGGTAAAGCTGCACAACGCCATGGCGTCGCAGGCTGCGATATGGGGACGGACATCCTGCTGGAGCCCAGTGATAACGACATCGCTCTCCAGACCGAGCGCGCGCGCGCACGCTTCGATCGCCTCGCGCATCCTGCCGTCGCCTATGACCAGCGCCCGGGCCGGGACACCCCGGTTGCGGAGCATGGCGACCGCCTCCACCAGTTGCGCATGGTTCTTTTCCGGGCGCAGCACCGCCGATATGCCGATCACGTAGTCCGAGTCTGAAAAGCCGAGCGCGCTGCGCAACGCCTGCCGTTCCTCCGGACTCCATTTGTCGCAAAACTCCTGCGTATCCACGCCGTTGTAGATCACCTCGTTTCGTCGCGAGAACACTGCGCGGCGCAGCCAGCGTCGCTTTTGCTTTTCGCAAACGAATACCAGGCGATCCGCGGTCCAGAAGAAGGGGCGGTAGTAGAGCATCTGCAGCCACGCCTTCGCGCTCAGCAGCCGTGTCGTGTGGAACGTCACCACGAGCGGCGCGCGCACGCCCGCGCGGCGCAGCGCGAGCGAGGAATACATCAGTGCATACGGATTCGCCGCGACGATTGCCGAAGGCCTGATCCGGGAAACATGTGCGGCGAAATCGGCCAGGGCGCGCCTGTCGAAATAGCGGGCCGCATCGAGGCAGCGCACCGCACCGCCGTCACGCGATCGAATGCGATTGAGCTGGGTGTCCTCGTTCTTGATGTATACCGCATGGCACTCGTGGCCGCGCTCAGCCAGGCGATTCATGACCGTGATCGAATGGCGCTCGGCCCCCCCGTGGGTCAACGAGGCCGTGACAAAAATAACTCGCACTGCCGCTTAGAGTCCGTGCTCGGGATTGCGGACGGCAGCGAGCCAGCCTCGGCCCATGCCGACCAACGCCGCCATCGCGACATAAACCGCCGCGAGGAGCCCGCCGCCAAAGATCAGGCGAACGAGCGGTCCGCTCGCCGTGAAATAGCGCTCGGCCATGCTCCAGGCGATCGCCGCGGCAAGAGCCGCGAACAGAATCAGCAGTCCGAGGGTTCGCCAGTCCTTCAGCCGCCGGACCGGGATCCCGGTGCATAGCGCAATGCGCCGCAGCAGCACAATGTAGTCGATGTAGATTGCGGCCACGCTGCCCGCGGCCGCCCCCGCCAGGCCGAAGGCGTGTGCCGAGAACCAGCTAAGCGCAACTGAAACGACCAGCGTAACCAGGCTCACGCGCATCATGAACGCACCTTGCCGCAGCACGAGGATGGTGCTGCCGAGATCGACAACGAGACCCGCGAAGCCGACGATGAAGACCCGCATCACCGGCACCGCGTCCACGTAGGCCGCGGTATAGATGACGGTCACGATCTCCCCGGCGAAGACGAAGGCAAAGGCGAGCAGCGGATAGACGAGCGCCCCGACCATGACGCTGGCTCGGTTGTTGAGCTTGACCATGCCGGGGATGTCACCGGCAGCCTGAAGCCGGCTCAGGCTCGGCAGGAAAGTGTGAAAGACCGAATGACGGACTAGGTGCACCAGCGGCCCGAGCACCGTGGCGATCGAGAACGACGCGAACATATGCACCGAGAAGAGCGCCGCCGCCACCCATTGATCCGCCTGGGATCGCAGTCCGTACAACGCGCCTGCGGCCCCGATCGGGGCCGCATACCTCAACTGATCGGCGAACGTATTCCGGCGCAGAATCGGCCCGCGCAGCCCGTGATGTATCGCCACGTAGCGCAGCAGCAATGCGACCTTGAACACCACGAACGCGAGCAGGACCAGCAGTACCGGACCGAGTTCCCGCGTCAGGATGGCAGCCAGGGACAGTGCCACCAGGCGCAATGCCGCAAGGCCAACCGTCGCCTTTGCCTGCCACATCACCCGCTCCTCGACCATGGGCAGAAGATCGAGGAGCGACGCGACTACCCACAGCAGCACGAAGGCGGGCACGATAGCCTCGTGCTGCGCGAGGCCGCGCATCTTTTCGGGCAGCCAGGGATTCCAGGAGCTGACCGCCCACGCCGCCATCAGGCCGGCAGCGGCAAGAAACACGAACGCCTGGTTGATGTAGAGCCGCTTGGTCGCGCCCTCCGACCGCGGCAGGAAGTAATAGAGGCTTCCCGGCATCGCCATCGTCACGACGGCCATGACCGTCCCCACCGCCAGCCACAGCAGCCGGTACTGCCCGAAGGCTAAAGGGTCGAGGCAACGCACCAGCACCACCGGCAGCAGAAACTGGAGGGCATAGTCCAATGCGTTTGCGGCGCCCAGGGAAAGAGCGCGCCGTCCGAGCCGGTGCACGGTTGGCGCATCTATTCGTGCTTCGAGTTCCGCGCTCATGAGCCGGACCCCGGTTCGTGTACCGGCCCGCTGGCGCGTTGACCGTACATCATTCCGATCGCCAGCCACAGGAAGACCTGCTCTGGTCTGGGCAAAAGGCTGCTGTCGGTGAAGTAAGAGATCAGCAGGCTCGCCAATCCGGCCGCCGCGCCCAGGTAGAATCCCCGCAGGGTGGGGCTCAAGGCGGGATCGACGCTCAATGCGCGAAAGCCCTTCCAGACGTGGACGAAATAGGCGCACACGAGAATCAGGCCGACTACTCCCATGTCGAGGAGAGCCTGCAGGTACGCGTTGTGAGGATGCCCAACCGCCAGAATCGTCACGCCGGCTCCCCTGCGCATGGCCTCGGACCAGACAATCGACCCGAGGCCTTGTCCGTAAATCGGGCTGCGCAGGACCTCGGGCAGGAGCGGCAGCCAGATCAAATCGACGCGCCCCGCGCTGACCGCGTCGGGTCCGCCTTCAAATCCGCTTCCAGGCCTGCCTCCAAACCCGGTTGCGACGCGGTCGTAAACGGCCTCGGGAAGCGCGAACAGCGCGACCGCCCCCACGAGCCCGAAGAAGATCAGAGCTTTTGCGTTGCGACGCCAGAGCAGGAACAGCACGTTGACCACGATGAAACCCAGGAAGGAGCCGCGCGAGAACGTGAGTATCAGCGCAATGACCACCAGCCCCATGGACGCCAGCAGCGCGATCCTCAGCCCGTATTCTTTCGATTCGGCCCAGGTGAAGAGCAGCAGCGCGTAGGCGACCACGTACAGGCGCCCCCATTCGTTGGCGTGCATTCCGAGTGCCGACAGGAACTCGCGCGAGGTGCTGCTCGCCAGCTCGCCCAGCGTGATCCCGGACAGGTAGACAAACACGATGACTATCGCGCCCGTCGCCCAGATCGCGATCAATGTAGGAATCAGGAATTTCTCCGGCTTTTCGGACCTCGACGCCGCGGCCCCGACCAGCAGCGCGAATGCCACCATCAGCAGCGGATAGACCACCTGGACACTGATATAGCCAGCCGCTCCGATCCTCAAATCGGGTTTTCTCAACATCAACAAGGCGGGCGCGATATCACCGACATGACTCGAACCCAGCGCGCCGGCGATGATGATCGGCACGACATACAGCCAGAGGAGCGGGCGCGGCATGAATCGACGCAGGCTGCCGTCGAACAACCCGCGAAGCAGGTACGAGACCAGCGTCCCGGCCAGGAGCAGGTTCACGGGATTGAGGCCCGTAATGCCGAACATCGCACGCGGAAACACCGAAGTGCTCGAAACCGGCATCAACAGGATGAGCAGCACCACCCCGATGCGAAAATCGAGCAGGATGAACGCGCAGCCGATCAGCGCGGCGCACAGGTACAGGCCGTTCAGCTCGGCGACCGCGACCACGAGCCCGCAGAAGACGCCGAGCAGCGCGATGCCCGCGAACACCGAAAGCTTCAACGCCATGCAGCGCCGTGCCCCGGCGTCCTGTGCAGAGCCGTCGTCGCGGAATATCACCGTGCATCGCCGCCAAAGGGCCGCCAACCCAGGGAAGACCCGCCGCTCCAGAACCAGGGACATTCCGGCCGGCGCGGTTCAAAAGGCGTTGAATACGGTACCGACGACGCGAACGCCCGTATCGCTCAACTCTCGGATGACGCTGGTCGTATCGGCAAGACGCGTGCGGTCTTTGCGGGCGAGCATCACGGCATTGCCTGCCCGGAAAGCCACGTTCTGCGCGTCTGCGTAGAGCTTCGCCGGCGGCGTATCGAAGAGGATGACGTCGAACTCGGTCCACATTTCATGCAGGAAAGCACCGAGCGCGGGACGCGACAGCAATTCCTGTGGATTGGGCGGGGGCGCGCCGGCCGGCAGAAGGGAAAGCCTCCCGAATTCCCGGACGGGCGCCACTGCGCCGCGATCGGCGCGGCCGGAAAGGACCGCCGAAAGGCCGATCCGGTCAGGGACGTTGAAGATCCGATGCTGTCGTGGTGTGCGCAGGTCGGCATCGATGAGAAGCGTGCGTTCGCCGAGCTGGGAAAAAACCACGGCAAGGTTGGCGGCCACGTAACTGCGCCCTTCGCCTGAGCCCGGACTGGCGATTGCCAGCGCCCGGTGCGTGACCGCGGCCTTGGACCAACGCATCAGCAACTGGGTCCGCAGCGCCCGCAGCTCCTCGGCGCGGGGGTGAAACGGTTCGTAAGCGACAACGAGCTCCTTGCTGATGCTTTCGTTGCCGGGCAAAAGATGGGGAAGGTCATACTGCCTGGCGACCGCACAACGCAGGTCGTCCTCCGTGATCAGGCCCAGACGAAGCGCCGCTTCGCCGAACCGCAATCCGTTCGTTTGCTGCGACTGCATGACCCGCTCGATGTCCTCGGCGCCGAGCTTTCCCTCTTCCGCGAGAATGCTGCCGATGCGGCGGTCGTAACGCGCAACAACCCGCCCCGAACCTTCGATCGGCAAGACATTCTCCTGGGTATGCATCGCCTTTAGCCCGGACTCGGCAAAGCTCGTGCGCCGCCGCTGGGCCCGCCGAGCAGACGGTTTCGATCGGGCTCCCAGGCATTGAGCACGGCAAGCAGCGGGACTTCCAAATCCAGGTCGCCGCGCGAGCGCACCCGGCGGTCGGACATCTCCTTCAGCATCACGATCCCTATGCCGAGCATCGTTCCGACCACTACCGACAGGGCGATGTTGAGGGCGATTTTGGGCTGGGAAGGTTTGCCCGGCACGGCCGCCGGATTGAGCACGGTCACGTTGGTCTGGCTCGCACGGCTTTCCACCCGGCTGACGACCTGGCGCTGCATGGCGGTGTCGTAGGCCTTTTCGGCGGATTCCACGTTGCGCCTGAGCACCGTGAATTCGTTGCGATTCTCCTTCAGCTCGAGCAAGCGCGCGCGCTGCGCCGCCATCGCTTTCATGAGATCGGCCTCGCGCTGACGGCTCTGGCGCGCCGAGCTCGCCACGCCCGCCACGACTTTTTTCATTTCCACGTCGAGTTTCTCGCGCAGGCTCCGGTTCTCGGAGAGTTGACGCTGATATTGCGGATAGTTGCTGCCGTACTGCGTGGCCAATTCGCGCAGCTTTGCTTCTCCCTGGTGGAGATCCGCCTTCAGCCTCTGAATGTACGGATTGTCGAGAACGTCCGGCAGGCCATCCAGGGACCCGCTGCGCTTGAGAGACTCGCGCGCCTGCTGCTCCCGGGCATTCCACTGGAACGTCTGTTCCTGCGCTTTCACCACCTGGTCTGACAGCGCTCCCAGGCGGGTGCTGTCGACATCGAGGCGCTCGTCGGCGGAGACAATTCCCTCCCGCTGGAGGTAATTCGTGAGCTTCGCCTGAGCATCCTCCAGATTGGCCCGCAGGCTCTTCAGTTGTTCGTCGTACCAGGCCGTCGCCTGGCGCGTCGGTTCCACGCGCAGCTCGAGCATCGTGTCGAGATAGGCTTTGGCGAACGCGTTGGCGATCCCCGCCGAATTGCGGGGATCGGGGGATGAAAAGGTGACCTGGATGATGCTGCTTAGCGAAGTTTCCACCTTGACTTTATTGAGCAGACCCTCGACCAGCCAGTCCTCGATCGATCCATAGCCTGTCCCCGCTTTCCCGAAGGCCGCCCGCATCGAAGGGCTCTCCGCGAGCTTCAGGTCATGCACCACCTTGCGCGCCACTCTCTTGCTGGTGATGATGTCCATCTGCGTCTGCAGATAGCTGAGTTTCTCCTGCGGGAGAATGAGGGGGAGAGCATTGCTCAGCGACTGTTCGTCCTTGGCGTCCACCAGCAGCGACACCGTCGCCCGATAGGTTTTCGGAAGCAGGAAGCTCGCCACGGTGGCGGCCAGAACGGTGGCAGCCAGCAACGTGGCAAACACGCCGAAGCGCGCGCGCAATGCGAGCAGAAATTGATGGATGCTCACGATGTGGCGTGTCCGGCGAAGGCGCGCGCTTTCCTAGAACAGGCTTTCCCGGACGTAAATCACGTCATCGGGCTGCACGGGATCGGTCAGGCGGGCGTCGATCGCCCGGAATGTTCCGTCCGGTACCCGGCGGCGAATCTTCAAGCCGCGGTCGGTGCCGCGCGGCGTCACGCCGCCGCCGACGGAGAGCGCCTGCATCACGGTCATGGCCTGCTCCAGCCGATAGGAGCCCGCGCGCTGCACCTCCCCGTAGATGTAAAAAACCGGGGCGCGCTGCACAAAAATCGTATCGCCGTTCTCCAGCTCGAGGTTCCGCGACAAATCGCCCGTGCGGTACATCGTCGGCACATTGATTTCCAGTTTCACCGTCTTGCCGTTACGCGTCATCATCACCGTGACGTTGTCGTCGCCGGCCGGACTGACCCCGCCGGCGAGCGCGAGTATGTCGGTCAGATTCGCGCTGGTGTCATCGAGCGGGTAGCGCCCGGGCCGCGCGACCTGGCCGAGCACCGATACCTGCCGGCTGCGCACCCGGACGACGTTGAGGCTGACCTGGGGTTTCAGCACGAATTTTCTCTTGATCAATTGCTCGGCGATCCGCGCCTCCGCGCCGGCAGGCGTAAGCCCTGCGAGCGAAATCTCGCCAAGGAGGGGAAAGGTGATCGTGCCCCGCTCGGAGATGCGCGTCTCGGTGGTGAGATCCGGGTTCTGGAAAACCGTAATGCGGATGGAATCGCCTTCCCCGAGAGTTTCGCGTGACTGAGCAAAAGCCGCGACTGACAGCGTCATTGCCGTCAGACAGAACAATGCAGAGAATCGTCGCGCTACGTTGAATGGCAAGCGCATAGAAGGGGCAAGATAGTCGCACGACGTTTATGGATGATTTCCAGGACTGATCCAGTCGGACTACACGGAATGCGCCAGCTCGCGCTTCATGGAGCGGCGCCCGACAAGACAGACACCAACAATTGCGTGACGAATCAGTCTTCGAAGGCTCGAGCGCGTTTCTTATAGTTCTTTTGATCCACGGAGATTCCCTGAGCTCTGCTCAGGAATTTAGCTGAGCAATTCAGGAAATATGACCTCGTCATAAAATTACTCTGTCGTCATGATGTCTCTACTCCGTGTCGTTCAAGCACTACATAGGTAGGACATCATGAAACTTTCGAACCGCTGCGTCGCCCAGTCACCTCCCTCCCAATCGCACCGGATCTGTCGCGTCGCGAGCGAATTCGGGATTTCCTCGATCACCGCGGCTGGCAGCGCGCTACGCGCCGCCGCTGTTGCGTTTCTTCTGGGCGCGGCCTTGCCTCTCGCGGCTCAAACAACCGCGCGCAATCCTTTGGTGCAGCCATTTGCGAGCGATAGCATTTGGAATATGCCTATCGGCACCGGCGCGCAATACGTCGTGATCAATATGGCCGCCGTTCTCGATAATTTTGTCTGGACTCCGATGCCACAAATAGACGATGAGTACATTTTCTTGGACTCAACCGCCCCGATTACGGACATCAATTACAGCGACGCAGCTTGGACCGGAAGGAATCGGTGCAATGCCACCGGGGGCTTGCTCCTTCAAGTGCCGTTTCCGGCGAATTACGTCGTGCCCAACAATCTGGGCAACAACGCAGCCGTATTTCTCATGCCGGACAACAGAACACTAGTCCACGCTCAACCCATCACACGTTGTGTCGCGGGTGGACCGGCAACAAGCGTCATCAAGTTCAGCGGGGTGGATATCTATGGTGACGGCCGATTCGGTTCTCACGGCGGCTCGGGTCTATCCGCCCTTGGAGGATCCATCCGTCTTGGAGAATTTCGCCCAGGCATACCCATTCGACACGCCATCAAGATCGATGTCGATACGCCGGTGGTGCTTTCGAGGTGTTCCAGCGCCAGCGACTGCTTTCGTTGGCCCGCTTTTTTCGCCGACTCCGGGGCCGCGGGATCTTATGGAAGCCAAAATGCAAATCCGGTTCCCGGCATGAAGATGGGCTCACTTCTCGCTATCCCGACCAGCACAAACATCAATAATCTGGGTCTTGAATCAGTGCCCGGACAGATGCTTGCCTGGACTCTGCAGAACTATGGAGCCTATATCGTCGACAGCACCGGAGGACCGGGGTTTGTCATAGCTGCCGAAACCGGACCCAATGGATCGATGCGAGACCAGTTCAGGGCAGACTTTGGCATGAACCTCGAACAAAGGGTGAACGACAACACTCCCTGGTCGCGCGACATGCAGCGCTTGATACAAGCCTTGTACCTGGTGAACAACAATGGGCCGACCAGCATCGGCGGCGGTGGAACTCCTCTGCAGCCACTTGCTGCACCTCTACAGCTGCCTGGCGTCGCCGACACCATCCCGCCCACGGTCCCCGGCGGCTTGGCGGCCGCCGTGGCCTCCGTGCAGATCAACCTGTCGTGGACGGCCGCCACTGACAACGTGGGCGTGAGCGGCTACAAGGTCTTCCGCGACGGTGTGCAGATCGCCACCACCAGCTCGCTCACATACGCCGACGCGGGCCTCTTGCCGTTAACGGTCTACGGCTACACCGTCGCCGCCTTCGACGCGGCAGGCAACAACTCGGCCCAGTCCGCCGCCCTTTCCATCCGTACCCTGGCGATTCCCGACACCACCGCGCCCTCTGTCCCCACCGGTCTGACGGCAGCGGCAGTTTCATCAACCCAGATCAATCTCTCCTGGACCGCTTCCACCGACAATGTCGGCGTGACCGGCTACCGCGTGTACCGCGCCGGCACTTTGCTCGCCACTCTGGGAGTGCCGACCACATATCAAAATACCGGCCTTGGCGCGTCCACCAGCTACTCCTACACCGTCCTGGCCGTCGACGCTACGGGGAACGCTTCCGTCCAATCGGCCTCAGCAAGCGCAGCCACTCGAGCCGTCTCCGACACCGCCGCCCCCTCTGTCCCCACCGGTCTCACGGGAAAGGCGCTCTCGCCCACCCAGATCAGCCTGACCTGGAATGCCTCGACTGATAGTGCCGGTGTCACAGGCTACTATGTCTACCTCAACGACGTAGCGCTTGCCACTACGACAGCAAGGTCATTCACTCACACTGGCCTGACCGCAGGGAACACTTATAACTACCGCGTGAGTGCCTATGATGCAGCTGGCAACAACTCGGCATGGACCGCCGCGCCGGTCTCGGTGAGAACGCCCGTGAGCCGTGCAATCGGCAGCGATTTCAACGGCGACCGCAAGTCCGACATCCTGTGGCGCAACAACGCGACCGGCGAAAACACAATCTGGCTGATGAACGGCGCCACGCTTTCGGCCGTATCCACCAACGCGTTGGCGGATCTCAACTACGGCATTGCGGGAACCGGTGATTTCAACGGAGACGGCAAGGCCGATATCCTTTGGCACAACCGCGCGACCGGCGAGAACGCAATCTGGCTCATGAATGGCACCACGCTTTCGGGCGGCGCCGTATTCGCCACGATTACGGATCCCGACTGGAGCATCGCAGGGATCGGCGACTTCAACGCTGACGGCAAGTCCGACATCCTTTGGCGCAACCGTGCGACCGGCGAGAACACGATCTATCTCATGAACGGCGTCGCGATTTCTAGCGCCGCCACGTTCGTTACGGCAGCAGACCCCGACTGGAGCATTGCAGGAGTCGGCGACTTCGATGGGGATGGCAAGTCCGACATCCTGTGGCGCAACAGCGCGACCGGCGAAAACACAATCTGGCTGATGAACGGCACCACACTTTCGGCCAGCGTATCCACCAACGCATTGTCGGATCTCAACTACAGCATTGCAGGGGTCGGTGATTTTGACGGGGATGGCAAGTCCGATATTCTGTGGCGCAACGGCGCGACCGGCGAGAACGCGATCTGGCTCATGAACGGCGCCACGCTTTCGGGCGGCGCTGTGTTCGCCACGATTACGGATCCCAACTGGAGCATTACAGGGGTCGGCGACTTCAACGCCGACGGCAAGTCTGACATCCTGTGGCGCAACCGCGCGACCGGCGAGAACAGGGTCTATCTCATGAACGGCGTCACGATTTCGAGCAGCGCTGCCATCGGCACGGCGCTGGGCGAGGTCTGGTCGGTTACGCTTCGCTGATTGGAGAAGCTGCGTCGCAGACGCCACCGGTCGATGCCTCGTCTGCGCCTGGGTTCTCGCGACGGCTCGCATAAGCGGCCGTCCCGTTCTAAAACGCGATTCGGGCGGTCAAGGAGACGACGTCGACCGCGTAGTCGGCCAAAGGGGTGTTTGAAGTGCGGAGTTCGCGTTGCGCGCTCATCAGAAATGTCAGGTTCCGGGCGGGTCGATACGAAACCGTCGCCGTTGCCGAGCGTACCCGATCCACCCGGCCCTGCACGCCTCCGGACACCAGCCCCGGGTCGCCGAGGAAATACCAGTTGCTGTAATCGAAGACTCCCGACACGTCGATCTTTTCAGTCACATTGAGCTTCGGGCGCAGGCTGACTCCTTTGACGAGCACGAAGCTCGATTGAATGTCCTGGTACGGGCTGATGTCCCTGCGGACTGTCGCCGCCAGTGAGAACTTGCCGGTCGGCGTCCAGTTGTACCGGGCGAGGGCCGTATTGCCGTCGACGTCGCTCTGCGGCAAATGCTCATAGCGGCGGCTGATGTGATCGACGCGCGCAGTCAGGTGTGACACGCCGGTGGCGGTCCAATCGACCACGATGCCTGCGCCGTACTGGCGGTAGGCATTGTCGAGAGGACTTCCGGGCGCAAACTCCCGGTTCGGAAAGCGGCCATCTTCGACCCGCGCGCTGAGACCCACGGAGTTGTTGGCGGAAGTGATATAGCTCAGAGTCGCATCGGTGCTGACGATATTGATGTCGCTGACCTGGTACGCCGGATCGCCGTTCGTTTGTTCCAGCCCGCCCCACCCTCCCTGGAGCCGCCAGCGTGGCGTGACCAGAAAAGCCGCATTCAAGAAGGCCTGCCGGGTCTTGAGAGGATCGGGCGTCCTGCCCTGAATGTACGCGAATGACGCCAGCGAGAGGTTCTCTGTATATCCGAGTTGACCGCTCAGGTCGTTGCCGAGCTGCCAAAGCCAGACTGCCCGCGCGTCGTGGCCGGTGAAATCGAGATCGGTAAATTGGTCGTAGCGGGTATCGTTCCTCGCGAAGGCCGCCTGAAAACGCTGGCGGCTCACCGGCACGTTGAAGTTGAACCCGAGGGACGTGGTGCGATAGGTATCCCCTTTCGAAGGCGACCCGATAGAGGTAGCCGGATCCAGGTCCTTCGGCAAACGGAATACGTTATCGTCGTGAGTGAACTTTTCCTCGGCGAACAGCTGGAGCTTGTCGTCCCACAGCGCGAACGCTTTCATCGCCGGCATGAAAAGGCCGGTGACGGCAATTGCCCCGCCCACGATTCGAAACCAAAGACCGGCGCGGCCCTGCGCGCCGCGGTCGCGAGTCATGGGCGCCTCAGGACGAGTTCCGATTTTAGTGGCAGGAATCCAAGCCCCAGGCGCACCACGGCACGCGTGCGATGGGTCGTGGATCGGCGAAAGCTTCCTGTGAATCAGGAGGCGTTGGCTGCTCGCGCCCCCCGGCACGCGTCGTCACAGCGACATACGGCGACGCGCGATGGCGACCACGCCGAGCAAGCCCGCCAGCGCCGTGGCCCAACTGCCCGGCTCCGGGACGGCGACCGTGGCCCGAGTGACGGGCTTGGCATCGGCGATGAGGTCGAATTTCGCCGCATCTGAGCCCCCATCCTGAGCGGTCTGAATTGCCTTGATCTGACCGCTCCCGCCGTTTGCCGCCACGCCCACTCCCTTCGACACGCCGAATTCGCGCGGGTTGAAGATCGCCCGCCGTTTCAACTCCGCGCCGTAGCCGCTTTTACGGCCGAGCGTGAAATGGTCCGCGCCCGGCAGCGAAAATCCGAGGGTCGCATCCGACTGCAGTGCGTCGACCAACTTGAAGGAGCTGCCGGCCAGCGCGTGGACGCCGGCCGTCGATCGGGTTCGGGTTCCACTCCGGTCGGTCGCAGCCCAAGTCAGCAGCGCAACGTCTGCATTGGCGGGGATGCTGCCGTTCTCGGCGACGTTCAAGAGGGACACCGCGACATCGGTATCATCGGCAATGGAGACCCCATATCCGCGGGAAGCCATCGTCGACACACTGTTGGCGCCGGTTTGTATGGCAGCACAGGCCTGCCCCGACACCGCTGCAAATGCCAGCCAAACGGCAAGCGCTTCGAGCATCAGGTTCCTCATCGTACCTTTCCTCCCAAGAGCTGCAATGAACAGCTCCGTAGCGTAGAGCGTCAACGTGACATCGAGTCGAACGCTTCGCTGCGCGAAAGTAGGTAGAGAGAACTAGGGGAACCCGGCGACGAATTGCACGGGCCGAACTTTAGATGCTCAGTATTCGCAACGCCATCGCCTTGCCGACGGCCTGCGTGCGGTTCTGGACATTCAACTTGCGCAGAATTTTCTGCACGTGATTTTTTACCGTCAGCGGGCTGATCTCCAGGATGGTTCCGATCTCGATATTGCTCTTGCCCAGGTGGATCCATTTCAGGATTTCCCGTTCCCTCGAGGTAAGAGGATTGGCTTGCGGGGGATTGACCCCGGCGCTTTCTGCGGGCCGGTTGATCTGAGTGCGCACCCACGCCTGGTGCAGGAACGGGACGACCAACTCGACAAAACAGACCTCCCTGGGGCCGAACGTCCCCGACCGGCCGGCAAAAGTGAAGAAGCTCGCCGGTCTACCGGACATATCGCAGGTACCGTGCGCAAGGACTGCGCTTGCTCCTGCGCGATTCAACTCGCGCGCAAGCGCGCTGTGCTCGAACGGGCCCGCGTTTTCCGTCTCGCAGATCACGGGCTGGAAGTAATGGTTTTCCCAGGTCTTGATGAGATGCGGCACCATCGACGTGTCTTGACGGAACAGTTCGCTGAAGGGCCCGGGCTCCAGAGGAGACGTTGAAAAGCTCTCGACATGGAACGACATCGGCTCGGCGTTGCGCGCAGCGCAGATCAGCAGCTCGTGCTTCAACAGGTTCTGCAGCAATCCCTGGGTCCAGGTGAAAAACTGATGCCGCGCGTGCACTCTCAGCGACGCATCCATATTCAGAACAAGGGATTCGAGCTCGAGCGGATCCAGTAGCGAAGCGTTGCCGGAGGTGGCGCTGTTCACGGGGGCGGGGGATCGAGATTGGGATACCAGCGGCAAGGGCCGGGGCCGACTTTGTTCGGCGAGCTGAAATTCGGCTGCTTCTGCTTGCATGGGCGCCTTTCTCCAGGACGGTGAACCTTGGTTCGTAATATGAATATCGCGTATGACAGAAAAATGAAATTCCGGGAAATGATCCTCGTCCGGGTGGCTCGAACACAAGTCGTTGTTTCTATGGACGAGCGGCAAGCTTCGACCCCGTAGACCGTATGGGCCATCCGGAGGAGCGACGGCGAATGCGGCGCGCTTGCGGCCCGCAGGCAACGCCCTTTGTCCTCGTGTCCCGCCCGCGCGTTTCCCGATATCGGGGTAGTCCCTTGGAGCTAGCCGGTCGTGCCTTCAACGTTTGCAATAGTGCTATAGCGTGTCGCGCAAGCCCTGAGCGAGACCGCTCCGGATCGTCAGGTCGCCCTAGACAACCAAGAGACAAGGCACAAGCTTTTTCCGTACCTCCATGGGCCTTCCCATTCCCGACATGCTCGCCGCGCGTCAATCCCCACGACAACTGCTGGAGCAACCGCTCACGCGCGCCGCCCTCGCGCAGGTGATGCTCGACCCGCTTGTGGCGGTAGGCGCGCTGTTGGTTTGCGCTTTCGCCTTCGGCGAGACGTTCGAAGGCCCCTATCTGATCCTTGCGCTGATCGTGTTCTCTCTGACCTTTCCCGGGACTGCGCCGAAGGGCACCGGCCTGCGGGCGCTCGCCGGCGACGTTCTGGCAAGCTGGTTCGTCATCGTCGCGCTCCTGCTGCTGATCGGTTGGGCGACACGCACGCTGGGCTCGTTCGACCAGCGCGTCGTCGTCGCCTGGACGCTCGCAACTCCGGTTGCGCTTTTCGCAGCGCGTGCGCTGATGCCTGTCGTTCTGCTGCGGCTGCTGTCGGCGGAAGGCGTGCAGAGAGTCGCGGTCATCGCGGGCGAAAGCGAACTCGGCCGCAAGCTCGCCGAACGAATTCAGGCCACTCCGTTTCTCGGCATCCGCCTCGCCGGTTTCTTCGAAGACCGCACCCGCGAGCGGCTCGGCGACATCAAGCTCGGCGGCACCCTCGGTTCGCTGGACCAGGTCGCCGAGTACGCGAAAACACACCATGTCGATCTGATCTACATCACGCTGCCGATGGCTTCGCAACCGCGCATCCTCAAGCTGTTCGACGAGCTGCACGACACGACAGCCTCGATTTACTTCGTGCCGGACATCTTCTTGTTCGATTTGATCCAGGCGCGCATGGATACGATCGGCGGCATGCCGGTCGTCGCCGCGTGCGAAACCCCGTTCTACGGGATCAATGGTCTGATCAAACGCGCAAGCGACATCGTCCTCGCGTCGGCGATCCTCGTGCTGGTCTTGCCCCTCATGCTCTCCATTGCAATCGGCGTAAAACTGAGCTCTCCCGGGCCGATTCTCTTCAAGCAGCGCCGCTACGGACTCGACGGCAAGCAGATCGTCGTATACAAGTTCCGCACCATGACCGTGCTCGAAGATGGAAACGTGATCAGGCAGGCCACGCGCAACGACCGGCGCGTAACCCGTTTCGGCGCGTTTCTGCGGAGCACTTCGCTCGATGAGCTGCCGCAGTTTTTCAACGTGCTGCAGGGCCGCATGAGCGTCGTGGGTCCGCGCCCCCACGCGGTGGCGCACAACGAGATGTACCGCCGGTTGATCAAGGGCTACATGATCCGGCACAAAGTCAAGCCGGGAATCACCGGCCTGGCGCAGGTCAACGGCTTGCGCGGAGAGACCGATACGCTCGACAAGATGCAAGCGCGCATCGAGCATGATCTCGATTACCTGCGAAATTGGTCTCTGCAGCTCGATTTGCAGATAGCGGTGAAGACGATCTTTGTTTTGTTCAAGAAGCAAAATGCTTTTTGAACCCGCCGCATCGACTCGGGCCGCCAAACCCGTCAAGCCTGTGGGGCGACTCGAAAAGGCCCGAGCGCCGGCCTTCAGGCCGGCTGGCGGAGGAAGCGGTAGCCCATACCGCGCACGGTCTCGATCAGTCCTTCGTGACCGCTCGGGGCGAGCACCTGCCGCACTCTGCGAATGTGGACGTCCACGGTGCGCTCCTCGACGAAGACATGGTCCCCCCAGACTTCGTCGAGAAGCTGTGCGCGGCTGTAGACCCGATCGGGGTGAGTCATGAGGAAATGCAGCAGGCGAAACTCGGTGGCCTTGAGATCGATTTTCTCGCCGTTGCCGGTGATCCGGTGCGCGGCAGGGTCAAGTCTCAGGCCGGCGATCTCGACGACCTCGTCGCTGAGCAGAGGCGCACGCCGGCGTATCACCGCCTTGATTCGCGCGAGCAGCTCGCGTGGGGAGAAGGGTTTGGTGATGTAGTCATCCGCTCCGGCTTCGAGCCCCGTTACCTTGTCCGTTTCCTGCGAGCGGCCCGTCAGCATGATGATCGGAATGTCACGGGTGCGCTGATCGGTGCGCAGTTGCCTGGCAAAGCTGACTCCGGTCGCGTTGGGAAGGATCCAGTCGAGCAGCACCAAATCCGGCAGCACCTCGCGGATGGCCGCTACGGCCTCGGGTACGCTCGCGGCGCGCATCACCTGGTGTCCGGCACGCTCGAGGTTGACCGCGATCAACTTCTGGGTGATCGGTTCGTCTTCGACTACAAGTATTGCGCCGCCCATGATCCAAACGCCCCCTTGTGCAGTACCAAACCGTTAAAGACGTTCATGATAGTGCGCCGGCTTCCCACTCACCATCGTGGGAGCTTGATCTTTTTGTGGTGAATCGGCGGCTGGATGTAGCCGCCTAACGACATGCGAGGCCGCCCGTTCGAGCTGAAACGCCCAGCCGGCCCGCCCGCGAGCGCGGTCGAACCGGAGAGGCGATTGCCTTAAATGAGCTGTTGCTTGACGGCGTAACGGACAAGCGCAGCGTTGCCCGTCAGCTTCAGTTTCTTGAGAATGCGGGCCCGGTAGGTACTGACGGTGCTGGGGCTCAGGAACATTTCCACCGCAATCTGGTTGATCTGCTTGCCCGACGCCAGCAGCCACATCACCCGGTACTCGCGGTCCGAAAGAGATTCATGCAGGGGTTTTTCCGAGTCGGGGGCCAGATCGGTCGCCAGTTTCTCCGCAAAGTTCGCGCTGACATACTTGCCCCCGTTTGCGACTTTGCGGATGGCGGTCGTAAGCTCCTCGCTGGCGCTTTCCTTGTTGATGTAGCCGGCACCGCCCGCCTTGAACACCTGCGCGGCGTGCGCCTCCTCGGAGAGCATGCTCAGAACGAGGACAGGACGGCCCGGGTGCCCGCGTTTTATTTCTTTGATCAGCTCCACTCCGCTTCGACCGGGCATGGAAAAGTCGAGAACGGCGACGTCCCAGTCGAGCGTGCGAACGAGCTCGAGCGCTTCATCGCCGTTTTTGGCCTCGCCGACCACGTCCATGTCGCGCTCCGAGGCCAGGATCTCCTTCAGGCCACGCCGAACGACCTCGTGGTCGTCCGCGATTAGAATTCTCATGGCATAGCCTCCCCGGAAACGGTTTCCCCACGACATTGGGCACTGCGTCGCGGCAGGCGCCTTTGAATTCTACTTCAAGGCGAGTGGGATGGACACTTTCACCTGGGTCCCCTTGTCCCGGAACCCGGCGATTTCGATGGCCCCGCCAAACGGGAGGACCCGCTCCCGCATTCCCAAGAGCCCCAGCGAATTCGAGTCGTTGATCGCCGACTCCGCGATGCCTTTGCCGTTGTCTTCGACCGTGAACACGAGGGCGCCGGAGTCGACCCGCATCGTGACATCGATCCTGGTCGCGTTTGCGTGGCGCGCGACG
>Ga0137436_1000031_pt1 | contig 46071 bp, 28 predicted proteins | sample EasRivERMGT119_2_FD_102328 | JGI IMG/M metagenome (GOLD analysis project Ga0137436, IMG submission 102328) | Soil microbial communities from meander-bound floodplain in the East River, Colorado, USA - East River MetaG ERMGT119_2 | ecosystem: Environmental > Terrestrial > Soil > Floodplain ...
CGCCTACTGACCTGACCCGCGCGACCACGACTCAGGCTTCCCCGTCTCGGGGTCAACGGATTACTAGCCCGCGCTGCAAGCTCTCTGCGCGCCGCAGCTTCCCGCATTCTTCGCACCACCATGAAAAAGGCCGGCGGGTTGCCCCGCCGGCCTCGTGAGAGTGCGATCGGTGACGCTTACTCGCAGGCGTCCCCGATGTTGTCGTTGTCACTGTCCGCCTGCGTCGGGTTGTAGTCGACCGGGCAGTTGTCGCAGTCGTCGCCAACCGAGTCGCCGTCGACGTCGGTCTGCGCCGGGTTGTAGGTGGGCGGGCAGTTGTCGAGCGCGTCGATCACGCCGTCGGAATCCGCATCCGGTCCGGCGTTCGGGCAGGCCGAGGCGTTGGGCCGCGGACCCGCCGTGCCGCTACCGAGACCGGACTCGTCGCACGAGCCGCTCTCACGCGCTACGAGGTAGTACAGGTACTGGCCGTTCACCGGGGCGTAGGTGTCCGTCGTGGACGGGCTCGCCAAGCCCTGCGCGAAGCACGCATGGTTGTAGGCGAACGCGTCGTTGAAGAACCGGGCGCCACGGTAGACGTTGTACGGACCCGGATCGACCTCGGTCCACGACACCGTCGTCGTCGAGGTCAGCTTGTTGTGGTCCACGGCGACCGTGCTTCCCACCGGCGTGCTCGATCCGACGACGTCGGTCGGGCAGTCCGCGGAGATGCCGGTGCAGCTCTCGGCCGGGTCGCACGTCGCGGTGGACGCGCGGCACTCGGTCGAGGCCGGCTCGAACGCATCGGCCGGGCAGTCGTTCGCCGCGCCGTCGCAGGACTCCGCGACGTCGCAGATGCCGGCCGTGCCACGGCAGGACGCCGTGCTCTTGAGGTCGGCGGGGCAGTCGTTCGCCACGCCGTCGCAGGACTCCGCGAGGTCGCAGATGCCCGCGGCCCCACGGCACTCCGAGGTGCTCTTCGAGTCGGCCGGGCACGCCGCCGAGCTGCCGGAGCAGCTTTCGGCGAGGTCGCACGCGCCCGCGGCGCCACGGCACTCCGTGCCGTTGCCGAGGAAGCCGTCGGCGGGACAGGCGGCCGCGACACCGTCGCAGGACTCCGCGACGTCGCAGTCACCGGCCGACCCACGGCACTCCGTCCCCAGGATCTGGACGACGTCCGCGGGACACGCCGCCGAGCTGCCCGTGCAGCTTTCGGCGACGTCGCACGCTCCTGCCGTGGCACGGCACTCGGTGCCGCCGGCCACGAACCCGTCCGTCGGGCAGAGGCCCGATGACCCGTTGCAGCTTTCCGCTACGTCGCAGTCACCGCCCGAGGCACGGCACTCCGTGCCGCCGGCCACGACGAGGTCCGCCGGGCAGAACGGGCTGGCCCCGTCGCAGAGCTCGGCGAAGTCGCAGTTGCCGGCCGCGGCGCGGCACTCGACGCTGTTCGCCGGGACCGGCGTCAGCGTCGTGCAGTTGTGGGACAGGCCGGCGGTATCGCACGAAGCGGTGCCGCACGCCGTGTTCGAGCCCGTGCAGCTGAAGCCGGTGCACGGGTCGACCTCGTCCGAGCCGAGGTCCGGAAGCGCACCGCGGCCGTTGCCGTCGATGTCGTCGGTGACTGCCGCGATCGAGACGCCCAGGTTCTCGACCGGCGAGGCGCTGATCGAGATGTTGAGGTGCAGGTCGGTCGCGGAGGTGAACGCCGGGTTGAAGTCCTTCGAGGCGCCGTCCTGTCCGCTGGCGCCCTGCCAGTCGGCCAGTCCGTTGCGATCGACGGCGTTGAGAAGGCCGACCCTCCCGGGCGTGCCGGACACGAAGTAGTCGTTGTTGTTGATCGTCGTGTACAGCGCGTTCGTGGTCGCGTTGGTGGCGATCGCGTAGCTCTTGTCGGCCGCGGACGCGCTGTTGTCGAGGTTGGTGGCGAAGACGTTGTTCCTCACGTCCAGCGCCGTGACCGTGGACGAGGCGAAGAACGCGGTGCTCGCGGTGCCCGAGCTGTTGCCCGCGAAGACCCCGGAGCCGAGGTTGACCGAGTTGTTGTAGAGCTTGACGTTGCCGGTCGTCCCCTGGATGCGGAGCCCGATGATCGAGTCCGTCGTCAAGTCGTTCCATCCGTCGCCGCGGATGTCCGAGATCGAGTTGTTGGCGATCGTGAGGTTGCTGTTCGCTGCGCCGGTGTTGATGTCGATGCCCTTGCCGCCGTAACCTGCCGTGCTCGTGTAGCGGATCCCGGTGATCGTGTTGCGAGCGATCGTCGTGTTGATGACGCCCGTGGTGATGACGAGCGCGGTGGCGTTGTTGCTGGCGGTGATCGCCGAGTCCACCGTGACGACGTTCTGGATCAGGTTGCGGCTGATGTTGGCGCCGTTGGCCGCGCCGATGATCACCGCGAAGCGTCCGATGGAGTTCGCCTGCACCGGATCGCCGACCGTGTTGTCCACGATCGTCAGGTTGTCGTTGACGCCCGCGCCGCCGACGACCTGGATGCCGAGCGTGGCGCGGATGACCTGGTTGTTCTGGATCGTCAGGTTGTCGTTGTCGTTTCCGGCCGCGGCTCCCGTCGTGTCGCCGACGAAGATGCCGAAGGTCGTGACCGACGTCGAACCGACCGTGCCGTGCCGGACGACGCAGTTCTTGATCGTGTTGTTCGTCGCGCCCGCACCGACTCCGATCGAGCCGATCCAGACGACCGTGGTGCCGGTCGAGGTCGACGGGTTGAGGATCGTCAGGCTGCGGTCCGTGCCGGACGGCGGCGAGAGCGAGCCGTTGATCGTGACCCGGTCGGCGCCGTTCAACTTGATGACGTTGACGCCGGTGCCGCTCCCGGTGATCGTGCGCGGAGCGCCGGTGGGCCGGATCGTGACTGTGTATCCGCCCACACCGTCCTCAGCCCACTGGTTGAGAGCCACCGTTCCCGGCTCCCCGGTCAGGTCGCCCGCGATCTCGATGACCAGATCGCCGACGAGCACGTTGTTGTTGATCGTGTTGAAGATGCCCGTCAGGGTCGTGAGGCCGGTGAAGTCGCAGCCGGAGGCGCACACCGTCCGCGTACCGGAAAGCGCCGTCGCGATCAGGTAGCTGTTCGGCGTCGTCGGAGGCGTTGCGGCCGCCGGCGGATTCGCCGTGAGCCCGGAAGCGCCGCCGCCGGGGTTGACCGAGACGTTGTTCGCATTGTCCTGAGCGGCGACGTAGTACTGCACCGTGTCGCCCGCCGTGACGCTGCCGCCGGTGACCAGCGTGTAGTCGAGGGTGCAGCTGTAGCTGCTGCCGCTGACGAACGAGCACTGGCTGCCCGCGTAGGCGCCCGAGGTTCCCTTCCGCAGGTAGACGACCGGAAGTCCCGCTCCCGCGGTCGGAACGCCCGAGGCGTCCGTGACCGTGACGGAGAAGGTGCGATTGGCCGTGCTCGTCGTGTTGCCGAACGCCGTGTAGCTGATGGCGGGGCCGGTCAGATCGACCGCGATGCCGGCGAACTCGTCGGCGCCGATGTCCGGCGTGGCGCCGTTGCGCGCGTCACCGTCGATGTCCGTCGCCACACCGACGCCCACGCCGCCCGACTCCAGAGGCGTCGCGGTCGCGTTGGGGATGTGGAGATCGCTCGCGCTCGTGAACGGCGCGGCCGACGTCGTGCCGAACGACGCGTTGTCGTTCGTCCCGGCCGCCGAGAGCGTGCTCGAGTACGAGCGGAAGTTGTTGGCGGGAGACGTCGCGCCGGGGTTGAAGTTCGCCGCGAGGAAGAAGTTCGTCCCCGCGGTGACCCCGGCCTGAGCGAGACCCTGGCTCGCCGCAGTCGTCCCGGTGAAGTAGGCGTTGTTGTTCCACGTGAGGTTCATCGCCGACGTCCCGCCCGAGGGGAGGAACACGGAGACGTAGGCCAGGGACGACGCTCCGCCGGACTGCGTGTTCGCGAAGACGTTGTTGCGCACGTCGCAGCCGGTGCTGGACGTCAGCGCGATCCCGAAGCTGGCCGACAGGAGGCTGGTCGCCGTGACGGTGCCCGTTCGCAGGCCGAACATGTTCACCGAGTTGTGGTAGACCTTGTGCCCGGTACCGGTTCCGATACGGATGCCGAACAACCCGAACTGCGTCGAGAACGCCGCGCCGCCGGTAATGTCGCCGGTGACGCCCGAAACGAAGTTGTTCCGGATCGTCATATTGTTCTGGGCTGCCGAGTTGATGCCGTAAGCGCCGAAGGTGCCCGTCGCGGCGTTCGTCACGCCGTTGATGACGTTCCGCTCGACCAGCCCGTTCTGACCGCTCGCCGAGACGTCACCGAGGCTGATCCCCATCTGCTGGGTTCCGGCGAACCAGCTCATGTTCTGGATCGTGTTCCCCGAGATCGTCGCGTTGTCGAACCCCTGCAGCGTCATGCCGCGGGCGTAGACGGTCGTCGTCGACGGGGCGGCGGAGCCGATGAAGTTGTTCGTCACGCTGAGAAGATTGGCGACCGTGACCGCGGAGCCCTGTACGGCGATGCCGCGCGCGCAGGCGGTGACCGCGTTGTTGTCGATCGTGAGGCTCGTCGCGGTTTGGCCGCTTGCGGCCACGGTCGTCAGCGACGCGATCGCGTTCGGAGCGGTCGTCCCCCCGGCGACTGTTGACGCCCCGCCGCCAACATAGATACAGGCGGACGAGATCTCCGTCCCGGTCGTCGTGCTCGTCGCCGTCGAGATGTTCCGTCCGGTCGCGCTGCCGTTGATGATGCAATTCTTGATCGTGACGATGTTGGCGCTCGTCACGGCCGTCGAAAGCGCGATGCGAACGGTTTGGGTGAACGTGATCGTGTTCACCGCGGTGTTCGTGATCGTCAGGTTGCGGTTCGTCCCCGCGCTGTTCGGGTTGTCGCCGTCGATCGTGACGTTGTCGGCGCCGTTGAGCTCGATGAGCCCGCGCCCGGTCACGGTCGGTCCGCTGATCGTTACGCCGTCCACGTTGGGACGGAGCACGATCGAGGTGTAGCTCGCAGTACCGGCGCCGCTGCTGTTGAGCACGACGGCCGCCGCTTCGGCCGAGTTGCCGCACACCTCGATGTTGATCGCGCCTTGGTGCGTTCCGGCGTTGATGGCCGCGACCGCCGCGGTCAGCGTTGCGTACTGCGTCGGGCCGACCGTGCCGGCCGTCGCCTCGATCTCGATCGGGCCCGCGGTATCGCAGGTGCCCACGGCTGCCGAGGCGGGAGTGATGGCCGAGACGGCCACCAAGAGGAGTAGAGTGATGGAACTACAGATCCAGCGGACGTGTCTCATGATCTCTCCTGGAAGCTGCGGATTGCCGAAAGCCGGTCGAGGGGGTGAACACACGGGACCAAGCCGGCTGGCGCCGGCGCTTCGCGCCGTATAAGAGCGAATGCCACCCCCATTTGCCCCTATTTGAAAAGCCCCAGGAGTATACGGACAGGAATACGTCGATGGCCTAAGCTGATCCGACCAAATGGCGATGGGCGGATCGTGCCATCGGGGGGCCGGGTTCACCGTACGTTGACAGCGCATGAACGACGCCCGCACCCTCTCCGCCGTGTCGAGCCGTACCGCCTCCCTCGGCGCGCCGTCGCCGGATGCCGACGACCTGATCGTCGCGGGGACGCGCCTTTTCCTCGCCGCGTCCGCTCTGTTAATTGTTTTCCTCATTCCTTCCGAGCCGGATCGATGGGTGCGCCTCACCTACACGGTTCTCGTCTCGCAGACGATCTACGCGGCCGCGCTTTACTTGTTGAGGTTTTTCCGCACGCGCGTAGGGCGGTTCATCTACGACTGGGGACACTGGATCGACGTCGCGTGGTACACGGCGCTGATCACGCTCAGCAGCGGAACGAACAGCATCTTCTTCTTCGGATACTTTTTCCCGATCCTCGTCGCGTCGTTCCGGTGGGGGTTCGCGTCGGGAATGCGGGTCGCGGTCGCCTCCGCGATGCTGTTCGCGGGGTGCGGCTGGATCGCCCGTCCGCCGGCCCCGGGGATCGAGACCCAGAGGTTCTTCTTCCGTCCCTTCGTCCAGATCGGCCTGGGGTACATGGTCGCCTCGCGCGGGCGGCTCGAGCTCAAGCTCCGCGAGCGGTTGAGGTTCTTGAAGGACGTCGCGGCCGTCGCCAACCCCCGGCTCGGGACCGACCGTATGTTCGGCGCCTTCATGCACGGTCTCCTGCGTCACTTCGGTGCCGACCGCTGCACGATCGTCCTCGACGATCCGGCTGCGGGACGATGTGATCTCAGGCGCGCGCGCCGCTCCGATCCGGACGACCGCGTGCCGTCGGAGCCGATTCCCCGGGATCTCGCGGCGGATTTCCTCGAGCTGCCCGACGACCTGTCCGTCGCGTACTCCGGGGAGGGCGCGACGACGTGCTGGCGCGGGGGGATCGCGTGCCCGGAGCGGGAGGTCCCGCTCCAGACGATCGAGCGCGCCGCCGCGATCCTCGAGGCGCGATCGTTCCTGTCGGTGCCGATCGTGCTGAGAGGGCGCTCGACCGGGCGGGTCTTCCTCGAATCGAGCGAGCGAACGGCCGCCAGCGAGCCGGACGCCGCGTTTCTCACGCAGGCGGTGGAGCACGCCTTTCCGCTGATCGAGAACATCCTCCTCGTCGACCGGCTCGCCGCGTCGGCGGCCCACGAGGAGCGGCAGCGGATTGCGCGCGACCTCCACGACAGCGTGATCCAACCGTACATCGGGCTCCACATGGGACTCACCGCGCTCAGCCAGCGTCTGGCCGCTACGGGAGGGGAGGGCTCCGTGGAAGTCGACCGGCTCGTGAAGATGGCGAGCGCCGGAGTGGACGACCTGAGGAGCCAGGTATCCTCGCTGCGCGGCGGCGCGTGGGCGGGAGGTGCTTTCCTCTCCGCGGTTTCGCGATTCGCGGCCCGCTTCGCCGACGCCACGGGGATCGCGGTGGACGTCGAGGCGCCGTCGGACATCGTGCTCGACGACCGGCTCGCCGGGGAGGCGTTCCAGATGGTGGCCGAGGGGCTGAGCAACGTGAGGCGCCACACGCGGGCCGAGCGCGTCCGCGTGAGCTGCGACCGGCGGAACGGGCACCTGCGGCTGTCGATCGACAACGAGGGAGCCCGCGACGAGGCCTTCCTCCCGTTTTCCCCGCGCACGATCTCCGAGCGCGCGCAGGGCTTGGGCGGCCGCGTGACGGTCGAGGAACGCCCGGAGGGAGGGACCTCGGTCGTCGTCGAGATTCCGCTGGAGGGGAGGACGGAGGCTTGAGCGCGAGCACCGAGTCCGTGCGGATCCTGGTCGTGGACGACCACGCCATCCTCAGGCAGGGCCTGCGCATGCTCGTCGAGGCCGAGACCGGCTTCGACGTCGTCGGCGAGGCCGAGAACGGGACCAAAGCGGTCGCCCTCGCCGCGAGCGTGCAGCCCGACATCGTCGTCCTCGACATCGACCTCGGCCCCGAGAACGGGCTCGAGCTCATCGCGGCGATCCAGTCGGCCGCGCCCGGCTCGAGGATCCTCATCCTGACCGGACTACGCGACGTCGAGGCGCAGCGTCAGGCGTTCCGCCTGGGCGCGCGCGGGCTGGTCGTGAAGGAGGCGGCGGCCCACACGCTCCTCAAGGCGATTCGCAAGGTGCACGACGGCGAGATCTGGCTCGACCGCACGAACACCGCGCATCTGCTTGCCGAGATATCCCGGCCGGCGGCGCCGCCGCCGGTCAACCCCGAGGCCGCGAAGATCGCCAGGCTGAGCGCCCGCGAGCTGGAGGTGACCGCCATGCTCGGCGAGGGGCTCAGCAACAAGCTCATCGCCGACCGGCTCTCGATCTCGGAGACGACCGTGCGCCACCACCTGACCTCGATCTTCGCCAAGCTCGCCGTGCCGGACCGGCTGGCCTTGCTCCTGTACGCCCACCGCAACGGGCTGGTGAAGCCTCCGCAGATCTCCTGATCGGCACATCGCGCCTATGCGATTCGGTCGGAATGTGTGGTCGCAATTCTGACCGAATCACCGTAATTGTCTCGCCGCATTCCTGCGCCTGTGGGGGGTTCCATGACCAGTCGCGTCCTCGGGATCGTCGTGGCCGGATCTTGCCTGCTCGCGTCCGCCGCCGTGCGCGCGGACGAGCCCACGCTTCAGGACCCCGATCAGAAGAAGCCGAAGGTCGGATCGGTCGTGACGGGGACCGGGCAGACCCCGGAGAAGATCCAGGAAGGCGGCGGCCCCGGCGTCAGCTTCGGCGTCGATCCGTACGCGCCCCCTCCGGCCCCGCGCGGACGGTCCTGGTGGCCCTACCCGGAAGATCTCCGCACCTACGGCGCCCCCGAGCGCCGCGCCGAGCTGATGGGCGAAAACGAGATCTCCATCAACGGCGTCGCGACGATCGACGTCCGGGACCCTGACGACGTGCTGAAGCAGCTTCCCCGGGACCTCATCCTTCGGGCCGGGGAGCAGGTCACCGCCGCCGAGGGGTTCTACCTGGTCAAGATCAAGGGGTTCAGCCGGACGACCGAGCAGGTCGAGGCGCTTCGGGCGGCTGGAGCGGTGCTCGGCGAGTACCTCAACATCAATACGTACATCACCAAGATCGGCGCCGGCGAGCTGGCGGCGGTCCGCGCGCTTCCCTTCGTCACCTACGTCGGCGACTACCACCCCGCCTACAAGATCAGCCCGCGCATCGGGCTCGAGCTGATGCCGCCCGACGAGGTCACGGCCAAGGACTGGGCCCTCGAGGTCACCGTGCACGAAGGGGCCAGCGTGGACGCGGTCGTCGCGTCCCTGGCGGCGCAGGGGATCTTCGTGGAGGCGGGAGACATCGTCGCGGGCGGGGCGGGCACCGCGATCGTGGTCCGCACGGCCCCCGAGACGATCCCGGCGCTCGCGTCGATCCCCGGCGTGAAGTGGCTCGCCGAGAAGACCTTCCCGCGGGTGCTCGCGTCGTCCGTCTCCCCGGTGGCGATCCCGATGCTCCTCCAGAACAACGGGACGTTCACGACGAACACGCTGACCGGATGGAAGCTGTGGAACTTCGGGCTCGACGGCCGCGCCAGCGGCACGGCGCAGATCGTCACGATGATGGACACGGGCCTGAACACGTCGATGGAGCACTTCGCCCAGGACACGACCACGACCGGCACGCCCGGGCCCTCGCACCGGAAGGTCGTCGGCTACGACGTCTACGGCGGCGACCAGTGCGTCACGGCCTACACCGGCGCCGACGGTGGTCACGGCACCTGGACCTCGCAGCACGCGGTGGGGTCGATCTCGAACATGACCTCGAACCCCGACGTGACCCATACCCCCAACGGGAACTGGGACGACGGGATCGCGCGCGGCGCCAAGGTCTACTTCCAGGACATCGGCATCCCGAGCGGCAGCATCGCCCCGCCCCTCGATCTGGCGGCATCGATCACGGCCGCCATCGGCAAGGGCTCGTTCATCCAGAACCACTCGTGGGGATCGTCCTCCCCGACCTACGACACGCAGGCCAGCAACCTCGACGCCGCGATGTTCGCGAACCCCGGCATGGTCGTCACGGTCGCCGCCGGCAACAACGGCACCGGCGGCGTGTCGACGATCGGCTCCCCCTCGACCGCGAAGAACGTCATCGCGGTCGGCGGCGCCGACGCCGCCAACTCGAGCGCGCTGTTCGAGGATTGCCTGTGGGACGGGAGCGCGTCGTGCGGCGGCGTGAACGACCTGGGCTCGGCGCGCGGGCCGGTCCTGACGTCCAACCGCGTCAAGCCCGACATCATCACATTCACCGCGTTCTCCGCATCGGTCGGCGGCGAGAACGAGGCCGGGAACCGGCCGCACGCCATGTGCCAGACCGACGCGTCGAAGCCGGTCTACTGGGACTTCTCCAACGGGAACGGCTTCGGCGGCACGTCGTTCGCCGCCCCCGAGGTCGCCGGCCTCGCGGCGATCGTGCGGGACTACTTCGTGGCCGGGTTCTACCCGACCGGCAGCGCGACGCCGGCGAACACGCTCAATCCGACCGGCGCGCTCGTGAAGGCCGTCATCCTCGCCTCGGGCGAGGACATGTCCACGGTCGCGTCGCCGACGAACACGATCAACAACATCGGGAAGCGCTATAGCAACGACGTCGGCTACGGCCGCGCGAACCTCTCGGGCGTCCTCCACGTCGGCAGCGGCGCGCCGTTCCTCTGGGTCAAGAACAACGACGCGCTGGGCTCGGGCCTCACGAAGAGCTCGTTCTACAACATCAACGGCAACGGGACCGCGCTGCGCGTGATGCTCGCGTTCTACGACGCCGCCGGAAACGCCCTCCAGAAGGACGCCGACCTCAAGGTCAAGATCAACGGGGTCGACTACTGGGGGAACAACCTCACGGGAGGCTGGAGCACCTCGGCGACCTCGACCCGCGACCACACGAACACGACCGAGGGCGTCTTCCTCGACGCGGCCCACGGCCTTCCGGCCTCCGGCTCGATCCAGGTGGACGTCATCGGGTTCAACAACCCGGGCGGGATGACGTACTCCCTGGCCGTCGTCGGCGACGTGGCCAGCCAGGACGTGACGCAGGTCTCGCTCGACAAGGGCAAGTACACCTGCTCCGACACGATCGCCATCACGGTCAACGACAGCGCGGCGACCTCGCCGGTGTCGGTCACGCTCGTCAGCAAGAACGGCGGCGGGACGACGATCGACACGCAGATCGTCTCGTGCAGCGGCAGCGGCGGCGTGTTCATGGGCTCGATCGCCACAGGCAGCGGCATCGCGGTCGTGGACGGCGGGAGCCTCGTGGCGACCTACGTCGGCGCCGCGGCGCCGGCCTCCGCCCTCGTGGACTGCCAGCTCGACCTCTCCGACGGCGGTTTCCTCATCGCCGGCGGCTGCGACAACGGCGCCGCCGGGAACGACTTCGTCACCGGCCCGCTGTCGACCGGCGGGACGAACGAGTTCTACAACAAGTACATGGACGGCGGGGAGTACACGGCCTACACGGTCGGCTTCAACAACCTGACCGGAGAGGCGCTCAGCGACGTCTCGGTCACGCTGTCGTTCTCGGGCCCGGGGGCCTCGAAGATGACCGCGCTCAACAACCCGGTGCACGTTGGGGGCATCCCCGCCGACGGCCTCGCGGGCGCGGTCTTCCAGATCTTCACCGATCCATCGGTCGCCGGCCTCACCAGCGTCAACCTGGACTTCGACATCACCTCAACCGCCGACGGGTACTCGACCGTCAAGCGCGTGACGCAGGTTCAGCGTCTGCAGGCCAACGACGTCATCTCGCGCCAGCAGAGCTGCGCGACGTTCAACACGAGCCTGTCGCCGTTCTTCGAGTCGGCCCTGACCGGCGCGGTGACGAACCCCTGGCGCTGGAGCGGTGCGGCGACGACGCCCGCAACCGTCGGGAGCGAGCTGCGCACCGACGGTGCGTGCGGCAGCGCGACGGCGAACGCCGCCGCGATGATCGGGAACTCCGGCACGACCGTGAACTTCTCGGCGAACGCGGACTCGGTCCTGGCGATCCGGTTCCAGCCGGCGCTCACCGGGAACGGTCCCAACGGCCAGCCGTACCACTACGTCTGGAAGTGGCACTCCTTCTACAAGGCGTCGGAGACGCTGGGCAACCAGTCGGGAGGCTGGGGCACGTTCTACAACGACCAGTGGAACCTGGCGGTGAACCCGACCGGCGACCAGGTCACGGCCTTCCCGTACATCTGGTGCTGCTTCTACCATACCGAGTTCGACTACGTCGGGACCTGGAACTGGGACGCCGCCAACGGCGGCACCCCCGACGATCCGCGCCTCGGCCCCACGTCGGGCGGCGCGCCGAACCAGTACTTCGTCGGCTTCGATCCGGACACGACCGGTCTCGCGACGTCCTCGACGTGGTTCTCCTACGGCCACGAGCACTTCCAGGTCACGTCGACGACCCACCGCGACATCGCGCTCGACAACGACCGCTTCGTGTACGACGAGTACTACACGGCCGCGCAGGCGGGCGCGTCGTGCGGCGGGGGCGGGCAGCTCGGACAGGTCTCGTTCGACCGCTACTCGTACGACGACTGCCCGGCGTCCTCGGCCGTCCTCTCCGTCGTGGACGTGAACGCGGCGGGACCGGTCACGGTCACGGTGACGAGCCCCGGCACCGGCGACAGCGAGGTCGTGACCCTCACCGGCGCGGGACCGCTGTTCACCGGAACGCTCACGCTGGCGACCAACGCGGGCAGCGGCGCGAACAACGGCACGCTGTTCGTCCTCCCTGGCGAGAGCGTCTCGGTCACGTACACCGACGCCGCGCCCGCGGGGACCACGACCGCGCAGGCGATCATCGGCTGCCCCGGCGGCGACGTGACCGTCGATTCCACGACCCAGGTCTCCGACAACGGGGACAACGACGGGACCGCCGACAACAACGAGACCGTCACCATCGACATCACGATCACCAACCACGGCTCCTCGCCGATCACGAACACGAAGGTCAAGATCATCCCCGTCACGTCGACGATCGATTGCGCGTCCGACGACCAGGCGCTGTACGGGACCGTGGCCGCCGGAGCCTCGGCGACCAACCCGCCCGGGGACCGGTTCACGTTCCACATCGCCCCGGCGGTCGCGTGCAGCGATTGGCAGAACGCCCCGCTCGCCAAGTTCGTCGTGCTCGTCTCCGCCGACGGCTTCGACGGGACCTCGACGCTCCAGGTCTTCAACTTGACGCTCGATCTCGACAGCGGCGTCGGCGGCACGTATTCGTTGTCCCAGAACTTCGCGACCGATCCCGGCTGGCTCACGACCGTCACCCCCGACGATGGCGGAGGCTGCAATCCGCCCTACGGGAACAGCTTCCACTGGTGCGCCGCGTGCGGGAACGCCGGCGGCGGGTACGGCGCGTGGACCGGTAACAGCGCGTTCGGCACCGTCGGCCAGCAGTACCCGAACTTCGACTCCGCGACCCTCAACTCGCCGGTGCTCACCGCGGCCGGCAACGTGACCCTGTCGTTCCAGGTGGCCTACCGCAACGAGACGCAGTTCGACGGCGCGATCGTCCAGAGCAAGGTCGGAAACGGCGCATGGACGGCGCTCGGCTTCACCACGCCCGCGCAGGCGGCCACGACCACGAACAGTGCCTTCTGCAGCCCGCTGGCGGCCGGCGAGCTGGCCTGGACCGGAAACGGCGTCTCGTGGACGACGACGAACACCGCGACCGTGACGGCGAGCGCGGGGCAGGCGATCCAGTTCCGGTGGCGGAACGGCGCCGACTCGGTCAACGGCGGGAGCAGCTACGGCGGCTACGGCGTGGACAACGTCACGATCGGAAACCTCCAGCAGACGCTCATCTGCGAGCCGACGCGCAACACCGGGCTTCCGGGGTGCGGGCCGGCGTGCTCCGCACCGAGCTCGCTGACCAACAACGCGGCCGCCGACCTGAGCGCGCAGGACGACACCGGCGTGCTCGTGACCTGGAGCGTGGACGCCGGTAACTGGGGCGATGGCGGATCGGGCACGCGCACGTACGACGTGCTCCGCGACGGCAACCCCATCGCGACCGGAGTCGCCTACGGCACGACGAGCTACACCGACACGACCGGTGTCGACGGCCAGAGCTACAGCTACAGCGTCCGGTACAAGAACGGTTGCGGCTCGACCGCGACCACGGCCGGGGCCTCCGCCTCCGACGCGGGCTGCGCCTGCGTGGCGAGCGACCAGTGCCACCAGGGCGGCGTGTGCGACGGGAACGGCCTCTGCCTCAACCCGAACAAGGCCAACGGGAGCCCGTGCAACGACGCGAACGCGTGCACGCTGTTGGACACGTGCCAGCTCGGCGTCTGCCAGGGCGGGACGCCGGTCGTCTGCGGAGCGTTGGATCAGTGCCACATCGCCGGGACCTGTGACACCGGGACCGGCCTGTGCTCCGACCCGCCGGCCGCCGATGGAACGGGGTGCAGCGACGGGAACGCCTGCACGCAGACCGACAGCTGCCAGGCGGGCCTGTGCGCCGGAACCAACCCGGTCGTCTGCGGGGCGTTGGATCAGTGCCACGTCGCCGGGACCTGCGACACCGGGACCGGCCTGTGCTCCGACCCGCCGGCCGCCGATGGAACGGGGTGCAGCGACGGGAACGCCTGCACCGCGGGCGACAGCTGCCAGGCCGGTGCCTGCGCCCCCGGTGCGCCGGTTCCCCCGCCCGCCGAGGTGGACAACGGCGTCGCTCTCGGCAAGCTTGCCGGATCGGCGACGATCAGCTGGAACACCGCCGGCGGCGCGACCGCTTCCGACGTCCTCCGCGGGCTCCTCAGCGGTCTGCCCGTGGGCCCGGGAGGAGGGGACGAGTCGTGCTTGGGTAGCCCCACGAGCCCCGCGTCCGATAGCGACGTACCGGCGATCGGGACGGGATTCTGGTATCTGATTCGCGGCACCAACGCATGCGGACAAGGGACCTACGGATTCCGGACGGCCGGGGTAGTGCCGACGACGGAGCGGGTCAGCACGACCTGCCCCTGAGAGGTCCGTTCCACGGGGAGACCTGCGGCTCGTCCACCTCCCGTGGCGGGCCGCAGCGTCTCCTGTCTTTTGTCCTCCTCGCGATCGTCCTCTCCGGGTGCGCGGAGCGCCCTCACCCCTCGGTGCTCCTGGTCACGATCGACACCTGGCGCTGGGATCACGTGGGCGTGTCGGACCGCGATCTCGTCGCGACCCCGAACCTCGACCGCCTTGCGGCCGGAGGCACCTACGTCCCGCGCGTGGGAACGACCTGCCCGCTGACGACCCCGGCGCACGCGACGATCCTCACGGGGCTCGCTCCCCGCCGGCACGGTATCCACGACAACCAGCACTTCGTGTTGCGGCCTCACGCGACGACGCTCGCCGAGCGGTTCCGCAGCGCCGGCTACGACACCGGTGCCGTCGTCTCGGGGGCACCCCTCAGGCGGACGTACGGTCTCGACCGGGGCTTCCTCTTCTACGACGATCAGGGGCTGGGTGTGGCGGCGGGGGCGGCGTCCGCGCCGGCATCACGGCCGGCTGACGAGACCACGCGTCGCGCGCTCGCTTGGCTGTCCGCTCGCGCCGACGAGCGTCCCCGGTTTCTGTGGGTCCACTACTACGACCCGCACGAGCCGTACGATCCGCCCGAGCCGTTTCGCTCGCGGTATCGCGAGCGCCCCTACGCCGGGGAGGTGGCGTTCGTCGACGACCGTCTCGGCACCTTGCTCGATGCGGTGCGGAAAGACGGGGCGCGCCGCTGGATCGTCGCGGTGACCGGCGATCACGGCGAAGCTCTGGGCGATCACGGCGAGGCCACTCACGGCGTGCTGCTCTACGGCTCCACCGTCGACGTGCCGCTCATCGTCGTGCCCGCGCTTCCCGCCGTCCCGCGCGACGGGCCGATCGGGCTGATCGACGTCGCTCCGACGATCGCCGACCTTGCCGGGCTCCCGCCGCTCCGCGCGGACGGGTCGTCGCTCGCCTCCGGCGTCGAGCCGGATCGCTGGCTCGACGCGGAGTCCGCGTACCCGCTGACCGGCTACGGCTTGAATCCGGCGTTCCGCCAGCGTCGAGGATCGCTCGTGTACCTGGACCACGGAGGCTCCGAGGTGTACGACCTCGCGAGCGATCCGGACGAGGAGCACGACCTCGCCGGAACCGAGGGGGCGTCGGGCTTCCTCCGTGAGGCGACGGCCCGGCGCGAGGCGGCGTTCGGCGGGGAGGCGGAGCTCGAGCCGACGCTCTCACCGGCGCGGGAGCACGTCGAGGCGCTGCGAAGCCTCGGCTACGTGGGAGGGCCCCGGCCCGACCGTCGCGGCGTGCACGCGGTGGACTTGCGCCGGTTCGTCGCCGACCTGGCGCGACTCGGCGGGGCGCGGCGCCTCGCGGGGGAGGGAAGGCATGCCGAGGCGCTCGCGGTCCTCGACGCCCTCGCCTCCGGCTACCCCGCGTCGGGTCTCATCGAGCAGGAGCGCGGCCGGAGCCTCGCCGCACTCGGGCGCTTGCCGGACGCCGAAAGAGCCTGGGGGCGCGCGCTGACCCTCGACCCCGACGATGCGATAGCGGCGCTTGACCTCGGTGTCGTCGCGCTCGCGAAGGGCGACCTCGCGTCCGCCGAGCGCCTCTTCAAGGCGTCGCTCGCCATGGAGGAGGGACAGCCGGAGGCCCACCTCAACCTCGGTCTCCTCTACGCGTACAAGCTCAACCGGAGGCAAGACGCGAAACCTCACCTCGAGCGGTTCCTGGCACTCGCCCCGGGGGACCCCGAAGCGGATAAAGTGCGTGCTCTCTTGGAGGCCCGATGAGATTCCTTCTCTTCCTCTTCCCCGTTGTGGCGCTTTCGGCCAAGCCCGCCCCCGACGAAGAGATGTTCAAGGTCCAGATCGCGATGCTCAAGGCGGGTCCCAATCCGGACGATCCTCCGCCCGACGACCCGCGTCAGTCGCAGCACCTTGCGGGCTTCGAGGCGCTCATGAAGAGCGGCCGCGCGCTCGTCATCGGCCCGGTCGAGGGCACGGGCGATCTGCGCGGCATCGCCGTGCTCGACGTCCCCACGCGCGCGGAGGCGGAAGCGCTCCTCGCGAAGGATCCGTGGATCGTGTCGGGCCATCTCAAGGCCGAGTACCGGACGTGGTTCACCGCCAAGAAGCTCTTCCGGCCGCTGACCGGCCCGTTCCTGGACGTCGAGTCGTGCACGCTCGCGCTCCTCGTGCGGCCGCCGGACGCACCCCAGCTCTCCGACGACGAGCGCGCGAAGGTCCAGGAGGGGCACATGGCCAACATCTACGCGATGGCCAAGGCGGGGGAGCTGGCGATCGCCGGGCCGTTCGAGGAGGACACGCCGCTCCGCGGGATCTTCGTCTTCCGGACGACCGACCGCGCGAAGATCGACGGGCTCGTGGCGAAGGATCCCGCGGTCGCCCGGGGCCGCCTGAAGCTCGAGACGTACACGTGGTGGGTCTCGAAGGGCGTGCTTCCCGCGGCGGGGGTACCCTGACTTCAGGAGGTGACTCATGGCCATCAAGTGGCTCCATGATCTCGACGCCCCCCGGGCGAACAAGCCGGTATTGGTCGACTTCACCGCCGCCCCGATGTGAAGCGGCTGCGCTCGGCTGGAAGCCGAGGTGTGGCCTGATCCCGAGATCGAAAAGCTGGTCGAAGATCGTCTCGTTCCCGTGCGCTTCCACGTCCGTGACCACGCCGACGCGTACAACGCGGCGGCGGAGCGTTACGGAGTCTCCTGGACTCCGACCGTGCTCCTGCTCGACCCCGGCGGCGTCGAGCGGCACCGTATCGAGGGATTCCTCCCTCGCGACGAGTTCCTGGCTTGGCTGCTCGTCGCGCTGGGGCACGTCGCGTTCCACGCGAAGCAATTCGACGAGGCCGCCCGCACGTTCGATTCCGTCGTGAGCCGGTTCCCGCAGTCCGACGCGGCACCCGAGGCGCAGTACTGGGCGGGTGTGGCGCGTTACAAGGGCTCGGGGGACGCGAAGGAGCTGGGCGCGACCGCGACCCGGTTCCAACAGCGCTACGCGGACTCGGTCTGGGCGAAGAAGGCGTCGGTCTGGGGCTGAGCTAGGCGGATCCGAGCCTTTTCACCACGACCGCGTCCGCCGGAGCCATCAACGGACCGAAGGCGACCGTGTACGTTCCCTTCGTCCCGTCGGGGCCGGTCAGCGCGAAGATCGCGGATTCGTCGCCCGGATCGCTGTCTCCCTCGAAGCGCACGATCTCGTCGATGTGGAAGGTTTCCGGAGGGGATACGGCGTCCCGGCCGGCGCGCTTGAGCCCCTCTCCCTCGGCCCCGAATTCGGCGAGATAACCCGACCGGTTAAGCCTGTCGATCGCCTCGGTCATCGTCTCCATGGCCATGCGTCGATGGTAGCTCGCCTCGAGGACCAAGCAACTCATGGTGGTGCGAACAATGCGGGTCACCGACAAGATTCTTCGGGCAAGTCCTAGACAGCAACAAGGATGCGCGGTTGGTCCCATGCCCGATTCAGCGCCTCTAGTTCGCGGGGCGCGGGATTGAGGCTTCGGCGTTGCCGTGCGGCAATCCCCGCGCTCACGGCACCCGCAATCTCCGCACCACCATGGCAACTTCCGGAGAGCTCGTGCGTCCCTTGGAGCGCGGGAGGAGTCGATCATGCGAATCGGAGTCGTCAGCGCGATGGTGTTCATGGCGGCGGTGGTCGCCCGGGCGGACTCGGACACCGCCTTCATTCTGCGGAGCAGCGACGGATCCACGCAGATGATCGGGTCGCTCGAGGACTTGCGTCATGTTCGCCGAGCATTTCATCACGACAATGACGTCATCCTCTGGACCCGCATTGAGGGGGAGGAGTACGTCGTCTCGGATCCGGCCATCCTGGCGCGGGCCCGGGAGATTTTTCACCGGAGCGATGGACTCGACGAGCGGCAGCAGGCACTCGAGAACGACGTGCGGCGGCACGAGGCCGAGGAGGAAGCTCTCGACGAGCGGCAAGAATTGCTCGATGCCGAGCAGGATCGCCTCTCCGTGGCGATGACCCGTGAGCTCGAGACGCTCGTGCGCGACGCGTTACGCTCCGGAAAAGCGACACGACCCTAGAACTCGCGGCGGCCCTCGGTCGTATGATGCGCCGGGGGGTCACCATGAAAATCGTGTTCGCGTCCTTCGTCCTCGCCGCACTCGTCGCCTCCGTCCCGTCTTCCGCGTCGGAGTGCCGGAGTCCCGTGGCTTGCATCGGCGTGTCGCACGCCGGCCCCACCGAGCTGCGCGCGAGCGTGACGCTCGCCGCGGGGGCGGCCGCCGGCGTGCTCTCGATCGAGGAGCCCGCCTCCGGTCCGCCCGCCGCGATCGTCGTCGAGTGGGCGGACGGTGCGTGCGGGTCCGATCGCAGCCTGAACCTTTACGTCAACGATGTCCGCTTCCCGATCGAGGCCGCGTGCGCGCCCGGCGTGCGCAGCGAGCGCATCGACGACGCCGCCGGGATCGCTCGGGCCTGGCGCGAGAACGGTCCCAACGTTGCGCGCCTGGAGCAAGCGGGTCGCGATGGATCCGTCGCGTGGGCGCGCGTGCGAGTGGGCGAGGGCATGGCGTCGCCGTCCACGTGCCTTTTCGACGTCGGGGGCGGTGCGTGCGGCACGCCCCGCAGGCCGCGGACGGGAGCGCTGCGCGGCGCGTTCGAGGTGAGCGCCACGCTGGCCGACGGACGAGCGACGTCGATGCGCCTGCGCGAGGCGTTCGCCGGGTCGCGCCTGCCGGACTCCCTCGACGTCTCCGCGCTGTCGGACGGGCCGCACGCGCTGTGCGTGGCCTCCGCCGGCGGATCGGATTGCGTGACCTTCACCCATCTGGGCGAGCAGACGCTCGTCATCCAGCAGCCCTCGGGCTCGACGGCTCCCGTCGCGAACGCGGGTCAGGGCGCCTCGGCGGAGTGCGCCTCGAGCTCCGCCACCCCGGTCACGCTCGACGGCTCGGCCTCCACGGGCGCGATCGTCCGGTACGAGTGGTTCGAGAACTACGGCACGGCCTCCGAGCGCTCGCTCGGCGAGGGAGTTGTGCTCCAGACCACGCTCCCGCTCGGCTTTCACACGATCACGCTCAAGGTGACCGACCCCGTCGGGCAGACCGCCACCGCGGAGACGGAACGCGCGATCATCGACTCGATCGCACCCGTCGTGAGCTTCACGACGAATCCGGTGTCGCTGTGGCCGGCCGATCACAGGATGGTGGGCGTGACCGTGACCCCCATCGTCACCGACGCGTGCAGCAGCCCCCCCCTCAGACTGCTGTCGGTCACGAGCAACGAGCCGGACGACGCGCCGGGCGACGCGGACGGCAGCACGGTCGGCGACGTCCAAGGGGCCGTGCCGGGCACGGACGACCGCGCCTTCCTGCTGCGCGCCGAGACCGGACCTGTTTTCGGCGGACGGCGGTACTGGATCGTCTACACGGCGGCCGATGGAGCGGGGAACACGGGGGTCGCTCGGAGGGCCGTCGCCGTGCAGGTGCCCCGGAAGCCGTTCGTCCCCGTGGACGATGCCGAGCCGGTCATCTCGTTGCAGCGACGCTGATTCCTTGACCCCTTGCACCCCGTGGCATAGGCTCGTCGCCTACCACGGGATCGGCAAGGGGTCTATGACGCGATTCGCCGCATGGTCCGGCGTCCTCCTCCTCACGCTCGCGACGGCCTCTTGCAGTAAGGAAGAGCCGCCCCCGCCGACCCCTCCGGAGGTCAAGGTCGCGCCCGTGCTCCAGCGGGACGTGCCGATCTTCATCGAGGCGATCGGGGAGACGCGCGGCTCGACCGAGATCGAAGTCCGGGCGCGGGTCGAGGGCTTCCTCGAGTCGGTGGACTACCGCGAGGGGACCCCGGTCACGAAGGGCCAGCTCCTCTACCGGATCGACTCACGCCCGTTCCAGGCGAACGTCGCCCAGGCGAAGGGGCTCGTCGCCGAGGCGGAGGCCGGGCTCGCGCGGGCCCACCAGGACGTCGTCCGCTACGAGCCGCTCGTCGCCAAGAATGCGATCTCGCGACAGGACTACGAGACCGCCGTCCAGCTCGAGCGGGCCGGAGAGGCGTCCCTCGAGGCCGCGAAGGCCGCACTCGAGCGGGCCCAGATCGACCTCTCCTTCACGCGCGTCGAGGCGCCGGCCTCGGGGATCGCGGGGAAGACCGAGGTCTACCCGGGGACGCTCGTCGGGCGCGGGCAGAGCACGCTGCTCACCCGGATCTCGCAGGTCGACCAGATCCACGTGCGGATCAACGTCCCCGAGCGCGAGTACATCGAGTACGCGCGCCGCGGCGAGGAGAAGAAAAAGGCGGGAGAGACCGGCGAGGTCCCCTTCGAGCTCGTCCTTTCCGACGGCTCGTTGCACCCGGAGAAGGGGACCCTGGTCTTCGTCGATCGCGCGGTGGACACCCGCACGGGGACGATCCTGGTCGAGGTCGCCTTTCCGAACCCCGGCGCCGTCATCCGGCCCGGCCAGTTCGGGCGGGTCCGCGTCGCGGTCGACGAACGCAAGGGAGCCATCCTCGTGCCGCAGCGCGCCGTCACCGAGCTTCAGGGGACCTATCGCGTCGCGGTCGTGAAGCCGGACGACACCGTGGACCTACGGATGGTGACCGCGGGCGCGCGCGTCGGCACGCTGTGGGTCATCGAGCAGGGGCTGAAGCCCGACGAGCGCGTCGTCGTGGAAGGCACGCAGAAGGTCCGCCCGGGGATGAAGGTGACGCCGGTCCCGGTGAAGATCGCGGAGAAGTAGCCGGTGGCTCAATTCTTCATCAAGCGGCCGATCGTCGCGATCGTCATCTCGATCATCATCGTGCTGCTCGGTCTCAACTCCTTACGGGGTCTCTCGTTCGAGCAGTACCCGTTCCTGGCCCCTCCCACGATCCGCGTGACCGCCACCTACCCGGGCGCGTCCGCCGTCGCGGTCGAGCAGTCGGTCGCCACCCCCATCGAGCAGGAGGTCAACGGCGTCGAGGGGATGGTCTACATGAAGTCGTCGAACACGAGCGACGGCCGCATGCAGCTCGACGTCAACTTCGAGGTCGGCACGAACCAGGACATGGCGAACGTGCTGACGCAGAACCGCGTCTCCTCGGCCCAGGCGCGTCTCCCGCAAGAGGTCATCCAGCAGGGCGTCACGGTCAAGAAGCAGAGCCCCAGCATCCTCATGGTGATCTCGCTGGCGTCACCGGGCGGGGCCTACGACGCCAACTTCCTCATCAACTACTGCGGCATCAACCTGCGCGACCGGATCCTGCGCATCCCCGGGATCGCGCAGGTGGACCTGTTCGGGGGCACGGACTACGGGATGCGGATCTGGCTGCGCCCCGACAAGCTCGCGAAGCTCGGCCTGACGCCTTCCGACGTCATCTCCGCGATCAAGGAGCAGAACCTCCAGGCGCCGACGGGGCGCGTGGGCACGCGACCCTCGCCGAAGGACCAGGAGTTCACGTACACGGTCTCTGCCCCGGGACGCCTCGTCACCGAGGAGGAGTTCGCGAACATCATCATCCGCGAGACCGAAACGGGCGCCCAGATCCGCATCAAGGACGTCGGCCGCGTCGAGCTCGGCTCGCAGGACTACAACTCGTTCGGCCGCCTGAACGGCAAGCCCGCCGGTGCCATGGCCGTGTACCTGCTGCCTGGCGCCAACCAGCTCCAGGCCGCCGAGGGGATCTACGAGACCATGAAGGAGGCGAAGCACTTCTTCCCTCCGGACATGGACTACACGATCGTCTACGACACGACCCCCGCGGTCGAGGCCTCGATCGAGTCGATCGTCCACACCTTCATCGAGGCGGTCATCCTCGTCACGCTCGTCGTGTTCATCTTCCTGCAGAACCTGCGGGCGACGATCATCCCGCTGCTGACCGTGCCCGTCTCGCTCATCGGGACGTTCATCTTCTTCCCGCTGCTCGGCTTCTCGGTCAACACCCTCTCGATGTTCGGCCTCGTGCTCGCGATCGGCATCGTCGTGGACGACGCGATCGTGGTGGTCGAGGCGGTCATGCACCACATCGAGCACGGCATGAGCCCGCGGGACGCCACGGTCCAGGCGATGAAGGAGGTGTCGGCCCCGGTCATCGGGATCGCGCTCATCCTCTCCGCCGTGTTCATCCCGGTCGCGTTCATCCCCGGTCTCACGGGGCGCATGTACCAGCAGTTCGCGCTGACGATCGCGATCTCGGTGCTCCTGTCGGCCTTCTCCGCCCTGTCGCTCTCGCCGGCGCTCGCGGCCATGCTGCTCAAGCCCGCGAAGCCGATGCGCGGCCCGCTCGGCAAGTTCTTCTCCGGCTTCAACAAGGTCTTCGAGAAGACGACGAGCGGATACGTCGCCGGCGCCAAGATCCTCGTGCGGAAGTCGATCCTGACGATCGGCATCGTCGCGCTGGTCGCCGTGGGCGCGGGCCTGTTCGGCAGCGCGATCCCCGCCGGGTTCATCCCCGAGGAAGACCAGGGGATCATGGGCGTCAACGTGACCCTTCCCGCCGGCTCGTCCCTCGAGCGCACCAGCGACGTGCTCGCGCAGGTCGAGGAGATCCTGAGCAAGACCGAAGGGATCGAGTCCTACCAGACCGTCGGCGGCTACGGGGTGGTGACGAGCACGTATCAGCCGAACTTCGGCACGATCTTCGTCCGCCTGAAGCCGTGGGCGGAGCGCCACGGCGCCTCCGAGCACGTGCTCGGGTTCATGGGCCGGCTCTCCCCGCAGTTCGCGCGGATTCCCGAGGCGATCATCTTCCCCTTCAACATCCCGACGATCTCGGGGTTCGGCGCTTCGGCGGGATTCAACTTCCTGCTTCAGGACCGGAGCGGCACGCTCTCCATCGAGCGCTTGGGTGAGCTGAGCCAGCAGTTCCAAGAGGCGGTGCGCAAGCGGCCGGAGATCGGCAACCTCTTCACCTCGTTCGACCCGCGCTACCCGCAGGTGAAGGTGGAGCTCGACCGGGAGAAGGCGCGCAAGCTCGGCGTCCCGGTCGACCAGGTATTCCAGGTGCTCTCGGCGAGCCTCGGCGGAGCCTACGTCAACGACTTCAATCGTTTCGGGCGGCTCTTCCGAGTCTACGTCCAGGCGGAGGCCGACTATCGCCGCACTCCGAAGGACATCGGGAACCTCTGGGTCCGCAGCACGACGACCGGCGACATGGTCCCGCTCGGCACGCTCGTCACGATCTCTTCCCAGGCCGGAACGGAGCTGACGAACCGGTTCAACCTGTTGCGCTCGGTCGAGCTCCAGGGCGTGCCCGCGCGCGGCTTCGCCTCCGGTCAGGCGCTTGCCGCCCTCGAGGCCGCCTTCAAGGAGACGATGCCGCCGGAGATGGGGTTCGCGTACTCGTCGCTTTCCTACCAGGAGAAGACGGCAGCTCCCGCGGGCCCGACCTTCGTGGCCGCGATCCTCTTCGTCTTCCTGCTCCTCGCGGCGATGTACGAGAGCTGGCGGCTCCCGTGGGCGGTCTTGCTCGGCTCGCCGCTCGTCGCTCTCGGCGCATTCTTCGGCGTGTGGCTTCTGGGCTACGACAACAACGTGTACGTCCAGATCGGCAACATCATGCTGATCGGCCTCGCCGCCAAAAACGCCATCCTGATCGTCGAGTTCGCGAAGGCGAAACACGAGGAGGGTATGCCGATCGAGGAGGCGGCGCTCGAGTCCGCGCGGCTGCGCTTCCGCCCGATCCTGATGACCGCGTTCGCGTTCATCCTCGGCGTCGTGCCGCTCATGCGCGCGAGCGGCGCCGGCGCCGGCGCGCAGAACGTGATGGGCACCGCCGTGTTCTTCGGGATGCTCGTCGCGACGGCGCTCGGCGTCTTCCTGATCCCCGGGAATTTCGCGTTCGTGGAGCTGCTCGGCCGCAAGAAGAAGGCGGCCGAGGCGCCGCCGCAGCAGCCGGTGCCGACCCCGGGCGGAGCGCACTGACGTGGTCCGCAAGGCGATCGCCGGCGCGCTCTTACTCGCGGCGGCCGGATGCAAGCTCGGTCCCGATTACAAGCGCCCGCCCGTGACGACTCCGGACGCGTGGCGCGAGGTCCCGGCCGACCAGGCCACGAACCTTGCCAACACGCCCTGGTGGGAGGTCTTCGGCGACCCGACGCTCCAAGAGCTGATCCGGACCGCCCTCCTCGAGAACAAAGACCTCAAGATCGCCGTCGAGCGGATCGAAGAGGCCCGCGCGCGGTACGGCTTCACGCACGCCGACGTCTGGCCGCAGATCGACGTCGGCGGCACCGCGGGCAGCCTCCGCTTCAACGCCGGAAGCCTCATGCACACGCCGGAGGCGGACGCCGGCACGGGCGAGGCGACCGAGACCGACATCTACTCCGCGTCCTTCAGCATGTCCTGGGAGATCGACTTCCTCGGCCGCATCCGCCGCGCGAGCGAAGCGCAGATGGCTCTCTTCCTCGGCACGGAGGAAGCGAGACGCTCGGCCGTCCTGACGCTCGTCGCCGACGTCGCCCGCGCCTACCTCGAGCTGCGCGATTTCGACAGCCGGCTCGAGATCGCGCAGCACACGATCGGCACGCGGCGCGAGTACGTGCAGTTCGCCAAGGACCGCTTCGAGGGAGGCGTGACGGGGGAGCTCGATTTCCGCCAGGCCGAGGCCGAGCTGCACCGGGTCGAGGCGGTCGCCTTCGAGCTCGAGCGACTGATCGCGCTGAAGGAGAACGAGCTGTCGGTGCTCCTCGGCCGGAATCCGGGCGCCATCCCGCGCGGGGTCCCCCTCCACGAGCAGAAGGTCCCGAGCGCGGTCCCCGCCGGCCTCCCTTCGGAGCTGCTCGACCGCCGCCCGGACATCCGCGTAGCCGAGCAGACCTTGGCCGCGGCGACGGCAAACATCGGAGAAGCCAAGGCGCTGCTGTTCCCGCGCATCGCGCTCACCGGCTCGTACGGCTACACGAGCACGGATTTCGACACGCTGTTCGACGGGCCGAGCAAGGCGTGGAACCTCCTAGGGAACATCGTCCAGCCGCTCTTCTACGCGGGGAAGAACAAGCGGCGGCTCGAGATGACCGAGTCGCGCCAGCGGCAGGAGCTCTACGCGTACGAACGCACGATCCTGAACGCCTTCCGCGAGACCGAGGACGCGCTCGTCGGGTACCGCAAGTCGGGCGAGATCAGCCTCGCCCAGGCGGGACGCGTCGAGGCGCAGCGGAAGGTCCTCGAGCTGGCGGACCTGCGCTACAAGGGCGGCGTCGCCGACTATCTCGAGGTGCTCGACGCGCAGCGCTCGCTCTTCGACGCGGAGCTCGACGAGGCGCAGTCGGTCGGCATCCACCTGATCTCGCTCGTGCAGATCTACAAGGCGCTCGGCGGCGGGTGGCCCGCGGCGCCCGAGGAGCCCCCGGCGGAGACGTCGAACTGATCGGCCGCAATCAGGCTGATCACACCAACGCCTTCATCAGAACCTTGACGATCTCCTTCAGCGGCATCACGGTGAGGATCAGCGGGAGCATCGGAAGCGCCGCGGCGAGCGCGAAGGCGAACGCCGTCCGCTTGTCCAGCGGGGTCGTGCGCATCGCGTCCAGGCGCTCGGAGGCGCCCCCCAGATCGGCGAGGGACTGGAAGTCCCCCGAGCCCAGCAGCTCGTCCGGCGTTTCCGCGTCGGCCATCCACTTGCCCTCGAAGGCCTGCGAGTAGCGCGTCGACAGCTTGCTGTACTCGATGAGAGCCGCGCGCTTCGCCCGCGCCAGGGCTCCGAGGAAAATCGGAAACGGCGTGAAGCCGGCGGCGACGGAGACCACGATGAACGCGATGAGCGCGTTCTTGTAGTCCATCAAGGTCGCGCCGGCCTGGAGGATCTCCGTGCCGGCGGTCGCGGCGACCACGCAGCTCGCCGCGAGCGGGATCCACATGAAGGCGTTCTGCCCGAGGCTCACGAAGGCGAGCCCGCCGGCGCGGTCGGCGTGGGTGGCGACGATGTGGAGGTCGAGCTTGGAGACGGCGCGCAAGAACGAGCACCACACCAGATAGCGCCACACCCAGCGCAGGAACAGGAATCCGACGACCGGCGTCATCACGATGTACCACCAGCCGGCGGGGGAGAGGCGCTCGTGCCCGGGTGCTCCCTGCTCGAACCAGAACAGGACGCCGTCGTTCAGGATGTGACGCACCATGACGCCGACCGAGCAGACCACGGCGATCACGATCGCGACCTCGACCAGGATGGAATCCAGCCGCCGCGTCGTCTTCGCGACGATGCCGCGGAAGCGTCCCTGGTCGGCGGGCCGGACCAGGCCGGAGCTGAGGAACGTCGAGGCGACCGTGCGCGTGCGCTGCCCGATCGGTCCCTCCGCGAGAATCAGGAGCGGCACGACGATCAGGAAGCGGACGTGCACCGCGATGTCGTGGAAGAACGTGACGCGCGGCTCGGCGCTTCCGGCGACCAGCGAGAGGAGCAGGAGCGGAAGCCAGGCGATCAGCGCCATCAGGATCGCCCGCAGCGCGCGTGGGTTTGCCTTCCGCGTGGCCCGGTCGAAGGGTCCGCGATCGACGAGCGAGAAGTCCGTGGCGGCTTCCACGCGCGGATCTTAGCGCTTCAGCACGGGGACGGGGGTGCCGATCACGAACCGGATCGCCGAGGTATCCGAGCCGAACCGGTACCCGATCCCGAGCTTCGGGAGCTTGATCTTCCAGATCTTCCACGGCTCCTTCGGTCCCAGGGTCGCGCCGACCTCGTACTGGTCGCTGATGCTCCATGCTCCGTCGGCGGGGAGCGGAAAATCGGGCTGATCGAGGTAGATCTCGATGCTCGCGTACAGCCCCCACTCCAGCTCACGGTTCCAGAGGTCGACCCCCATGCCGTGCCGCGCCTGCACGGCGGTGTCGAAAGCCGCGAAGTCGTCGGCTGTCCCGCCGTCGGGATCGACTCCGGCATAGAGGAGCCCGTTTCCGAGATCGAGGTCGAACCGGCCCGAGCGGAACCGCGCGAACGTTCTCAGCCCGCCGGAGAAGACGTAGGCCGTCGTGTCCGTCGCCCCTTCGCGCGCGATGCCCCCTTCGAAAAACGGCTTCACGAGGAGGTTGCCGCCCACGGGGATCCGGAACTCGAGCCCCGGCACGAGGCTGACCGTGTCGAGGCTGTCCGGTATCCCGGTGTCCACGACGTCCATCGGCTTGAAGTCGTAAAAGCCGACGGTCAGGGGGAAGGTGATCCTTAGCCCCCATCGGTTCTCGGTCTCGGGACGGACGGAGTACGAGAGCGGAATGCGGTAGATCTGGACGGTCCGCCCGTCGATCGTGTAGATCCCGGAGCCGAGCTGGGTCGCGAAGGCGAAATTCGCGACCGACTTGTCGCCCGCGGACAGGGGCTCTTGGGCCCCGGCCGGCAGCGCGAGCAGGCCCACGGCAAGGCACGTGCTCAGACGTGCGAACACCGGCTCCTCAGCTCGCGGTGGCCGCGACGTCGGGGTGTAGCTCCAACCCGATCGGGAGCGTGAGGCACAGCGCCACGACCAGCACTGCGTACCCGAGCCCCATCGCGAGGCGCTGCGCGCGAGGGATCGCGTCGTACCCGGGCACCGGGTGGCGCCAGCGCTGTGCGAGCGTGAACAGGCCCACGACCAGCACGATCAGGAGCAGGGGCGAGCGCGTCAGGACGAGCGCGACGAAGCCCAGCGCATACCCCGTGATCCAAAACACGCGGGTGAACGCCCCGGCGATCCGGCCGCCATCGAGGGGCGACACGGGGATCAGATTGAAGAGGTTCAGCAGGATCCCGACGTGACCGAGGCTGACGAGCATCGGCCGGTCGAGCGCGAGCCCGGCCGCGAGCGTCGCCCAGGCGGCGAGCGATCCGGCGATGGGGCCTCCGATCGCGACCTTGGCCTCGACGTACGCGTCGCGCGGGCGCCCCTTCATCGCGATGAAGGCGCCCAGGAAGGGGATGAAGACGGGCGCGGTCGCCGGAATCCCCTCGCGGCGCAGCACGTAGACGTGCCCCAGCTCGTGCACGAGGATGAGGAGCACGAACCCCACCGCGAACGGCAGCCCCCAGCTCGTAGCGTACAGACCGATGCTGAGGATCATCGACCCGAGCGTCTTGAGCTTGAGCACGCTCGCCAGCAGCCCGAGGAACTTGAGCTTCCCGAGGAGCATCAGGCCGACGGCGCCGATCGTCCCGAGGATCGTCCTGCGCCGGCCCGGATGCCGGGGCGCCGCGGGGACGGGATCGGGGACGGCCGGCGCGGGCGGACCCGCGAAGACCGCGCGCAGGTTCTCGGCGCGCCGGCGCGCCTGCTCGTCCCCAGCCGGATCGTTCATGCGGCCGCGTCGGGCGGGAGCGCGACCGGACGCGGGATCTTCCACGCCTCGTAGACGACGATCGCGAGGAAGACGATCTCCATGATCCCGAAGTCCGCGGCGACGACGCGGTAGAAGAACCCGGCGTCTCCCGGAACGAAGGGGATCCGCACCGGGTTCCCTTCCTTCGCGAGCGCCTGGTTGATGAGGCTCATGTTCACGAGGTAGACGGCGGCCATGTAGCTGACGATCGCCACGGCGACCGACAGCGCCTGCAGGCCGGCCGTGCGCTTGCCGCCGGAGAACCGGACGACGCCGTGCCCGACGAGGAACCCGATCGCCACCGCGATGAGCCCGAACGCGATGTGCGTCAGCACCGTGAAGCCCCACCACACCAGGGCCCCGGCGATGCCGCCCCCGAGGGCACCCGCGACCGCACCCGTCCAGTTCACGTCCGACGACATCTGGGCGACGGCGCCGGCGAGCTCCTGCCGCAGCGTGGCGTAGCACGACCGGCAGAAGACGCGGTCTCCGGAGGCGACGCGATCGTTGGGCGTCAATGCCTTCGAGCACTGGGCGCACGCTTCCGCCTTGACCTCGAGTTCCCCCATGGCGTCCTCCCGGCGTGACTTTACAGCTATCCTCCGCGGAAAAGGAGGGGCGCCCATGTTCTGCAGCGACTGCGGTGCGGCGGTGTCGGACGGTGCGCGTTTCTGCCCGGCTTGCGGGGCGAGCGCGAGCGCAGCTTCCTCGCCCCCGCTCGGGCGGCAGCGTCCGGTCGCCGTGACGTTGCTCGCCGTCCTCAAGGTCATGCTGGCTCTGTGCTGGCTCCTGCTCGGCGCGGTGTGGGCGTTCGCCTGGCAGGTGACGCCTTCCGGCGGCCCGGTCGTGGGAGCGTTCGCGATGTGCGCGCTCGTCATGGCGGCGCTGTCGAGCTGGTGCGCCTACGGGCTCTGGACGCTCAAGCCCTCCGGCCGCATCCTCCAGATCGCGTTCTCGTGCCTGGGCCTGATCGTGGGGTTCCCGCTCGGCACGGTCATCAGCATCCTCATCCTCGTCTACATGTTCCAGCCCGGCGTCCGCCTGCTGTTCTCGACGCGGCCGGTCGAATCGCTCGATCGTGCCGAGGCCGAGCTGATGCGTGCCGCATCGGCCTCCAAGCTCGCGACCGCCATCACGGTCGCCGTCCTCATCGCGTTCCTCGCGATCCCGTTGGCCGGAATCGTCGCCGCCATTGCGATTCCGAACTTCCTCAACGCCGTCGATCGAGGCAAGCAGAAGCGGACGATGGCGGACCTGCGAGCGATCGGCACGGCGCTCGAGTCGTACGCGGTGGACCACGACGTGTATCCGGTCGCCGGCTCGGTGAGCGAGCTTACCGAGCAGCTCATGCCGCGGTACATCAAGGCGATGCCGCTCGACGACGGGTGGGGGCATCCGTTCCAGGTCGAATCGAGTGCCGAGGGTTGCCTGATCTACTCCTTCGGGAAGGACGGGCTCGGAACGAACTGCGAGGAAGCCGTCACGACGACCATGAACGACGAGATCTGCTTCTCCAACGGCCAGTTCGTCCGCTATCCGTCGGGCACGCAGCAGTGATGAGCTTTCTCTTCGCCCTCGTCGCCGTCATCCTCGCGATCGTCGCGCTTTCGCGCACGGGCGCGATCGGGTCGCTCGAGCGCCGTGTCGCGATGCTCGAGGCCGACCTCACCGATCTGCGCCGGCGATTCCGCGAGCTCCAGCGCGGCCCGGCGGTGGCGCCGATGCCGGCCCCCACACCGCCGCCACCGCCAACGCCGGCACCCGAGTCGACGCCTGCGGTCGAGGTCGCGCCCGCGCTTCCCACGCCCGTCCCTCCCGCGCCCCTCCCTCTCGCGCCCGTCCCTCTCGCGCCTGCGAAGCCCCCATTCGACTGGGAGCGCTGGATCGGCATCCGCGGCGCCGCCGTGCTCGGCGGCATCGTCTTGGCCCTCGCCGGCCTCCTGTTCTTCCAGTACTCGATCCAGCACGGCCTGATCTCCAAGGGCATGCGCGTGACGCTCGGCGCCTTCGTCGGCGTGGCGTGCGTGGGCGGCTCGGAATGGGTACGCCGCCGCGGGTACCGGCCGGCGTCCGAGGGACTGGCGGGTGCGGGCGTGGTCGTTCTCTACGCGGCGCTCTGGGCCGGGTGCGCGCGCTATCGGCTCGTTCCCGTCGGTCTCGCCTTCGCACTCATGGCGCTGGTCACCGCGACCTGCGGGCTCATCGCCGTCGCGCGCCGGGCTCCGTTCGTCGCGGCGCTGGGGCTCGTGGGCGGGTTCGCGACCCCGCTCCTGCTGAGCGTCCGGCACGATCGGCCGATCGGGCTGTTCGGCTACGTCCTCCTGCTGGACCTCGGGCTCGTCGCCGTCGCCCGGAAGCGCCAGTGGCCGTGGATCGGATGGCTCGGCTTGGGCGGGACCCTCATCCTCGAGGTCGTGTGGCTCGGCATGCGCACCGACTCATCCGGCCTGCTCACGGCCCTCGCGATCCTGACGGTGTTCGCCGTGCTCTTCGCTTTCTCCGGCACGTCGGCGAGCGAGGGGGACGATGCGGGGTGGCACGGTGTGCGTGCGGGAGGTCTCCTTCTCCCGTTCCTGTTCGCCATCTACTTCGCTTCGCGCGTCGATCTCGGCCCGCATCTCTGGGGCATCGCCGTCTTCGCCGTGATCCTCTCGGTGGGAGCGTCCTGGATCTCCCGCCGGTTGGCGATCCCCGGGTTGGGATTCGCCGCCGCGGTCGGGAGCGCCGCGACGCTCGCCGCGTGGCTGTTGCGCGTGCCCGTCACGCCGGGGACCGCGTGGGAGGCTTCGGCCATCGCCTGCGCGTTCGCGCTCGTCCATCACGCCTTCGGCGCCGCTCCGGCCGCGATCTTCTCCGCGGCCAGCCCGTTCGTCGTTCTCCTCGTCGCATCCGCGAGTGCCCAAGGCGTCGCGCCGTGGCCGTGGGTGGTCGCGTGGCTGGTGTCGGGGGCGCTGCTCGTCCGCCAGGCCGGCCTCACGCGCTTCCCGGTGCTGCAGCTCGCCGCCGCGGCCGCGACCGCCCTCGCCATCTCGCTGCAGCACGTGCTCCACTTCGACGATCCCGGGTTTCCTCCCGCGTCGCGTTTTCTCGCCGTCATGCTCGGTGTCGCGGTGCTCGCCCAGCTGGTCTCGTTCCTGCGGCGCGACGAGAGCCTGCGGCGAAGCGCCGAGCACGCGGCCGCCCTCGCGGCGGCGATCTTCGCACTCGGCTTGCTCCTCTCCCCGATGCTCGGCTCGCTGCCGATGCCGCTCGCCCTCGGCGCACCGTGGATGCTCGGGATCCTGATCCTGCTCGCCGCGACGCGCCTGGGGGAAGGGGAGTGGGGCCTGGGGGCGGTGCTGATCGCCGCGATCGTCCACGCGCAGTGGATCGTGACGCGGCCGGCCGCGGAAGCGCCGGGGACGCTGCTGCTCCTGCTCGCGACCGTCGTGTCGTTCGTCGCCTGGCCCTTCCTCGCGGGCGGCAGGATCGCGGCTACCCGATGGATCTGGTGGGCTTCCGCCGTCGCGGGCCCGCTCTGGTTCTTCCCGATGAGGCGCGTGTGGATCTCCTGGCGAGGATCGTCCGCGATCGGGCTGCTGCCCTTGATCCTGGGGGCGCTCGCGCTGGCGGCGATGTGGGGCGCGCGTCGCGTGAAAGCGCTCCCCGATGAGGCCCGCCGCAGCGCCATCGTCGGACTCTCCGCGGTGGCCATCTGCTTCGCGAGCGTCGCGATCGCGCTGCAGCTCGATAAGTCGTGGATCACGGTGGGATGGGCGCTCGAGGGCGCGGGTCTGGTCTGGCTGTGGCGGAAGCTCGACCATCCCGGTCTCAAGTGGTTCGGTCTTGCGCACCTTGGCGCTGCGGCGTTCCGGCTCGTGCCGACCGCGGTGCTGCTCGACTCGTACCCGCGCTCGGGGACCCCGATCGTCAACTGGCTCCTCTACACGTATTTCGTTCCGGCGGCCGCGATGTTCGTCTCGGCATGGCTGCTCGCGCGCGACGAGGTCGCCCGGGCGCGGCCCTTCGAGCGCGACCTCTACGCGAACCGGCACGCCGTGGCTTCGATCGTCGCCTCCGTGGCCGGCATCTTCACCGTCTTCGTGTGGATCAACCTCGCGATCGCCGACTGGTTCGCCGACGGTCCGCGGCTGACGCTGAGCTTCGGACGCGCCCCCGCGCGCGATCTGACGGTGTCGATCGCGTGGGCGGTCTACGCGCTCGTCCTGCTCGGGTTCGGAATGGCCCGGGCGCGTACCGGGCTGCGCTGGCTCAGCCTGAGCTTCCTGCTCGTGACGATCGCGAAGGTCTTCCTGTACGACCTCGGGGAGCTCCGGGATCTCTACCGGGTTCTCTCCCTCGTGGGGCTCGCGCTCTCGCTGCTGCTCGTCTCGGTGCTCTATCAGAGGTTCGTATTCCGTCCCCGAGCCGGGGAGTCGATATGAGAATGACGACGCAAACCTTTTCGCGCTTGGAGACGTACACACTCCGTCGATATCCACAGGGGACCCAGCGATGATTCTCTTGACCGCGCTCCTACTCGCTCAGGCTCAGGTCGCTTCCGCCGCCGGCGCCGCCACGGCCAGCGGGCCGACGACCGTCATCCTCGTGCGCCACGCCGAGAAGGCCGACGACGGCACGAAAGACCCGGGGCTCAGCGACGAAGGCCGAACGCGCTCCGAGGCCCTCGCCAAGGCACTTTCGGGAAAGGCGCTTTCCGCGGTGATCGTCTCGGATACGAAGCGCGCGCGCGACACCGGTGATCTCGTCGCGAAGGAGCACGGCCTGACGCCCGTGGAGGTGGCGACGTCGGGAGGCGGCGAGGCGCACGTCAAAGGTGTCGTGACCGCGATCCGGGCCGCGCCGCCGGGCGTCGTGCTCGTGGTCGGCCACAGCAACACGCTCGCGCTGATCATCGCGGCGCTCGGCGGGCCCCGGGTGCCGGCACTCTGCGAGAAGCAGTTCGCGCCGATGTACGTGCTCGAGATTGCGGACGGTGCCGCACCGAAGCTCGCGACGAAGTCGTACGGTGCTGCCGATCCACCCGGCGCCGAGGCGTGCGCGAAGTAACTCGGCTCGGGAGATCTCCTACGTCCGGAAGGCGCGCACATACGGCTTCTGTCGCGCGCGTTGTTGCTCCCCGCCGCGAAAAGCGCCCTGTTCCCGCGTTGGCCGAGGCCTTGCACTCCTTTCGTGTGGGCGGGCACCGACCAGGTGTCTTCCCGAATGATGAAAGGAGATCCGTGATGAGAGCATCGGTTCCCATGCTCCTGGCCGCGATGATCGCCATCCCGGCCTTCGCGAACGACGAAAAGGACGAGGCGCGCGAGAAGCTGCAGAAGGCCGACCAAGTGCTGCGCGCTTCCGTCGAAGCGCCCGACAAGGGCGTTCCCAAGGATCTGCTCGAGAAGGCCGAGTGCGTCGGCGTGTTCCCCGACGTCACGAAAGGCGCCTTCATCGTAGGCGGAACAGGCGGCAAGGGCGTGTTCACCTGTCGCGATTCCAGCGGCAAGATGGGCGCCCCTGCCTTCTACACGGTCGGCGGCGGCAGCGTGGGCTGGCAGTTCGGTGGCGAGCAGACCGATCTCATTCTGCTCGTCATGAACAAGGAAGGCATGAAGCACCTGCTGGACAGCAAGTTCACCCTCGGCGCGGAGGCCTCGGCGGCCGCCGGGCCGGTGGGCCGCACGGGCAAGGCCGCGACCGACGCCGGGCTCAACGCGCAGATCCTGTCGTGGTCGCGCTCCCAGGGCGCGTTCCTGGGCGCGGCGCTCGACGGTAGCGTCGTGAAGCCGGACGACTCGCGGAACGAGGACGTGTACGGGAAGGGCAAGACCGTGAAGAACATCCTTCTCGACCACTCGGTCCCGCCGACTGCGGACGCCAACGCGTTCTTGAAGACCCTGAACCAGCACGCCGCCCGAGGCTAAAGCCTCTCGGCAGCGAAGGGGCGGTCCGGGCCGAACGGCCCGGGCCGCTTTTTTTTGAGCTATCCGCCGGCGATGGCGCCGACGATCAGATAGGGCTCGGTGCCCCGCACGACGACCTCGGGGACGGCGGCGTCGGGGGGATCGTCGGAGAGGTCGAGGCCGGCGGCGAAGAACCGCATGAACGGGCGGCGCTTCTGCGTGTGCTGATCCCGCGTCGTTCCCCGCAGCATCGGGTAGGTCGCCTCCAGCGCATCGAGGATCGAGCGCTGGGTGACGGGCGCCACCACGTCGAGCTCGACCTCGCCCTCGATCCGCGCGAGGCGGCGCAGCGGCGCCGGCAAGACGACGCGGATCACCGGAGCGTCTGGACCTCGACGGAGAGCACCGCGGGCAGGTCGCGCACGATCGGGGCCCAGGAATCGCCACCGTCGGGGGACGCATAGACCTGTCCGCCCGTGGTTCCGAAGTACACCCCGCCCGGGTCGAGCGTGTCCACGGCCATCGCGTCGCGCAGCACGTTGACGTAGCAGTCCTTCTGCGGGAGCCCGTTCGTGAGCGGCTCCCACTCGTTCCCGCCGCTGCGGCTGCGGTACACGCGGAGCTTGCCGTCCGGGGGATAGTGCTCGGAGTCGCTCTTGATCGGGACGACGTAGACCGTCTCGGGCTCGTGCGCGTGGACGTCGATCGGGAAGCCGAAATCGGTCGGGAGGTCGCCGCTGACCTCACGCCAGCTCGCTCCGCCGTCGTCGGTGCGCATCACGTCCCAGTGCTTCTGCATGAACAGCGTGTCGGGCCGCGATGGATGCATGGCGATGCGGTGCACGCAGTGCCCGACTTCCGCGGTGGGGTTGGGGAGGAACTCCGACTTGAGCCCCTGATTGGCCGGCCGCCACGTCGCGCCGGCGTCGTCGGAGCGGAACACCCCGGCGGCCGAGATCGCGATGAAGATCCGGTCGGGGTGCTTCGGGTCGAGCAGGATCGTGTGCAGGCCCATGCCGCCCGCCCCCGGCATCCACTGCGATCCCGAGCCGTGCCCGCGCAGCCCCGCGAGCTCGTTCCACGTCTTGCCGCCGTCCACCGACTTGAACAGCGCGGCGTCCTCGACGCCGGCATAGACGGTATCGGGATCGGCCGGGGAAGGCTCGAAGTGCCACACACGCTTGAACTCCCACGGGTGCGGCGATCCGTCGTACCACTGGTGGGTTCCCGGCACGCCGTCGTAGGTGAACTGGTTTCCGACCGCGTCCCACGTCTTGCCGCCGTCGTCCGAGCGCTGCACGACCTGCCCGAACCAGCCGCTGGTCTGCGAGGCGTAGAGGCGGTTGGGGTCCGCGGGGGAGCCCTTGAGGTGGTAGATCTCCCACCCCGCGAAGTGGGGCCCGGTGACGTCCCATGCCTTGCGCTTCCCGTCCGAAGTCAGGACGAAGGCGCCCTTCTTGGTGCCGACGAGAACCCGAACGCTGCTCATGGGGGACCCTCCGCTGTCGGACCCCGGAGTATAGCCCGGCCTTCGTCTACCATGGACGCGATGCCGGAGCTGACGCGGGACGAGATCCTCCGCTACAGCCGCCACCTGATCATGCCGGAGGTGACGCTCGAGGGGCAGCTCCGCCTCAAGCGCGCGCGCGTGCTGTGCGTGGGCGCGGGCGGGCTCGGGTCGCCCCTGACGCTCTACCTCGCAGCGGCCGGCGTGGGCACGATCGGCGTCGTCGAGTACGACACGGTCGACCTGACCAACATCCAGCGCCAGGTGCTCTACGCGACCGCGGACGTCGGCCGGCCGAAGCTCGAGGCGGCGGCGCAGCGGCTGCGCGAGCTCAACCCGAAGATCGAGATCGTGCCGCATCCGGTGCGCCTCGCGAGCGACAACGTGATGGCGATCGTGAAGGAGTACGACGTCGTCGCCGACGGCACGGACAATTTCCCCACGCGCTACCTCGTCAACGACGCCTGCGCGATCGCCGGGAAGCCCAACGTCTACGCGAGCATCTTCCGCTTCGACGGTCAGATCACGGTCTTCGACGCGCGCCGCGGCCCCTGCTACCGCTGCCTCTTCCCCGAGCCCCCGCCGCCCGGCATGGTGCCGTCGTGCGCGGAGGGCGGCGTGCTCGGCGTCCTGCCGGGGATCGTCGGCTCGCTCCAGGCGCTCGAGGTGTTGAAGCTCATTCTCGCGAAGGGGGCGCCGCTCGTCGGCCGCCTCGTGCTGTTCGACGCGCTCGCGTTCACGTTCCACGAGGTCGCGGTGCGCAAGGACCCGGCCTGCCCGGTGTGCGGGCCGTCCCCGACGATCACCGCACCGATCGACTACGAGGCGTTTTGCGGGATCCGCGGGGAGGAGACGGGCGCCGACCTGACGGGCGTGCCGACGCTGTCCGTCGAGCAGGCCCACGCGCAGCGGGAAGCCGGGGAGCCGCTCGAGATCCTCGACGTGCGCGAGCCCCACGAGCACGCGATCGTCCGCATCCCCGGGGCCACGCCGTTCCCGCTCAGCGAGCTTCCCGCCCGCATGCACGAGCTCGACTCAGCGCGCGCCTACACGCTCTCGTGCCACCACGGGACGCGCAGCGTCCAGGCGTACCACGTGCTCCGTGCCGCCGGGTTCAAGAGGCTTCAGGTTCTCGCGGGCGGCGTCGATGCCTGGGCCGCGAGGATCGACCCGGCCCTACCGCGTTACTGAAGGCGCGTGGAGCTCGTCGAGGAGCGACAGGTCGGCACCGCGGCGGCGGGCCTCACGGGCCGCCTCGACGCACACGTCCTCGTGCCCGGTCGCGTGGGCGGCGGCGGCGTACACGAGGTAATCCCCCGCACGGCCGATGGCCCCTGACTTCAGCTTCTTCTTCCGCATCGCGTCGAAGGCGGTATCGGTTTCGCTCTGGACGACGTCGAGAGAGAGCACGCCGCGCAGGAGCTTGTACGCGGCTTGAGCGTCCCCCTCGAAGAGCGCCAGGCGCGCCTGGAGCACGTCGCGCTCGGTCGCCGGGCCGCGGAGCGCGTCGGCGCCGCGTCCGAAGAACCACCGCTCGTCCTCCGTGACCGCCTCGGCGTCCACGACGACGCCCACGGTGCGATCGGCGAGCTGGCTTCGGGCCTCGTCGCGCTCACCCAAGTCGAGTGCGAGCTCCGCGAGCGCGAGGTGGATGCGGCCGTCGAGCCGATCGTTCCACCAGGAGACGTCGTTCTTGCGCTCGATGACCCCTTCCGGAACCGAGCTCAGCCGGAGCGCGAGCGCCTCGCGGTAGGCGGCTCGAGCCTCGTCTGCGCCGCCGGTCGATCGAAGTGCCGATGCTCGAGCGGAGAGCGCCCGCTTGGGCTCTCGGGTCGCGTCGATGACTTGCGTCGGCAACATGCGGCGCGGATCGACGACGAGCGCGACCGGGCGCTGCGCCACCCGGAGGGCGATCGGGGTCTCGGCGCCGGCGAGCTTGAGCTGGGTCTTGAAGCCCTTGAGCCGTTTTGCCTCCAGCTCCCCGGCGAAGTGGAGGCCCCTCGTCGGCGCCTCGTCGAAGTCCTTGAACTCGGCGATGGCGACCAGCGCGCTGATCGTGCTCTGTGCTCTCTCGGGGTCCTGATAGGCGCGGAAGGACGGGTGGAGAGCGAATCCCGCGTCGCCCTCGCGGACGAGCCGGTCGCGGCGAAACCCGTGACCGAGCTGCGTCGCGGTGCCGCGCACGGCAAAGCCCCCCTCGATCTCGTCGATCGCATAGCGGTACTCGAGCCTCGGGAAGCCGACGCCGTGGACGAACTCCCTGGTGAACGGGGCGAGGTCCTGCCCCGACATCTTCCCCAGGGCCTGGAAGACGGTGTCCGTGTCGAGAGGCCGGAAGTTCGCCCGCTGCGCGATCTCCTTGAGCATCGCGAGCAGCGGCTCCTCGCCGAGCTGTTCCGCGAGCAGCGCTAGAACCATCGCTCCCTTCTCGTAGACGACCGCCCGGTAGGCCTCGTCGCTCAAGCTCGAGAACAGTCTCGGCCCCAGCACGATCGGCCCGAGGGCCTCGACCGGGCGATCCACGAGCGTCGGCGTTCCGAGCAGGTTCCGACCGGCGATCAGGTCGAGGTAGGCGCTTTCGAGCTTTTCGCCCGCCCTCTCCGCGGTCGCCCGCCGGTAGATCGCGGCCGAGTAGTTGGCGAGGGACTCGCTCAGCCATACGTCTCGGTCCGAGGCCCACCCGACGAGGTTGCCCCACCACTGGTGTGCGATCTCGTGGGCCACGATGCGCCGCCGGTCCAGTCCGGTCGCATCCGTGCGGGCGATCCCCTGCACGATGGGCTCCGCGAGCGTGACGAAGCTAAGGAACCCCTGCGCGAAGGAGTACCGCGTGGTGGCCACGGTGAGCACGTCCAAGGGATAGGGTCCGAAGCGGCGCTCGTACGTCTCGAGCGCCTCTCCGATCGTCGCTATCGTGAGCTCGCGCTCCTCGGGTGACGCGGTTCGCTGGTCGCTGAGAAACCCGATCTCGAGTGCCACGTGGCCCAGCGAACGCTGGACGACCTTGAACTTGCCCAGCTCGAACCCAAAGAACGCGCTCGGCTTGTCGAGCACGCGCACTTGGCGGGCGCGGCCGGCCTCGGCCGAGGCCTCCTCTTTGCGGCCCGAGCCCAGGAGGGTCAGGGCGGCGGGGGCCTCGAACGTCGCGCGATACGTCGCACGGTCGATGGAGCCGGTGCGCGGGTACCACGACGTCGTCGTTCGCTTGACGACGAGGCCGTCGTCCGTCTTCTCGAACAAGATGCCGTGATACTTGATCTCGATCGAGAACATCGCGCCGGAGACGGAGGGCTGAGGGAGCACGACGGTGATCCGATCGCGCATCCGCGCCCAGGGCAGCGTCGGCCCCCCGGCGAGAGCGACGCCGTCCACCTGAAGGTCGGGATGGAGCGAGAAGGCCGCGACCCGGGCGCCATCGCCCCGCGCTTCCAGCGAGATCACCGCGCGACCACGCGCCGTTTCGGGAAGATCGTCGACCCGAGTTTCCAGCTCGTAGTGCCGCGGCTCGAACGACGCGTGTCCAGCGGACCGCTCGGCATACCAGACGTTCCAGTCGCCGAGCTCGTCGGGATCCCGGTCGAGCTGGCGCCCCTCGCCCTGCTCCCGGCGGAGCCAGCGTCGGAATGCGTCCCGATCGAGATCGCCGATCCGAAATGGAACGAACTGCTCCACCTGGGCTCGCTCGCTCGCGTACGGATCCACGTGGAGCAGGAACTGGCCCAGCCGCGGCGTGTCGAGCCATGCTGCGACGAACCGTTGCGCGGCGCGGTCGCCGACGGCGTCCGCGTGCGCGTGGAGACGCACGTCGCCCCGCAGGTACTCGCGCGAGCCCCGCCAAGCCTCGAGCCAGGCCGCGGCCTCCTGGGCGCGCTGCGGCGTCAGCGCCGAAGCACCGCTCCGGCCGACGATGCCGTCCACGACCGCGTCGTCCGCGATTGCCAGCACCGCCTTCGACACGGGCTCGTCCAGCCGCTCGCCACCCGTGAACAGCTCGATCTGGTAGGCCTCGACGGGGTCGTCGGTGGCGAGGCCGAATCGCGCCTTCCCGAAGAAGAGGAGCTCTTGCACGCGTGGGCTCGGCCCGCGGACCGGGATCAGCACCCCCTCTTCGATGCTCAGTCGAGCGGGCCCGAAATCGAGCCTCAGATTCGCGACCCGCAGGCTTTCCGTCGCCGGCGTCGCGGCGTCGAGCGCGCGAAGCCAGGAGGCGGGATCGACCGCTGGATCGATCGCCGCGTCGGCGAGCGACGTCGCGAGCAGGAAGGGCGTCATGAGCACGAATCCTGGTCGGCGCACGGACGGCATGGTAGTCGATGCTGGCTTATGATCCGCGCCGCATGCGTTCGCGGCTCTCGGATTTCGCCCCCGGCGGGCTGTTCCTGCTCGCGGTGCTCTGCTTCGCACCTCGCCTCACGGTGGCGAACGAGTACGTCTTCGACGAGGTGTACCACGCGTACACGGCCGGGCAGTACGTCGCCGGCAACGCCGACGCGTACGTCTGGAACACGACGGCGCCTCTCAAGGGCGTCGCGTACATGTGGAACCATCCCCCGGCGGGGTTGCTGTGCATCGCGGCGGGGATCGAGGTTTGGGGCGACACGCCGTTCGGGTGGCGCTTCGCGTCGGTGATCTTCGGCGCGGCGGGGATCGTGCTCGCCTACATGCTGGCGCTTCGCCTCTCGGGGGACCGCACGGTCGCGCTGCTCGCCGCCGGGCTCTTGCTGTGCGACGGGATGTACTTCTCCCAGGCGCGCATCGGCATGCTCGATGTCTTCGGCACGTTCTTCGCCATGGGCGCTCTTCTGTCCTTGTACGACTTCCTCACCGTGTCGCCCGACCGGGCGGCGTGGCCGATCGTCCGGACCGGGTTGTGGCTGGGGGCCGCGCTCGCGACGAAGTGGAACGCGGCGTACCTCGCGGCGTGCTGCGGGATCGTCATCCTCGTGCAGGTCGCCCGTCACCGGAGGCTCTGGCCGTGGGTGCCGGTCGGCCTCGGGCTCGTCCCCTTCGCGGTCTACCTCGCCGCGTATGTCCCGTTCTTCGCGGTCGGGCACACGATGGGGGAGTGGGTCGAAGTGCAGAAGCAGATCTTCTACTACCACACCCGCCTCGAGGCGACGCACCCCTGGTCGTCGCAGTGGTGGCAATGGCCTCTTGCGCTGCGGCCGGTCTGGTACTGGACCGCTGAGGTGCCGGGCCGAGGCGTGGCCAACGGCTTCGCGGCGCCGAACATCCCGCTGACCTGGGCGTTCGTGCCGGCGGTGCTGTGGCTCGCGGCGCGCTGGCGGCACCGTCGCGCGTCGCTCGCCGTGCTGCTCATCGGCTTCTTCGGGCAGTGGCTTCCCTGGGCGCTCGTGCATCGGATCGCGTTCGCCTACCACTTCCTCCCGTCCGTGCCCTTCGGCTGTCTCGCGGTCGCGGCCGCCGTCGCCGAAGCGCACCGACATGGTGGATGGGTACGGTGGCTGGGCTGGGCGTACGTCGGGATCGTGGTCGCCGCGTTCGTCTTCTACTACCCGATCCTCACGGGGATCCCGCTGTCGCCCGAGGCGCTGGCGTGGAGGTTGTGGCTTCCTGGTTGGGTGCCACGCTGAAGACCTCGTAGCTCTCCGTCCGCAGCACCGACGGGTAGCGGGCTCGCCATGCCTCGACGTCGGCGCCGAGGTCGTTCTTCTCGCCGGGGCCTACCACGACGTAATCCACCCGGTGCGCCGCGATCAGCTCCTGTGCCGAAGCCCCCAGCGTCATGATCGCGCGGAGGTCGCGCTCGCGCGCCGCGTAGTCGATCCCCTGGCTCCAGAGCCAGCCCCGAAATCCCATGAGGACGCGGCGGCCGGTCAGCACGGGCACCGGGTGGTTGTGCTGGAGGCCCACGGCGAACAGGGCGTGAGCGGGGGTCGATGCGCGGAGGCGCCGGGCGAGCTCGACCTCCTCGGAAGTGAGGAGCAGGTTCCGCTGACGGCCGCGGGCCTGCTGGACGTTCTCGAGCACGCCCGACATCACCATCGACAGGACGATCAAGGCGAGCACGGGCCGCACGACCGCCGCCGGCCGCAGCTGCGCCAGGTGCTCGAGCAGTCCGACGACGAGCAGGCAGGAGCCGAGGTACCACCAGGCGAGGACCTTCGTGTTGTCCCAGTCCCACGGCTGGAAGACGAACAAGTTCGAGGCGATGAACAGTGGCTGGAAGGCGAGGAGGAAGCGGCGCGACGCGGGCGGGAGGGTGGTCGCAGCCCAAAACGACGCGAGAAGCAGCGGGGCGAACGCGCCGAGGTTCTTCAGCCAGAACCACAGCCACGAATCGGGCGGGGCGACCCACCCCGGCTGCCAACGCAGTGCCGAGGCCGCGCCGGCCGAGCCGGCCTGCTGGATCAGGATCTGCGGGGCCGCGAGGAGCGCCCACGTCCCGAAGAAAAGGAGCCAGCGCCGGGACGGGAACGCGAGCGCGAGGACGGGGGTCAGCATCGCCAGGGTGAGAAACGTCCCGAGGTGCGCGTAGGGGAGAAGGGACGCGACGACGCCCGCGGCGACGAACGACCGCAGCTGAAGCATCCTCAGGACGAGCAGCCCGAGCGGCAGCCCGTACAGCCAGCCGCGCTGCGGGGCGATCAGGGCGAAGTACACGTTGAGCCAGCGCAAGTTCGTGATCTCGTGCCCGGTGACGCGCACCCACCAGCCGAGCCCGCCCCCGAGCACGAGCAGGAGGAGGGCGGTCGCAGCACCCGAGCGGGTCAAGCCGATCTTCCGCGCGAAGGCGTACGTCGCTAGCGCGACGAAGAGGGAGCCGATGAAGCTATGAAAGGCCAGCGCCTGCCACGGCGTGAGGCCGACGGCAACGAGCGCCGCCGAGGTGATCGACGAGAGGTAGTGGTAGTTGAACGGCGCTCCCGGAAAGCGCGGGTGCAGGGGCGGGAAGTTGTCCCCGTAGGCGAACGACGCGACGTCCCCGAGGTGCTGCGCCGCGTCGCCCCAAAGGCTGAGCTGGGAAGTCCACAGTCCCTTTTCATCGAGCGTGAGCGCGGTGGCCCAGAACAGCAGCCACCGGAGGGTGAGAGCGGCGAGGACGATCGCCGCGAAGAGTGCCGGTCCGCGCGGCCTGGGCAGGCGCACGCCGCGAAGCGCCGGGGCCGAGACGGCGGCCCCCGCGAGCGCCACCGCCACGACGAGCCACGCGTGCCATCCGAGGCCGCACGACAAGCCCAGCAGCGCGAGCGATCCGGCGGCCCAGCCGACGGGGACGCCGTAGATGAGACTTTCGGTGGGGTCGAGCGCCGGGACGAAGCGGCGGAGGAGCGCGACGCCGGGCGCGCCGAAGCACGCGAGCACCGCCGAGCCGGCCAGGAGAACGATCATCGGCGGGCAAGCTTACAGGGGCCCGGGGCGGACGTCGTCCGCCCGAAGAAACGAAGCCGCTAATTCCCTAACCCCATTCGGGGGGGTCAGTGGTCGGCGGGTGGGCGCGCGGGAGGGGCCGCGACCCGCTTCCTCATCCGGAGCTCGCGCCCCCCGTCCTCGTAGCGAACCTCGTCCATCAGCTCGTTGATGAGGAAGACCCCCCGGCCGCTGTGACGGAGCAAGCCGGACGCGGAGAGGGGGCTCGGGACGGCCGCGACCTCGAACCCCGCACCGGGGTCCCGGACGACGATCAGCACCTCGCCCGCCTCGTCGATGGTCACGCAGCACTGGACGCTCTTCGACGGGTCGTTCCCGCAGCCGTGCTTGATCGCGTTCACCAGCGCTTCCTGCAGCGCGACCGCGACGTCGATCTCCTGCCCCCGCCCCGCGCCCTTCTCCCTGAGGAGCTGGACGACCCCGTCGCGCACGGCCGCGACCCGGGAGACGTCCGCGGGGATCGTCACGTCGACGAGACACGTCGAGCAGGCGGGGATGAGGGCGCTCAAGTGCCGGACGTTTTCGAGCGCACCGTGCAGGTCGGCGATCAGCCGCTCGCGCTCTACCTGCGCACGATCCCGCTCGGCGAGCGCGTCCTTGAGATCGAGCAGGCTCTTGCGGAGCTCGAGCTGGGCGACGACTTGCCGCTGGATCGCCTGGAGCGCCTCGAGCTGGTCCGGCTCGAGCCGCTTCGGCTTCCGGTCGATCACGCAGATCGTGCCGATCGCGTGCCCCTCGGGGGTCACGAGCGGAGCTCCCGTGTAGAAGCGGATGTGCGGGTCGGTGACGACGAGCGGGTTGTCCTTGAACCGCTCGTCGGCGAGCGCGTCCTCGACCTGGAAGATGCCGGTCTCGCGGATCGCGTGCGCGCAGAAGGCGACGTTGCGGGCCGTCTCCTGCACCGTCATCCCGCTTCGCGCCTTGAACCACTGGCGGTCGGAGTCGATGAGGCTGATCAGGGCCACCGGCGTCTCGCAGATCTGCGAGGCGAGCATGACGAGGTCGTCGAACGCCTCCTCCGGCTCGGTGTCGAGGATCCGGTAGGCGCGCAGCGCGGCCAGGCGTTCGCGTTCGCCGTCGTCGGTCATGAAGCCGTCCCCCCCGCTCATTTGTGCTCGGCCGTGATCACGCCGGTCCAGGGTGCCGGCGACGCTTCCGCCCGCACCCGCTCGCATTCCTTCACGTAAAAGTTCGCGGGCCCGTCATCGGGCCGCATCGCCAGCACGCCGCGGAAGCCCGACGCGGCGCGCTCGAGGTCCCCGCGCTCGAAATCGGTGAGCGCGCCCTCGAACGGCTCGCGGACCGCCTCCGAATCCGCGGTCGCCATCAGCTCGTGCAGCGCCACGGGCTCGGTCCGGCCGACGACGCGCACGCGCCCTAACCGTCGCGTCGGGAACCCGGCCCCGGCGGCCGAGAGCGTCTCCCCGGAGACGATCGCGCGGGTGCCGAGCATCTTGTTGAGCCCCTCGATCCGCGAGGCGAGGTTGACCGCGTCGCCGATCGCCGTGTAGTCGAAGCGCTGCGAGGAGCCCAGGTTCCCCACGAGCATCGGGCCCGTGTGGACGCCGATGCGCGTCTTGAGACCGCTCTCGGGGGCCATCCGCGCGAGCGCGAGGGCCGCCTTGCACGCTCGCGCGGCGTGGTCGGGGACCCGCATCGGCGCGTTCCAGATCGCGAAGACCGCGTCGCCGATGTACTTGACCAGCGTGCCTCCCGAGTCGAAGACGTGGCCGGTCGCCTCGGAGAAGTACCGGTTGAGCATCGCCGCCGTCTCCTTCGCCGACAGCGGCTCGGCGACCGACGTGAAGCCGGCGATGTCGGTGAACATGGCGGTGGCGACGATCTCTTCTCCGCCGAGCTCCAGCGCGTCGGGATTCTCCGAGACCTGCCTCACGGCGTCGGGGGAGAGGTAGAACGAGAATGCGCGCTTGACGCGCTCCCGCTCGCGGACGGTCGTCATGTAGTACCAGATCAGGCTGACCGTGTACGCCAGGGGAAGCTGGATCGCCGACGGGATCACGACGGGAAGCCACAGCCCGCGCTGGAAGGCCGCGTAGGCCCCGACCCAGGGGAGCACGGCGAGGACGACGAGGGCGACCCCGCCCCACAGCGGCTTCAAGTAGGTGAACGCCAACAGCGCGACGACCGGCATCAGGAGCAGGAGCACGGTCTCCAGCCCCGCGGGCAGGATGTCGATCTGCCGGCCGTCGAGGAGGTTCGCCGCGATCGTCGCGTGGATCTCGACCCCGTACGTCGTCTCGCCGCCGGCTCCGGTAAAGGGCGTGAGGAACGAGTCCTTCCCCGCCTGCCCCGCAGCCGTCGCCTCGGAGATCCCGACGAAGACGATCCGCCCCCGGAAGAAATCCGCGGGCAGGTACTTCTCCGGCTCGAGCGCCTGGTAGAGGGAGACCGTTCGGATCCCCTTCCGCGCTTTCCCGTAGTAGTCGATGAATCGCGAGCCCTTTTCGTCGTGATGCGAGGTGTCCCCGGTGGCGATCTCATAGGCGGCCAGCGCGAGGCCGGGGCGGTCTTCCGGCGAGAGCCAGGCGCTTCGGATGACCCCGTCCGGGTCGGTGGGAAGGTTGACCTCTCCTACGGCGGCGGCGGCTTGCGCGAACGGCTCGAAGGGCTCGA
>Ga0137436_1000032_pt1 | contig 45584 bp, 43 predicted proteins | sample EasRivERMGT119_2_FD_102328 | JGI IMG/M metagenome (GOLD analysis project Ga0137436, IMG submission 102328) | Soil microbial communities from meander-bound floodplain in the East River, Colorado, USA - East River MetaG ERMGT119_2 | ecosystem: Environmental > Terrestrial > Soil > Floodplain ...
GATCACGGCCCCCGTGGGCGCGTTGCCTCCGGTCCAGACTGCGTCGCCGTCCACCCAACCGCCCCCCGCGCGGATGCGCTGGCGCTGCGCCCGGGTCGGAAGGAACGCGGCCTCCTTGGCGAGGATCTCGGGGGTCAGCGACCGCAGCGGGGTCAGGTCGTCGATGATCCAGATGCCCCGGCCGTGCGTGCCGAGGACGAGGTCGTGGTCCCTCGGCTGGATCGCGATGTCGCGCACCGCGACGGCCGGGAAGTCCCCGCCCTTGAACTGCGCCCACGTGGCGCCGTCGTCGATCGAGATCCAGAGGCCGAACTCCGTCCCCACGTAGAGGAGCCCGGCCTTCACCGGATCTTCACGGACGACGTGCGCGTAGCCGCGCAGCCCCTTCGGGGACTGCGGGGTGACGAGCGGCGTCCACTTCGCGCCGTAGTCGGTCGTCTTGTAGACCATCGGGCCCATCTCGCCGTACGTGTGCCGGTCGAAGGTCACGTACGCCGTCCCCGCGCCGGTGCGGCTCGCCTCGATCGACGAGACCCACGAGTTCGGCGGGACGCCCGCCTTGTCGACGACGTTCTTCCAGCTCTTGCCGCCGTCTTTCGTGACCTGGACGTTCCCGTCGTCGGTCCCCGCCCAGATGACCTTGCCGTCCTTCGGGGACTCCGCGATCGCGTAGATCGTCGTGTGCATCTCGGCCGCGGAGTTGTCCACGGTGATCCCACCCGATTCCTCCTGGCGCTGGCGCTCCTTGTCCTGTGTGGAGAGGTCCGGCGAGATGCGGTCCCACGTGTGGCCGCGATCGCGGCTGCGGAAGAGGAACTGCGCGCCGATGTAGATCGTCCCCTTCTCGGACGGTGAGAGGTGGATCGGCGTGTTCCAGTTGTAGCGCAGCTTCTCGCCGTACCCCGCGCGCGGCTGGATGTCCTGGTTCGCGTGGGTCTTCCGGTTGACGCGACCGATCGTGCCGCCCTGCGCCTCCGCGTAGAGGTAGTTCGGGTCGGCCGGATCGGCGAACATCCAGAAGCCGTCGCCGCCGTACATGTTCTCCCACTGCTGGTTCCCGATGCCGCCGGGGTAGCTGGACTGCCCCACCCACGAGCTGTTGTCCTGCAGGCCGCCGTAGACCCGGTACGGGTCCTCGCCGTCCACGCTCACGTGGTAGAACTGCGAGATCGGGAGGTTGTTCCCCTTCCACCAGCGATTCCCGCCGTCCTTCGAGAACCACAACCCCCCGTCGTCGCCGGTGATGACCTTCTTCGTGTCCTTGGGGTCGATCCAGACGTCGTGGAAGTCGCCGTGGGCGCCGCCGCCCGCGGACGCGAACGTCTGGCCTCCGTCGAGGCTCTGGATCAGATCGCCGTCGGGCTTGAACAGCCGATCGGCGTTGGTCGGGTCGACGATGAGCAGCGCGAAGTAGAACGGCCGCCACACCATGTTCTGGCTGTCGTCCCGGCGCTCCCAGGTCTTGCCGCCGTCCCCCGACCGGTAGAGCGCGCTCTTCGCCGACTCGACGACCGCGTACACCACGCTCGGGTCCGACGGGGCGACCGCGACCGCGATGCGCCCGTACGGCTTGTCGGGGAATCCCCCGCCCTTGATCTCCGTCCAGTGCGCGCCGCCGTCCACGGTCTCGAAGAGCCCGCTCCCCGACGGCGCCGAGGCGGTCTCGCCTCCCGAGCGGAAGGTCCACCCCTTGCGGCGGAAGTCCCACAGGGATGCGAAGAGGCGGTTGGGGTTCTTGGCGTCCATCGTGAGCGACCCGCAACCGGTCGAGGGGTTGCCGCCGGCGAGCACCTTGCTCCACGTCTTGCCGCCGTCCGAGGTCTTGTAGACGCCGCGCTCGTCGGAGTCGCTCCAGAGCTTCCCGGTTGCGCAGACGTAGACCGTCTTCCCGTCCTTCGGGTGGACCGCGAGCCGGGTGATCCGCTCCGACTCCTTGAGCCCCATGTTCGTCCACGTCTCGCCGCCGTCGGTGGACTTGTAGATCCCGTCTCCTATCGAGACCGAGTTGCGCGTCCAGGCCTCGCCGGTGCCCACCCAGACCGTGTCGGGTGCCGACGGATCGATCGCGAGCGCGCCGATCGACTGCACCGTCTCATGGTCGAATTTGGGCGCGAAGGTCGTCCCGAGGTCCGTGGATTTCCACACCCCGCCCGACGCCGCGCCGATGTAGAGGACCACGTCCCCGTTCTCGCGGTGCACCGCGTCGAGGGCCGCGATGCGCCCGCTCATCGCGGCGGAGCCGATGTTGCGGATCCCGAGGCCCGAGATGACGCTCTCGTCCAGCTTCGGTGCGCTCTGGGCGAGCGCCGCGCCCGTTAGAAGGACCGCGAGCAGGCCGGCCGCCGCCCTCATCGCCCCGCTCCCGCGCCGGTCGGCACCAAGAAGAGCTTCTCGTCGATCGCCGCGTTCAGCTCGATCTTGTCGAGGTGCGTCCGGCCGAGCTCGAACGGGAAGTAGATCCCGTCCACCTTCTCGTACTCCCCCAAGTCCGTGGAGGAGGTCTCCTCCTGCCCGCGGATCATCCGCTTGCTCGTGATGCGGATCTCCAGGAAGTGGTCGGGGTCGAGAAAGACGTACTGCGAGTCCCCGTTCTTGAGGTTCACGCGGATCTTGTGCGCGTCGGTCCCGTCCACGTCCTCGGTGCCGAGGTATTCGACCGTGGATCCCTTCGCCTTGTAGTCCGAAAGCGGCCCCGCGACGTCCGAGGACTCGATCAGGTCCTTGTAGTCGTCCGGGCTCATCATCTGAGGCTCGCGGCGGCCCTGGAACGGCGACACGCGCCACGCTTGCTTCCCGTCCCACGACTGGATCGCGGTCATCCCCTGGAGCGTGAAATCGCCGCGGTACTTCGCGCCGGAGACCGCCCACGACTCGACCTTTGCCTCCTGCCCGCCGCCCAAGCGCAGCGTGCCGACCGTGTGGGCCGACTTGATCGCCGCGAGCTTCGCGGCGCCGCCGCGGGCTTCCAGGTTCTTGGCGATGAGCTCCTCGGCGGTGAGCGCGTGGGCGACGCTCGATGCGGCCAGAGCAAGGACGAGCGGGACGAGAAGGCGTGACGTCATGGTTTCGCTCCCCCGGACGGAAATGGACCGGATCATACGCCGGTGCGGTTTCCGAGCTGCAACCGCGAAGCTTGTCTACGAGCGAGACGTCCCGAGGTTTAGCGACGACCTTCCTTATTCGGTCCCGCCTGCCTCGCGTGGCGCATGCCTACCATTCCCGGCATCCCGGGGCCCTACCGGTTCTTCTTTCGGAGCTTCGACTGCGTCGAGCCCCGACACATCCACGTCCGGCGCGAGCGAATGCATTGCAAGTTCTGGCTCAACCCCCTACGGCTCGCGACCAACCGAGGTTTCTCCGTGCGTGAGCTTGCGATAGTTCAGACGTATATTGAGGAGCATGAGTCGAAGATCCGGGGGACGTGGGATGCGCACTGCGCTCGGCGAGCTTAGGCCGACACGCGTCGAAGTGACCGATGACTACATCACCGCACACTTGGCGGACGGTCGAGCCGTTTCGGTCCCATTGTGGTGGTCCTGGCGACTGGAGCGGGCAACCCCCGCGCAACGAGCTAACTACGAGGTCTACCCCGACGGCGGCTTCCACTGGCCCGACGTGGACGAGGACATCAGCGTCGAAGGGATGATCTTCGGCACCCCCGCCCCGAGACCCGTCTGAAGGTCACCGCCCGTCATGGGGCCGCGGTCGCTGCGGTCGTCGCGCTTTTGGCCTCTCTCCCCGCGATCCGCATGCCCTTCATCTCGGACGACTGGGTCAACCTCGCGACCGTGGCGGGCGGCGTGCCGCTGCGCACCCCGTTCGGCTATCTCCGGCCGCTGTACCTCGGGAGCTATTGGGCCGAGCTGCGCCTGTGGGGCATGCGGCCGGTCGCGTTCCACCTCACGAACGTCCTTCTGATCGCGGCGTGCGCGGCGATGCTCGTCGTTCTCGTCCGCAAGCTCGGAGGCGATCGCGGCTGGGCGACCGCCGCGGGAACCCTCTTCGCCCTTCACCCCTACCACGTCGAGAACGCCGCGTGGATCGCCGCGCGGGCGGATGTCGCCTCGACGGCGCTGGTGCTTCTGGGATTGCTGGCCTACGAGCGATGGGCCCGCGATGGGCGCGGGGCTCCGCTGGGGGCGATCGCCGCCTTCGAAGCGGCGCTTCTCTTCAAGGAATCGGTCGTTTTCTTCCCCGCCGCGGTGGTCGTCCTTCGAGCCCTCTCCACGCGCTCCCGGCTCGGGAGGAGCGAATGGCTGAAGGGCATCCTGCCCCTTGGCCTCCTGGCCGCAGTCCACTTCCTCGTCGTGCGACAGGTCTTCCTGGGGGATGCGGGACTGCGTCCGCTGCAGACGCTGGGACTCACTTGGCTCAAGCGCGGCGCCGACTTCTTCACGGCGGCCGTCCTTCCGATTCATGCCGAGCGGATCGAAGCCCGCCCCGCTCTTTTCCTCGCTCTGGCGTTGGCGATCGTGGGCGTGCTCGTCGCGCTGGCGTGGCGGCACGTCTCGGGAAGGGCGTACGAGGCTGGGGCCTTGGTGCTCTTGTTCGCCTTCGGTGTCGCTCCTTCGCTTCTCTCCTTTCAGGAGCGCTACCTGTTCCTCCCGAGTGCCGCATCGGCGGTCGTGCTCGCCTACCTGCTGCTCCGTATCCCGAAGCGGGTCGCCCCAATCGCATCGGTGGTTCTCCTCGCCGTCTGGCTCGGCTCCCTCGCGACCCACTGGCACTCGTGGCTGGAGGCGGGGCGGGCGAGCGAGCGCCTGATCCGGGGGCTCGCCGAGGCCAGCCAGCGGGACGGGGTGAGCGAGATCGTGGTGGCGAACCTTCCCTACCGCGTGGCGGGGGCACCCTTGGCCGGGGATCTGAGCGCCGCCGTGCGGCTCTCGGGAGGCCGCGACGTCCGGGTGCGCTGGGCGACCGCCCTGAACCTGCCCGATGCCTCGGCGAGCGGGATCGAGCCGCCGTGGAGCGACGGCCCGGATGGGGTGAGGCTACGCATCCGGATGCCGCGCGGCGTTTTTTCCGGTGTGTTCCTGCCGCTCGATCGTCCGCCCGGCACGACGCGAACCGAGGATTTCGCGACGCTTACGTTCGAGACGCCGGACAGCGTCCTCGTCACCCTTCCGAGGTCGGGTGATGGAACGCGCGCCGCGTACGCCTGGCACGACGGGACGCTGAAGCCGCTGTTCTAGGCTAGGCGAACACCACGAGCACCGCGAACAGCACGATCCACACGACGTCGAGGAAGTGCCAGTACATCGCGGCGTAGGTGAGGCCGCCGTGCCGGCCGCTCCCGTAGCGGCCGCGCGCCGCGCGGAGCGTGACGACCGCCAGGAGGATCACGCCGCCGATCACGTGCGCGGCGTGGAGGCCGGTGAGCATGAAGAACGTGAAGGCATAGAGGTTCTTCGTCGTCGCCGTCATCCGGGCCGCGATCAGGTCCCACCAGTTCCAGGCCTGCACGAGCAGGAAGCTGACGGCGAGGGCCAGGGTCGCGACGAGCCAGCGGACCGCCGCGGTGCGCTGCCCGAGGCGAATGCGCGTGAGCGCCAGATGGACGGTCACGCTTCCCGCCAGGAGCAGCGCCGTCGCCACCCAGAGCCCATGCGGCAGGCGCGGCATTCCCGGAGGCGGCCAGGCCGCCGCCTTCATCCGGACGATCAGGTAGCCGGCGATCGACGCGAGGAAGAGGACAGACAGCGCGGCGAGGAAGATCCACATCCCCAAGACGCCGGCGCCGGGGATCTCGCCCTCGCGCCCGCGGCGGGGATCCCCCGACGGGGTCACTTCGGGTTCGTCTTGATCTCGGGGGCGTAGCCCGGGATGACGTTTTTCTTGTAGTGCAGGGTGTCGTCGAGCGCGATGACGATGAACAGGGCGACGAGCGCCAGCGAGACGACGAGGATCATGCCGTTGAACGGCTTGTCGTACTTGAGGTGCATGAAGAACATGAGGACGAGCGAGGCCTTGACGACCGCGATCCCCATCGCGACCCACAGGTTCCACCGGCCGAAGTCGAAGCTCGTGACCGCGACGGTCACGTAGGTCAGCACGAGCAGCGCCGCGAGGACGCGGAACAGCACGCGCCGCCGCATCACGTGGCCGACCTGGGCGTGGGAGCTGGCGTGCGCGTCCATCGATCCCCCGTCAGTGGATGAGATACAGGAGCGGGAAGAGGAAGATCCAGATCAGGTCCACGAGGTGCCAGTACAACCCGACGAAATCGACCGGCGTGAAGTACTCCGGGCCGAAGTCGCCGCGGATCGCCCGGACGAGGATCCACAGGATCGCGCCCATGCCGATGAGGACGTGGATGCCGTGCAGGCCGGTCATCAGGAAGTAGATCGAAAAGAACGTCTGCACGTTGTCCGGGCGCCGCCCCATCCCGGCGTGATCGAGCTGCTCTTGCTGCTCCTCCTCCGCGACGAGGGTGCCGCCCGGCCCCGGCGGCGCCGGCTTGATCGCGGAGCGCTCGACGACGAACGCGGCGGGGGGTGCGGGCGCGGCGGCGGGCGGCGGGAGCGCCGCGGGCGGGGCCCCGGCCGGCGCCTCGCCGTGCCCTTCGACTTGCGGCGCGAACCGCGCGCCCCACAGGAGCCCGTGCTCCCACTTCTCCTTGTACTCGACGTATTTGATCGCCAGGAACCCCATCGCGCCGAGTAGCGTCAGCGACAAGAGCACGATGAGCAGCCGCCGCTGGCCGAGCTGCGCGGCCCGGACCGCCCACGCCATCGTCAGCGAGCTGCACAGCAGGATGACCGTGTTCGTGCCGCCCCAGTACTTGTTCAGGAACTGGTGGGCGTAGACGAAGATCTCGGGGTGGTTCGCGCGGTAGATCGCGTAGGCGCAGAACAGGCCGCCGAACAGGAGGATCTCGGTGGCGAGGAACAGCCACATGCCGAGCTTGCCCGCGTCGAACTGCTGCTGCGGGGTCTCGAAGTGGTGCTGGAGGTGCGGGGAGTGCGCCGGGTCGCTCATCGCGCTCCCTCGTAGCTCGTCGACAGGTACCCGCCCGTGGCGGGATCCCGCTTCAGCCGCGTGTAGTCGTACGGGTCCTCGGCGACCGGCGTCTCGGCGAAGTTGTCGTGCGGCGGGGGCGAGGGCGTGTGCCACTCGAGCGAGTTTCCGCCCCACGGGTTCATGGGCGCACGGCGGCCGCGGAACAGGGAGTGGAGGAGGTAGTAGGCCGTCAGGAAGAAGCCGGCCGCCATGACGTAGGACGCGATCGTCGAGATCTGATGGTAGATCGCGAAGCCCGGGGTGTAGTCGTAGTAGCGCCGCGGCATGCCGTGGCTGCCCATGACGAACTGGGTGAAGAACGTCGCGTTGAAGCCGACGAAGACCAAGGCCGCCCCGATCCGGGCGAGCCGCTCGTCGTACATCCTCCCGGTCATCTTGGGCCACCAGTGGTGCAGCCCCGCCATGAACGCGACGACCGCGCCGCCGAACATGACGTAGTGGAAGTGCGCGACGACGAAGTACGTGTCGTGGAGGTGCACGTCGATCGCGAGCGCCCCGAGATGCAGCCCCGTCAGGCCGCCGATCGTGAACGTGACGAGGAACATGAGGCCGTAGAGCATCGCCCCGTTGAGCTGGATGTTCCCCTTGTAGAGGGTCGCGAGCCAGTTGAACACCTTGATCGCCGACGGGATCGCGACCGAGAAGGTGAGCGCCGAGAAGATCGCGTTCGCCATCCCGGACTGCCCCGACGTGAACATGTGGTGGCCCCAGACCAGAAAGCCGAAGGCCGCGATCGCGATCGACGACAGCGCGATGAACCGGTAGCCGAAGATGTGCTTCCGGGAGTGGACGGCGATGACCTCGCTGATCACGCCCATCGCCGGCAGGATCATGATGTAGACCGCCGGGTGCGAGTAGAACCAGAAGAAGTGCTGGTAGAGGACCGGGTCCCCGCCGAGCGCGGGATCGAAGATCCCCACACCCAACGCCCGCTCCGCGATGAGCAGCAGCAGGGTGATGCCCAGGACCGGCGTGGCGAGGACCTGGATCGCCGCGGTTCCGTACAGCGCCCACAGCATCAGCGGCATCTTGAACCACGTCATGCCCACCGGACGCAGCTTGTGGATCGTGACGATGAAGTTGAGCCCGGTGAAGATCGAGGAGAAGCCGAGGATGAACGCCCCCATCGTGGTGGCGATGACGTTGGTGTTCGTCGTCGTCGAGTACGGGGTGTAGAAGGTCCAGCCGGTGTCGACTCCTCCCGCGACGACGGCACCGACGGCGCAGAGCGCGCCGATCACCCACAGCCAGTAGCTGGTCAAGTTCAGCCGCGGGAACGCGACGTCCTTGGCGCCCAGCATGAGCGGGAGCACGAAGTTCCCGAGGGCGGCGGGGATCCCCGGGATGATGAACAGGAACACCATCGCCGCCCCGTGGAGGGTGAACATCTTGTTGTACGCGTCCGGGCCCATGATCGTGGGGCCCGGGGCGATCAGCTCGGTGCGCACGAGCAGCGCGGCGACCCCGCCCAAAAGGAAGGCGGCGAGGATCGAGACGAGGTACATGATCCCGATCCGCTTGTGATCGAGCGTGAGCGCCCACGAGAGGAACCCGTGCGTGTGGGTCAGGTAGTCGTCGCCCGGCGCGACCTTCCTCCCGGCGGCGGCTCCTTCGACGGTGGCCATGACGTTCCCTCCCCTGCTACTGCAGGGTCTTGATGTACTCGATCAGCGCCGTGATCTCCCGGTCCTTCAGGCGTCCCTGGAAGGAGGGCATGACGGCTTGGTAGCCGGCGACGATCTGGCTGTGCGGGTCCACGATCGACTGCCGCACGTAGTTCTCGTCGACCTGCGCGACCCCGCCCCCTTGCAGGGGCTGCTCGTGCCCCCAGATCCCCTTGAACGACGGCCCGGTTCCCGGGCTGCCGTCGATCGAGTGGCACTGCTTGCAGCCGCGCTGGCTGAAGAGCTTCTCGCCGCCTTCGGCCAGCCTTTCGGGCGGGAGCTTCGCGATGAAGTCGGACGCGTCGGCGAGCCACTTCTCGTAGTCGGCCCGGGAAGGGTGGACGATGACCAGCGCCTTCATCGCGGAGTGATCCTTCCCGCAGTACTCCGCGCAATAGATCTGGTAGCGCCCCGGCGCATCCGCGCGGAACCACGCCTCGTCGTACCGCCCCGGGACGATGTCCCGCTTCACGCGGAACTCCGGGACGAAGAAGGAGTGGATGACGTCTACCGCGGTCCCCACGACGCGGATCGGCTCTCCGGGGGGGACGTGGAGATCGGTGTCCGTGTAGCCGGTGGGATACGTGAAGAGCCAATTCCATTTCTGCGCCGTGAGCTGGACCTCGTAGGAGCTGGCGGGCGGCGTGGCGACGTCCACGAAGACCGTGAACCCCTCCCAGAAGATCCAGACGACGATGAACAGCGGGATGACCGTCCAGGTGACCTCGAGGGGCGTGTGGTGCGAGGGGCTCGGCGCCGCTTCGTGCCCCGGCCGCGCCCGGAAGCGCCAGACGAAGTAGAGAAGCGCGGCGGTGATGAGCACGAAGAAGAAGGCGCTGATCCACGTGACCGCGTAGAACACGCCGTCCACCGCGGGCGCGGTCGTGGAGCTCTGGCTCGGGAGCCAGAAGCCGGGACCGGAGTCGATCGCAAGCCACGCGTGCATCTAGGCCTCGGCCCGCGTCCGGCGGCGCTCTTTGAGCCACAGGCTCGAGAGCACCGCACCGAAGATCAGGACCGTCGCGATACCGCCCACGCGCATGAGCTTCATCGCGGCGAGCGCGTAGCGTCCTTGCCGGGAATCGTAATGGTAGCAATACAAAAGGAAGCGGTCCCACGCGGAGCCGATGCGCCCCTCGGACGCCTCGGTCAGCCCGAGCTGGAGCGTCTTGGGCTCGAAGCGAATGCCGTACAGGTAGCGCGAGATGCGGCCGTCGGGGGTGATCAGGAAGACGACCGCGGGGTGCGCGTACTGGTCGCTGACCGGGTCGTAGGTCGCCGCGAAGCCGACGGCCTCGCTCAGCGCCTCGATCGAGGCCGCGGGACCCGTCAGGAAGTGCCAGCCCGAGGCGGCGGCCGGGCGCCCGTACGCGGCCAGATACGCCTGCTTCTTCTCCCGCGCGAGTGCTGCGGTCTCCTTCGGGTCGATCGACACGGTGACGACGTCGAACTCGCGCCCGATGGTCCGGTCGAGCGCGGCAAGCCCCTCGACCAGCCCGTTCAGCTCCAGCGTGCAGAGCATCGGGCAGCGGTAGTAGTTGAGGGTCAGGATCAACGGGCGCTTCGGTGCGAGGTACGCGCCGAGCGTGACCGCCCGCTCCGACTCGTCGGCGAAGGGAAGGTCGAGCGGGAGCCTCCCGTCCGGGTGCTCTAAGACACCGACCTCGCGGAGGACCGGCGGCACCGGATCGGTGCGGTCCAAGGGCGTCGCGGCCGGGGCCGACGCGAGCAGGAGGGTCGCGGCGATCAGGCTCACTTCGCCCCCACCGGTGCCGCCGGATCCGGGGAGGAGGCGACCAGCTCCATCGCCCGCTCGATCGGGACGGCGACCACACCATGCTCGCGGTCGATCCAGCGCGGCTCGAACTTCGCGAGCTGCTCCTCGCGCGCTTGCTTGAGGTCGCGCGGGGTCTCCGCGACGATCTTCCTCCCGAACTCGTAGTTCCGGCGCCTGTCGTACAGCCCCTGGACGACGAAGACCGCCACCACGACGAGGATCGCCCCGAGCGCGCCGATGAACATGAGCTGGAAGGCGTCGGGCTCGGACGGATCGACGTGCGAGACGTGCTTTTCCATCAGAAGTTCTCGAACGACAAGGACTCGGGAAGCCTCGGGTCCTTCGTGGGGACGAGCGCGTGCGCGGACAGGCGCCGCACCAGCGCCGCCCCGAACAGGCCGCCGATCCCGACGAACGTCGCGAGGTCCATGAGCGACAGCGGGACGACGCCGGGGCTGTGCGCCGGGCGGATCAGCCACGTGAGGTCGACGTAGTGCATGAAGAGCATCCACGAAGCACCGGCGACGAGCGTCGGGAGGCGTCTCTTGACGCCCCTCGACATGAGCGCGAGAAACGGCACGAGGAAGTGCCCGACGATCAAGAAGACGCTCACCGCGGTCCACCCGCCGGTCTGGCGCGCGTGGTACCAGACCGTCTCCTCCGGGAGGTTCGCGTACCACATGAGCATGTACTGGGAGAAGCCGATGTACGCCCAGAAGACCGTGAACGCGAAGACGAGCTTCCCGAGATCGTGGTAGTGCTCGACCGTCACCGCGCGGCGGAGCGCTCCCCCGCGTTGCACCGCGAGAGCGAGCAAAGGCAGGAAGGCGAAGAACGACAGGACCGACCCCGCGAAGACGTAGACGCCGAAGATCGTGCTGTACCAGTGCGGGGTCAGCGACATGACGTAGTCGAAAGCGAAGAACGTGATCGTGAACGCGAAGAGGATGAGGCCGGCGGTGCTCGCGGCCTCCATGCGGTTCGTCAGCGTCCGGGCACCCGTCTTGTCCTGCGCGACCGATTGCCGGTGGAACCACAGGGACAGCGCGGACCAGACGCCGAAGTAGACGAGCGTCCGCACGAAGAAGAACGGCACGTTGAGCCACGCCGCCTTCGCCTCGAGCAGATGGTCGCCCGTAACGACCGCGGGGTTCGACCACGGATAGAGCGTGTGGAGGCCGAGGAGGACCGGGAGAACCAGTGGAGCGAGCGGGAGCGCCAGGTTGGGCGCGGTCGCCTCGGCGAGGCGCCTGACCGCGACGCTCCATCCCGCGCGCGTGGCGAACTGGATCAAGACGAAGAACAGGGCGCCGAGGCCCAGCGTGAGGAAGTAGACGAAGCTCGTCAGGTACGAGGTGTAGAACCGCACGCCGCCGTCCCCCGCGAGGACGGCGAGCCCCCCGGAGGCGGCGAGCCCGAGGACCCCCGCGCCCGCGAAGATCCGGAACCACCGGGAGACGGCCGGAGGAAGGCTGACCGCGTCGTCGAGGACCCTCATCGTGCTCATCGGAGCAGCACCTGCTGCTCGGGCGGTAGGTCGTGCGGGGACCCGTGCTGGCTCCGCTGGAGCGCGCGGACGTAGGCGACGATCGCCCAGCGGTCCCGGACGTCGATCTGGGCGGCGTAGGACGGCATCGTGCGGATGCCGCTCGTGATCGTGTTGAAGACATGGCCCACCGGGCGCATCCGGATCGCCTCGTCGTGGAGGGACGACGGCGGCACCCACGTCCCCTCGGCGAGCCGCTCGGCGCGGCGCGCGACGGTCCCGTCGCCGTACCCCGAGAGACCGTGGCACGGCGCGCAGTAGATCCCGAACCGCTCGCGGCCGCGCGCGAGCGTGGCGAGGTCGACCCGTACGGGGAACGTGGCGACCCACGCGTCGCCGACGTGGCCGGTCAGGAGGCCCGGGTCGTCGTCGAGCTTGCCGCGCGCGATCGTGCCGGCGGGCCACGGGCGGTCCGACCGCGTGTCCGCGAACGCCGGGTTGACCATCTGGCCCTTGTAGCGCGGCTGGTTGTCCATCCCCTGAATCATGTGGATGCGCGGGTTCGGCGAGAGCGTCGCCCGCGCCCGGAAGATGCACGCGAACGGCACGAGCGAGAGCACGAACAGCGTGACGAGAATCGCGGCGACGCGGCGCGGCATCCTAGGCCTCGATCCACTCGAGGCGCGTGCACCCGGCCTCGCGCAAGAGGCGCTCCGTCCCCTCCGCGTCGAAGCGCGGGTCTTGCGCCTCGACGCTGATGAAGAAGGCGTGCGAGGTCGCCCGGCGGAACGACGCGTTTCGGAACAGCGGGTGGGCGAGTTCCGGGAGCCGGTTCAACCCCAGCATCGCGAAGAACGCGGTGAGGGAGGCCAGAAGGACCGTCACCTCGAAGATGACCGGGATGTCCGACGGGATGCTGTTGAAGGGCTTCCCGCCGACGATGATCTTGTAGTCCACCCCGTTCATCCACCATTGCATCACGTAGCCGGCCACGCATCCGGTGACGCCGGCGCCGAGCACGATCCAGGGAAGGATCGTGGGCTTGATCCCCATCGCGTCGTCGAGGCCGTGGACGGCGAAGGGCGCGTGGGCGTCCCACTTCGTGAAGCCGGCCTCGCGCACCTTGGCGGCACCGGCGACGAGCTCGTCCGCCGAGCGGAACTCGGCGATCACGCCCCACGTCCCGGATTTCGCGGCGCTCACCGGTGCGCCCCGTGACGCTGCTTGTGCATGATCCCCTTCACCTCGGCGATCGCGATCATCGGGAGGTAGCGCAGGAACAGCAGGAACAGCGTGAAGAACAGCCCGAAGCTCCCCGCGAGCGTGAGCACCTCGACCCAGGTCGGTGTGTAGACGCCCCAGCTCGACGGCAGGAAGTCGCGGTGGAGGGACGTGACGATGATGACGAACCTCTCGAACCACATGCCGATGTTCACGCAGAACGCGACGCCGAAGATGATCCAGGGATTGCTGCGCGCGCGCTTGGACCAGAACACCTGCGGCGTGGCCACGTTGCAGATGACCATGATCCAGTAGGCCCACGCGTACGGCCCGAACGCGCGGTTGATGAAGACGAACCCCTCGACCGGGTTCCCGCTGTACCAGGAGATGAAGAACTCGATCGCGTAGGCGTAGCCGACCATCATGCCCGTCGCGAGGAGGATCTTGCACATGTTGTCGAGGTGCCGCGGGGTGATGAGGTCGCGCATCCCGAACCACTGGCGGCACGGCACCGCGAGCACGAGCACCATCGCGAAGCCGCCGAAGATCGCCCCGGCGACGAAGTACGGTGGGAAGATCGTCGCGTGCCACCCGGGAAGGACCGAGGTCGCGAAGTCGAAGCTGACGACGCTGTGGACCGAGAGCACCAGCGGCGTCGCGAGCGCGGCGAGGATCAGGTACGCGCGCTCGTAGCGGTGCCAATGGCGGTTCGACCCGCGCCACCCCAGCGCGAAGATCCCGTAGACGGTCGCGCGCAGCTTCGACGTCGCCCGGTCGCGGATCGCCGCCAGGTCGGGGATGAGACCCATGTACCAGAAGACGAGCGACACGGTCATGTACGTGGAGACCGCGAAGAAGTCCCAGAGCAAGGGGCTCCGGAAGTTCGGCCACATCTGCATCTGGTTCGGAATCGGGGCGGCCCAGTAGAGGAGCCACGCGCGGCCGACGTGGATCGACGGGAACATGACGGCGCAGATGACGGCGAAGATCGTCATCGCCTCCGCGAAGCGGTTGATCCCCGTGCGCCAGTCCTGACGGAAGAGATAGAGGATCGCGGAGATCAGCGTGCCCGCGTGCCCGATCCCGACCCAGAATACGAAATTCGTGATGTCGAAGCCCCAGGAGACGGGGCGGTTCAGGCCCCACACGCCGACGCCGATGGCGAACAGGTACGCGATCATGAGGCCGAGGATGCCGGTGAAGGACACCGCGATTGCGAACGCGACGTACCACGCTTTGGGCGGCTTTTTCGCCTCGACGATCCGGCACACCTTCTCGGTGATCGAGAGGTCGTCGTGGTCCCCCAGGACGAGCGGCGCGCGCCCTTCGGGGTCGTCGCGGGTGTTGTCCAGGAGCGCTTCCACGATCAGGCCTGGCTCCCGCCGCCGGCGGGGTTCTTCAGACGCGCGAGGTAGCGCGTCCGCGGACGCGTGTTGATCTCCTCGAGGACCCCGTACGCGCGCGCATCGTCGTGGAGCGCCCGCACGCGGCTCCCGGAGTCGTTGAGGTCGCCGAAGACGATCGCCTGCGTCGGGCACGCCTGCGCGCAGGCCGGGACGATCTCGCCGTCCGCGATCGCACGCGCCGCGTTTTTCGCCGCGATCTTCGCCACGCTGATCCTCTGCACGCAGTAGGTGCACTTCTCCATGACCCCGCGCGCGCGGACCGTCACCTCGGGGTTGAAGACCATCGCCTCGATCGCGGTCCGGTGCTTGTGGTTGTTGAAGTAGTTGAACCGGCGCACCTTGTACGGACAGTTGTTCGCGCAGTACCGCGTGCCGATGCACCGGTTGTAGACCATCACGTTCAGGCCTTCGTGGTCGTGCACGGTCGCGGCGACCGGGCACACCGGCTCGCACGGCGCGTTCTCGCAGTGGTGGCACGCCATCGGCTGGAAGGCGAGCGACGGCTCTTCGGGCGTACCGTCGAAGTACCGGTCGACACGGATCCAGTGCATCTCGCGTCCGCGCAGGACCTCGTCCTTGCCGACGACCGGGATGTTGTTCTCGGCCTGGCAGGCGATCGTGCAGACGTGGCACCCCGTGCACGCGGTGAGGTCGATCGCCATCCCCCACTTGTGGCCGTCGTAGGGGACCGGCGGATCCCACAGCGGCGCCGGCTCGGGGACGTGGACCATCTCCTTCGCGAAGGCCGGGTCGTGACGGAAGGTCGAGAGCGTGCCCGTGCGCACGAGCTCTTCCCCCCGGATGCGCGCCTCCCGCTTTCCCAGGGCGTCCACGAGCTGGTGGTCCTGGGTCGTGGCGAGGCGGACGTGATCCGAAGTGATCGCGATCTTCGCCTCGACCCGCCAGGGCGTCCCGGCGAAGCGTAGCGCGTACGCGTCGGTGCCCACGCCGGTCCCCACGCGTCCCGCGCGGGTGCGCCCCCAGCCCAGGCTCGCCGTGAAGGCGCCCGCCGCCTGGCCCGGCAGGACGTACGCCGGGATCGAAAGCTCCTTGCCGTTGGCGACGACGCGGACGACCGTCCCGTTGGCCTCGATCTTCAGAGCCTTGGCGTCCTCGGGGCTGACGAGCAGCGCGTTGTCCCAAGTGAGCTTCGTCACCGGGTCGGGGAGCTCGACGAGCCACCCCAGGTTCGCGAAGCGGCCGTCGAGCAGCGAGGCGCTCCGGATGAAGGTCAGCTCGTGCCCGTCCGTCCGGAGATCGGCGAGCGCTCCGAGGGAGGCCGGCCACCCCGGATCGAGCGCGGGGACGACGCCGGGCAGGCCCGAACCCTCCACGACCCCGTCGTGCACCGCCCGCCTCCACCCGCTCTCGCCGTGCGTCGCGGCGACCAGGTCGTAGCCGTGGACGAAGCGCCCCTCGATCAGGAACGCGATCAGCTCGATCGCGCTCTTCCCGTCGTACAGCGGCTCGATCAGGGGCTGCGCGATCCCGACCGTGCCGTCCCAGGCGCGCGTGTCCCCCCACGCCTCGAGCGCGTGCGCCCGCGGCAGGTGCCAGGTGCAAGAGAGCGAGGTCTCGTCGTCGTACAACCCCAACCGGATCGTCCGCCTCACGCGCTTGAGCTTCGTCTCGAGGTCCAGCTCGCGCGGGGCGTCGTACGCGGGGTTCCCCCCGAGGAGGACCAGGGTCTCGACCGCCCCGTCCTCGATCTCGTGCGCGAGCGTGAGGACCGCCTTCGCGTGCGGCGGCCGGTCGGGATCGGGGACGTCCGTATAGCGCACGGCACCGCTCGACAGCCCGGCGTTGATCGCGGCCGCAAGCGCGTGCGCCGCCGCCGGGTGGGCGGGGCCGACCGCGACCACCGCGCGCCCCCGCGCCGCGAGCAGGTCGGCCGCCATGCGATCGAGCCGCGGATCGTCGAACGCGTGGCTTCCGAACCGGTCGACCTCGGAAGGCAGCGGCACGCCGGCTCGCTTCAGCCGCTCAGCGAGCCGGCCGAGGGCGACGGGCACGAGGCCGCTCTTCACCGCGATCCGATGGTCGGCCGCCCCTCCCGTCAGGGACAGCGTCGTCTCGACCGACCAGAGCCGGATCATCGTGCCGCCGGCCCCGCGACGGCTTTGGGCCCACGCGCGGGCGTGCGCGATCGACTGCGGGTCGTCGAAGAGCAGGTCGCAGTCGAAGCTGGCCACGACGTCGGCCCGCCCGAGGTCGAGGTGCCGCCGCACCGGCCGCGAAAACGCTAGGCGCAGCCCTTCGCGCTCGGCGTCTCGGGTGAGCGGATCCCATTCGACCCACGACGCCTTCGGGAACGCCGCCGCGAAGCGCGCGCGAAGCGCCACCTGCGTCGGCGAGGACGACGGCTCCGCGAGCACGCGCAGCCCCGTGCCTCCCGAGGCCCGGTGCGCCGCGAGCACCGGCTCCATCGCCTTCGCGAACTCGCTCCAGCGCCGGGAGGCCCCTTCCGCCGAGGCCCCCCTCTCGAGCAGGCCTACGGACCGGTCGGGGTCGTACAGCTCGAGCACGGCCGCTTGCGTCGTCGGGTCGGTGGCGCCCAAGCTCGCGGGGTGGAGGGGGTTCCCCTCGATCTTCACGGGACGCCCGTCGAAGCTCGTCACGAGCACGCCCCGCCCGGCGCCCGAGACGTCGAACGAGGACGCGAACTGGAGGGCGCTCCCGGGAACGTACCCCTCCGGCATGTGCGCGAACGGGACGATGTGCTCGGTGGGCCATCTCCGGCAGGCGGTCATGCCGGCGAGCGCGACCGAGGCCCCCATGAGGCGCAGGAAATCCCGCCGCGACGGGGCGAGCATCTCGTCGGCGTAGAGCGGGAACTCACGCGAGACCGTCTCGACCAAGCGCGGGTCGTCGGCCAGGTCCTCGAGGCTTCGCCACATCACCGGTGACATGTGCTGCAATCCTCGGAGGGGGAAAGTCCCAGCCGCTTCCGGACCTCCCGCCCCACGTCGGTCTTGTTCCGGCCCTCGGGCGGGCGCCAATCCATCTGGGTCGCGAGCTCCGGCGGGCGCAGGTGCACGTCGGGGTTGCGGTGGCAATCCAGGCACCAGCCCATCGAGAGCTCCTTGGCCTGGTAGACGACCTCCATCTTGTCGATGCGGCCGTGGCACTCGACGCAGCCCACGCCGCGCCGTACGTGCGCGCTGTGGTTGAAGTAGACGTAGTCCGGAAGGTCGTGCACGCGGACCCACGGCACCGGCATCCCGCTCGCGTAGCTCTCGCGCACCGGGCGGAGCTTCGGGGACGCCCCCCGGATGTTCGTGTGGCAGTTCATGCACGTCTCGGTCGGCGGGACGGCGGCGTGCGCCGAGGTCTCCACGTTCGTATGGCAGTAGCGGCAGTCGATCCCGAGCTCGCCGGCGTGCAGCGCATGCGAGTACGGCACCGGCTGGACGGGAGCGTAGCCGACGTCGGTCGTGGCGGGGGAGCCGCCGTACCAGACCAGGGCGACCAAGACGATCGGGGCGCCCAGGAGCAACGCGGCGGCGAGCGGTCGGAGATCATCGACCCACTTCGGAAACGAGTGGGGAGGTGGATCGGACTGGCTCATCTCTGGGGGCGCACTATAACCAGCGCGCCGCCCGAGGTGCAACCGGGAGAAAGGCCCGCGGCGCGCTGGTTTTGCGCGCCGCGGGGCTCACCGGCTCAAGAACGGAACTTGATCGAGCAACCGATCGACTTCGTCTCGGCGACCGGGACCGCCTTGCCCCCGGCGACGGCGTCGAGCGCGTCCTTCAGGTACGCCTTGTCCACCTTCGCCGCGTCCTGCCCGTTGTCGTCGACCGCGCCGTGGTAGACGAGCTTCCCGTCCTTGTCGAACAGGAAGGCCTCGGGCGTGCGGGCGGCACCGAACGCCTTCGCCACGCCGGAGGTCGCGTCGACGACGTAGGGGAACGCGAACCCCTTCTCCTTGGCGCGCGAGACCATCTGGTCGTAGCCGTCCTCGGCGGCAACCGACGGGTCGTTGGCGTTGACCGCGATGACGCCGATGCCCTTCGCCTGGTAGGCGTTCCCCAGCTCGACGATGCGCGTCTCCCACATCTTCGCGAAGGGGCAGTGGTTGCAGGTGAAGACGACGAGGGTGCCCTGCGCGCCCTTCACGTCGGAGATCGACATCTCCTTGCCGTCGACGCTCTTCATCTTGACGTCGCCGGAGGGCATCGCGCTGCCGATGGCGAGCACGCCGCCGGCGTGGGCGGCCGTGGCCGCTGCGAGCACGAGGGGGAGGACGAACAAGCTCTTTCCGGTCATGGATTCTCCTTGCGCGCGAGCGCTTCCTCGACGCGCTTCTTCAGGACGGGATAGCTGGCCTTGCCGACCCAGTAGCGGACGAGACGGCCCCTGCCGTCGTAGACGAACGTCGCGGGGAGAGCACCAGACCAGTCGTCGTGCATCCCGTTGACGAACTCCTCGTCCTTCCCGCGCTTGATGAACGTCGCGAAATCGACCTTGTGCTCCGAGAGGAACTGCCGGGCCTCGATCTCCATCCCCTCGAAATCCGCCGAGACGAGGACCGTCCTCAGCCCCGCGTCCTTGAACTCGCGGGCGACGTGGAGGATGTCCGGAAACTCCTCGCGGCAGGGCATGCACCACGTCGCCCAGACGTTGACGAGGATCGCGGACGCGCCGGGCTTGTCGATCTCCGCGCGCACCGCGGCCGCGTTCGCGGGGACCGGCGCGGGCGCGGTCGGCGGGGGCGGCGTCGGCAAGTAACGCACCGTCGACGCCAGCACGAAAGCGATGGGGAGCCAAACCGCGGTCATGATCCGGGAGAGGATGACCCAGGTCGCGGCGCCTGTCCACCCGCGCGCGTACCATCGTGGGCGACCACAAGGAGGACCCCGATGCCCCCCCGCACCCTCGCGACCGCGGCCGCGCTCGTTCTCGCCGCGGCGGTTTCGGTCTCCCCCACCCCGGCGCGCGTCGACGTCACCCTCGACGCCGCCTCGCTCAACGAGCTTCTCGCGGGCATGGCCCCCGAGCGGGTCCAGGTCGATCTCCTGGGCGGCCGCGCCGTGAGCATCGAGCTGCACGAGATGAAGGTCACGGGGTTCGACCCTGCGGCCGGAGCCAACGGCGAGATCCTGACCTCGGTGCGCGTGAAGATCCCCGAGCTCGGCCTCGACCTTCCCGTGAACCCGCGCCTGTCCGTGCAGCTGAAGCAGGACGCGGGCGCGGCCCGCTCCTGCTACCTCAAGTTCGAGAAGGTGATGCTCGCGCTCCCGCTGACCGGGAGCGTCGACGTCGCGCCCCTGCTCCCGGTCCTCCCCGTGATGTCGGAGGCGGCGTGGATGATCGACGCCGCGCGCGGCAAGGTGCGCGTGAAGCCCTCGCTCATCGACGCGCGCACGGGCGCCAAGAACCTCCGCCTGGGCTTCGACCTGGCGGTCACCTCGGCGCCCGACGAGCGGGCGTCGAATTAGAGGTCAATTGCGCACGAGAACTCGGAGCGTTTGGATCGAGTTGTTCCCGTAGCCGAGGGCGTTCCACGGTGCACCGTCGGGTTGGACGTTCCCGGCGGCGTCGGTCGCCCGGCTGCGGATCTCGCTCTCCCCCACGGGGAGGATGGGCCGGACGACCCACGGGGTGGCCGCGTACGGGGACACCGGGGCGCCCAGAGTCGCGTCCGTCCAGCGCGCGCCCCCGTCCGCGCTGACCTCCACCCGCGCGATCGGCCCCGCCCCCGACCAGGCCGAGCCGCGTATCTCGACCTCGCCCGCCGCGACCGTGGCGCCGGCTTCGGGGCTCGCCACGATCGAGCGCACGCGTACCGCCCCGACCGGGGTGCCGTCGGGGCATGCGGCACTGCCGCGGTAGACGTAGTTCTCCGACTGGAAGTAGCCCGTGTAGGGGGCCGCCAGGCCGCGGATCCCCACGAGCCACTTCACCGAGGCGACGCCGTACCACCGCGGCACGACGAGCCGCACCGGAGCACCGTGCTCGGGGGGGAGCGGCGCGCCGTTCATCCCCCAGGCGAGCAACACGTCGGGATCGCGGGCGACGTCGACCGGCAGGCTGCGCTCGAAGGCGACGGTGCGTCCGTCCGGAACCTGGCCGGCGTCACCACCCGTGAAGACGATCTCCCGCGCGCTCCCGTCGACGCCCGCCCGGTCGAGGACGTCGCGGAGCGGCGCGCCTTCGAACTCCGCCGTCCCCACCCCTCCCAGACGCCACGGGGCGCCCTTGACCGGGGGCGTGAGGAGCGTGCGGCCGTTCCCTGCGCACTCGAGGGTGACGACGAGGCGGCGCGCCGGGAGGGCCCGGAGCGCCGGAAGATCGAGCGTCTTCCCGTCCACCGCCAAGCACCATCGATCGGGGGAAATCGCCGGTACGGCGAAGTGCGACCTCACGAAGAAGTCCCCGACGGGTACGATGCTCCCGTCCAGGCGGTCCAGGGGTGTCTCCGCGTTGTACGGATCGTCGATGATCGCTTTTCGCGTCATTTAGGGGCGATCTCCGGGCCCTTTGGTACATTCGCAGCGGAGAGCCCATGTCCGTCGACGCCACACTAAGCCGACTCCTCCGTGAGCGCATCCTCGTCCTGGACGGTGCCATGGGGACGATGCTGCAAGCTTACCGTCTCGGCGAAGAGGATTTCCGGGGCGCCAGGTTCGCCGATCATCCGCGGGATCTCAAGGGGTGTAACGACCTCCTGTGCCTCACCCGCCCCGAGATCGTCGCGGAGGTGCACGGCGCCTACCTCGACGCCGGGGCCGACATCATCGAGACGAACACCTTCAACGCCCAGGCGGTGTCGCTCGCCGACTACGCGCTCGAGGGGCACTCCTACGAGATCAACAGGGCCGCCGCCGAGATCGCGGTGCGCGCCGCCCGCGCGGCGTCGATGAAGACTCCCGGCAAGCCGCGGTTCGTCGCGGGGTCGATCGGCCCGACGAATCGGACCGCGTCGCTCTCCCCCGACGTGGAGAACCCCGCCTTCCGCGCGATCGACTTCCGCGCGCTCGTCGCGGCCTACCGCGAGCAGGCGCGAGGGCTCGTCGACGGCGGCGTGGACCTGCTCGTCCCGGAGACGACGTTCGACACGCTCAACCTCAAGGCCGCGTTGTTCGCGATCGAGGAGCTGTTCGAGGCCATCGGGCGGCGGGTCCCGGTGCTGGCATCGCTGACGATCACGGATCAGAGCGGGCGGACGCTGTCGGGGCAGACCCTCGAGGCGGCGTGGGTGTCGATCTCCCACGCGCCCTTGGTCGCCGTGGGCCTCAACTGCGCGCTCGGCGCCACCCAGATGAGCCCGTTCCTCGAGGAGCTGCAGAGGACCGCGCCCCTCCCGATCGCCTGCTACCCCAACGCGGGGCTTCCCAACGCTTTCGGTGCCTACGACGAGACCCCGGAGCAGATGGCCGCCACGATGGGGGAGTTCGCGCGGGAGGGCTGGGTCAACCTCGCCGGCGGCTGCTGCGGCACCACGCCCGCGTTCATCGAGGCGATCGCGGCCGCGGTCGAGGGCTTGGCACCGCACCGGCCGGTCTTCCCCGTGGCGTTCACGCAGCTGTCGGGCCTCGAGCCGCTGACGATCCGCCCCGACTCGAACTTCATCGTCATCGGCGAGCGCACGAACGTCACCGGCTCGAAGCGCTTCGCGCGCCTCGTCGCCGCGGGGGACTACGAAGGGGCGCTCGTCGTCGCCCGCGACCAGGTGGCGGGCGGCGCCAACATCATCGACGTCAACTTCGACGAGGGGCTGCTCGACTCCGAGGCGGCGATGACGACGTTCCTGCGCCTGATCGGCTCGGAGCCGGCGATCTCGAAGCTCCCGATCATGGTGGACAGCTCCAAGTGGTCGGTGCTGCAGGCGGGGCTCGACTGCCTCCAGGGAAAGGGCGTCGTCAACTCGATCTCGCTCAAGGAGGGTGAGGAGGTCTTCAAGCGCCAGGCGCGCACGATCAGGCGCCACGGCGCCGCCGTCGTCGTCATGGCCTTCGACGAGCAGGGGCAGGCGGCGAGCGTGGAGCGCAAGGTGGCGATCGCCAAGCGCGCCTTCGACATCCTGACCTCCGAGGTCGGCTTCCCCCCCCAGGACATCGTCTTCGACCCGAACGTGCTCACGGTCGCCACCGGGATCGAGGAGCACGACGGCTATGCGCTCGCGTTCATCGAGGCGGTGGCCGGGATCAAGCAGGCGTGCCCCGGGGCGAAGATCTCCGGCGGGATCAGCAACGTGTCGTTCTCGTTCCGCGGCAACGAGATGGTGCGCGAGGCGATGCACGCGGCGTTTCTCTATCACGCGATCCGTGCCGGGCTCGACATGGGGATCGTCAACGCCGGGCAGCTCGTCGTGTACGACGACATCCCGAAGGACCTCCTGGAGCACGTCGAGGACGTGCTCTTGAACCGGCGTCCCGACGCGACCGAGAGGCTCGTCACGTTGGCCGCGACCGTCGCGGGGGGCCCGCGCGAGCGGGTCGTCGACGACGCGTGGCGGCGCGGGCCGGTCGAGGCGCGCCTCGCGCACGCGCTCGTCCACGGCATCGTCGATCACATCCAGGAGGACACCGAGGAAGCGCGGGTGCGCTACGCCGGCCCGCTCGCCGTCATCGAGGGCCCGCTCATGGCGGGAATGAACGTCGTGGGCGACCTCTTCGGCGCGGGGAAGATGTTCCTTCCCCAGGTCGTCAAGAGCGCGCGTGTCATGAAGAAGGCGGTGGCCTACCTCGAGCCGTTCCTCGAGGCGGAGAAGGCACGGGGAGGGGCGAAGACGCGCGGCCGCGTGGTCATGGCGACCGTCAAGGGCGACGTGCACGACATCGGCAAGAACATCGTGGGGGTCGTCCTCGGCTGCAACAACTACGAGATCGTCGACCTCGGCGTCATGGTCCCCGCGGACCGGATCCTCCGCGAGGCGCGTGAGCGGAAGGCCGATCTCATCGGCCTGTCGGGGCTGATCACGCCCTCGCTCGACGAGATGGTGCACGTCGCGCAGGAGATGAAGCGTCAGGGGTTCACGCTTCCCCTGTTGATCGGCGGCGCCACGACGTCCAAGAAGCACACGGCCGCGAGGATCGCGCCGGAGTATCCGGGGCCGGTCGTCCACGTCTTGGACGCGTCGCGGGCGGTCGACGTCGTGGGGAACCTCACGAGCGACGCGCTCCGCGGACCGTTCCTCGCCCAGGTCGCCGCGGACCACGACGCGCTGCGCGCGGCGATGGCCTCGCGGGAGCCCGTCGAGCTGCTGCCGCTACCGGCGGCGCGCGCGCGGCGGGCGGCGTTTGACTGGGGCGGGGAGGCGATCGCGCGTCCGGGCTTCCTCGGCACGCGCCGCGTGCCCGGGCTCCCCCTGGAGGACCTGCTCCCGTACATCGACTGGACGCCGTTCTTCCACGCGTGGGAGCTCAAGGGAACCTACCCGCGCATCCTGGAGCACCCGCAACAGGGACCCGCCGCCCGCGAGCTCTTCGAGGCGGCGCAGGCCGCGCTCGCGCGCATCGTCGCGGGGCGTCAGCTCCATGCCTTCGGCGTGTACGGGTTCTTCCCCGCGAACTCCGACGGGGACGACGTCGTCATCTGGGAGGACGAGACGCGCCGAGGGGAGCGGGCCCGCCTGAGGTTCCTGAGGCAGCAGGTCGCCAAGGCGCGGAGCGAGCCGCAGCTGTGCCTCGCGGACTTCGTGGCTCCCGTGTCGGCGCCGGTGGATTTCCTCGGGGGGTTCGCGGTCACAGCAGGCATCGGGCTCGACGCGATCGTCAGGCGCTTCGAGGCCGACCACGACGACTACCAGGCGATTCTCGCGAAAGCGCTGTCGGACCGGCTCGCGGAGGCGTTCGCGGAGCTGCTGCACTTCCGCTCCCGGGTCGAGTGGGGGTTCGGACGCGACGAGCGGCCCTCCCTCGACGACCTCCTGAAGGAGCGCTACCGCGGTATCCGGCCGGCGCCGGGATACCCCGCGTGCCCGGACCATTCGGAGAAGCAGACGCTGTGGGACCTGCTCGACGCCGAGAACGCCGCGTCGATCCGTCTCACGGAGAGCTTCGCGATGCACCCCACGGCCTCCGTGGCCGGGTTCTACTTCGCCCACCCGGCGTCGAAGTACTTCGCGGTCGGGAAGATCGGCCGGGACCAGCTCGAGGACTACGCGCGCCGGAAAGGCCTCGACATCGCCGAGGCCGAGCGCTGGCTCAGGCCTCAGCTTTGACCCACACGCCGTCGCCGCGGCGCTCGACCGCGTAGACGCGGACCTTCGCCCACTCCCGCAGCGGGCACTGGCCTGTCGCGACGTCGTAGCGCCACTCGTGCCAGGAGCACTGGATCTGACCGTCCACCATGCGGCCGTCGGCGAGCGAGGCCCCCATGTGAGGGCACGTGTCGCCGACCGCGATCCACCGCTCGCCGTCGCGGAACACCGCGACCTTGATCCCGCCGACCTCGACCTGGCGGCTCTTCCGGTGCTTCCAGAGCACCGCGTCGCCGACCCGCACCCAGCTCATTCCCGAATGCGCAGCGGCTCCTTCGGCGCGGAGGCGATGTAGCTGCCGCGCTCGACGATCCGCGCGGACCATGCCGCGATCAGCGGGTAGCGCGCATCGGGGAGCACGTCGAGCAGGCGGAGCCCCGCGGTGAGCAACGGCGCGAGCGCCGCGTCCGCCAGGGAGAACATCGCGCCGCCGAAGTAGGTGCGCCCCGCGAGCTCCGACTCGAGCCGGGACAGGTGCTCGTGGAGCTTCACACGCGAGGCTTCGAGCGCCTTGTGGTCCACGGCGTCGGCGCGCTTGCGCACGAGGAACGGCGGCGTGTACTCGAAGCGGGCGTTGCGGAACTCACGGGCCGCCGCGTAGAGGTACTGGTCGGCCGTGTCCTCGATCATCCGCACCCGCGCGCGCTCCCACGCATCCTTCGGGAGCATCGGGGGATCCGGGTAAGCCTCCTCGAGGTACTCGTTTATGACCGTGGACTCGTAGATCGTGCGGCCGTCTTCGAGCTCGAGCACGGGGGTGAGCCGGAAGGGGTTCAGCTTCGCGAAGGCGGGATCCTCGGACTTGTTGTCGGGGATCACGAGCCGGTGCGGGACCGACTTCTCGGCGAGCACCAAGCGGACCTTCCAGCCGAAAGGCGATCGATCGAGGTGCCAGAGCTTGACCATCGCGACCTCCCGTCACCGTGACGGCTAGGAGTATACGCCGCGCGGCAGCGATCAGCGGAGCGCGGCGAGGAGCGCGTAGCACCCGGCGCCGACGAGGCCGGACATCGGGATCGTGAGCACCCACGCCCAGACGACGCGCGTCGCGATCCCCCACCTCACCGCCGAGAAGCGCTGGACGGTGCCCACGCCGACGATGGCACCCGTGATCGTGTGCGTCGTGCTGACCGGGACGCCGAGCTGGGCCGACGTGAAGAGGGACACGGCGGCGGCGGTCTCCGCGCACGCCCCGCCGTAGGGCCTGAGCTTCGTCAGCTTCATGCCCATCGTCTTCACGATCCGCCACCCCCCGGTCATCGTGCCCAGAGCGATCGCCAGGTGGCAGACGATGACGATCCAGAACGGGAATTCCACCTTCCCCGACTCGAAGACGCCCTGCTGGGTCCTCCAGATCGTGGCGTACAGGAGCGCGGCGATGATCCCCATTGTCTTCTGCGCGTCGTTGGTCCCGTGGCCCAGGGAGTAGGCCGCGGCCGAGCCGAGCTGGATGACGCGGAACCAGCGATCGACGCGGGAGGCCGGGAACTTCCAGAACGTCCGGATCACGATGACGCACAGCGCGAGGCCGAGGAGGAACCCGATGAGCGGTGCCAGCACGATGAACTCGACGGTCATGAGGAACTTCCCCATGTGGAGCACGCCGTCGAACGTCCCCGCGTACGCCATCGCCGCACCGCCGAACCCGCCGAGGAGCGCGTGCGAGGAGCTCGTCGGAAGGCCGTAGTACCAGGTGAGCAGGTCCCACACGATCGCGCCGATCAGCCCCGCCAGGATGACCTCGGGGGTGACGAACTCCGGGCGGACCCACTTGGCCACCGTGTTGGCGACCGCGAGCCCGAACACCCACGCCGCCGCGAAGTTCCACCAGGCGGCCCACAGGACGGCCGGCCCCGGGCGCATGACGCGCGTGCCGACGATCGTGGCGATCGAGTTCGCCGCGTCGTGGAAGCCGTTGATGAAGTCGAACCCGAGCGCCGCGACGAAAATGATCGCCACGTACGGGTCCGCGAAGATCGCGGCCAGGTCGTGGAGGAAGCCCTGGCTCAAGGCGGGCTAGGTGTACTTCACGAGGACGGTCTCGAGGATGTTGGCGACGTCCTCGCACTTGTCGGTGGCGACCTCGAGGTGCTCGTAGAGGTCTTTCCACTTGATGATCTCGACCGGCTCGCGCGCCCCCCCGTCGAAGAGATCGTTCAACGCGTCCCGCATCACCTGGTCCGCGTCGTTCTCGAGCTGGTTGATCTTGGCGCACTGGCGGATGATCGCCTCGGAGTTCGACAGGTCCCGCAAGAGCGCGACCCCCACCGCCGTCTCTTCGGCCCCGCGCACGAGGATGCGGCCCAGCTCGATGGCATGCGGCGTCACCGTGGCGATCTTGAACGTCACGAGGCGCTTGGCGACCGCGTCGATGTAGTCGAGGATGTCGTCGAGGCGCCCGGTCAGCTCGTAGATGTCCTCGCGGTCGAGCGGGGTGATGAAGCTCTTGTTGAGGCGCTCCATCAGGCGGTGGACCAGCTCGTCGCCCTCGTGCTCCACGTCGTGGATGCGCTTGGACGCGAGGTAGAGGTCGTCCAGCGACCCCTTGGACTCCAGGCATTCTTGGAGCAGCTTCGCGCCGCGGACGACCGTCTGCGATTGGAGCTCGAGCAGATCGAAGAACCGGACCTCGCGCGGGATGAGCGGCATGCCACGCGCCTTCTATCACCCCTCAGCATGCCGCGTCCAGCGTAGACTTGGTCCGTGGCCGCCCCGTTCGCGCGCAAGACGCTGACCCGCGAGGCGATCGTCGTGGGCTGCGGCGTGTCCGGACTGTCCTGCGCGATCCGGCTCGCCGAGGCCGGGTTCGCGACGCGTATCGTCGCGCGGGAGCGCACGCCCCACACGACCTCGGACATCGCGGCGGCGGTCTGGTATCCCTTTCGATGCGGGACCGCCGATCGCGGGCTGTCGTGGAGCCGGCGGACGTTCCGGGTGCTGCGCGAGCTCGCGCACGATCCCACGTCGGGCGTGACGCTCGTGGAGGGGATCGATCTCCTCGCCGAAGGCGATGCCGGCACGCCGTGGTGGAAGGACGCGGTCGAGCGGTTCCGAGCCGCGGACCGCGCGGAGATCCCGGACGCTTCTCCCGCGGCTTGGGTCTTCGAGGCTCCGGTCGTCGCGATGCCGATGTACATGAAGTGGCTCGAGGCCAAGGCCGCATCGCTGGGCATCGTCGTGGAGGCGCGCGCGGTGACGAGCCTCGACGCGCTGTTCCTCGAGGCCTCGGTCGTCGTCAACTGCACGGGCCTGGGGGCGCGTGAGCTGACCGGCGATACCTCCCTGGTCCCCATCCGCGGGCAGGTCGTGCGCGTCGCGCCCGGGCACGTGCGCCGGTTCGTGCAGGCCGGCGCCGGGGCGGACCTCGCCTACGTCATCCCCCGCCCCGATTGCACGGTGCTCGGCGGGACGCAGGACGTCGGCGCGTGGGACACCGCGGTCGACCCCGCCACTGCCGACGCGATCCGCGCGCGCTGCATCGCGCTGGAACCCGATCTCGCGGCGGCAAAGGTGCTCTCCCACGCGGTCGGACTGCGCCCGGGACGCCCGGAGGTGTGCCTGGAGTCCGCGCGGCGCCCCGGCGGCGTGCTCGTCCACAACTACGGACACGGCGGGGGCGGCGTCACGCTTTCGTGGGGATGCGCGGAGGAGGTCGCCCGGCACGCCGCGGCGGCGATTCCGCAGGGTTAGCTGGTCTAGAATCCCGCGCATGGCGAAGGTCCGGGCCGTCGGGGTGTCCGAGGAGCGTCTGCTCGAGCTTCACCGCGCGCTCGTCCTCCCCCGGCTCATCGAAGAGAAGATGCTCAACCTGCTCCGGCAGGGGCGGCTGTCGAAGTGGTTCTCGGGGATCGGCCAGGAGGCGATCGCCGTCGGGGTGACCTCGGCGCTCCAGCCGACCGATTGGATCCTGCCGATGCACCGCAACCTCGGCGTGTTCACGACGCGCGCGGTGGACCTGCCGACGCTGTTCCGGCAGCTCTTCGGGAAGGAAGGCGGCTTCACGAAGGGGCGCGACCGGACGTTCCACTTCGGCACCCTCGATCATCGCATCGTCGGGATGATCAGCCATCTGGGCGCGATGCTCCCCGTCGCCGACGGCCTGGCGCTGGCCGCGACGCTGCGCGGTGAGAAGGCGGTCGCGGCGACGTTCACCGGCGACGGCTCGACCAGCGAAGGCGACTTCCACGAAGCGGTGAATCTGGCCGCGGTGTGGAAGCTCCCGGTGCTGTTCGTCGTCGAGAACAACCAGTACGGGCTCTCGACCCCGGTGTCGGAGCAGTACGCGGCGAGGGACATCGCGGACAAGGCGGCGGGTTACGGCATACCGGGTCGCGTCGTGGACGGCAACGACCTGCTCGCCGTGATGGACGCGGTGAAGGAAGCGGCGCACCTCGCCCGCTCGGGCGGCGGCCCGACGCTCCTCGAGTTCAAGACGTTTCGCATGCGCGGCCACGAGGAGGCGTCGGGGACCGCGTACGTCCCGAAGCACCTCTTCGAGGAGTGGGCGAAGAAGGACCCGGTCGCGCGCTACGAGAGCTTCCTGACGGAAGCCGGCATCCTGTCTCCGGACGCGAAGGAACGGCTTCGGAAAGACCTGAAGGCGCAGATCGACACCCTGACGGACGCGGCGCTCGCGGCGCCCGAGCCGGCTTCCACGCCGGAGCGCGAGCTCGCGGACGTCTATGCGCCGTCCCTGCTGACGCCGCGCCCGCCCGGTGCCGGCGCTTCGAGCAAGGAGATGCGCCTCGTCGACGCGATCCAGGACGGCCTGCGCGAGGCGCTGCGCCGCGACCCGACCGTGGTGCTGATGGGCCAGGACATCGCCGAGTACGGGGGCGTCTTCAAGGTCACCGAGGGGTTCGTCGAGGAGTTCGGCAAGGCGCGCGTGCGCAACACGCCGATCATCGAGTCGGGCGCGGTCGGGTGCGCCATGGGGCTGGCGCTCGACGGGTTCCGGCCGATGATCGAGATGCAGTTCGGCGACTTCATCACGTGCGGCTTCAACCAGATCGTCAACAACTTGGCGAAGACGCACTGGCGCTGGGGCGCGCGCCTGCCGGTCGTGGTCCGCGTTCCCGTCGGCGGGGGCATGGGCGCGGGGCCGTTCCACTCGCAGAACATGGAGGCGTGGTTCACCCACGTCGCCGGGTTGAAGGTGATCGCCCCCGCGACTCCGTACGATGCGAAGGGGCTCCTGCTCGCCGCGTTCGAGGACGGAAACCCGGTCCTCTACCTCGAGCACAAGGGTCTCTACCGGTCCGCGAAGGGGCCGGTGCCGGAAGGCGCCTACACGCTCCCGATCGGGAAGGCGCGCATCGCGCGCGAAGGCACCGACGCGACCGTCGTGACCTACGGGGTCGGCGTGCCGTGGGCGGAAGCCGCGGCGGCGGCGCTCGAGGGTGAGGGTTTTTCGGTCGAGGTGATCGACCTGCGCACGCTCCTACCTTGGGACGTCGAGACCGTGACCGCGTCGGTGCGCAAGACGTCGAAGGTGCTCGTGCTGCACGAGGCGCCGGTGTCGGGCGGGTTCGGCGCCGAGGTCGCGGCGACGGTCTCGAACCTGTGCTTCGCCGACCTCGACGCTCCGGTCGAGCGCCTGGGCGCCCTCGATACGCCGGTCCCCTTCTCGAAGGGGATCGAGGAGATCTTCATGCCGAAGGCGCGCCTGCTCCCCGCGCTCCGGGAGTTACTGGCGAAATAGGGTCAGAACCTATTTCCTCGCGAGGAGGTCGCGGATCTCCTTCAGGTACTGCTCGGTGGGCGTGGGGCCGGGCGGTGGCGGCTTGGGCTCGGACTTCTTCATCTTATTGAAGGGAAGGACGATGAAGACATAGAGCCCGAGGGCGGTGAGGAGAAAGCTGACGACCGCATTGATGAACTTGCCGATCATGATCGGCCCGAGCTGAATCGCGGAGAAGTCGGGCTGGCCAAAGATCATGCCGATGAGCGGCGTGATCATGTCGGCGACGAGCGAACTCACGATGGTGGCGAACGCGGCGCCGATGATGACGCCGACGGCGAGGTCGATGACGTTGCCCCGTGAGATGAAGTCCCGGAATCCCTTCAGCATATCCGCCTCCAAAACAGAAAGGGGCGGATCGTGAGACCCGCCCCTTCTTCCGTTCGTTCTCGGTCGATTACTCCACGCGACGCAGGCCCACGCGGCGATTCTTCGCGCGGCCTTCCGCGGTCTTGTTGTCGGCGATCGGCTCCTTCTCGCCGAATCCGCCGGCCGCGAGTTGCGTTCTCGGCACGCCGTGGGCGACGAGGTACTCCATCACCGCGTTCGCACGCGCCGCGGAGAGCTTCAGGTTGTAGGCGTCCGAGCCGACGCTGTCGGTGTGTCCCGCGACGAGGATCTTGACGTCGGGGAACCCCTTGATCGACGCCGCGGCCTTGTCGAGGGTCTCGGACGATTCGGGCTTCAGCTTCGCGCTGTTGGTCTCGAAGTAGACCCGATCGAGCACGAGCTCCTTCTTCGGCTCCGGGATGAACGCCGGAGGAGGAGGCGGCGGGGGGGGCGGGCAGCCCTTCGCGTCGACCGTCGAGCCGCGCGCCGTGCCGGGGCAGGTATCGATCCCGTCGCACACGCCGTCGGCGTCGCTGTCGAGCGGACACCCCTTCGCGTCCACGCGGCAGCCCTTGGGTGTGTTCGGGCACTGATCGATTCCGTCACACACCGCGTCGCCGTCGGCATCCGCGGGGCACCCGTCGGCCGCAACCTTGCACCCGGCCGGCGTGCTCGGACACTTGTCGGCACCGTCCGCCACGCCGTCCGCGTCGCTGTCCCGGTTGCATCCGGAGGCGTCCACCGGCCATCCGCTCGGCGTGTCCGTGCACTTGTCGAGCCCGTCGCAAACGCCGTCGCCGTCGCCGTCGAGCGGGCAGCCCGTCTCGTCGACCATGCAGCCCTGCGGCGTCCCCGGGCACTTGTCCTTCTTGTCGTAGACCCCGTCGGTATCCTCGTCCGTCGGGCGCCCGCCGATCCCCCACGTCCAGCCGGCCATCAGCTTGTACGCGGTGAAATCCTCGTCCCCGAAGCCGTCGGCGCTGGAGATCGTCTGGTCGCCGCGCACCTCGAACCGGAGCGCGCCGGGGTTGAACCCGCGCCGCAGCCCCAGCCCGAGCGACGCGAATCCGCGCCCCTCGGAATCCCCCGCGTCCGGCTTGAGCTGCATCATCCCGACGCCCACGTTCGCGAAGAACTGCCACTTGGAGGCGGGATTGAAGTGGAATTCCGGCCCCAGCCGGAACGCGTACTCGTCCACGTCGCCGAACAGGGTCGAATCCCCCTGGTACGAGACCCACGTCCCGTCCACGAAGCCGGTGATCCAAGGCGTGAAGTGCCACCCGAACCGCGCGCCGATCAGCGCGTTGACCTTGCTGTCGTTGTCGGAGCCGACGAGGTTGTCATCACCCAGGCCGACGCCCGCGAGCACGCCGATCTCCCCTGGCTTCTCCCATTCCGAGCTGGCCAGAGCGGCGGTCGTCAGGACGAGCGTCGTCGTCAGGGTCAAGAAAGCACGTCGCATCTCTCCTCCTCCTCGTTCGGGCGGGTCACGCCACGCGTTACTCGCGCGCGAGTCTATCAATGTGCTGGTGGTAGAGGTTCATATTTGTTCACACTATGATCTTCTAATTCATCGCCACGGAACCGTGGCGACTGATCACACCGGCCCCCACCGCATCGCGTGCGCGATCAGCAGCAGCACGAGCCCTGCGGCGAGCCACAGCACCTGGAGGGGCGCCATGAACCGGGCCCAGCGCGTCCAGGTGATCCCCGCGAGATCGAGCGCGGCCATGAAGTACCCGGACGTCGGCGTGAATATGTTCGAGAAGCCGTCGCCGAACTGATAGGCGAGCACGGTGGTCTGCCGCGTGACGCCGACGAGGTCGGAGAGCGGCGCCAGGATCGGAAGCGAGAGCGCGGCCTGCCCGCTCCCCGAGGGCACCACGTAGGACAGGATCACCTGCACCGCGTAGATCCCGAGGATCGTCACCTGGGCCGGAAGGTGCCGCACGGCTCCGGCCATCGCGTGCAGGAGCGTGTCGGTCACGTGGGCGCCGTCGAAGATGACGAGCACACCCCGCGCGAGGCCGACGACGAGGGCGCCCGACGCGATCGCCGCGGCGCCTTCGAGGAACTTGACCGCCGTGGCGTCGGCGCCGAGGCCTCCCGCGATCCCCGCGGCGACCGCGACCGCGACGAACAGCCCCGACAGCTCGAGGAGCCCCCAGTCGAACCACAGGCCCCCGACCACCATCCCCGCGAGGGACGCCAGCACGACGAGGAGGACGGCGCCGTGCCGGAGGCCCGGCGCCGCCGGCCCGGTCGCGGCAGGCGGCGGGCCCGGCTCGGGCGGACGCCGGTGCCGCGACGCCCAGCGCAGCACGTAGCCGATCGCGATCGCGGTGATGACGATCCACACGACGAACCGGTACCCCATCCCGGAGTACTTCGGGACCTCCGCGATGCGCTGGCCGACCACGACCGTGAACGGGTTCAGGAACGCGCCCGAAAACCCCGCCCCGGCGCCGACGAGGGCGATCGACGCGCCGGTCACATCGTCGTAGCCGAGGCGTCGCGCGAGCAGGACGAGCGTCGGGATGAACGGGAGCGTCTCCTCGGCGATCCCGAGCGTCGCCCCGCCGATCGAAAAGACCACCATCAGCAGGACGAGCACCCAGGGACCGCGGGCGCCGCCCCACCTGACGACCGCGCCGATCGCCGCGTCGACGGCCCCGGTCGCCGCGACAACGCCGAACGCACCACCGACGATGAAGATGTAGAGGACGAGATCCGCGACGGCGAGCAGCCCGCGCGGATAGGCGAGGAACACGTCCGCGATCCCGGCGGGCTCGGGGGAGATCGAGACGTACGAGGCGGGATCGACGACCTTCCGCCCCTCGAGCACGACCCGCTCGTACCGCCCGGCGGGAACGACCTGCGTCAGGAGCGCCGCGAGGACGACGAGCCCGAAGAGCAGGACGAAGGTGTGCGGGACGCGCAGCCTCAACGCTCACGCCCCGCAGAAATCGGCGGCCGCGCGCGCGTAGATGCGTGCCGCCTCGCGGACCTCGGCGAGCGGCACGCTCTCGGCGGGCGAGTGCGCCAGCGCCAGATCTCCGGGGCCGAGGATGACGCACGGGATCCCGGCGAAGTTGGCCAGGAGCGAGGCGTCGGTCCACGCCGGAAACGAGGCGGGCTCGTCACGCCGGCCGCGCTCGGCCCCGCACGCCGCCGCGACCGTGCGGGCGAGCGGATGGTCCTCGCCGAGGACGGTCGGAAGGTGCTCGAGGGCGAGCATCCCCCCCGGGACGCGCGCGATCGACGCACGAATCCCGGGAACCGCCCCCGCGACCTCGACGACGAGGGCTTCGAGCTCCGCGACCACCGAGCCGTAGCTCTCGCCGGGTACCGTGCGCCGGTCGACGCGGACCGCGCACGCTCCCGCGACGGTCGACGGCTGGTCGCCCCCGGCGATCGTCCCCGCGTTGATCGTCGGCGGTCCGATCAACGGATGAGCCCGCTTCGCGAGCGCGGGCTTGAGCCGCTCCTCGACGAGCACGAGGAAGCGCGAGGCGGCGACGATCGCGTTGATCCCCGCTTCGGGCGTCCCGCCGTGGGCCGCCTTCCCCGTGAACGAGATCTCGAGCCATTCGAGCCCCCTGTGGCCCAGCGCGAGATGGTTTTGCGTCGGCTCCCCGACGATCGCGCCGTCCGCCCGGAAGCCGCTCGCCACCAACGCCTCGGCCCCCCGGCTCTCCATCTCCTCGTCGGCGACCGCGGCGAGCACGAGCTCGCCCCGGGCCGGCCCGCCGGTCGCGGCGAGCGACACGAGCGTCGCCGCCATCGCGGCGAGGGCCCCCTTCATGTCGCACGCCCCGCGCCCGAACAGGCGCCCGTCGCGCACCTCCGCGCGGAAGCCGACGCCCTCGTCCCCCACGTTCAGCGGAACCGTGTCGGTGTGGCCGCAGAGCACGAGGCGCCGCCCCGCGTCCCTCCCCGCGACCCGCGCGAGGAGGTTCGGGCGGCCCGGGGCGACCTCGGAGATCTCGGAGGCGATGCCGTGCGCGGCGAGCCAGCCGCTAAGGACGCGGACGACCGCCTCCTCCTGGCGGGGAACGCCGGGATGGGACGGGGTGCGCACGAGATCGGTGAGAAGGTCCAGCCAGCCTTCCGGCTCGATCACGCGGTGCGCCCGCGCTGGTACTCGTGGATCAGATCGCGGATCCGGATCGCGTCGCCCTTGGTGTGTCCGTCGGAGACGATCGGCGTCGCGCCGCCGGTCGATTCGATGCGGATCGAGGCGAAGATCAGCCCGGTCGTGATCGACACCGATGCGATCTTCGCGATCGGGATGCTGTCCTGCGAGCCGCCGATCAAGCGCGGCTTCACGCGCGACACCCGATCGGGGGCGACCTCGATCCGGGTCGGGAAGATCAGGTTTCCCGCGGTGAGCCGGCTAGCGGTGAAGACGCGCGGGGACTCCATCGCGCGCGAGTATAAGGCCGCCTACCGCAGCACGAAGCCGACCTGGACCTTGAAGTAGACGCGAACCGGCCGGCCGTTCATGGTCGCGGGCCGGTAGCGCCACTGCCGCACCGCGGCCAAGGCCGCGGCGTCGAACAGCGGGTTCGAGGAGAGGATCTCGGCCGACTCGACGCTGCCGTCGAGGCCGATCACCGCCTCCACGATCACGTGGCCTTGGATGCGACCGATCCGCGCCGCGCTCGGATAGACGGGGGAGACCTTCTGCACGAGGACCGGGGCGACCATGTCGCCCGTCAGCTCCTGCGGCCCTCCGCCGTCCCCGGTTCCGGGCCCGCCCGGGCCATCCCCGGTGCCGGTGCCGTCGGAGGCGCCGTCGGAGGCGCCGTCCGTCACCCCCTTCTCTCCGATGCCTGTCCCCTGGTCCCCGATCTCCTCGATCGGCGTCGGAAGCTCGCTCGGCGTCTCGACCGGCGGCACGTCCGGCCGCGGGTCCTCGGGGGGCGGCGCCGTGGCGGGGCCGGGGTTGTCGCTCCCGCGCTTGGGGGGCTTCGGCGCTTCGGGCGCGTGCCGCTCGAGCTTGAACTCGTCCGGCTGCACGATGACGATGACGGGATCGAGCGGCGGCTCCGGCCCCACGACCTTCGGCACGATCACGAGCGAGATGCCGAGGATCACCGCCGCGACGAGGGCGTGAATGAGGAGCGCGATCGAGAACGGGGAGAGCCTGGCGGTCGAGGCGTCAAGCGCCTGGGCTTCGAGCGTGCGGTCGAACATGGCGGCCTCCTTCCCGAGACCTTGTGCCCCGAATATGGGACACGCCCGGCGGCGAGGAGTTCCCGGGGGAGGTTTGCCGCGGCGGGCGCGCCGCACACGCCGCGGTTAGACTCGTCTCGCTTGCTTCCCGGAACCCGGCTCCTCCCGCTCGTGCTGCTCGCCCTGGCGTCGTGCGCCGAGGAGCATCCGTCCCGCCTCGTCGCCTCGGCGAAGGTCCCGGCCTACGTCGACCCCGCGGTGGAGAAGCCGCTGATCCGCTTCGACGACGGGCAGGTGTCGCTCAACGATAAGTGCCCGGTGCGCAAGGCGAAGCTCAACCTGCGCATGCCGCCGGTGTACGTGAACGGGAAGCCGATCGGCTTCTGCTGAAAGCCGTGCGTCAAGGTCTTCGTGCAAGACCCTCAGATCCAGCTCAACGACCTCGGCATCGCGCTCAAGGACGCGATCGACGGGACACGCGACGCGATCCTCGACGCGGAGCACCGCTCGTTCGTCAACTGGGAGACGTTCTTCTTCGCCGATCTCGAGTCGAAGCGGCGGTTCGACGAGGATCCGGCGCGCTTTTGCGGCGTGCTCACCGACCCGGTGTCGCGGCAGCGCTTCGTGCCGGGCGACCGCCCGCCGCGCTCGCAGCACGACGGGCGCGTCTACTTCTTCTACTCGGAGGCCGCCAAGGCGACGTTCGACGCCGCCCCGTCGATGTACGCGACCGCGAACTTCGACATGATCAAGATGTAGACCAGCTGCGGCCGGCCGGGTCGTGCCCCCGGGCGCGGCCGGCCTTCGCGAGGCGCACGAGGTGCGCGCGCGTCTGCATCTCCCTCAGGAACTCCGGTGCCTCGGGGGTGTCGGCGTAGGCCTCGCTCGCGATCTTCGCGAGCTCGCGCGGCGCCGGCCCCAGGGCGGCGGCGACCCGCTCCTCCCGGCGCTCGCGGTGGGCGCGCGTGGTCGCGAGCGCCTTGGCCGGCAGCGGCGGGCCGTGGGCGGGAAGCACGATGCGCACTCCGAGCGCCTCGAGCCTCGCCAGCGAGGCGAGGTAATCGTCCATGCTCCCGTCGGAGAATCCGACCAGGATCGTCGAGAGCCCGCTGACGAGATCGCCCGCGACGAGCACGCCGCGTTTCTCGTCGAAGAATGCGAGGTGGCCCGGCGCGTGCCCCGGCGTGTGGATCGCGCGCAGGGTCATCCCGTCGAGGTCGATCGTCTCACCGTCCGCGATCGGCTCGACCGCAAGGCCGGGAAGCCGCGCCGCCGTCTCCGCATGAGCCCGGATCGGCACGGCGAGCTCCCGGGCGACGGCGCCCGCGCCGGCGACGTGGTCCCGGTGGTGGTGCGTCAGCACGACCGCGCACGGCGCCGATCCGGTCGCCTCGCGCTTCCTCACGATCGCGAACAGCGCCTCGAGCTCGGCGGGGTCGTCGGCGCCGGGGTCGATGACGACGAAGCGGTTCCCGCCCGGCATCCACACGTTCGTGCACGAGGCGGGAGGAAGCGTGCGCGTGCGCAGGGGGATCGCCCAGATCCCCGGCACGAACTCGATGCGCGGGTGGGGCTGCTCCTCGGCATTGACGAGGCTCACGGTCGCCGCCAGCGTCTCGACCGAGATCGGGGGGGAGGCGATGAGCGCGCGAAGGATCGGAAGCAGCGGCGGAGGGACCGCCGTGGTCCCGTCCTGCCACGCCGCGACGACATCCTCGGGCCGATGGAAACCGAGCGCCTCGATCTCGCCGGGCTGGGGAGGGGCGGCGGGAAGCACGGCCCCGGGAGGCATCTCCGCCACGAGGAACCGCGTGCGGAATCGGACGTTGAAGAACGGAGGTGTCGTGCGCTCGCCCGCATCGAGCCAGGCCTCGGGAGGGACGGCGACGCCGGTCTCCTCGAAGACTTCGCGTGAGGCGCAGCGCTCGAGGGCTCCTGGGCGCTCGGGCTGGTCGGCGGGCTCGAGCCGGCCCCCGGGAAACGCGAGGTTTCCCGGCATGAAGCGGGACGTGCGCGAGCGGACGCCGAGGAGGACCTCGAGGTCCCCCGCGGCGCTCCGCCGTGCCACGATCCCGAGCGCCGAGTCCTTCGGCTCGGGGATCGGCGCCGGCTCCATGCCGTCGGGGAGCTCGCTCAAGGGGTCTGACCCTATTTCTTCTCGAGGTGGCCGCCGAAGGCGAAGCGCATCGCGGAGAGCACGCGATTCTGGAACTCGGATTCGCCGCGCGAATCGAAGCGCTCGAAAAGCGACGCGGTGAGCACGTGGGCCGGCACGCCGGATTCGATCGCGGCGAGGATCGTCCACCGCCCCTCTCCCGAGTCGGAGACCTTCCCCGAGTACTCGGAAAGCTCGGGGCTCTTGGCGAGCGCGGCGGCGGTGAGATCGAGCAGCCACGACGCGATGACGCTGCCTCGCCGCCACACCTCGGCCACATCCGCGAGGTCGAGCTCGTACTGGAAGTACTCCGGGTTCCGCAGCGGGGTCGTCTCCGCGTCGACAGTGTGTCCTTTCTTCCCCACGCCGGCGTGCTTCAGGACGTTGAACCCCTCGGCGTACGCCGCCATGACCCCGTACTCGATCCCGTTATGGATCATCTTCACGAAGTGGCCGGCGCCGTGCGGACCGCAGTGGAGATAGCCGCGCTCGGCGGTGCTGCCGCCTCTGTTCTCCCGCCCCGCCGTCTTCGGGATCGAGCCCGGCCCCGGAGCGAGCGTCGCGAAGACCGGATCGAGATGGCGCACGACGTCGTTCTCGCCCCCGATCATCAAGCAGTAGCCTCGCTCGAGCCCCCAGACCCCTCCCGAGGTGCCGCAGTCCACGTAGTGGAGCCCCGCGGAGGCCAGCCGCCGCGCACGATCGATGTCGTCCCGGTAGTACGAGTTACCGCCGTCGACGACGATGTCGCCCGGGGACAGGAGCGGCACCAGCTCCGACAGCACCGCGTCGACCGCCGCCGCCGGGATCATGAGCCAGATCGCCCGGGGTGCCGCAAGCCCGCGCACGAGCCCGCGGAGGTCCGTCGCACCGGCCGCGCCCGCGCTCACGAACGGCGCGATCGCTTCCGGCGACCGGTGGTACACGGCGCACGCGTGCCCGTCCCTCAAGAGGCGTCGCACCATGTTTCCGCCCATACGCCCGAGGCCGATCATCCCGATCTGCATGCGGGGCATGGTAGCCTCAATCCACGATGACGATCGAGCCGATCGTCGGTGGGATCCCCGAGCTCGCGGAGCAGTTCGCCCTCCATCTGGAGGGCGCGTACCGCGAGGCGCGCGGGCACGGGCGTCCGCTCGCGGTCGCCGTTCCCGGGGGCTCGGTTGCGGAGGCGCTCTTCCCCCGGCTGGTCAAGCTCCCCCTCGATTGGCGCCACGTGCTCGTGTTCTTCGCGGACGAGCGCGCGGTCGGGCCGCAGTCCCCCGAGTCCAACGCGCGCCTCGCCCGCGAGATCTGGCTCGACCGCGTGCCGATCCCGATGGGTAACGTCCACCGGATGCACGGCGAGTCGTCCGATCTGGATGCCGCGGCCTCCCACTACGAGCGGGAGCTGGTCGGCGCGCTGGGCGATCCGCCCCGGCTGGATGTCGTGCTGCTCGGCATGGGGGCCGACGGCCACGTCGCGTCGCTGTTCCCCGGAAGCGCCCCGCTCGAGGAGCGAGAGCGCTACGTCCTGCCGGTACTCGACGCGCCCAAGCCGCCGTCTCGACGCCTGACGCTCACGCTCCTGGGCATCGCCAGCGGGAGATCCATTGTTCTCGCGGCGTTCGGCTCCGAGAAAGCCCGCGCGATCCGCGAGGCGGTCGAGAACGAGACTTCGTCCCTGCCGGCGGCGCGGGCCTTACGCTCCGGCCCGGTTCCGATCGTCCTCGTGGACCCCCAGGCCGCCTCGGCCCTTGGAGAACGAGCGACCCGGCGCTAGACTCCGCGCACCGTGCCGACCGATATCCGGAAACTACTGGGCAACAAGGCCGACGATTACCTCGGTTTTTCGAACCCGAAGATCGCGAAGGAGCGCCTCCACCTCCCGGGACCCGACTTCGTGGATCGGGTCGTCGTGCACTCCGACCGGAACAACCGGGTGATCGGAAACCTCCAGTGGATATTCCAGCACGGGCGGTTGGCCGGAACCGGCTACGTGTCGATCCTTCCGGTCGATCAAGGCATCGAGCACTCCGCGGGCGCTTCGTTCGCGAAGAACCCCGACTACTTCGACGGCGGCAAGATCGTCGAGCTCGCGATCGAGGGGGGCTGCAATGCGGTCGCCTCGACCTTCGGCGTGCTTGGGTCGGTCGCGCGCCGTTACGCGCACAAGATCCCGTTCCTCGTGAAGCTTAACCACAACGAGCTGCTCACGTATCCCAACAAGGCCGATCAGATCCTGTTCGGCACCGTGAAGCAGGCGTACGAGATGGGGGCGGCGGCCGTCGGAGCGACGATCTACTTCGGCTCCGAGCAAAGCGGCCGGCAGATCGTCGAGGTCGCGCAGGCGTTCCAGCAGGCCCACGAGCTCGGGATGGCGACCGTGCTCTGGTGCTACCTGCGCAACCCCGCCTTCAAGAAGGACAAGGACTACCACCTGGCCGCCGATTTGACCGGCCAGGCGAACCACCTCGGCGTGACGATCGAGGCGGACATCATCAAGCAGAAGCTCCCCGAGGTGAACGGCGGGTTCAAGGCGATGGGCACCGGCGGATCGTCGTACGGCAAGCTCGACGAACGGATGTACGCGGATCTGTCGAGCGACCACCCGATCGACCTCACGCGCTATCAGGTGGCCAACTGCTATATGGGACGGGCCCCCCTCATCAACTCGGGAGGCGCCTCCTCGGGGGACGGCGATCTCGCCGAAGCCGTCACGACCGCCGTCATCAATAGGCGTGCAGGAGGCACCGGCCTCATCTCCGGGCGCAAGGCATTCCAGCGCCCGATGAGGGATGGCGTGGCCCTGTTGAACGCGATCCAGGACGTCTACCGGTCGAAAGATGTGACCGTCGCTTGAGGAGAAACTCGATGAACACGTTCCGGCGCGGAGTGGTTGCGTGTCTGGTGCTGCTCGCCGTTCCCGCCGTCGTGCGGGCCGAAGATTTCGCAGTGGATGTCCCCAATCGCATCTGGGTGGACTTCGGCGGATCGACGAACGACATCTCGACGACCGCGTCTCTTTCCGGGGAAGCAGGTGTCGGCGCGTCGATCGATTTCGAGGACGTTTTCAACCTGCCCGGGAACAAGAACACCTTCCGGCTCTTCGGAACGTGGCGCATCTCGGAGATGCGCCGCTACATCGATTTCGGCTTCGTCAACATCAACCGCTCCGGGTCCCGGATCGTCCAGGACGACATCGTTTGGGGGGACAACGTCTTCCAGGCCGGCGGTGAGGTCACGGCCGACTTCAAGACGCAGTTCGTCTACGTCGCGTTCCGCTACGATTTCCTCCACGAGGAGAAGGTCCACATCGCGGGGAGCGCCGGCGCCAGCGTGACGTCGCTGAAGGTCGGCCTCTCGGGGAACGGCAACGTCACGGGGCCCGGCGGGCCGATCTCGGGCGAGTTCAGCAACGAACAGTCGGTGACGGCACCCGTCCCGATGGTGGGGTTCAACATCGACTGGGCGATCGCCAAGCGCCTGATCTTCCGGAGCTACACGCGGTTCTTCTGGATCAACATCGACCCGGTGGACGGGTTCATGCACGAGTCTGGCGTGCACCTGAACTGGCTGTTCGTCCGGCACTTCGGCCTGGGAGTCGGGTACGACAAGACCGAGATCAAGCTCAAGGAGCTCACGGTCAACGACGACGACAAGCTGAGGTTCGACTACAACGTGTCCGGGTTCGCGCTCTACCTCAATCTCGCGTTCTAACGGGCTCCTCGCCCCAGCGGCTCGACAGCGCGTGCGCGATGCCGAGCTGGTCGAGGATGCGGCCCACCGTGTGGTCCACGACGTCCGCGATCGACTGCGGCCTCGCGTAGAACGCGGGGACCGGCGGGAGGATCACGGCACCGTTGTCGGCGGCCGCGAGAAGCGCCTTCAGGTGCCCCTTGTGGAGCGGGGTCTCGCGGACGACGAGGACGAGCTTTCGGCCCTCCTTGAGCGTCACGTCCGCCGCGCGCGTGAGCAGGTTGTCCGCGTTGCAGTACGCGATCGCCGCCGCGGTGCGGATCGAGCAGGGCGCCACGACCATCCCGTCGGTGAGGAACGAGCCGCTCGCGATCGCAGCGCCGATGTCGGCGATCGGATGGACGAAGCTCGCGAGGGCTTTCACCGCGGCGATCTCGTGGGCGGTCTCCTCGACGATCGTCCGCTCGGCGGGCTTGGTGAGGACGAGGTGGGTCTCGATCCCGGGTGCGTCTTTGAGGACCGCGAGCAGCCGAATCCCGTAGACGACTCCCGAGGCCCCGGTGATGCCGACGACGATGCGGCCCGCGCTCATGCGGGCAGGCTAGCGCACCACGCGGCGCCCTGCAGGGCGGTGTGCTCGTTGAGGACGACCTGGACCGGAATCGACTCCATGAAGGCGCGGAAGCGCCCCTTGTCCACGAATGCCTCGAGAAATCCCGGCCTCTGCAGCCTCGGCAGGATCTTGGGCGCGATCCCGCCCCCCAGGTAGATCCCGCGCGTCGCCTTCATCTTGAGCGCGAGGTTCCCCGCCTCGGCGCCGAGGATGGATACGAACAGGTCGAGCGCCCCGGTCGCCAGCGGGCTCCGCTCAGCGAGGGCGGCCTGGGAGATCGCGGCAGCCGGATCTGAGGCGCGCATTTCCGCCGCGAGCCAATCCGGCTCCTCGCCGGGGCCGGTGTCGCGGAGGAACGTGTACAGGTTGACGAGCCCCGGCCCCGACAGGACGCGCTCGGAGCTGACGTGGCCGAAGCGCCGGCGGAGCCACGAGAACAGCGCGATCTCGAGGTCGCTTCGGGGAGCGAAGTCGGCGTGCCCCCCTTCGGACGCGAACGGACGAAGCTCGCGGCCGTCCCAGTAGTAACCCGCCTCGCCGAGCCCCGTTCCGGGGGAGAGGATCGCGGCGTTGCCGTCGGCGGCGGGCTCGCCGGGATGGAGCACGGCGAAATCCTCGGCGACGAGGGTGAACACGCCGTACGCGTTCGCCTCGAGATCGTTGAGCAGGCGAACCTGTGCCCCGCCCAGCCGGCGCGAGAGCGGGCCGGCCTCGATGACCCACGGGAGGTTCGGCGTTTCCACGCGGCCCCCGCGCACGGGACCCGCGATGCCGAAGCACGCCCGGGCGATGCGCGCCGGGTGGGCCGCGACGAACGCGTCGACGATCTCGCCCAGCCCGGCATGCTCGCGGCTGGCGTACCGCTCGACGACGTCGAGCCGAAGCTCCCGCTCTTCCACCGTCGCGAGGGCCAGGCGGGTCGACGTGCCGCCGATGTCCCCCGCAAGGACCACGCGCGCTAGAGCGCCGGTTCGGAGCTGACGATCTCCACGCGCCGGTTCTTCGAGCGGCCCTCGGGGGTGTCGTTCGGCGCCACGGGATCGGCGGGGCCCTTTCCGGTCGAGGTGAGGCGGTTGGACGCGATCCCCTGCGACTCGAGGAAGTCGCGCACGGCCTTCGCGCGATCCGTCGACAGCTTCAAGTTCGTGGCCTCGGTTCCGGTATTGTCCGTGTACCCCTCGACCTGCATCGTCGTCTTCCCGAAGACGAGCATCACCCCGGCGAGCTTGGCGAGCGTGATCTTCGCCTCGGGCTTGAGCGTCGCCTTGCCCGTGTCGAAGAGGACTCCGGACAGGCTCGTCACGGTCCCGCGGGCGGTGGAGCGCGTGTCGGCGACCGAACCGAGCGCACTCTGGAGCCGCGCCTGGAGCGCATCCCGCTCCTTGGCGATCGCGGCGCGATCGCGCGCGAGCGCGTCGCGCTGCTGGGTGAGGGTTGCGGCCTGCGCCTCGGTGGCCGTCAGCGCCTCGCCGGTCTTGGCGGCTTCCGCCTGCGCGGCGGCGGCCTTCGCCTCGAGCGCGCTCTTCTCGTTGGCCTGCTTCGCGGCAACGTCAGCCGCGGCCTTGGCGTCGCGGGCTTGCCCCCACGCGCGGAGCGCCTCGGCGGAGGACGAGATCGAGCGGCGCGCGGCGTCGGCGACCATCTTCTCGTTGCCGCCGGACTTCACCGCCGCGTGGGCCTCGCCCAAGGCGATCGTCGCCGTCTTGACAGCCTCGGGGTTGACGTCGTTCGCGTGCAAGCGGTCGATCAGGGCCAGGGCGGACTCCGCCTGCTTGACCGGCACCGGCGTCTTGTCCTCGTAGACGAGACCGGAGATCGAGGGCACGCCGGGCACCGGTCCGGGACGGAAGTCCTGGAAGATGAACGACTGCCCGGTGATCTTCTTCGTGTCCGCGGGTGCTGCCGTGAAGACGACCAGATCGGACGGGCGCGACACGAGGTAGTAGGGCTCGGCCGTGATCATGAGACCGAAGTCCTTCTTGCCGGTCGAGTACGTCTGCGACCCCGACGCGCCCTTCTTCTCGACGATCAGCTCGCCCAGGTTCTCGGGAGCCGCGTTGCGGCTGACCGCCCAGACGACGTAGGCGGCGATGTCGCCAGCGAAGAGCACGGCGGGCTGCATGCCGCTGTAGGAGACTTCGACGCGCGCCTGTCCCTGCCCGTATTCGACCTCACCCTTGACCTTCGCTTTTGCGGGAGCGGTGGACGCGCCCGTAAAAGCGAGTGCGACTTTCTGCCGCTCGGGATAGGCGACGGAGACGAGCTGAATATCTCCCGCCTGCGCCGAGAGTACGGCGAGGAGAGAGACGGCGACGAGGACAGAAAGGACGCGGTTGGTTTTCATGAAGGTCTCCTTGAACCCCGAAGTCTAGCGCTTTTTCCCTTCCGAGAGGAGGGCCGCGCGCACCTTCGCGAGCTGCGCGCGCTGCGATTGATCGACGACCGGGAAGCGGAGGTCGATCGATTGGAGAGCGTCCACGACCGCTGCCGCGACCGCGAGGCGGGTGAACCACTTGTTGTCCGCCGGAACGACGTGCCAGGGCGCCCAGGGCGTGCTCGTGTGACGGATCGCGTCCTCGTACGCGTCCATGTAGTCGCCCCAGAATCGCCTCTCCTCGGCGTCGGCGAGCGAGAACTTCCAATTCTTCGAGGGCTCCTCGAGCCGGCTGAGGAAGCGCCGCTTCTGCTCCTCCTTGGAGACGTGGAGAAAGAATTTACGGATCAGCGTCCCGTTCCGCGCGAGGTACCGCTCGGCGGCATTGATGTCCTCGAACCGTTGCTTCCAGACCTTCTTGTCGACGAGCCCGTCGGGGAGCTTCTGCCTTCCGAGGATCTCCGGGTGGACGCGCGCCACGAGGACCTCCTCGTAGTAGGAGCGATTGAAGATCCCGATACGCCCTCGCTGGGGGAGGCGGCAGTTCGTCCGCCACAGGTAGTCGTGATCGAGCTCCTCGGGCGAGGGCGACTTGAAGGAGTGCACCTCGCAGCCCTGCGGGTTCACGCCCGACATGACGTGCGCGATCGTCCCGTCCTTCCCCGCGGCGTCCATCGCCTGGAAGATCAGAAGGACGGACCAGCGATCCTGCGCGTAGAGCATCTCCTGGAGATC
>Ga0137436_1000033_pt1 | contig 45422 bp, 58 predicted proteins | sample EasRivERMGT119_2_FD_102328 | JGI IMG/M metagenome (GOLD analysis project Ga0137436, IMG submission 102328) | Soil microbial communities from meander-bound floodplain in the East River, Colorado, USA - East River MetaG ERMGT119_2 | ecosystem: Environmental > Terrestrial > Soil > Floodplain ...
ATCTATACATTCTTGATTGGAGATTCTGCGGCAGTTCGTAAAGGTGTGCCTATAAAGATGGCAAAGAAACTAGTGAAGATAGTAGATAACACTAGAATAATCACAGGACGTTCCAGTATACAGGGCATACTCAAAGAACTATCAACAGCGTATACAACTAAATCTGGGAAGATAAGAGATACTAGCTCTTGCTTTATTTGCGCCTCTGAGTTTCGAGCTAGCTTAGTGGCAGACCCGCAAGCTATCAGTATTCTCACTGACCTATACGACGGAGACTTCACAGATGATTGGAAAACAACGCTCAAAGGCACTGGCGTCGAAGAACTTAAAGAAGTCTACGTTACGATGTTGGGTGGCAGCAATCCTTCTTATCTCAAGCAATCTATTACTGGCGCTGACGTGGAAGGGGGCATTATTGGGCGTAGTTTTTTGGTTTACGCTAACGAGCGTGCTAATATCGAGCCTCTTACTGACGATACTACTGATGTAGAAACTGATGAAGAAGAGGAAATGCTAGACTATCCAAAGCTAGCAAAGTGGTTAGAGGAAATCAGTAAGATAAAGGGTAGGTTTAGATTTCATCCTGAAGCAAAAGATGTCTATGACAAATGGTATACCGACTTTAGTGGTCAAAAGACATACGATAAAACTGGCACGATGGGACGCATCCACGACCAGATACTTAAAGTAGCAATGCTGTTAAGTTTAGCAAAGCGCCAAACTTTAATTTTAGAGGCAGAGGATATTAATGAAGCAATAGAAGAAAGTATGGACTTAGCTGGCAACGTTAATCGAACAATGATGCCAGTAGGGAAAGGTGAGTTTGCTGAGAAGACTGCGGTATTCTTACAGGAATTACTGAGTGTTCCTAGCCATGAAGTAGCGAGACATAAAATTTTACAAAAGCACTGGGGAGAATTAGATGCTTTCGATTTGGATAGGATAGTTGAAACGCTTATCCAGAATAAAGCCATAGATGTCAATCGCAATGGACATGGCAGTAAGTCCGTAGTAACTTACAAGCTCACGAAAAGTTCACTGGATATCTATCTCAAGTTCCAACAGGGTGGAGACTAAGTTACTAGAAAGGGGAGTGACGATGGGTAAATAAGGGCGCGCGTCTTTCACGGGTGGTTAGTAACTTAAGCGACGGTAACAGGAGAGAGTATGAAAAAAATCGTAGGCTCCCTAGCAGTAAGCTTTATTCTGCTGGCATCAGTAGCAAGTGCGGCTCCCATCTCAATCTACACTGCACCTGATAACACGTATGGAAATACCATCAACAATCCATGCGTGTTTTATGGACCGGGTGGTAGTGGATGTAATCAAGACCCTCCATTGTGGCCTGTAGTTGGTGATACGGGTGGTGGGACACCGTTTGTTCCCAATCCACTTGTTAATACGTATGGGGATGCTCCGGGTGAATTGCTGTTGTTTGCTACGTATGTTGGTCGTGACTTCCTAATTGGTTATGATGTCAACGATACCAGCGACCCACAAACACTCAGCAACTTCACTATCAACTTCTTCAACATTGGTGGAACGAATATCGGAAGCTATACGTTCGCTCCAGCTACAGTTACTCCAAATGTCAGCAATGGAGTAGGTTGGGCAGATTACATCTTGTCAAATGGGTGTGATGGAACTGTGGCTGGCACTGGTGTTGAAGCTACATGCACTGATTACAATGCATTCAGTGCGCCACTTGGAACTAGGTCAATCACGTTTACATTTGGATTGACTGGATACAATGACGGGGCAGATAAGATTTTCCTTATTAGTGTTCCCGGCTGTCCGACATGCGGACCTACGCCATTCGACGTAGAGCCAGACCCGGTTCCTGAGCCAGCAACAATGCTGCTGTTGGGAACTGGTCTAATTTTCGGAGCGAAGTATCGTAGGAAGTTCGTAGCTAGGTAAGTATTAGGGGGCGGCTGCTAGCTTCCCCCTAATTTATTTAAGGATTAATTTTATTAACAGTCTTAAGTGTCTTAGGAGAATTTCCACCAATTGGTTTATAAGCTAACCATTTGTTATTATAAACCAATTCATCTGCATCATACTTAGATGGAACAATTTTAGCTATCTTGCCATTCTTAGGGTCATATACTTCATAGTATCCCTCTAGCTCTGGCATATCCAAATGTTTAATTTTAGGATTACCAGCATGGGTCAAAACATCGGTAGTAAAGTTTTCTCCTTTTGCTAATTTCTTATTTATATTTGCTGCTATTGTTTCTGGATAAAATTCAACGTCCATTCCGAAGCCTTTATCATCTAATGCTTGGAAGTCAAGGTAAGCTGAATTACTGCTACTCTGCATCTCATCTATAACTTCATCTAAAGTTTTAACTTTCTTTACAGAAACTCCAGTTTTAGGATTAAATATCTCATATTCAAAAGGCTCATTCTTTGGTTTTGGTGGACTAATATTTTTTTGACCTGCTGACATTGGAGTAAATAAAGAATTACTAGTACCTACCTTAGTCCATCCACCAGAGCCAACTAAACCTGCCATTTCTTTTTCTTGTTCTTTTCTAAGATTAGAAACATTCATATCCCAGATTTTCTTTGTGTCTTGTTTCTGTCCAAGCTTAGTGCCCCAAGGAGTTTCTAAAATTTCTGGATTAGGAAATGCCCAAGCTTTTTTATGTACATCATTATATCTAATAGCATCGAAGCCCATCTTCTCTGTTATTTCTGGATTATTAAATGGAATTCTAGCATCATTTAACCAACTAGTTTTATATGCTTCTAGTCCCATCAATTGGTCTGCTGTTAAATCTTTTCTTCCTTTTAATTTTTTAACATGTTCAATCTCATCTAGTAATTGTTTAGCTCTACTAGATGTTAATCTTTCTCTAGAACCAAGAGCACTTTGCTCAGGATTCCACATCCTGATTGCTTCAGCTACCTTATCTAAATCTTCTCCTTCTGGGAAGTCAGTTATATCCAAAACATTTTCTGCTTTAGGAACAATAGGAATAACATTAGGCTCAGGTACTGTATAGCCCGGTAGCCAAGAAGCTTTAGCTTTATTAGCTGGGTCGCCTTTTTTAAATGCATAAGTAGCTGCATATTCTGGTTCTTCAGCAGCATGAATCATATAACCCAATGTATCAGTTGGGTCATTCTTTGCTATGTCAAACATATTTATGTTGTGGGGGGTGCCGTGATAAAGCTTGTTTATTCCAAGCTTTTTAGCCATCTTAATAAAGGGAACGCCAGCACCTAGAGTAGCAATACCAGCAGGACTAGATATTCCCTTTACTTCCCAGTCTGCCAGCTTTCCAGCAAATCCACCAAACTTCTTCTTTACATCTTCTACAGTAGCATTCTCAGCTTCCTCAAATTCTGGGGCTATTGGAGTGGTTGCCCAATTAAATGCTTTGCCCAATCCAGTTTTCAGCGTTTCCTCAGCGTTAGGCATCGTTGGCTTAACTGCTGCTGGTGGGGGAGGAATCTTTGCAGGAATAGGCGCGCCCGTATAGTCCCTGATTTGCTCAGGGATTTTCACTTCCTTTAATTTCCACTGCTCAGGAATCTCTACGTTAGTATTCCCAAACCAATTTTGTCCCATAACTTATCTTCCGTATTTTGGTGTTCTACGGCGTCTAGATGAAGATGGATTCATATTGATATCACCAGCACCATAGGTCTGAATGCTAGCACCAAATGTTGAGGGAATCAATCCCCACATATGTTCAGGGTCTTTAGTGTAGCTCTCATATGCATCCTGCCAAGGAATGGGAGTGCCCATCTTTACTGCAATACTTCCCGGTGTAACTTTCCTACCCACAGCATCAGTCATGTTATCTAAGTAATCAGCCGCTAGAGCAGGAAAAGGTGCTAACTTTTGGCGACCAAATGCTAGTAGCTGACCACCCCTAGATGCTGGCCTGTATCCCTCACCAAATACAGTATCTTTTCCAGAAACTGAACTTTGCTTCTGCCCATAATACATTTGCCCAAGGAGGCGCACGTAAGAGTTTACGCCACCACTAAAGTCCAATCTAGTTTTGCCCATCTTAACTTTACCAAAGTCTGGATTGGTAATTTCATCTTCTACTTCAGCACCAAATCCTTTAGCAGTCCCAAGAATTAAAGCTTGAGTTCCCAAGAATCCAGCAATGTTCCTAGCATATTCTTTCTTAATATACCCCGGAACATTAGGGTCAAGCATCTTAGTGAACATCTGCATACGAGATGTTGCTAATCTGGGAGAGAAGAGTAGATTGTTTATAATCTTAGCAGACCGGCTTAAATCTACAACACCAGTATTTAGTGTGCCTCTACCAGTGCTAATATTTACAAATTTAGCTAGCTCTCTAGCAATTCTACTATTTCCCTCTTCGTAGAAATTAATTGGTTCATGCTTAAACCAATCTCCAGTAAGAGGAATTTGGGTATTCTTAAACATTCCCCCACCAGCTTGAATTTTATCTACTAGCTCATTGAACAGGCGCATACGCTGGCCTTTAGCACCAGCATTAAACAATCTCTCACTAACATCTACACCGGGATAATACTTCCTAGCCCATTCATTAGCAAAGTTCTCTTCATGGAAATCTCCTAAGTCCACACCTGACCTCATTGCTAATTCATAGTGTGGATATTTGGTTATTTCTTCAGCTACTTCTTTAGCACCCTTCTCAGTAAGTGCTCTCCGCTGGTCCGACACTAGATTCTTCCAGAAAGTTGGACGACTAATATTTCCAATATTCTGTCTTAAGTTAAATGAAATATCATTAGAAGAATTGATAGTTCTTACAGCACTTGTAGAGTCAGCTATTGTGCGTATTAAACCTTTATTCTTCCCTAGAGCTTCTCCTAGTTCAGAACCAAATACTTTATTCAAGTGTCCAATTTCAGCAGACTGTGGAACACCACCATACTCACCAGCTAAAACCTTATCCATTCCATGCATAGCAGTGAGTCTATCACCTTTACTAAGTAAATTAGAATCAGTTACTTTCTTGTAAAGGTCATTTATATTTTCATCAGTAAATTTATTTCTGATGGACTTGAATTCATATTCACTTGGAAGAGGGAGAGAACCTTTCATCTTTCTTAATGCTATTTGGAAAGCACCTTCTCCCCCACCACCAGCTTTTAATTCTTTAGTAAATTCATCTAAACGTCTACCAATTTCTGGACTTCTAGACCTATCAGTAACTACTCTTAATTTCTTAGCATCAGCAAGCTCTTTTATAAAAGCCTGCTCCATTGTGATTGGGCCATGCATTTTATTAGCATACTTAGCTGCTAATCTGGGAAATGCTTTTCCCAATCCAGCTTTAGCTGCTCTGCTAGTAAGTTGGGCAGTCTTAGGAATAGCTCCAACATAAGGAATAAGAGATGCTAATCCAGCAGGGCTAGTCGCGCCTCTTACTGTTAGCTCACCACCTAGCTTAGATAAATCCTCACCAATTCCCCCACCTATTTCTCCACCCTTCTTTCCCATGTCCTGAATTATTGCTTCTTCAGCATCACGCAGTTCTTGAGTAGGAGCTTCAAACAAAGCTTTAGTAGCTACATCTAATGCACCAATACCAGTCATCGCAGCAGATTCTATTCCAGTATCTACCATCTCTCTAGCAGACATGGGAGCCTTGGGCATGATTACATTAGGCTTACCAACCTGCGGACCAATAGAAGATGGCTTAAACTTAGGAGCCGAAGAGAACATAGTTCTGTCAGAATAGTCATTTACTTGTTCTGGAATCTTTACTTCACTAGTCTCTGGCATCTTCCAGATATCAGGAGTTTCTACTTGTGAACTTATTTTAGGCAGTAGAGTTTCTGGAATTGGGGCAGAGCTATAGTTACGTTTGATTAATGGACTAACTGCTGGAATATTAGCAGACCAATCACTGCCCATGCTATTACCCATGCTGCTATTCATACTGCTAACACCAGCAGTAGGGTTAGGCGGCAATGGTGCTGAAGTGTAATCTCTAGGCATAACTACTCCTGAAAATCAGGCTGCTTCAACATCCATTCAATCATAGCCGGTGTGATAGGCTGTCCATCTTTACGTAATTCCTCAATCGCGCGCGCGGTTCGTGGGTCATTCACTGGGGAGCCTAGTGGCGTAGTCCCACTTGATGCCGGTGGCTTTGGCGGTGCAATAGGTCTAACTGGTGCCACTGGCGGCGCTGACTTAGTTATAGGTGCGGGCGTTGTGGCCGGTGGTGGCATAGGCATAGGCATTTGTGCCGGTGGAGGCACTGGCCTATTCGTTCCGGGTAAAGAGAACGAATTTACCGGAGGCGCTCCCATAGTAAACTTATTGCTACCAAAGTTAACCTGTGGCGCAGCAGGTGCAGTAATTGGTGCAATAGTTCCCAGATTAGGTCTAGGTCTAGCTGTAGCAGTAACTGGAGTTTTTTGGTTTTTGCTAATAATCTCAGCTTCTACTTGGTCTACAGCAGCTAAAAATTCCTCATATCCTTTTCTGTCCGCAGTAGCAGCCGCAGCTACTTCTTTTGCATTTGCAGGATTGGGGTCAGCAAACTTATACCAATTTGGATTCTTCATAATTACTTTACCAATAGCACTGTTATGTGCTATGTCTCCCTGCGATGGAGCAAGCGAATTGAATCCAGTAGTATTACTAATTGGGTTAGCTGCATCAGACATGCGATTAGCTTCATGCACTTTAATCTGTGAAGCTTCAGTCTTGGGCAATTCAAAGTCAAAGAGATTCTTTTTATTACCCAAATCTATCCCAGAAGTTTGACGATGTTTATCAACTTCAGTTCTAGCTTTCTCTTCAGGAGTCTGAGCATACTGGCCCATACTGGTTTGCTCCCCAGTATCCAAATTTATTCTCATCATCTCACCAGTCTTATCGTTCTGCTTCAGTTCGATACGACCAGTCTTTAGCTCTTGCATAATCTTATCGGTTTGAGCTTTATTCAAACCATTCTGTGCTGCATATCTTTCTACTTTAATATCAAGGTCACGATTCTTTCTCTTTTCTTCCATCATGCTCGCAGCAAAGGTCATCTTACTTCTTACATCTTTATCCTCAAGCTCTGCTAGCTGGCCTAATCTATTGCCTTTATTCTGGTAATCCATTAAAGCTTCGTTGTATGGTCTATCCATGAAAGCTTGACCAGCAGCCACACCAGCACCCGCTCCACGCTGAATTCCTTCAGCAGCACCCACTAATCCAGTAAGGACTCTATTGCCAATGTTAGGCTTATAGTCCTCACGATTGGGCATAGTGTTAAGATGTTGTTTATATGCAGTAATAGATGGATTAGGCTGATTAAATATCCTCTCCATCATGGATGCATACTGGTCTTCCTGCGGCGGCTGTGCCATCGGCGGCATCGCTGGCATAGGTAGAGGACGCGCTCCAAAGTCCTGACCACCCATATTAAAACTACCGAAAGATGGTTGCCTAACTTTTTGTGGATTAGCACCAAACATCATGCTTGGGAAGCGATATTCGTTAGCCATTAGAACCACCCCTGATTTGTCTTACCAGCCATGAAATCGTTATAGCTCGGAGGCGCACCAATTCTAGGGCCGCTAATTCCAGTATTACCACCAGTAAATCCACCAAGTCCTGAGAATGCTCCAGCTAATCCAGCAACGCCACCAATACCTTGCTGGACCGCATCCCACGGACCACCTATCATGTCGGCTTGCTGACTACGCAACTGACCTAAATTAACGTTAGCACCAACTTGTGAGTTAGTGATATTCAAATCCCTATCCATGTTAGTCTGATAGAGATTGCTCATGCCACCTAAACCAGCGAGCTTACCAGACTGCTCCAATTCCATGACGAATCTTTCATTCTGCGCGGCCATTTGTGCTTCGGCCAATGCCCTAGACGCAGAGGCATTGCCATTGGCAGCGGCTAATTGCATCGCGGCGATATCACGTTGGGTGCGCCCCGTAGCTATAGCCAAGTCAGTTTGTTGTTGCACTTGGTCTATACGTGCGCGCCCGTCCGCAGCGGACATTTGCCCACTCGCAACGGCCTGCTCTATCTGAGCTTTTAACTTAGAACCTTCTAGCTGATTCTGAGTTTTAAGCTGCTGAGTCGCTTGCTCACTTCCAGCCACTCCACTAATGCCCCACTTACGGCCTTCGTTAGTTTTCTCTTTAATGCCTAGCTCAGTGTTTAGTGCATTGTCAGTAATGTTCCTAGCAGTATCCCGCTTCAGTGCGCGACTGCTCGCATCAAATCCGGGTGAGTAACCGCCTTGGGTTGCACGACGGGCAGACATCTCATCTTGCATTCCTTTGCCCATTGCGCTCGCGGCTGACAAACCTCTCTCACGGATATTAGCTTTATCAACGTCAGAGTAGCCACCAGTTTTGGCGAATTCCTCATAGCCACCCATGCCGCGCATTCTTGCCATCGCAGCTTCATCAAGCCCACCAGTATCAGCGAAGTTCTTAGCGTAGGAAGTATCTAGATTTTTAAACGCATTCTCAGCAGCGTCATACGTTGACCTATCTAGACCTTTAATATCAGAATAGTAATCCTGTATACTCCCGCCGCCACCACCACCCCCGCCGCCTGAGCTAGAGCCGCCCCCACCAGCAGGACTAGTGCCACCATAACCACCTAGTAATCTAGACTTAGCATTAGGGTCAACTCCCCCAGTCTCAGAGAATCCCTTATAGCCAGCATAGATTTCATCATCTCTGTTGGTGCCAACTTGGGTATTCTCACCACGCAAACTATCATAATTCTGGTTTGCGTTTTTCTGGGCATCTTCAGTAGCCCCTAATGCTGCCTTCTCTTGTTTCTTTGCCATAACTATGTCCTTTAAGTTAAAGTCTTGACTAACACTAGCTCAGGACATAGCTCAAAACCATGATGTTTCTTTAGTGCTTCAGCCAGCTTAGGGTCACTTACAAACACATGAAGCTGTCTGAGATTTCTTGCTCTGGTACCGGCTATGGCGGTATCCATAAGCATGTTCAATGCTTTACCCCTAGTTACTCTAGGCTCATCTTGGTCACAAATAAACACGGCTTCTGCAAAAGGTTTCACTATTCCAAAAGCTACAACTTTCCCAGTGTCATCCTCTATTACACCATCAACAATGGATAAGTCGCCTACTCTAAAGTAAAACTCTCCAGCATTCATCTTTTCTATCACTGGAAAGTCTTTGCGTTGCGTAACTCTATACATCATACGTGAATAATAAAGTTTATTACTTGGAATGGGGGATTGTTTGCACCAGTGTTAGCCGCAGCATTAACCGCAGTAGTCAAAGCTACCGCATCTGTTGCCGGTGCAGCAGCGCCAGTATTACCACCGGAGCTACCAGCATCAGTAGTTCCACTAAAAGTATGACCGTGATTACCACTAAAGTTAATATTATGTCCATGTGTCAATCCAATATTAACATGGCTAGTATTACCACTATATCCAAAATCGTGACCATGACCAGCGCGGGCCATTAGACCAGAATTGCCAGCATCGACGTTCATGGTGCCAGCGTTTTCACCACCAGTTGTCCCACCACCACTAAATGAATGGCTGTGGTCAGCGTTTAGACCGGTTTGTTGCGTTCCACCGTGGTCGTGATTTCCATCAGCACTTGTCCCACCACTATAACCGTGGGTGTGTGATGCACCAGAGTGAACGTGAGAAGCGACCGTGTGCGCGTGTGCGGCTATTGTATGTGTGTGCGCGCCTTCAGCATGAACATGGTCTATCGCACCGCCAACACTTCCTAACACTAATCCAGTGCCGGAAGCAGCTTTTCCCATAGGAAAACGCTGACGTAAATCAGGAACGTTAAAAGTAGTAGATAAGTCGCCAGCACCAAATGCTGTTCCACAAACAGCAAACAACGCAGCTTGGGTGGTTCTACTATGGGCGGCTCCATCGCATAAAACATAACTAGCAGGGGGCGTAGCCCCTGCATATCCAAATATACACCCCGTAGGAACACCTGCTGGTATAGTCTGCCATGTCATGTCACCACGAAGCCAAGTGCCAGAGTTTGCTGGCCCAGTGCCTAAGCTTGCTGGTGGAACTTGACCAACTAAACTAGGTGCTTGGATGGGGACACCAGTGATTGTTCCACCAGTAATATTTACGTTATTAGAATTCTGGGTGGACATAGTGCCCAACCCTAAACTATTTCTAATATCGTTTATTGTAGATGCTCCAGTGCCACCGCCAGCTACGGATAAGATTTTATCCTGCCATTGAGTGCCATCATATTCCTGAAACTTATTAGCAGTGCGCTCAAAGCGAATCATTCCCGCGATGGGATTAGTAGGTGGAGCAACAAACAAAGAACCAGCATCAAAGTCTCTATCTCTTAGTATTGCTAATACTAAGTTATAGAGAGTAGTGTTTACTGGTTGTGTCCAATCGGCCATCTTAGACCTCTTTTACCGCTCTTATTGCATTAGCCATTTCCGGATTAGCTAATGCCATCGCTTCGTTTATTTCAGCATTTTCCACTATAGTTTTGAAAGCAATTACTCTAATGTGTTCTTGCATTTGGGCGCGCTTATTCTCTATCATCAAATTCAAAAATTGGCGCACTGCCGCAATACCATCGGAATTCTCAAGAAGATAGTCGATGACCTCTCCTTCTTCCTGAGTGAAATCCACTGCTAGCTTAGCAGAATTCAATAGTGTGATAATCATTTAATCGGCCCATTATCTTTTTCCTGCTCAGGTTGAGTAGGAATAGCCAAACCAAATGGAGGCATATTTGATAGTGAAATTGGAGCTGGAACTTCAATTGGTTCTTTTAACTTATCAAATCTAGCCTTAATCATTTCAGGAGTCCAGATTGCTCCAGCAATATCTTTTACTCGTGGTGGTTTGTTATCAATTTCATCACCAGGAAGTAAAGCATACCAAGACACAGTTCTTGATATTTCAACTTTATCTTCATATATTATTATATCCTCGCGGACTTCTAGCCTATTATCAGCGTGAACAGTTACTACTCCTATAATAGTTTCTTTTATCAGCATAATACCTCAAGCAATCGAATAAAACCCACCTGTTTGATAGACATGGGTAACAGTTCCACCAAGCCAATAATTAAAACCATCAGTAGTTCGACCAACATTGATAGTTCCATTAGCTGATGTAGGATATGCATAACCAACTTGATGACCTTGAAATGACCAATAAACACGAGTCATTGAATGCATTGTCCAACCATCTTGTATCGCAACAGGAACAGTAAATCGGATATAAGTTGAATCTGCTGAATTTGTAATGTTATCACAATAAATCTGCCAAAATAATGTCTTCCCAACTAGCATGTATTTGCAACTTAACGTGCCATAAGTTAATCCCGTTCCAGCATCATTCACTACTACTGGAGTCCAAGCTATCCAGTTACCAATAGGATTACCACGAGCATAATCATAGAGTCCTGCTGCTGCTCTAACATGATTTGAGCCTTCAAGAAACCATGTAGCTATTCCAGTTCCATTAGCCGGGTCTAATCCCTGTCTAAGTGCCGCTCTAGCATACATTGTGGACTTAGAATCTACTTCTTTTGCCGCAAATTTTTCATAGCCTGTGCCGGGGTTATCAAAAGTTCTAATAACACCATCGCTGCCCATTCCAATCTGCGATGCGATAACACCAGGCCAATGGAATGAGATTCGTGGAGTATTTACCGTCTGGATTTCAAGTGGAGCCCCTGTATAAGCGGTGCCCGTGCCACTCAAATTTAATTCACGCTGATTCAACGTCAAGCCACCCGAATTGATGATGGCTATGTTATTCAGTGTTCGCGGATTCGCACTAACAGGAGAGTGGAAAAAATTAAAAGCGTAACCAGCACTTAACTCAAGAGCAATTCCAGCCAGAGCTACATCGTCAGCTTTCCAAGCTCCATCGTAATATAAGTTATTGCTGACTGCGAGATGATTAGCCGTGGCTCCCAGCACACGCCCCTTACCAACAGAACCCGGCGCTAGCACTAAAGTTGGTCGAGTTTTCGTGATAGTTTGGTCTTGAGTAAAAATATTAGCAACATCAGTATAGGCAATATTACCGGGTAGAGCAGCGCCACCACCTATCTCAACCCAAGATGTTACATATTTATAGAACTTATCGTTATCTTTAGCATACGCAGTATCACCCTCAGTGCCCACAGGCAACTCTGCGAAAGTATCAGCAACATAGAAGCTAGGAAGTGGCGCTGATTGAAGCGCCCCATCTTTATAAACGTAGTTATATTTAACTACGCTCATATAACACCCCTAGCATCCCACTGGATAGGCTTGGTAATCCGCAAGCCAGCATTATCGAAGACCATAATCTTAAAGTTAGTTGGATTAGGAACAGATGTAAAGATTACTACAGCATAACAAGATGTAACAGATATAGGAGTCACAGTAATAGAATCAACAGCTTTGAATGGCTTGTTAAAGTTTATTACTGTTCCACCCACATCAGTTGCCACAGCGACATCATTGCCACCATCGTTTTCTAAGTGAATGCTAGCACTAACCCTAAAATTAAAAAAGTAAAGTAAATCATCGTCAGTGCCAGTAAAGTTTACCGTGACTCTAACATATCTTACTGAAGTTACCAAGAACTGTAAACTATCGGTCGGCGGTCCCCAAGTAGTCCCGTTGTCACTAACTTCGGTGTGAATCCCTATGTTATTTATACCAATAATCTGTTGGAAATCATAATTGATATTGAGAATAACGTTCTCATAGATTACACCAAAGTCAAATGTTTCTTTATACGATGCATTAGTTAATGCTGGCTGAATATAGATAGAAAATCCCGCAGCAATCTGGTCAATGATTTGGTCCCAACCATGATTAACAAAATGGTCATTCCAAGTCTCCGTCGTGTTCACGCAAACTAAAAGCTTGTTAAACTCTACGAGTGCATTAACTTTAGTCCCAGTAAAAGTCGATACTAACGTCGCCTGCTGAATATAATCTGGCGGCGCAGTAACTACGACAACCACATCGGCGCGCGGCCCCTGATTCCCGCCTACGTCAACAGGGATTACTGAGAATTGGAGTGTCGCTGCCGCCAACTCCACGTATGACAAAAAGGTCGAGTTGAGGCGCGCAATCTCTGCGTTGTTTCTCAGAATAATATAATAGGAAATCTCAAATATACTAGTTGGAATAGTCCAATAAAGTAGAACGTTATTACCCAGAATTGTTGGAGAGATATGAGTTTCCCCAATTTCTGGAATGATAATATCTACACTAGATGCATTTAGAGAATATACGTTATGTTGATTTATTGCTTTAATTAAAAATCGTGTAATCCCAGTAGGAATAGGATTAAGAATAGCCACCAAACTAGACGTAATACTAACTCGTTCTGCGGTTTCCCATGTTGCTCCACGCCTAATCTCATAGAATAGCGTTTCGACACTGGGGGGCAACCATTCTAAGACAACGTTTCTTGATGTAATTCTATAGGTAAAGTATAGAATCTCCGGCGGCGGAACAATAACTTCAGCCAGTCCACCTTTACTTTGCGTCGTCGGCGGAGGGTCAACAATATACCCAATTCTTTTCAATTCATCAATTATATACTGCAATACATCAGCAGTCGCAGGGTCTTCGACCGTGCGAAGTCTCTGGACTAATGTAGTGCAAGCTATATCGAAAGCAGAAGGCATTAGCTTGGTCTAGTTCTAGCTAAAGGTCTAACGAATAGCCTAAGATGTTTCAAATTAAAGTGTTCGTTAGGATTCGATACTCTAAGTTTTACTGAACATTTTTCATTCACTAAGTTTGCATGTCTAAAGTATTCTTTCCCCGATGATGCCACTAATGGCATATTGTTTAGGTTAGAACTAACGGCATTATCTTCGCCTCTGACATTGAGTTGCAAACTGCCAGAGCCATTAATTCTAAGCTCTAAGCCAGCATAATGATGCACGAATCCCACTTCTTCAAACAATAAACCTAATCTAATATAACAATCTATCGCTACTAAGTTGTCGGTAAGAACACCGACACCTTGATTGTAAATATTGCCCTCATAGCCACCTACCCGCAAGTAAGTTCTTTGCGTAGTATTGTTAATACCTACGGCAATAGCTGCCGGGCTGAAAGCAAGAGCATTAAAAGACCAGAGATGCCAACGAATATTCTCATAATCTAAACCATTAGTAAAGTCCCCAATAATAATATGACTGGGACTCGTGGCCGAGTCCAATGGCACTAGGCAATATATTAGGAATTTTTTAGTATCCAGGATTATCTGTACTTTATTAAATGCAGCTTTGTTTATTCTCTCCCACCAATTTAGAATCTTATAAGACAACTCGGGACGAACTATTGTTCCATTGAAGATATACAATCCCGAATGGTCGCCCACAATAAAGTAATCTTGATTCGCACCTTTTCTATCTTGGATTGTTGAGAGGCTGAAGACATCTGCGCCTATTCCTTTATCTAATGTAACTAGTGTCCAAGTTGATGCATCGTAACCGTTATCTCGGGTAGAGTAAATCTTACTCCCCTTAGTGAGGTAAAGACTATCTCTATACTCTACACCACTTTTTAAACCTTCGGTTTCAGATGGGTCAGCAACGATAAATCCCGCAGCAGCATTAATAGATTCAGGCTCGCCATTCTTAGATACATATGCCATCGACTTATCAGTGTCAGTAGCAATATATACCATCTTACTTCCAAACGTTGCTAAGTTCAGCACCGATGGAATGCTGGTCATCTGGTCAAAGAGATAATCACAACTTAGCTGCAAGTCTCCGTCGTATGGATTAATCTCTAGAGTAGTGGTAGAGTTATCAGCTATTCTACCCTCTGGAACAAAGAATAATTCATATCCTTCCAAGTCACCATTGAATGCTTGGATAGCATGAGACATTACAATCCGACGAGCACTGACGCCAACCGGTCCAATAGGAATAGAAGTGCAAGTAAGTTTCTTGGTGCCATCTGCTAGAATAGTTCTTAGCTGTCCGGGTGGTGAAGTATAGCCCGAATCGTATTCGTAACAAACTCCTAAGATATGAGTGCCTGCTTCCACGTTTCCAGCATTGATTGAGTTATCAACACTAAATCCAGTAGACGGTGCATCACCACCAGCTTTGCGAACAACACTCCCGTTATAGACGTAAACAAACTCACCGGGTAAGCCAGCATTACCATTATGGGGAGTGATATACGCCCGATTAAATTGACTAATTGCTGAGAAGTCTGTCATTGCCGCAATAGTCAAAATTGGTGTAGCTAGACTTAGTGTAGTATCGTAAAGCTGACCAATATTATTTAATACCAGAAGCCGTGAGGCTTCCCCTGTTCTTTTATATTCCCAAATACGTCTAACGTTAGGAATAGTAATATCCTGTAGAAAGCCATCTCTGGTTTTAATTTCTCTACCCAGAGTAATAGCATTCATGGATTCGATTAGATGGTCAGGGGGAACAGTATCTTCATACTCCCCCCGACCAAATAATCCCTTAACGTTTTCTACTTCAATTGGGTTATGGTCAAGTAGCTGCATTTTATTTGCTCGAAAAGTTATGGCTTGTTAGCAATCTACAATCGGCTTTCTTGGGAAAAGCGCGAATTTCTCCTAAGCATTCCCATCCATATTTTTTATAGATTGTAGTTTTTAAGAGTAACACACTCCCTAACAACTTACGCCCCAAATAGCTCAGGGACCATCTAACTACTTAATTAGTGTCGGACCCACACCCAACGCACCCAATACCCAAATCAAAAATACAATCACCAATACTACAATGATGACTGTTTTTATTGGGTCGCCAATTCCAAACGCCGCCATAATCTTCACCGCGCCCCAATAGACGACTGCGAAAATTAACAGCCCTACTAGTATGGTGATGATTGACATGGTTAAGCCTTTATCATTTCGTAAGTTACGTTGACATCAACGTGAGTTGCCACGGTGATATCTGCACCAGTCTTCGACACTGTGATTGGAGTGTTAACATCACACTCATCAAATGACGCGCCACCGGCCAATACTGTAGCGTTAGCAGCGCCCGCGCGCACTACGGCATTCGCTGTCAGTGCGGCAATTGCTACTGACAACAGCTTTACCAAAGCGGCTGCTTGTGTTCCGTTGATGTCTACTGTGGTTGCACTGGTTACTGCACCACCAATAGCAACCAGATAAGCATCAATCAAACGATACTTATATCCTGGCACTGCTGGTAGGAGTGTGTAGCCTGCGTTAACTTGAGCAATCGTAGCTTTAACGCTCAAAGTCCGCGAAGTAGCTTTTGTGACAATCTGCCAGTCTGGAGCCAGTAAAGTTCCCACATTGACTAGCTGATTCGATAGTGCGGCCCAAATACTTCTGGTTGTCAAAACTGCCATGTTTAGCCTCTCCTTTTGAGGCGACAATCCGAAGCGAATTGTAGTTGTTAGTTGTTACTTGATAACTCTTCTCCCATACCCCCGATAGGCTCGTCGTCGAACTCCTAGCCCTTGTAACCTCTTCGTTAACTTAGTGATTAATTTCTCCTCTTCTTCTTTAACTTCCATGTAAAGCTCTGCCGCTTTGGATGGACTATTCATTACATCCCTAGCTACCATCTGAGCAGTGAGAGCAGATAGATAGTTCCTTGAGCCAGCAACTTCTACGTTAGCAGTTACATCCACTAACGGATTGAGTGTGCGATAGTAATCTAACCTGATATCCTTGTCCTGCGTTGAGCCGATAAATTGGACTTTATTATCTCTCCACGCCCAGACTCGCAGATATAAATCTGGCAAAACATCCGGCTCCCAATCCCTTTGCTCCATTTCACTAAACCCGTCAGTAGAACCTGCTGGCCTCTCCCATAAGTTAATGGGTTGCACGAAGTCAGTCGGATAGGTGGGTAGAACTGTGTCCCCGACTGGTAACGGTATAACTGTGCTACGTTGTTTAAGGACGGGAATACCATTTAGTTCCAGTAACGATTCTAATTTTCTACCAGCAATTGCAGTGAAGGGTAACTGCACGATGCTGGTATAAATAGACAATGAGGGGTCATTTAACTTAGCCCCTACATCATTTATTATGTCTTGTGCAGTGTCCGGCATGTTAGACCGCCTGTTTCAAATTAAGTTTTTCGTATGCTTCACGATTGATAATCGTTCGGCAAATCTGGCAAATCAGTGCGCCACCGGGAATCATCGACTTGCACGCGGGGCATACATCAGGCTGTGCGTTCATCGCAGCGGGATTCATCCACTCTTTGCGAAGATTTAGTGCATGAGCAGCATATCGCTGCAAATCACTAATGCCACGATGCATGTGATTCTTAGCCCAATCATCGTCAGCTATTTGAACCAACGCATTAAACCATTGACGCTGTTGGAGTAAAGCTAGCTCGATTTCGGTCTTAAAGTATGCCCGCGCTTCTTCGTTAGTGTGCGACCCAAACACCCAAAATATCGCGGGGCGCGCGTGTTTATCTTCCTCAAAATCAGTAATGTTTACGCCAATCTGAGCATTAACGTAATCCATTACTACTGAGTTAGCGATAACTGGTGCCTTCTCATATTGCTCGATAGATTTCCCTTCACCAACATATCTGAAGTAGAATCCTTCGTTGATAATCAGTGAGTTAATTTGACCTATTTCTTTCACTGGTGGAATAGTAAACAATCCAATGGGAAACAATCCCGGTTTGGATTCACTGAATCTGAATGGCACTCCACTAATCACAGTGCAGACAGACTTATCCACATTCTTCTGCATCTCTGTCTTCTTATTAATTATCTCACTGACCGTCAACGGGCTTGGCATTTTCTAGCTCCTATTCAATCAAATCTATCTGATATGGGTCAGACATTTCATTCTCTAACTTTGCTTCAAACTCTGCCACTTCTTGCGCGTCAATTCTTTTTTCCATCTCAGCAACGTCAGTAGGCGAGAGTCTCGTCAAATCTGGATGCTGATGGAAGAAAACTATAATAGCTATTGCGCGCCTCTCTAACGGGAGAAAATTACCCTTGTTATCTTGCATTACAAAGATAGGTTCATAAGTGTGATTCGCATCAACTATTCCGTATTCAGGCGGAAGATGCATACAACACTCTAATGCCCACCTATCTTTAGCAAAAGGATACTTCGGCACTGTAAACACACCAGTTTCAGTCCGAAGATAAATTGGGCCTGAGAAAACTTGTCTATCTTTGATAAACCTTTTTTCTGTCAGGCCCGTAGTCCACACTACCCGATATCGTGGTAAATCTGCCCAAGGAACATTACCATAGCTATCTTTCAGCCACCGATTGATTGTAATGTCCTCAGACATAACTTACTTCTTATCTGGCAACTTCGTTGACAGCGTTCCCGGTGCAGCAGTAAGTGTGAAAGTTTTAGCTGCTGATGTTACACCATCTGGATTCCGAACTGCTACTGGAATAGGCATTGCTACTTCAGCAGTAGACATATTCACACTAGTAGTCACTTCCGTGGGACTCACGAAAGTAGTAGGCTCATTACTTCCATTCCACACGATTACACTAGCGGGGTCAAATCCAGTTCCCATAACATGCAGAACAAAAGATGGACTCCCTAATGCAGCAGAGGAAGGATTGAGTGAGTTAACTACTGGCGGTGCCGATGCGACTGGAGGCTCAGGAGGTATCTTACCCCATTCTTGGTAAGTGAGAATCTTATCTTCCAGATTCTTGAGTAAACGATATACATCCTGATGGTGCGCCACAGCCACCCAATAGGGGTCGCCACCTGTTACTGGGATTTCGCCTATCGCGCGCCCAGCTAATGCAGCTTTTACTTCATCTGCACTCTTAACAATCTGAGACTGCAAATCTTTTTGCTCACTCTTCATGCGCTTTAGTTCAGCTTCCACTGGAAACTTAGGAGCTTCTGGCTCTTTAGGCTTCGATGGTTCCACTGGCTTTGTTGCTGGCACTGATGGCTTGATTGGATTAGGCAATCCACCAATAGGCTTCTGTCCAGCAGGAAGCTGAGTAGCCCCCGGATTTTCACCGGGAATAGTCTGACTTGGTAACTTTTCCCCGGTGACGAATTGATTTTTGTCAACCATGTTTTAAAAAATGGGGAGTTATTAGCTCCCCATCTCCTATCTTAGTAACCGGGATACCACATATTGCCATCGTAGGTCAACCGAAGCGGTCTTCCCACAACAGCGGTGAATGCCAACCCAACAGGCTTGTTAACATCCGTGGCTACTCCACCAGTCGCACCAGTGAATGCACCATCGGGGATGAAAATCAAATCACCCTGAAAGCCCGGATAGGGCAACGGAATGAGAGTGATTGCCAGTGCGCCCGATACGTGGTGAATTCGATGCGTGGGTGCTGGCATTAATCCAGCGGCTGACGCCAACACTGGTCCCACGATTGGCCCAGTAGCACTTCCAATATTTGCACCAATTTGTCCAAAATCTACGTTCGGCATTTCAATTCTCCTATGCTATATGACGGCTAGGCCAGCGTGTCTATTCCTACTTAAGCCCACTATCCCCGGTTCAAGCAGTTAGCCTGACTTCACTAACCTAGCCCGTCAACCCTTTTTGATTTTGATAATTAACCTGATGAGCCGCGCAATAAACAGCAGCTTTCTCATGTTAACTTACCAATTAGTAACCTGCTGGAACCGCAAGCCCGTCGATATAGCTGCACGCTGCGGGATTCTTCACGAAGAGATTGAAGCTGACTACCAGATAGAAAACCTGGCTAGTAGCAACTCCACCTGAAGGACCGCGCATCTCAAAGATACGGCGTCCATCTACTTCATAGAATCCTGCTGACTTCATCTCAGCGCGGCCCCAAAGCTCGTTGATGAGGAAGTCAATTCGTGTTTTATCCCACGAATAGGAAGTGCGAATCGGAGCGCCAGCAAGCTGCATGTTGTCATTGAAATACAAATCCAGCCCCTCTTGCTTAGGCTGTTTCTGTATGATGCTGACCATCTGACCCAGTTCCTCATAGGCTTGCTTCTGGCAGGGATGCATCCAAGCAATAGGCTTGAAATTGTTATCCATACCAACCCTGTCACCAATCTTATTGATGGCAAGTCTTCCGTGTGGCAGTGCGAGCGCGCCCGCAGCGTTCACCCTGTTAGCCACAACTTCCGGTGTGGTAGACCGGGGCAATCCCAGCCAGCTTCCTGAAGTAGAAGCACTAACATGATAGGGAACGCCATAAAGACCGACAGGCGTTGTTCCGGTAAGACCTTCCGGCAGAATCACGTCGCCCGCTGCGATACCCGCAGTAGCTGGAATCGTGAATGTCTTGTTAGCCAAGTCCAGTGCGCTAATCTTTACTGGACCGCCGGGAGTCTTGTTCACCGTCCGCGCTGCGTTATAGACGCTCACGCGCTGACCAAACCGCATGAGGCGCACACCATAACCATCAGTCGTGCAGGTAATGGTATCGTTGCCGCCAGCCGTCACGAATGACGTAACCGTCGCCAATACGCCAGTGCCCGCCGTCATGCACTGTGAATCGACTTGACGCCGAAACTCTTTCATCGACTTGGCAAGCAGTTCACGAAGATTCTGCAATACGGCCTTCCGCTTGTCATCAGTCGCCCACTCGGATTTCGTAGTCCACTGAATGCCATGCTTCATATTGACAGTGCTGATAACAGCCTTGTCATATGTTGGGCCATCGCCAACTCCCAAGTCTCCGTTCTCAGCGTCAAAGTAACCAAAGTATCCACCGGGACGCAATTCCAGAGGGATTCTCATATCCCTCGCTGAGACAACTTCAACTGGTGTCTTCTCGACTGAGCTATAGAAAACGTCATCCCTATCAAATAGGGTTGGCACTTTCGGCAGAACTCTTTCAAGTTCCGTCGCAACTACCATTGATTCTGTTTGCATTTCTAACTCCTAAGAATTTAGAATGTCCATGTCTGACATTCTTTTAGAATTTGCCTCTTTTGCTGTAATTGCTGACTTTCTGTTACTTCCAGTAGGACCGGGAACACTACGGTCAGCTCCAGCATTCTTCCCTAACTTATCCCGCTTAGTCGTATCTTCCTTCTTCTGTTGTGCCGTAATATCCGCGCGAACCTTCTGACGGATAGGTGGTATAATCGCTTTTGCACGCGAGAGATACGTTGTTCTTATACTCTCTTTAAGCTTACCACTATACCCATTAGCTGCCTCACGCCGCCACAACTCATTCATCCGTTGCATGTGTTGTTCGTCACCAGCTATTTTCTTGGTGACTTCACTAAATATCTTTTCGGTGATGAGTTTTCTTAGTCCCGGCCTAATGGAATTAGTCGGGTCCAATCCCTTCTCGATATCTTTATTTATTGATGCTTCGATATCATTCCAGATTTCAGTTCTTAAAGTATTAAACTTCGTCTGATAGAATTCCTGCTTTTCTTTACTAAGCTGCATTCTATCAGGGTCATCGGCAGGCGCGCGTTGCCTGCCCATTGGCTTAACTTCATCGCCAATATCATCATACTTCCCACCGAAGATAGCATGATGCACTACTTTAGCAGCAGCGACGATATTCTCATCTTTAGCATCTGCTCCGTCAACTAATACTGACCTCAATAAGTTTTTAATTATTGGGCTGGTAACATCTATGAAAAGCTGCTTATCTACTTTACGTAAGTCTGGCAGAAAATTACCAGCAAAATTCTCCAGAGCTTCAGCGTTAGATGTCTTCAGTTGTCCCAAAAACTCTTCAGCGTTCCCAGTGATAACTGCCATTCGCATCTCTTGATAAACTTCAGATGCACCTACGGCAGCTTTAGCATCCTCTATTGTTGGGAAGAGTTTAGTAAACTCCTGCTCCCTAAAGAATGCTTGCTTTAAACCCGGAAACTTTTTGAATAACTCTGGATATTCTTTCTTTATCGCAGAGTAAGAATGCCTGACTAAATCCTCTTCAGGTTCTTCATCTTCTTTAGCTTTTAATTTCTTATCAGCGTCTTCTTCGCTTTCCTCTTCGACTTCTTCATCAGGCTCTGCTTCGCCGTCTTCATCAGGGACAGCATCTGATTCTTCGTCAGCCTTCTTGGTCTTCTTTGGCAAGTCACCATCTGTTTCCTCTGACTCCCCAGCAGCAGGTTTAGTTTCTTTATATTCCTCTACACCCAGTAGGTCTAGGTCATTCTTAAAGTCATCTGCACCTTCACCGGGAACAGTAACTCCCAATGCTGGTTTATCTCCGGGTGTTTCAAAGAAGATTCTCATTAATTTATCCTATTCGACAGCCGTATCAGCATTACTTGGGCTAGGCTCTCCCGGCTGGGAGAAAGCATTACCCTCTCTCATCTTAATCATGTTATCCATGTGCGCTTTTCCGTGCGCCACAACTTTCATATACCCTTCGGGATTAGATTTCTTAGTAGCGATTCCAGTAGGCGATACAGCCCAACTTCTAGTCGTTTGGAGATGAACCATGTCATCATCCACACCAATCTCAGGAGTAACTTCCATCCCCTGTAAGATTTCAGAAATTTCCCCATACTGTTTATCGCGGTCGTCCTGTCCCGGTATATAGAATTCAGGCCACCCTAAGACGCGCGCGACATTCTGCGTGTTCTGTGGGTTAAAGACTGCCTGATTAATGGCATCATTGTTTAGAGTGATTAGCTCCATCAAGATACCTTTATATTGTGCAAAGCTGCTAGGCAACTCTTCATTAGCTTCTGGTTCAACTCTTCCCACTTTACCAGAAAGCTCAGCTTGCCTAATCCAAACATTCGTGAATCCAGTATATCCCTCTTTCTTCACGAACTTTTCATCATCCACTAATGCATCAATGTATAGTGGTATGGCCTTAGACATTATATTGGCCCACCAATGTTTCAACATTGACCATGTAGTATTTAATCTTTGTAGAGCCATCGCGCGGCTCTCAGAGTATTCTTTCGCAGTCTTACTTCCCCCCGTAGCAGGACCGCCATATATTGATGGGAAGCTACCCGTTACAAATTGCGCGTCTAGGTCAACTGCTTTACGAAATTCTTTCATTTCATCTGACATCATTGCTGGCTTGTCAGTATAAAATGCATCTGCTAGTCCGCGTCCCATTGGCATCTTGACGGGATATTTCATTCCGGGGCGTGCTTGTGATTTCTGGTATGCATCGAAATCTAAAACGCCAGTATCTACAAATGTTTCAGGGATTGAATGCTCAAACGTATCTAATGCTAAGTCAGTTATTTCATTTCTTATTTCCTGCAACGGAGCAAGTGGTTTCCCCATCGGGTCGGCGTGGATGAAATTAGAGAATGGATTATAAGTAACTTCCCAGTGTTCATCCAACTTCTCATTGCGCGCCTCTGCGATGTTATTCTTAAACTTTACAAAGTATACTCCATCAGGAAAATATTCTTTGAGCTTCTTAACGGATTCCAAGTCTAACACTTCGTAAGCCCACGGGCGATACCACGCGCATGTGGTCGTTACTAGATTAGTAGAATAGGCGTCATCTAAATTATTCCACGCGCGCACTTCCCTATCAAAATTCTGGCTGTCTGTCCCGCCCACAACTTTATCCCGCAGGTTCTCATACATTGCCTTGATGAGCGAAAAGTGCTGCTCAAATCGAAGTCTAATGTATGGCATATGCTCTTGGTGCCGCGCGTAGAATGGCATATGAGCATACATGGGACCGAAGACATCTATTATTGTGCGCGACTTTGCTTCTTTGGTGTAGCCTACAATTTGTGGGAATGTTTCATCTACTGTATTATCTTCCGGTTCTACTTCAGCACCGCAATTAGGGCAAGGCTCTAACTGGGGCATTTCTTCCATTCCCGGTAAAGGTGGCTGCATTCCACCCATTTCTGGCATAGGGGGAGGTGGTGCATTAGGTGGCTGCTGAAATGTCCCCGGTGTATTCATCGACTGGGGTGGTGCCCCCGCTGGTGTATTAGGTGGTGCTTCCGGATTAATTCCCGGCTGCGGTGGCTGCGCTCCCTGAGTCGCGCTCGCTGGTTTCTTATCCTGAAATTCACGTATATACCCCTGACAGACAGGGCAAGTGAGAGTGTGAGTAACAACACTAACATCATCGCCATACTCAGGGACATCCACTGTGCCATAATCATTCTTCTTTCTATTGTAGATATATGCGGCGCAGACTCCTTGATTAAATAGAATAAACAATGCTTTGATGAAAATCAAAATACCATTATTATGTCTTGAGATTAGTTCGCTTATCTTGCTGTATGCATTTGCAGTATTAATATCATCTACTTCATCTGCATCATCGGGAAGAAAGTTTACATTGGGTAATTTAATGGAAAGTGCAGCGATAATGGCTTCTCCGTGCGCGCGATAGATATTGATAATCTTATCATACATCGACGGGTCAAGATTATCTAAATCAATTCCTCTCCACTCTTCAGCATCGAAATCCCAAAAGATTCTTTGAATTCCCCCAAAATAATTCTCTAACTTCTTCCAGAATGAAAGCATGTTATTCCTCATGCCTTCATCTTCTTTAGCAAAGAAATCATCCAATGCAATTAGTGCCGCCTCTACTTCGGGCGGATAACCTGATGGCCCACGCTCCTGAGTTTCGGGTTGAGATTGTTCCTCAGTCCCTACTGACTCAGTGAGTTCCATATCGGGGAGGGGCTGACTTTCGGCGTCAGCTTCTTCCTGCATGGGGTCTTGCATTAAATCTTGCTCGAATAGGTCAGCCATTATTTATTTTCTTTTCTTCTTCGGCTAATCTCTTCTTGAGCTTTTCCTTACTAGCTTCCTGTAATCTAGTAATCTTAGTGCCTAGCCGCTCAACGCCACCAAAAGGCTTCATGTCAGTGTGGACCGATACCCGCACTTCACTGCTGGGAGCCGCACCGATTGAATTGAGAAATCTATCTTCTAGAAGTTTAGAGTGTTCGCGTTCAACTTCTAATTGGAAGTTCGCTTGATTCAGCAAGCCTAGTAAATCATTACCTCTATTGCGTTCTGATAAAACTAGTGCCTCTAATCTATTACATTCTTTACAGGCAAATAGATTTCTCAATTTATCTCCGACCAAAGCGACTAGGCCGCCTAACACCAAAAACAGGTTTCTTATTCTTTGCGTCAAGGAATTCCATCTGTCTGTAGAATGCAGTCTGGTCATTAGTTACTTCTAACTTATTCATTACTTTCTCTACGGCTTCGTCCCTGCTTCTATCTGCGCGCGCTTCCCTCAGATAACTATCACAGATTTTGAGTAAGCCGCGCACTGAATCATACGGGTCATCCCCATCAAACTCAGCGACATCTTCCTTATTTGTTTCATCGTACACGCAGAGCGGTATGGTGTTGATAAGCTCAGTGCATGAATCAAATATATAGAGCCGGGGAATATTCGTTTCTGGCTCAGGGTCTTTGAAGTGAGCTAAGTATTCATTTAGCTTCGCTTCCCCATAAAATCTATATATCTTATCTGCTAGTGTCTGGTCGAATTCCGACTTATCTAATCTAATTGTCTCTAATGGTTTCCATCTCAGGAAATCATGGAGTAACATCTTCCCACCGATTCTATCTCTTCCCGAACTAGCCGGTTCCATCCCGGCATACTTTTGGAACTGCTGCGCTAGTGTAAATTCTTCACCCCGCTGTGCAAATGCTGAATGACACAGACCTACTCGCCTAACGTTTTCCCCAAAAGAAAGTTGTTTGAAGTCAGTTCCCCAATCAAATACTTTCTTGCCTTTTTCTGAGTATTCCCGATAAACATATAACTTACTATTTGGAGATAGTGCGCCCCAGTAACCAACAGTCGCTGCGGTAGTCCCCCAATCAAAATGAGCGAATCGCGGCCACCAATCGGGTATTCTTACTGGCTCCCCAACATGGATTGCATTCGCTGGCTCATCTGGAAATTTCTCACTACGAAATTCCCTAAAGACTTGCCCGCTAAATGTCCACCAATCTCCATGAATCTTTGCGCGCTTCTCAGCTTCCGGCAACATCTCCATTCTTGCGAGATAGCCGGGGTCATTCTTTAGTAGGGTAGGATTGTCAGTAGCATATGCTGGTATAAAGATTCTCTTGTTAGTTACTTCCTTACCAGTAATATCTCTGACTTTCTCTTCTAATATCCGCCCACCCTCTTTATATGGTTCGATGAATCTTTTTCTAACCCACGAGTGACCAATATTCCCAGGGTTGCTAGCACTGCGGACGATAGCAGGTAAACTAGGGTCGCTGCTACGACACCTAGTAAGAACGAGATAAAGATATTGAAACTCTGTGAAGTGAGTAAGTTCGTCGAAAGCAACATAGTTATATTCAGCAGAATCGTAACTACGTATATCTTTCTCATGTTCAGCATGTCCAAAGATAAAGTATGCGCCCCACGGCCATGACCATCGTTTCTTTTGTTCATTATACTTCCCGCCTGTTAGTGGGAAATACTCTTGACTTCTTAGTATTATCTCTTTCTCTAAGTCTGGAAACGTGCGGCGCAGTAGAATTCCTTTAAAGCCGGGATGCTTATAGAACCCATGCACAATAGGAAACATCATTAGTGTTTCCGTCTTGCCTGGGCCTGCGGCTCCACCGAAGAAGCCTTCAAAGATAGAGAAGGGTAACTGAAGAAATTCTTCCTGCTTCGAGTGTGGACGCCATATCTTACCCGAATTACCCTTGATTTCTTCCATCACTTATTGCTATGGTTTGCGCGCGTTTGCTGCAATCATCGCATCTTCTAGTTCTTTCTGCTTTCGGAGGCGCGCGTTACGCCATCTTGTTTCTACTGCTGCTCTTGCAGTTTCAGGAGTTAATTTATAAGCCTTACCTTCCTCACGAAGTTTGGCTATACCCATCTTGGCTATCTTAGTTCGCTTGATTGGTGACTCCCTATCTAATGGCATGGCTTACTCCCTAAAGTTCCTTCATCTTCAGCTTTACTGCCTTAATGGTCGTATTACCCGTAACGCATTTAATGAATCCACCTTTAGGATTCAGTATAGCTCCAGTAGAGCCTACCCAATCTGAGTAGGCTCCCCCTAGAGTATTGCTGCGCTGAACTAACACACCAGCAGTAATTCTGCATGGTGCATTAATTAATGCATATTCTACTCCCTGAAGTATATTCCATACTGGTCCGGGAGAGATAGATGTTAGTGGCATTTACTGAATCGCTTCCCAATCTGTTGCAAGAATATCTGTCTGGGATGCCAGCCAAGGAACTAAATCTCCCTGCACTGTGTAGATATAGATATACGGCAAAGTCATCTTACTATTCTTATCTGGCACCTGCAATCCAAGCCACTGATTAGGTCCGTTCCAGCCTGCTCGCCTTACTTTATTACCATGAATCAATTGTTCTAATGCCCATCCAATATTATTCATGGAGTCACCGCCGGGCGATATCTCGCAACGCCATCCTCTATCTCAGTTTGATTCCACTGAGGTTGGTTAGCACCGCCGCCATCCCCAAGAATATCCCATCCCCTACCATCTGGCAACATGACGATATCTACAGCATAGCCACTGCACATATTCCCAGACGGCTTATCCAGTAGACCATAGCCATAATTACGCAAATCCCATGCGACATTCTTGGTGACTTCAAATGCACCACATGCGCCACTGAGATTCTTACCCTGCTTTAGTAATTTATCTTTCACGTAAGCTACATAGTCCGAAGTGGGCTGAGGTGCCATGCCGCCGCTGTCAGGTGGAGTTGTGGGGGGAACTTGAATATTAAGAGGGTCAAGAGACTCAACATTAAATGTCTCCCATCCCCCTGCTACTTCACGAAACTCTATCGTTCCGTTAGGTTGAATACTAAGATAGCCGTGGTCTGTCTTGATAGTAATCCTCATGCATTAGTCTCCTTAATCTAAAATTTTAACTGGTGCAGCAACCTGAACTGTTTCATAGTGGTTCTCTGTCTTCAAAGTAGGAGCGTATACCACTAAACGACAACCAGCTAGGGCATCTTCTTCCGCCCCCTTATGTTTAATCGGTGCGGTATGCTCTGCAACCCCGGCGAGGGCGCGCGCCATATTAGCCAAATCTTTAGGCTTCTCTTTAGCTAACTTTGATTCGTCTATTGAAAGTAGTGTAGAGGTGAGTTTCTTGAGAGCTAGTTGATGGGGTTCATCTAGCTTTTCATTTATGTTATTGACCAAGTTTGGGTCTTGGCCTTGTGCAGTAGAGTGCATTCCATTGGAAAGCTCATGCACATGATGGAGACTAACATTGTTATCTGCTGCTACTTCAGCGAGAGTCTTAATTTGAGCCTCTGCGCCGATATTTGCTCTATCTTCCTCACTAACATTTTTATCCCCAGGTCTACGCCCGCCGTTGTGAAGTGGAACTATTGCAGTCGTATCCGCTGGATGCTCTGGGAGTCTCATCCTAATAGTTTTACGAGTATCAGCGTCATTGATTGAACGCCGATTCGCTAGATTATTCGGTGACTCTAGTCTTTCTAAAGCTTCCGCTACAGATATTAACATATCCATTCCTAATATATAAATTTTATAGTTTGTGAGTGGGGGAGCGTCTTGCGAGAGGATTATAGCCGAAGATGGATTTTTTGTCAATTAATGTTAATTGGCGGGGAGTTATACTCAGCAACTTTTAGGCTGAATGTGGCTGGTCGGGATTGCCCCTGTGCGGCTCCTGAACGGGACGGGTCTGGTCGTCTGATAGGTGCGAGAAGGGGTCTAATCGTTGATTTAAAAGGGGATTGAGGGCAACAGGCCAGTCCACTATTCCGGCTTGGTTGCATCCTTATATAGAGGCTCCTAGCGGCTCTGGTGGGATAGGCGGGCGAAGCCCGCTATGGCTGTGTATGAGTGTGAAATTTATAAAAATTTTATAGGAAAAAAGGATTGTTATTTGATTGTATATATTCGATGAATTAAATTGCTAAGTATGATATAGCGAGTGTCTCTAAGCTTTTGGTCCGACCAAGGCGCGGGGGTTCCGACAATTCTGGGCATATGGGGTAGTTTAAATTACCGTCAGCTTTACCGGTAAAGTATTGGATATTTTCCCAGCACCATATGATTTTAATTTAACATTATTTATAGGCGCGCTCGCTTGTGAAATAAATCACAATTGCACAGAATACCCCAGTACTTTACCGGTAAAGCTATATGTTATTAAACTAACATTAACGAAATGCTAACAAAAACGTGAAACGCTTGACATTGGGTTTATGCTAGCTGTAAGCGCATTCAGCGCAACCCAACAGCTAGGGATTAGAAGCTGACAACGGAGAGATTTTAGATGGCTAGAACGAAACGCGTGCATACTTGCTTTCACTGCAAAACGTCTTTCACTTGGGAAAACACGACGGGCAGCATCCGTCAACACAACGTCGATGATGGCAGCGTGCATTACTGCAAAAATGGGCTGAGAACTACCGGCCCGAAGACAGATTTTATCCCTGAATCAGAACGGAATTTCGGCGGAGTAGAACTGCCAAAGTCTGAGACTGAAAAACCTAGCCAGACTCAGCAATTGCCAGAGCCTGAATTCAAGCCTCAGCCTGAGAAGACTCAGCCTCAGCCAATCACTAGCGAATCGACATCGCTCTACAGCATTATCCGGCCAAACGTGCAAGCTGAAATCAGCCAGACTGAAACAGCTTTGAAAGCTGAAATGCTGGCCGAAATTGCCAAGCTGAAACAGCAGCTTTCCGGCATTCAACGTGTTGAGCATACGCTTGTCATTCACGACAGCAACGGGACTGAATTACAGCGTTTCGATTCATGTCACGTTCAAATGCCAAAGCTTATGCGTTATCTCAGGCTCAAGCGTAACGTTCTGCTGGTCGGCCCTGCTGGAACGGGTAAGACTACTGCTGGATTCAAAGCTGCTGAAATTCTCGGTCTGAAATTCTGCCCTATCTCAGTAGGCCCGCAAACATCGAAATCTGATTTTTTCGGATTCACTGACGCAAGCGGGAAAGCAGTCTGGACGGTCATACGCGATGCATTTGTGAACGGCGGATTGTTACTTGTAGATGAAATGGATTCTGCAAGTGCTGGCGCGCTGACGTATCTGAATTCTCTTATCGCTAACGATTACGTTTCGTTCCCTGCTGACCATGGCGACGAAAACAAAACGGTTACATGCAAAAAGCATGAGAATTTCAGAATTATCGCTGCTGCTAACACGTTCGGACATGGCGGTAATCGTATGCATCCCGATAGAAAACAATTGGACATGGCGACACTGAATCGTTTCGTCGGCATCGAGTGGCTTTACGATACAGACCTTGAGCAAAAGTTAGGTGCTACTCAGCCAGATTTCGTAAAGCTTGTATGGAAGCTTCGCGCAAAGCAAAATGAATTAGGTATTCGCGCCTGTTTCGGAACACGTAACATCGAAAACGGCGTAGCACTCTTGGACGATGGCTGTAGCTTGGAAGACGTTTACTCCGACGTTCTGTTTTTCGGAGTCTCACCAGACGATAGGCGCAAGCTTGAAGCAGGGATTCGATAATGCGATACGAAACAACGGAAAATCTGAGCCAGCTTTACTTTGAAAATTTCTCAGAATTTATCGAGAAAATATCAGAGTCTTTTGTGAGCAAGCCAAACTATAACGCAATGGCTAGCCTTAAAAATCGTAGCTTTTCGCACGTTAGCAGCTTGGCTGAGGCTCAAAAGCTGGCGACTAAGGGATGGCCGGAAGGACGTGAAAAATTCAAGGCACTAGCTGACAAGCTGGACATTACATCGCACGTTCTACAGCCTGAATTGTATTTCGATACGACGGGCGATTATGGATACGACATGGCGCGTGTTATGTCTGGTGAGCCTGAATCCGTTATGAGCTATTTCGAGACTGAAGACATGCGCGAGTCTTCTAACGGGCCGATTGTTAAAATTGTCGTGAACGTTGTAGCTTCCGCGATGGTAGAGGTTCCCTTGCTTATCGCAAAAGGTTCCGCAATCATGGCGCTGATAGATGCACTGGAGACTGCGGGAAAACGTGTTGAATTGAAGGCCATCTATCGCATTGGTTCTAACTTCAATTCACGGCTGATTCACCATATTGAGATACCGCTAAAAAATCTCGATTATCACGCGCAATACGACCAGATTTGCTATGCCTTAGCCCATCCATCATTCATGCGCGGTTTTTGCTTTCAAGCTTTATCGACGATGGGTATCGACGGTAAAAAATCAGCAGAATTCAATTGCGGAAGCTTTACGGATTACGCACGCAATAACGACAAAAAACCCGCTGATACGGATATCTACATTTCGGGCGCATATGGCTTAGATGTCCAATGGCAAAAGCTGGAAGCTGCTGAGGCTTGGATTAAGGCTCAGCTTGAATTACTCGGAGTTACTCTCGATAACGCTTAACGCCGCTACGCGGCACACTAACCGCTAGACGGGACTGCAAACCGTCTAGCATTCAATATGAGAGGCTTTTAAACAATGGACATTCTTATCACCTATACGGACGGCGAAAACCCGCGTAATGAATTCACCGCGAGACTTATCAGCGTGCAGCGGATTACATACAAGGGATACAACGCATACGATATTACTTGCTTCGGGAATGAGCCTGTAAGGTGGCGCAACGTGCTAACCATCGAAATCACTAGCTGTGGTTCTGACGCAGACTAGTCCAGGCGAATTTGATATCAAGCTTGGGATAAAGTAACAGCTAGGGCCGGAAGTATGGAAGGCTGATATCCTAGCTCGCAAAACATCCCGCACAAGCTAGCCCTATAGAGCCTGCAACCTTTAATTTAAGGATAACAGATACTCTATAGGGCTTTTGTGCAGCCTGCTACCTTTATCCAACCTAGTACCTTTATGCTGCAAGGTACCCTTATCTCACAAGCCCCAGTCTTAAATTAAACTTCTCAAATTAAACCAAGCCAGTTGGTAGCTCGCGCGATGCCCAAACCCAGATTTCAAACAAACGCCAGTTTATTTTAGTTTATTCCAAAACAAATAAACGCCAGTTTATTTCTTTTTATGCTTGACTTTATCTCAGCCTCTGGCCTATACTGCATACATGATTAGTTACCTCTGGAGTCTAGCGGCATTGCTCGCGTTCACGCTCTATGCCGCATTTCCCTCTATCGCTTACTTGCTGGCCGGTCTGGTCGCAGTCCTGATGGCTTTCAAGTATTTGAACCTAGACCAAAAATAGGTGTTGACATCTATCAGCACCTATGCTAGACTGCTTTTCATGGTGGCTAGTCGCTGGTCGGCTGGCCCAACAATTCGGAAACGTTAAAACAGGAGAGTAGAACAATGGCAATCGAAACGAAGAGTGCAACAACCTTGGTCAAGTATACCAAGGACGGGAACGAACTGGAACAGGAAGTGCCGTATACCGCGAAGCAGGCTCCTTCACTGGAAGACGCGATGCAGATTGCGGATGAAACCGTTGCCGCAGTTGGCGAAAAAGAGGGTGAGATTCCCGTCACCGCTGAGAACCGTCAGGATTTGATGGTCGCGTGGATTCTCAGCCGGTTCAATCAGGTCATGGAAGCCAATGCGCGTCAGGCCGCTCGCGCACAGTTCCTTACCTCAGTTGCTGGTCCCGACAAGGCAATCACCAGCATGGCGAAGAAGCTTGCAGCCCTGAAGAACATTTCACTGGTTGAGGCTGAGAAGGCGATTCGCACGCAGTTCGGGTTTTAATCTACATACCAACCCGACTAACTACAATCCCCCTAGTCTTGAGTGGCTAGGGGGATTTTTTTTATCTCACTAACTTTCCTGGGATAAATTATTTACTGGAAGTTTTTCAAACAATAGGGGTAAAATCCAGATTTTCCCGGTGGTTTTCCCTGTGGTTTTCCCGGCGAATTTCCCGGCGATTTTCCCCCCCGATTTTCAAATTAACGGCGGTCGCTATCCCCTTGCCAGACAAGCACTTAGGCGCGGCTCCTAGTGCGCCCCTCTCTCTCCCCCCTACCTTATAGGCATACCCCCTGACACCCTTTCGGGCCTTTGGGAGTAGTGAGTTAGTCTCTTTCTTTTTATTTTTTTTTTTTTTATATTCAAACTATCCTATACTATATACACCCCAATCACACTGTCCACTTTTGAGGGCATTGACAACCCGCCCATACCTATGCTAGACTACCCAAGGACAGAGAGAGCATCGGCGCTTCGCGCCGTGCAAGTCTCGACCAGTCAACGACTTACGGGATTCTCCCGGCCAGACTTTCGCTGGGAATATCGGGGGGAAGGATACCGGGAAAATCACCGGGAAAATTACCGGGATATTCTCGGAATCCCCGGAATCCCGCAGGCGATAAGTTAGAAAGTTTACACGTTAATCAATCCTACTGATATAGGAGAGACAATGGAAAAAGCACTTTTAAGCCCACGCAAGCCAGAAGACATTACCGGTCCCAAGCTCAAAGCATACGCTGAAGTAGTCACCGTTAGCTTACTGAAGACTGATATTCAGAAGTTTGTTACGGCAGTTCAGCAAGTTGACAACAATCCCAACAGAATCACCAAGATTATCCAGTTTTGGTTGTTTGAAGCCATTGCAGTTTCTTACGCGATGGGATTCAGCGAAGACCAGACTGCGAGAACTGTTTACGAAGTTCTCAAGGATATGCTAGCGGAAGAATTGCTAGAATTATCCGACCACTCCAATCTCACTCTCCAGTAATTTAATATGACCAAACAAGAAATCATGCAAGAAATCGCGGTTGGAATTGCAGCTAGTATCCGAAAGGAGCTAGCTGCACGCACCGAAGATGGTAAAGTTAGAATGGCGACTCTTACTACTTCACTGGCATTGCATATCGCAATAGAAGCGACCGCTACGGCGCTAGAAGTTGATAAGCAATGGTTCAAACAACAATGCGGCGTCGGTCAACCATTAGCATATTTCGTTTAGTTAACAAACTAACCAAACTAACTCTGATAAGTTAGAGGAATCAAATGGCAATAGATATATCTAATCTTTTAGGTAAGTATGCGCGGCCCCTACCAGCCGCGCCAGAAATTACGCCAGCAGAAGTAAAGCCTACTCCGGTATTCGGGATAAGATGCGATATCTGCGAGAAAGAGCTTACCAAGTTTGACGTTAAAGAATTAAAGTCTAATGCTGGCAAGACACTAAAGCTTTGCTCTGACCATTATGACTCAGAGTTAGCAGCCAGTAAAGAAATCCCGCCAGAAGTTCCAGAATATCAGACATGGCCTACTTGCAGTAAGTGTGGCGCTCATGCTAAACAGTTGCTGGAAGAGAATCCAAACAATCCACTAAAGCTATGCTCTACCTGCTTGAAAGATGCAGCTAGAAACAAATCTAATCTAGTAGGGCTGAAGGCTACTGATTCTAATAAGTATCAGGAATTCTTTAATCAGACAGTCGAGCATATCAAAGATATGTCGGTTGAAGATGTGCGCGCCTTTATCATCGCCACGCAGGAAGACATCTTTAGTGTAGAAGCTGAATTGCTACGGAAGAAGACCGCAAAGCAAGCAGCGCAAATCAAATTTAATAAGATGATTGCGACTCTTAGCCTAGACGAACAGAATAAGCTAAGAATCGAAGACTCTACATACGTCCCCAAAGGTGGCGCACCTAAAGCACTCAAGTCGCCTCTAGTCCAGAAAGAAAAGAATAAGAAAGTGCAATTGGATTTAAAGGGGCAGCTAACTAGTTTGTTTGGGGATAAGCTCACACCGGAAGAAATGGCAGAGCGTATGAAAAAGTTGGGCCTATAAGTTGAAGTTGGTAGTCTATGACGAAATTGCTGAGATAACACTAAAGCAGTGGAAGTCTCTACTGAGAAGAACGATGCCCAAGACTAAGACTGAGAAAGTTGAAACTAGAAAGCATGAAGTGAATTTGTTTAATTTACCGGGGGAACGAAAGTATCCTTGGGATTTACAAATTGTAGAGACTACCACTATCGAGAATGATGATAAGATAATCCAGCGGGTAGTTTCGATACATCACATAAACTTTAATAATCTCAGAGAGTTTGAGAAGTTTCAAGGGCAGTTCAACGGCATTAAAACTTCTTTACTGAAATGGCAAGATAGGCCAGTTAAGAAAGGTAAGAGAGATGCACATAAGCGAGCTAAGACTTAACGAGATTACTTTTACTCACGAAGATGACTCCACGAAAGAACTGACTACTTTCGCAGTTGAGCGCATCGCTGAGTATATCAAATCAAATTCTGGGCTACAAAAGTATCGCATCCCAGTTGATTTAGTTCATGCAGAGTTTATTGCACGTAATAGGGGAATCGAGAAGCATAGACTAGTGCGCCTCTTGGCGTTAGACGCTAGCGAAGTCAATCCTATTATCGTGCTGGCTATGCCAGACGGGACGCATCTCATAGTTGACGGGAATCATAGGTATCTAAGGGCCGCGCTGAGAGAAGAACCATACGTGATAGCTAACATACTAGAGCGCGCTGAATGGGAGCCATTCATAGTGGAAGGCGTCCCGGCAGAATTAGCACTGTTTAGTTTAATCGGGCATTCAGGAATCGAGTAGTTTGAATCTGGTAGGTAAAGGATGGCACGAATAAGTTTATGCATCGCAAGGTTCATAAACAAATAAGTGTAACCATTATTATAGTCTCCGCAGCCATTGCGTTGACGGCTATAAGATGGCATATCAGCATCCTTTATCTACTAGTAATATTAACTGGATTATTCGTGTCTCTTGACGATATCCTAAAAGAATATTCGCCGCTCTAGACGATAATCTGGTTAGTTTAAGTTTATGCTTACTGATACACGGAGAAAACTATAGAATGTTCAAAGACCGACTAAGGCTCGGCGCTCCATACTTGTTACGCGCTTTCTAGTATGGTAAGAATCTCCGACTATAGTAAGTAACCCGAAAGGCAAATCAGCTATTTGGTAGGCATAATTTTATGAAGTTAGTAATGATTCACAAGAAAGTAAAGTTCAAAGGTGAAGTCTATTGGCTTCACGGTAATATCAACGGGGGATATAATCTTTCTCCACTAGAGCACTATGATAACCTTGGAGATTTGATAGTTAACCCGTTCACTGAAATTAGTTTCGCCATAGTTGTTGGTGGGGAAATTCAACAGTATGGGGAAGTAATAGGTTACGAAAACGAATTAGAGGAAGTGAAATGAAACGATTTATCTGTGATACTTGCAAGAAACAAAAGAGGGTCCGTAATTTAAAGACCTATAAGCTCGGTCCTGATTCTTATATGTGCAAGTCTTGTTTAAAGAAAGGAAACTAATATGGGAGTGCGCGTCTTGTATGATGGTGATATAGGGGTAATGTATTGCTCTACATCTGATTGGGCATTCGGGCCAGTGTTCAGTGAAGAGAACGGCCATGATGCACCGGAAAGAATTGAATGCTTTCTTAGATGGTTAGGTAAAGCCAATGACCCGCGCCACCTATCTGATAACGAGCTATCACGTAAGTATAGTGAATGGCGTGCTCAGGAAGAAGAACAATGGAAAGCAGAAGAGAAATTAATAGAAGAATTAGGTGAGGAAGATAACGAGCTTCCCCCTACTAACTTTCAAACTTTAGAAGAGTTTGCAAAAAACTGGGAGTTTAAGAAATAGTTTAATGCTGTCCTAGTCTAGTGCGCGTCTGATAGAAAATGATAGTGCTAGGTCTTATTGGGGCGACTCATTAAGATGGTGCCATACACTAACTAGCCAATTTCAAGGTTCATCAGCGCAAGACCGCCAGCATTTTGTTGACTACAGGCAACAGAGTGTCAAAGGCTTCTAGGCAGGGCAGCAACTTTAGTTTAACTAGGCAATAAGATGACTATTAAAGATTTTAATTCACTGGAAGAGCTAATAGATTTCCTAATGGAAGGAACCTCTCCAGTAAAGTTGGATGAAGAGGAAGAGAACCTGAAAATCTTTTCTTTCTTCGCTAAGGATTTACTGGAGACAACAGAGGCAGTAGCTAAGTTAGCTGAAACGCCAACAGTGATTAAAATCGCGCGCGCCTTTGCTGAGATTAGCACTAAGAACGATATGCTTATGCTAGGCTCTTATCTGGTAGATATGATGCGGCATAATCCAATATTGTTTAAGAGAATCCAACTATCTATGCTGCGTATGGGTTTCTGCGATTGCATGATAGAGAAGATTTACCCGGAGATGAAGGAAGAACGAGAAAGTAAAGAAAAACTAATGGCAATGAAAACTAACGCATATAAAAACTGAGCAAACAAAGATGACAAGAAAACAATTACTGAGTAGATATCTTGAATTAACAACGGCAGCCAAACAAATTCACCAAGAGATAGTGCAGCTTACTTTAAAGATGAGAGAACAGGAAGATGTTTATTCAACCGAGAGGATTCAAACGTATCCCAAAGACAGCGGCATTACTAGAGTCAATTAATAAAAGAATTGATGCAATATCGGAGCAGTATAGCTGCTCCCGTAGTTTCGTTATCGCAACATTACTGGCAGACCAACTTGGAATAACTGAGCAAATTAAATATTATGACTATATCAAAACAAGAACTTCTAAAGCTAGGCGCAAGAGTAAGGCTGGAAGAAATAAACAAAGAAAGAGACATGCTGCTTGACCTACTGGGATATGACGCTGACCTAGCGCAGACTATTATCAGTGAGCAAGCGAAAGGTAAGACTCCTAAGAAAGTTAGGGGTGGCGGGAAGTATGGTAAGCATCGCCCGCACTGGACACAGACTCCAGCAGGCAGGAAAAAGTTAGCGGCAAACGGTAAAAAGATGTGGGCTGCGAAACGAGCGAGCGAAGCGAGCTAGCTGTGGCTGGTAAAGTAAGCACAGTTGGTGAGCTATTAGATGAAATTAATTTTCTTCCATCTGATACGCCAGTAGTAACAGAGTGTGGATATCCAGTAATAGTTGGTTTAAGAATAGACCTAAAAAAAGGAACTAAGTTTGTTATCTACGGTGAATTAAGAATCATAGAAAAGAAAAAATAATGGCTAGCGTTACAAAACATATCAAATGTAAAAACTGTGGAAAGGTAGCTATTGAAGTTTCGCGTTTGAAGTTTGGCCGGGAGTTTATGGTCAAGCTGCAATGCGGACATTCAATGTTTACTAGAGAGTTAGATAGAATTGAACCAACTGATAAATTACAAAGCTTTCTAACTAACCATACGCCATTTGAATTTCAGAAGTATACACTGGAGTTTATTTTAAAAGCTGGTGGTCGGGTAGGAATCTTTCACGAACAGGGATTAGGTAAAACAATCTGTGCGGCTCTTGCACTGAGAACTAACAGGGCAAAGATGCTACCGGCAATGGTGATTTGCAAGAGCAATCTTGCATTCCAGTGGATGAAGCAATCCGTTAATTGGATTGACCTAGATTTACCGATTCAGATAATCGAAAGCTCTAGTGATTTCATTCTCCCTAATGCTCAGATGTATATCATCTCGTATGATTTACTGCGGAGACTAAGCGATGAAAAGTATGCTGCTTTCGATAATGTTAAGACAGTTATCATTGATGAATGCCAACATATCAAGAATCCTACAAGCCAACGAGCAAATAATGTCAGGAGAATCTGCCGTGATAAACCCTACGTCATGGGGATATCTGGCACTCCTATTAAGAATCACAGCGGCGAATATTTCTCTATTCTTAATTTACTTAAGCCGGAGAGATTTCCAAGCCAAGCATACTATGAGGCGCGTTACGTAGATAAGTATTGGGATGGCTATCGCTATAAAGTGGGTGGCTTAAGAAATGAGCTAGAGTTTAGGCGGAACACTGAAGATTTCATCATTAGGTTTGAGCAGAAAGATGTAATGCCAGACCTGCCTGATTTAATCAGGGATTTTCAATACTTAGATATTGATAAAGATTTACGCAAAGCATATGACAGGACCGAAGGCGAGTTAGTTGATTTCATAGAGACTAACGAAGGAGAACTAAACGGCTTTGCACAGCACCAGCATATCTTATCGTATTTAAACAAGATGCGCCAGATAACGGCGCTCGCTAAGATAAGTGCAGTAGTTGAAAATATTCAGGATACTTTAGATAACACCGGAGAAAAGTGTATTGTTTTTCTCCATCACCATATTGCGCGCGATGTTTTAATCAAGCAGCTAGACACAGTATGTAAAGCTAACGACTGTGACTGGGCAGCGATTACTGAGAAAACTAGCAACGATACTAAAGAAAATATCAAGCGTAAGTTTAGTAATGACCCTAGACTTAGGGTGTTAGTGCTTGGCACGCTGGCATCGGGAGAGGGATTAGACGGACTGCAAGATAGTTGCAACGTGCTAATTATGATGGAGCGGCAATGGAATCCAGCTAATGAAGAACAAGCTGAGAAGAGATTGCAGCGTATAGGGCAGCGCAACATAGTGCAGGCAAAGTATCCTATTGCAGTAGGCACAGTAGATGAAATGTTTACTGAGCTTATTGAGAAGAAACGCCAGTCAGTAAAGCAAACAATGGGAGACTCAGAAGTTATTGCGTGGGATGAAACAGATACAGTGCGCGGCTTGGTGGCAGCAATCTATGAGAAGCGTGGGGGTAAAAAGTGGGCAATGGCCTAATGACAGAGGCGCACGAGTGTGCTATAAATCTGGTCCGAGCACATAAAGGGATGCGCGGCTCCCGGCTTTGTGCTGAGTTAACTAATAGATTTCCACAGCTAGAAGGCAGAGTAATTAAAAAGATTCCGGCGACTTTAACGATATCAGGGCAGTTAGTGGAAGTAGAGTATTTGATTCCGGGCGAAGCCAGTGAGTCATACTTTCTTCCCGCAGGAACAGAGATTAGAACAGTTGAGAGAATTTAAAATGTTCAAATGTTTAGACTGTCAAGATACTGGGATGATATCGGGATATCCAGCAGAGTTTGCTTATCTCTGTAAGAATTGCAGTCCAATAACAGAATTGCTAACATTGAATAGAAAAGAACAGGCAGAGCTAAGGGATTTTATCAGCAAGCAGTATGTTAGTCCTGAGTTTCTACATCTGAGTAATCTTTTGAAGAGGCTCTAAGATGCCTAGCAAATCAAAGAAGTCTAAGAAAGAGTTAGCCGAAGCAGATGCTAAAGTTTTAAAGGCTATTGAAGTTAGACTAAGCTTACTGATAGAGAAGTATAGTCAAATATTCTTGGCCGACCCGACCTTGACAGGCGTTCACGCTTCGTTTATAATCATAGACGGGCCGAAGTATCTGGCGTTCACAAAAGGTGATAGAGAGTTAGTAGCTAGAGTATGCATTATGGCAGGTAATCAAGAGATGCAGGCATTAGAGAGAGCGGAAGCGTTAGTCAAACAATTAAAAGTAAATTAAGGGGTAAATAAGATGGGATATTATATAAATCTACCGGAGTCTAAGGGAAAGCTTCAACAAATACAGTCTAGATTTGAGGGAGCGGAAGCACTACAACATAAGCCTAAAAGCTTTAGTGAAGTTCCCGAAGGACGCGCGCTGATTTGTGTAGTGGATAATGGGCCATTTGAAGCAGCGGCGTTCGTATATAGTGAAGATGAGTTTCATGTAACGGCTGACCCTAGAGATGTCAGACCAAAATATTGGGTGTTAATTGATTTAGAGGATGCTATCAATGCAACCGGATATAAAGGTTAAAGAGTGCAAGATTAAAGTTGGTGAGACTGTTAGGATAGCAGGCACCGACCATATCTGCACAGTAGAGGAAGTTCATTGGGATAATACTTTGCGTAGATATATCTGTGTAGTCATTACACCAAATGGATATAAGATGCGGCTCCAATCGGAAGATTTACTAACATGATAGACCGAAACGTAGTATTGGATAGTCAGTTACTTAATAGCCTTCAGACATGCGGCTATAAGACTGACCTATACCACAATAAGAACTTGCGTCCCAACTTCAAAGCTGAGGCATTGGAGTCAGGAGATTTATTGCATCTGATATTTAAAGTATTCTACACGCTGAGAATTAAACGACCTGATTTAGATTATTATCGGTGTGTGGATATTGCAGTGCGGCTCGGGCGGGAACATGCAGTATTAAACTTGCAGCAGGATGTGGAAGATAGTGAAGAAGTTATCTTTCATGCCACTGAATATTTTAAGTTTTTCGACGGAGAACTGTGGACCCCTCTCCATGTAGAGAAGCCATTCGCTAGGATAATTTACGAATCCGATGACGAGAACTTACGAGTCATCTATGAAGGCATCGTAGATTTAGTAGTGCAGTCTTCGCATGGTGAGGCAATAGTTGACCACAAATCCAGTCGGCGTAACCAAGATTCTACTTATATTGGATTGTCAAATCAGTTTAAAGGTTATGCATATTGTTTAGATGTATCAGACGTAGTTATAAATAAAGTTGGATTTCAAAAAACTCTTAAACCCGCCGACCGGTTTAGGCGGGTGCCGATAAGTTATGATGCTTCGGTGCTAGAAGAGTGGAGAAGCAATACAATCTGGTGGGCGCAACAATTAGTATTCTATATTGAAACGGAAACGTGGCCGCAGAACTTCACTAGCTGCGATAAGTATTCGGGATGCATCTTTAATAAGCTCTGCATCAATGAGCCGGGAGATAGTAGAGAGTGGCTCATGCAGAATGAATATATCGTAGGTAAGAAGTGGTCGCCGCAGGATAGAGATACTGAGTTTGATGAAAAGCTCAATGAGATAATAAAGGCAGCATGATGGATAGCATACAATGCCCACACTGCACCAATGATGACAGGCGATTGATGGAGCAGATATCTAGCTATAAAGGGTATATGTTATTTCGCTGTGATGTATGCAGTAGGAAGTTTGACATATTCCCAATTAGGACTACACGATTGACCTGTAAAGGCACAGGCTGGATATGTTTCCCTGTGGGGCGGATTAAGTGTTCGGGGTGTCCAGATTGTGCATCGAAAGTCCAAAACCAAGAGGATAAAGATGATAGTAAGAAAAGCTAATCACGTTCATAAGTATGTTAGGAAGGTAATAGGGAAGAATAAAGCCTATAGGGTATTTGCTTGTGCGCTCCCTGATTGTAACCACTATATAGCTGAAGAATTAGTAGAAGGAAAGAATAGTATATGCTGGCGGTGTGGGGATGTTTGCGTAATGAGAAAGGATAAAAATGGAAACTTCCTTAGAAAGCCACATTGCAAAGATTGCACCAGACTCCCTTACAATAAAGAACTTGAAAGTAATCTTAAGCGGAACAAAAAAGAAAAGCCTACAGTCAACGTTAGTTTACTGGCTGATATGCTACTGGCTAAGACTAACACAGGCTCTTGAAATTTTGAGTGACAACATAGATTACAGACTGCTAGAAATAACAGACACAAGAAAACTAACTGGGGATAATTTAATTAGTGAGGTTCACAAACGATATGAAAGCCACTGAATACAAAGATGACAAGTCTCTATTCGTATTGCTCAAAGGTGAACCGGGAGTGGGCAAGTCAATAGCAGCATCTAGCTGGCTGGAGAAAGGCCCAATGTATTTCTTTGATTTTGATGGTAAGATAAAAGCTATCATCAATTTCTGGAAGAAACGTAATCCCAGTTTGCTGGATAGGCTAGAGTTTGACCACTTCACTACGTATAATGAAGCTGCTGAGAAGCTAGAGGATATGATTAAGAACGGCCATCCCTATACAGGTGGAGTGGCATGGGATACACTGACTACTAGTGTTGACTCACTACTAGTGCAGGTGACTGATATTAAAGGTGGGGGGAATAAGAAAGTTGGCGGCATTGCAGTTAATGAAATCGAAGACTACAATGCTGAGTCTTCTGGTCTGACTAGATTGGTGCAGCACGCAAAGTTCAAACTACACAAAGAGCACGGCACAAACTTCTTTCTGTTGGCCCATGTAGTGAGAACAGAAGAAAAGAATTTGAAGACGCAAGGTGTGACCATATCTCGCAGTCTAGTCACAGCCGGTAAGAAAGTTGCCGCAAAGCTGCCCGGATACTTTGATGAAATCTGGCACGCTTACTGTGATAAAGATATGGACACACAGAACATGAAGTATATGATTACCACACAAAACGTAGGCGACGACTTCGCGCGCACTAGCTGTGAACTTCCTAAGCTAATGAATGCCACGTATCCGCAGACGTTATACAAGATTGTCAATGGCGAGCTAAACGTTACTCCATTAAAGTGAGGTGTTTAAAGAATAACTAAGCATTCGGGCAGTATAACCCAACCAACTGGGAAACCAAACTGTTAGCTTACTGGAGAGACTGGACATTATGGGAACAAAACTGACAATCACGAAGGACGACGTTAATAGCAGCAAGTTGCTGAAGCCGGGATGGTTTGATTGTGTGGTGGATAAGTATGAGGAATCCCCCGCATCGCAGACCTCCAAGAATCCGGGGTCACTGAACCGGAATCTGGGCTTCAGGGTAGCTGCCGGTGATGACGAAGGAGTGCGCCTCCGCACGACTTTCAATGAGGTATTCGCGCCTCTGTTGAACCAGTTCGTCACTGCGGTCGGTGGGGAATTCACGGAAGGCAAGACGTATGACCTTGAGGATTCCGTTGGGAAGAACATCAAGGTTCACGTTAAGCGTGGGGAATACAACGGTCGTCCGACTAACGAAGTGGATGGCTTTCGCACGGTGTAAGAATTAGCCTATAAGAGTAGGGGTTTTTCCTAGCCGTTTAACTCTTACTAGTAGGCTGATATGGTTTTATGGTAGGGTTTCCATTTAAAAAATCCTACCTGCTCACACTAACTCACTAACAATTTAAGAGCCGCGCTAACTCAGGGGCTGGTCATTAGACCAGACGCAGTAGGCCATGCTGCGCGGTGGCACCCTCTAGTTAGCATGGATGGTTTTGCCAGTTTTACCATATCCAAAAAACTGGCTGCTTAATTTACTAGCATAGGAGAACAAGATGCCAGTCACACTTGACAACGTAAAGGAAGTGTTCACCTACCACGGTCCCAGTGCAGAACAAACTGAGAAGATGGAAGTTCTCAGGGAACTGCAAATAGCACTGGCAAAAGAAATTCTTCGGTTAGTGCCAGACTGTGCGGATAGAAGTGCCGCGCTCCGAAAGCTTCGGGAAGTTCGGATGGACTGCAATGCAGCAATCGTGCTGAATGGTTTAGTTTAATAGGAGAAGAGAGATGCCACTAAAGAAAACACCAGTGCCAGAGCCAGTAGAGAAAGACGACGACGCTGAAGACACCAACGAAGACAGCACCAACATCGTTGATAACTCTGACGATGATGACTTCGATGACGACGATGAATCTGATATCGTCGAGCTAACGGAAGACGAAGACGAAGACGATAAGGACTAGGTGCTAGGGGGAATTAAACCGCCCCCTAGTTTTACTTTATGAGTTTCTGGAGTGACTACATGGATAAAGTGTGGGAAGAACTAGAAGAAATGCGAACCAGAAATATCAAGCAGTATAAAGAAGACCTAGACTCTGATGCTGATAAGAGAATAATATTAGGAAGAGTGAAGCAAACGCAGAGAGACATAGTATTACTCGCACATCTGATGCAAAGACTAGTGAATCCGTATAGATAAAGATAGCCATGATTAAGATGAACGACTTTATCGTCACGGCATGGATTGAATATAAGAACGGCGAGATAGACAAAGTTATATTTGATTCAAGCAAACATCCACAAATGAAAAACTTTACCATCATAGATAAAGTTCATTTCATCGAGCATGTCCACGCTCAGATTAGATACAACTATCCAATTCAAAACATAGATAAAGTAAACTACGGTCCAGTATCAATTAAACCAAAGATGCAGGTCATAGCCTAATGGCGAAGTTCGTTCCGGGTATGGGGCCATTCTCCAGCAGGCTGATGATAGTTGGAGAAGCGCCCGGTAAAAATGAAGATGAGCAGGGGCGGCCCTTTGTGGGTCCATCTGGTGAGTTACTAGATAAGTTTTTAGAAGAAGCTGGTTCAAGTCGTAATCAAGTTTATGTTACGAACGTCAGAAAATATCGACCACCCAATAACGACTTTACAATTTGGAATCCCGGCGAGCCAGACCTAGATACACAAGTTAAATTACTGTGGGATGAGATAGAAAGTGTAAAACCTAATTGCATACTGGCATTAGGCGAGCGCGCGTTGACGGCTCTTACTGGTAAGAAAGGGATTGGCAACTGGCGCGGCTCTATACTTCCCTCTATTCAGGGAATTCCGAAAGTCGTAGCAACGTGGCACCCGGCGAATTTACTTTACCAGAATGACGACATTGAATCGGGCCGTGGAGTTTTTAAATTTCTTTACAAGCAAGTCATAAGACATGATATAGCGCGGGCGTTGGAAGAATCGCTGACAGAGACTCTAGATTTACCCGAACGCACGCTGGAGATTTGCCACGGTAGCCTGCACTTCTATCGGTTTGTTGAAGAGATTTATAAGAATGGTAAAACTGCCGTAGATATCGAAGCTCTAAAGTGCGTCCCCGACTGTATGAGTTTTAGTGCAGGGCGCGCACAGGGTATGTCAATCCCATTGTTTGATGCAATGTCCTGCGTCAACGTGAGAGGCATACCAGCAACTGAGCTAGCTCATATCTGGAAAGCAGCAGCAGAAGTTTTAAAC
>Ga0137436_1000034_pt1 | contig 45239 bp, 32 predicted proteins | sample EasRivERMGT119_2_FD_102328 | JGI IMG/M metagenome (GOLD analysis project Ga0137436, IMG submission 102328) | Soil microbial communities from meander-bound floodplain in the East River, Colorado, USA - East River MetaG ERMGT119_2 | ecosystem: Environmental > Terrestrial > Soil > Floodplain ...
CGCCTGGCCGTGCAGGTAACTCATCGGGATCAGGCAGGAGATCGCGATCGACAGGCCGAACGCGGTCGCGATGAGCGCTTCCGCGATGCCGCCCGTGATCTGCGCGGGCGCCGCCAGCTCGGCGCCTCCGAGCATCCCGAACGATCCCATCATGCCGGTGACCGTGCCGAGCAGCCCGAGAAGCGGCGCCGCCGTGATGCACGTGTCCAGGATCGAGATCCCGCGGTTGAACCTATGGACCTCGTTCGCCCCCGCGCGCAGCAGAGCGTTCGACAGCGACTTCCCGCGGTTGAGCAGAGCGTAGGTCAGGGCGCGCGCCACGAAGTCCGTTGCGCCTTCCCCGGCGCGGATGGCCTTGTTGACGTCCCCTTCGGAGATCGCAGCGAGGATCGCCTCGATGACCTTCGGCTGGCGGCTCCTCTTCTCGCGCGTGAGGAAGACCAGGCGCTCCAGGATCACGGTGAGCGCCAGGATCGACACGAACAGGAGCGGGTACATGATCGGCCCGCCCTTCTTGAAGTAGCCGAGCAGGCTCCCGCGGTGCATCAGCTCCTTGAGCGCCCCGCCGCGCGACGGATCGAGGGGCAGCGTCCCCTCCCCCGAGGACGCGATCTGCGCCACCCCGGCGTCCTCCGCCTTGCCGAGCCCGCGGATCGCTGCGAGCGCCGACCCCGCCTGCGGGATCGCGAGCCCCGCGGGGACGCCTCCCGTCGCGGCGAACAGCACGACCGGACCGATCGCCGCGAACTCGCCCTCCGCGACCAACCCCTGGGCGTCCACGGCCTTCCCCGAGTAGCGCGTGCCGCCGACCAGATCGAGCAGGCGATCGAGCGACACGCGCAGGACGTGCACCTGCCGGTCGAGCTTCTGGGTCGTCGTCAGGTCCGCGTCGTCGCGCGCGTTCTTCGCCGCGTCGATCGCTCCGGAAAAGCGCGGCACCTCCGAGACGTGCAACGACCCCTCGAACCCGCGCGTGTACTCGTCGAGCAGGTTCGCGATATAGGTCGTCTCGTCCTGGCGGAGCTTGGTCGCGGCCTCCAGGTTTCCCAGCTCCAAGGCGTGGGTGTCCTGGGCGCGCGTCGTGTCGTCGTACGTGCGCTTGAGCGTCGCCAGCTCGTTCTCGAGGCGCGACAGCTCCTCGTTGAGCGGCACCTTTTCGGACTGGATGCGCGCGCGCTCCGTGGAGAGCTGCTTGAGCGACGCGTCGAGGTCCTTCTGCGCGTTCGCCTCCGCCTGCACGAGCGCGTCGGAGGCGAAAGCACTCGACGAGGCCAACAGCAAGATGGCGAGTGAGGTTCTCATTGCACCTTGACCGGCAGCGCGACGAACCGCGGCTTGGCTTTGTTCTGCAGAATCTCGACCGCCTCGGCGATCTGAGCCGCCGACGCGGGCGACGGCGTCCATTCCCACGCGGTAGCACCCGGCCGGCCGATCCCCGCCTCGCCCTTCGGGCTGACGTAGTAGGCCTGCGCGAGCCCGACGTAGACGGTCCGCACCTCCGACGGCTTTCCGTCGCCGAGCGTGCGGATCTCCGTGACCATCGTGATCTCGTTGTTGAACTTGTTGATCTCGTTCAGGATCCCTGCGACGTTCTGGTACCGCTCGGCGAGCGAGACCTTGGTCGCGGCGGGGTCGGGCGGGATCCGGTCGAACAGCGGCTTGACCTTCTCCTGGAGCGGCTCCGGCAGCCGGGGCAGCAGCGCCCGAAGTCCGGCTTCCAGCTCACCCGATTCCTTCCCGAGACCGGTCCCGACCTCGTGCAGCGACTCGCTCTCGGCGACCGTGCCGGCCTTCTTCGAGTTCGCCTCGGAGGCCGTCTCGCGCGCGTCCTTGAGCTTGACCTTCACCGCTTCGATCTCGCCCTTGATGACGTCGATGCGAGACGTGAGGATCTCCTTGCCGTCGGCCCACTCCCGCTTTTCCTTCGAGATGAGCTGCTGGGTCTCCACCCACTTCGCGAGCGTCTCGCGGGCGGAATCGGGGGTGGGCTCGTCGGCGGCGAGCGCCGGAACGAGCAGGAGCACACTGATCGCGAGGTGAATCGGTAGGGGTCTCATAGCCGAGGTCAACGCTAGGCAGAACGTGTGACGGAACCGTGTCGAACCGGCTACGGAACTTCGGCGATGCTCGAAAAAAGGTGTTAACGGCGCGCCGTTGCGATGTCGGCCCTCATCGCAGCGTGCGCTGAACGTTGACCGCGCCTTCCTGGGCCGCCTCCTCGGGAGTCCGACTGCGGCACAATCGAGGAGATACTCGATGCGCGTGAGGTGGTGAACGCAATGCGCAGCAACCCGATCGATGTAATCGTGATCGCGCTCGCTGTCGCGCTCGCCGGGTGCGGGTGCGGCGCGACGCCTGCGCGCGCGCCCGAGATCCGCGCCGAAGCCTGGCTGAACGGCGCTCCGCCGGAAGACCTGCACGGCAAGGTCGTGCTCGTCGAGTTCTGGACGTTCGGCTGAATCAACTGCATTCGCACGGTTCCCGCGTTGCGGGAGCTTCACCGCCTCCATCGCGACCGCGGTCTCGTCATGATCGGCGTCCACACCCCCGAGTTCGACGAAGAACGGGACATTCCGTACCTGGTCGCGATCGACAACGATGAGCGCCTCTGGACGGCGTTCCACAACCGCTATTGGCCCGCGACGTACCTGATCGGTCGAGACGGAACGATCCTGTGGCAGCACGTCGGCGAGCTCCACCGCGACACCCGCGCGTTCCGGGACGTGGCGAGCCGCATCGACGCTGCGCTGTCCACGGGGGGCTGACCACAGATTTGGAGTACGATCGAACGCGCACGGGTGTCTCGGAGTCGACTCGAATCCTGAGGAGAGTTGCCATGAGCAAGCCTGCGACCACCGCAACGGGAAGCGACCGGGCGCGACCGATCGATCACCAGAAAGCCCACGAGTTCCAGGCGTTCGGGCACATGACGCACCGCCCGATCGCGCTGGCCGAGAGCGCCGCGAAGCAAAGCGTCGAGAACCTGAATCAGGTCCTCGCCGACACGATGACGCTGCGCGACCTCTACAAGAAGCATCACTGGCAGGTCGCCGGGCCGTCGTTCCACCAGCTCCATCTCCTGTTCGACAAGCACTACGAGGAGCAGAACCAGCTCGTGGACACGATCGCCGAGCGGATTCAGATGCTGGGAGGGGTGAGCCTGGCGATGGCGGCGGACGTCGCGGAGACGACGATCATCCCGCGACCGCCGAAGGGGCGCGAGGAGCCGCCCGTCCAGATCTCGCGTCTCCTCCACGCGCACGAGATCGTGCTCAAGGAAGCCCGCACCATGGCACGGCTGGCGGCGGAGGTGGGAGACGACGGAACCAACGACCTCCTCGTGTCCGACGTGGTGCGCGGCAACGAGAAGCAGGTGTGGTTCCTCTCCGAGCACGTGGTGGACGTCCCGCTCGTGAGGGCCGACTGACATGGCGAGCGAGAAGTCCGACCGGCCGATCGTGAAGCACATCGAAGAGCTCGTCGGCGAGGAGCATCGCCTCCGCGCGCACACGGACATGTCGCCGGCGGACAAGGGCCGGCTGGCGTCGATCGAGGTCGAGCTCGATCAATGCTGGGATCTCCTCCGGCAGCGCCGCGCGCTCCGCGAGTTCGGCGACGACCCCGACCACGCCCGCGTCCGGCCGCCCGATATCGTCGAGAACTACGAGCAGTAACTCGGTTCCTTGCGCTGGCGGAGCGTCTCGAGCGTCACGGCGTCCTCCCGTGGTTGTCGCGCAAGGCGGGTGCGACCTGCTCTCCGATCAGCTCGGTCGCCCGCATCAGCTTGTCGTGCGGGAGGGACGCGGCGTTCATCTGGAACGTGACGCGGGACACTCCGCCGAGCGCCTTGCTGTGGCGGACGATCTTCTCGGCGACCTCCTTCGGTTCCCCGATGAGGAACGCGCCTTCGGGCCCCAGCATGCCGTCGAAGTCGCGGCGCGACATGGGGCGCCACCCGCGCTCCTTGCCGATGTCGGACATCGCCTTCGCGAAGCCCGGGTAGTAGTCGTCGGCGGCTTGCTGGGACGTCGCGGCGACGTACCCGGGCGAATGCAATCCGACCCTCAATCGCTCGGGGGCGTGTCCGGCGCGCCGGCCCGCCTCGCGGTACAGGTCGACGAGCGGCCGGAAGCGCGCCGTCTCCCCGCCGATGATGGCGACCATGAGCGGGAGCCCGAACGTCCCGGCGCGCACGAACGACTGCGGCGTGCCGCCGACGCCGACCCAGATCGGAAGCGGACGTTGGAGAGGACGCGGGTAGACCCCTTGCCCGGTCAGTGCGGGCCTGAACCGGCCCGACCAGTGGACCTGCTCCTCGTCACGGATCTTCAGGAGCAGGGCGAGCTTCTCCTCGAAGAGAGCGTCGTAGTCGTGGAGGTCGAAGCCGAACAGCGGAAACGCCTCGATCGAGGAGCCGCGGCCGACGACCATCTCCGCGCGGCCGCGGGAGAGAAGATCGAGGGTCGCGTACTCCTGGAACAGCCGCACGGGATCGGCCGCGCTGAGAACGGATACCGCGCTCGAGAGGCGGATCCGCTTCGTGCGCGCCGCCGCGGCCGCGAGGATCACCGCGGGCGCCGAATCCAAGAACTCGCGACGGTGGTGCTCTCCGATCCCGAACGAGTCGAGCCCGACCTCGTCGGCGCGCTGGACTTGGTCGATCAGCTCGGCGAGGCGGTCCGCGGCGCTCACCGAGCGGCTGTCCTCGGTGAACGCGGCGGCGAAGCTGTCGATCCCGATCTCCATTAGGTGATCGCCTGAGAGTACTTGCTTCCGAACCGATTATGATCCGCGCCGTGCGGACGCGGGGGTTGGTTACATTTGCGCTCACGGTGCTTGTTTGCCACGCGGCGATGGGGCCCGCCGTGCGCGCGGCCGACGATTTCCGCCGCCTCCACCTCTTCCGGTTCGAGTTCGACAATGACACGTTCCTCGGGTCCGATGACGCCTTCACGGCGGGCTGGAGCTTCCAGGTCCATTCCCGCCTCGACGACGTCTGGAGCCCGGCGTACTCGAAATGGATCGGCCGCTTTCCTGGGCTCGGAGACGACGGGCCCGACGGACGGATCGTGCGCTGGGCTGCGGGAATCGGGCAGATCATCATCACGCCCAAGGACATCAGCCTCGAAACACCGCAGCCGGACGACGCGCCTTGGGCCGGAATCCTGACGCTCGCCATGTCCTGGTCGGCATACGACAACAAGAAGATGGCGGCGCTGCAGGTTCTCGGGGGGTGCATGGGGCCGTGCTCGGGGGCCGAATCGGTCCAGAAGTTCATCCACGAGGATCTCGGACTCGGCGAGCCGCCGATGGGATGGGACAACCAGCTCGCGAACCAGGTGCTCGTCAATGCCAACTACGAGTACCGCTACAAGCTCTACGCCCCGGGCGACGATCGCTATTTCACCCCGGGCCGCATCGCAAACGACCTGTCGATCGGCGCTCTGGCGGCCGTCGGAAACCTGACGACCTTTGTCGGCGGCGAGATCGAATACCGCTTCGGGTGGGGCCTTCCGATGGGATTCACCAAGACCCCGGACCCCGCCGGCCTGGGCATCATGTACGACCCGGTCTACGTCAACGCGGTCGCGCCGCTCCCGTCGGAGGCCAAAGCCTGGCGCGTCTACTTCACCTTGCTGGGGCGCTTGAATTACATCAGCTATCTGGGGCCCGCCGAAGGGGGCGAGACGGCCAACGGCGGCGAGCACCCGCCGCTCCCCTCCTACCCGGGGAAGTACCAGCTGCTCGCCGGCATTCACGTGGCGCGAATCCCCTTCGCGTTTCACGCGACCTACTACCGCTATTTCAACCAGGGCGCCGTGGACGACAGCGCAACGAGCGACTGGATCAACCTCTCGTTCGAGTACCGGTTCTAGAGAATCCGCCACCGCCACGGACATTCGTGGCCTCGCCCTAGTGCAGATGAATCGTGGACATGTGCGCTCCTATCCGATGGCCATGACGATGCGGAATCGCGCGGCGTTGCTCGTCATGCGCGCGTAACCGGCCGGGGCGTCCTCGAGGCGGATGGTCTCGTTCATCGAGCGGACGTTCTGTAGAACGCTGAAGTTCATCGTGTCCTCCGCATCCTGCGCGGAGCCCGTCAGCGACCCCACGACCGAGCGCCCCGCGATCACGAGATCCGTCCCGCGAATCTCCAGTGCGCCGTGGTCGACGCCGACGGAAACGAGCTTCCCGCCGGGCTGCAGCCCGGCGATCAGGCCCGATTGCGACGCGCTGCTCGAGGCCGTCGCGAGGATGAGTGTCGCCCCCCCGAGCTGTTGAAGCGCCTTGGCCGGGTCCGTCGCTTCGCTGTCGATGTAGTGGTGCGCGCCGAGATCGAGCGCGAGCTTCCGCTTGGACTCGCCGCGAGCGATCGCCGCGACGCGGAACCCCATCCGCCGGCCGAACTGAACCGCGAGATGGCCGAGCCCTCCGACCCCTTGGACGGCGACCAGCTCGCCGGGGCGCGCGCCCGCGTTGCGGAGCGCGTTGAACGTCGTCAGCCCCGCGCAAAGCAGCGGAGCCGCTTCGACCGACGTCAGCTCGTCCGGCACCGCCGAGAGCCCGGACGCCGCCGCGTACATCACCTCGGCGTAGCCTCCGTCGTTCGTCGTCCCCGTGACGTGCTGACGGAGGCAGTGGACGAAGTCGCCGCGGCGGCAACGGGCGCATCGTCCGCAGGGGCCGCCCAGATACCCCACGCCCACGCGCTGGCCGACGCGCCAGTCGGTGACTCCCGCCCCGAGGGCATCGATGCGTCCGATCGCCTCGTGCCCGGGAACGCGGGGGAACTCGGCGCCGGGCAGGAGACCCTCGACGCCGAGGATGTCGGAGTGGCAGATACCGCACGCCTCGACGCGGATGCGGACGTGGAGCGGATCGGGATCGACGAGCGGGCGCACCGCGAGCTCCAGCTTGCCGCGCGTCGTGGCCTGGACGACGCGATAGCTCATCATGTCCGTCATGTGGCGCCTCGATCGACCCGTGCGCCACTCATGGAAGCACAACTCGGCTGCCGTAACGACAAGATTGTTGTGACGGAATTGGCTGCGTTACTTCAACGATTTGCTCGCGACTCGATCGATGAAGTCGCCAAATGACGGTCGGTGAGCGACCATGCAACCGGAGGTCCGCATGAAAGACCCCGAGTGCGAGACGGCCTTCCCCACTCTGAGCGAGTCCGAGCGGAGCTGCGTGGCCCGCATCGGGTCGCGGCGCACCTTTCACGACGGCGAGGTCCTGATCGAGATCGGCGACCGGGACTTCCCGTTCTACGCCGTCACGTCGGGCGAGATCGTGATCCTCGAAAGCTCCACCGATGAGCCGCGCGAGGTCGTCGTCCACGGCCCGGGGCAGTTTTCCGGGGACGTCAGCATGCTCACGGGGCGCCCCGCGCTGGTCTCGGCGGTCGCGCGCGGCGAGACAGAGGTCGTCGAGGTGCCGGCCGCGAGAGTCCGCCAGCTCCTGAACGAGATCCCCGACCTGAGCGACAAGCTGCTCGAGGCGTTCCAGATGCGGCGCGAGCTTCTCGAGGCCTCGGGGTTCGTCGGCATCCGCGTGATCGGGGAGTCCAACTCGAAGGAGACGCTCGAGCTGCGCGAGTTCTGCTACAAGAACAAGGTCCCGCACAAGTTCGAGGACATCGAGGAGGAGACGGGAAAAGCCGCGCTCGAGGCGCTCGGCCTCGGACCCGAGAGCGCTCCGGTCATCGCGTGCAGCAAGAGCTTCGTCGCGCGTCCGACGCTACCGGAGTTCGCGGAGTGCCTCGGGATCTCCCGCGCGATCCCCGACGAGCGATTCGACGTCACGATCGTCGGCGCGGGGCCGGCAGGCTTGGGCGCCGCCGTCTACGCGGGATCCGAGGGGCTGAAGACCCTGCTCCTGGACCGCATGGGCCCGGGCGGTCAGACGGGGCAAAGCTCGAAGATCGAGAACTACCTCGGCTTTCCCTCGGGGCTTCCCGGTGCCGAGCTGGGGAACCGCGGCTATCTCCAGGCGCTCAAGTTCGGCGTCGAGTTCCGGGCCCCCTTTTCGGTGCATCGGATCGAGCGGCGGGAGGCCGGGGATCACGTGCTCACGCTGTGTAACGGACAGTCCCTCCGATCGCGCACGATCCTGATCGCCACGGGCGCCTCCTACCGGCGGCTCCCCGTGGAGAACAGCGACCGCTTCGAGGGCGCGGGCGTGTACTACGCGGCGACCTCGGTCGAGGCGCGCGTCTGCCGGGGAGCGACAGCGATCGTCGTCGGCGGGGGGAACTCGGCGGGGCAAGCGGCGATGTACCTGGCCCGGCAAGCCGCGAACGTGAAGCTCGTGCTCCGCGGCGACGACCTCAGGGCGCGCATGTCGGACTACCTGTGCCGCCGGATCGAGCACGCACCCAACATCGAGGTGATGCTCGGAACCGTCGTCGAATCGCTGCACGGTGACAGGCGCCTGAGCCAGGTGGTTCTGCACCACACGAGAAGCGGAGAACGGCGGTCGATCGACTGCGCCGGGCTCTTCAGCTTCGTCGGCGCGCATCCCCACACCGAGTGGCTCGACGAGAGCTTTGCGAAGGACGAATACGGCTTCCTGCGTACCGGGGCGATGGTCGCGTCCGACCCGCGCTGGACCGAAGGCCGGACGCCCTGCGAGCTGGAGACGACCCACCCCGGCGTCTTCGCCGCGGGGGACGTGCGGAGCGGCACGACCAAGCGTTGCGCTTTCGCGGTCGGCGACGGCGCGCTCGCCGTGACCTGTGTGCACTGGTTCCTGGGCCAATAGGCCCCTGGACGTCCACGCGCCTGGGCTAGACTCGGCGGAAGACCGGAGGGGCACGGATGAGTAACGCTAGTTCGGTGGTGCTCGCCCTCTTGATGGGCGTGATTGCGGGGCTACGCGCGATGACCGCGCCGGCGGCGGTGAGCTGGGCCGCTCGGTGCGGACGACTTTCCCTCGAGGGCTCGTGGCTCGCCTTCCTCGGTCGAGCGTGGACTCCCTGGATCTTCACAGCACTCGCGATCGCGGAGCTGGTGACCGATCAGCTCCCCACGACGCCCAGCCGCAAGGTTCCGATCCAGTTCGGCACAAGGATCTTGAGCGGCGCGCTGTGCGGCGCCGCGCTCGCGCACGGTGCTCCGATCGCGGGGCTTCTCGCGGGCGCCGTCGGTGCCGTGGCCGGCACGCTCGGCGGGAGTGCCGCCCGCGCACGGCTTGCGGCCGCTTTCAAGAGCGATCGGCCCGCAGCACTTCTCGAGGACGCGGTCGCGATCGGCGGTGCCGCCCTCATCGTGCTGGTGACGCGATGACTTACGACGCGATCGTCCTCGGCGCCGGCCAGGCCGGTCCTTCGCTCGCGGCGCGATTGACGGGGTCCGGGATGAAGGTCGCGCTCGTCGAGCGCAAGTTCCTCGGCGGCACCTGCGTCAACACCGGATGCATGCCCACCAAGGCGTTGGTCGCAAGCGCCTACGCCGCCCACCTCGCGCGCAGGGCCGCCGACCTCGGCATCGTCGTGCCGGAAGTCCGGGTGGACTTCCCGAAGGTGATGGCGCGCGCTCGCGGGGTGACCGAGAACGCCCGCGCGGGGCTCGACCGCTGGCTGCGCGGGATGGAGAACCTGACGCTCGTCCAGGGACAGGCGCGCTTCGAGGGGCCGCACGAGATCCGCGTCGGAGAGGACGTCCTGACGGCCCCGCGCATCTTCATCAACGTCGGCGGGCGCGCGCGCGTGCCGGACATGCCCGGTGTTCGCGAGGTCCCGTTCCTGACGAACACGTCGGTGCTGGCGCTCGACCGCCTGCCCAAGCACCTCGTGGTCGTCGGCGGGAGCTACGTCGGGCTGGAGTTCGCACAGATCCACCGGCGCTGCGGCGCCGAGGTAACGGTCGTCGAGATGGGTCCGCGCCTGATCGGCCGCGAGGACGAGGACGTCTCCGACGCCGTGCGAGGCATTCTCGAAGCGGAGGGGATCCGCGTGCGCATGCACGCCGAGTGCATCGGCCTCGCCCGGCACGCCGAGGGCGTCGCCGTGACGCTCGAGTGTGGCGAGGGTCCGCCCGTGGCGGTCGGGTCGGACGTCCTGCTAGCCGTCGGACGCGTGCCGAACACCGACGACCTCGGCCTCGAGAGTACCGGTGTGGCGAGCGACCGCCACGGCTACGTCGTCGTGGACGATCAGCTCGCCACCAACGTCGACGGCATCTGGGCGCTCGGAGATTGCAACGGTCGCGGCGCCTTCACGCACACCTCGTACAACGACTACGAGATCATGGCCGCGAACCTGCTCGACGGCGGCGAGCGCCGGCTGAGTCAGCGCGTTCCCGGCTACGCGCTCTACATCGATCCGCCGCTCGGCCGCGTCGGCATGAGCGAGGCCGAGGCGAAGAAGAGCGGACGGAGGCTTCTGATCGGCCGCCGCCCCATGACGCGCGTCAACCGCGCGGTGGAAAAGGGCGAGACCGCGGGGTTCATGAAGATCATCGTGGACGCCGAGTCGCGGAAGATCCTGGGCGCGTCGATTCTCGGCACCGGCGGCGACGAAGCGATCCACGGCATTCTCGACATGATGAGCGCCGGCGTCGCGTACGACGTGCTGCGCTGGGCGGTGCCGATCCACCCGACCGTGTCGGAGTTGATCCCGACCGTACTCCAGGACTTGCGGGCGGATGCCTGACCCCGAGAGGTTCGCCGCGGTGCTGTCGAATGACTCTGCAAGGAGGCCTCATGAACCGATTCAGTGTCCTGCTTGCCGCAATGGCCTCACTTGTAGGCGGTGCGGCCTTCCTCGCGACCACGTCTCGCCACGCGAGGGCTCAAGAGGCCGCCCCGATCTTCGTGACCAAGCTTCCGCCTGGATACCGCGACTGGAAGGTGGTCACGGTGGCCCACGAAGAGGGTGACTTGAAAGACATTCGGGCCGTTCTGGGGAACGACGTGGCGATCAAGGCCTATCGGGAAGGAAAGCTCCCGTTCCCCGAAGGTGCGATCATCGGCAGAATCGCATGGAAGCACATCCCGTCGGAGGAGAACAACAAGAGCTTCGGCCGCGAGCAATCCTTCGTGGCCGGTGCCCCCACGGAGTTCTACCTCCAGTTCATGGTGAAGGACTCGAAGAAGTACGCCGCGACCGGAGGCTGGGGATACTCGTCCTTCGATCAGGCCGCCAAACCAACTCCTGAGTCAGCCATGAAAGCGTGCTTTCCGTGCCATCAGGCCGTCAGCAATCGCGACTTCATCTTCTCCCCCTATTCACCCTGATGGCGAAATGAAAGCGCGAGAAGACAACGGGGTCGATCGACTTCGGTTCGTCAGCGGAGTTCGGCGTGATCTCTTCGCCGCTCGCACGGTCGTCGGCGACAGCGGCGCACCAGCCGCGAGCGGTGAATCCTGCGACCTCGAATTCCTCGATACGAAAGGGGTGACTTCATGAGGCACGCTCGAGTACTGGCCGCACTCGTGATGGGAGGATCGATCGCCGCCGCTGCCACCACCGACGCCGAAAGCATCCGGCCGTTCAAGGTGCATTTCTCGGACGCGGATCTAGCCGACCTGAAGCGCCGGATCGCCGCCACACGCTGGCCCGAGAAGGAGATCGTCGCCGACCAGTCCCAGGGCGTGCAGCTCGCGACCATCCAGAAGCTCGCCCGTTACTGGGGCTCCGAGTACGACTGGCGGAAGTGCGAGGCGAGGCTCAACGCGCTCCCGCAGTTCATAACCACGATCGACGGCGTGGACATCCACTTCATCCACGTGCGCTCGAAGCACCCGAACGCGCTGCCGATGATCGTCACGCACGGGTGGCCCGGATCGATCATCGAGCAGCTCAAGATCATCGACCCGCTGACGAACCCTACGGCTCACGGCGGAAGCGCGTCCGATGCGTTCGACGTCGTGATTCCCTCGCTGCCGGGTTACGGCTTTTCCGGAAAGCCCACGCAGGCCGGCTGGGATCCGATCCGCATCGCGAAGGCGTGGGTCGTGCTCATGAAGCGCCTCGGATACAAACGCTTCGTGGCGCAGGGCGGTGACTGGGGGAACGCGGTCACGGAGCAGATGTCGCTGCTGGGCGCTCCCGAGCTGATCGGCATCCACACCAACATGCCAGCCACCGTGCCGGACGACATCAACAAGTCGGCGCTCGCCGGCTCGCCGGCGCCCGCCGGTCTGTCGGCCGACGAGAAGCACGCGTACGAGCAGCTCGCCTACTTCTACGCGCACGGCCTCGGCTACGCCAACGAGATGGCGAACCGCCCGCAGACGCTCTACGGCATCAACGACTCCCCCGTCGGCATGGCGGCCTGGATGCTCGACCACGATGCGCGAAGCCTGGCGCTCATCACGCGCGTCTTCGACGGGAAGCCCGAGGGGCTCACCAAGGATGACGTGCTCGACAACGTCACGCTGTACTGGCTGACGAACACGTCGATCTCCTCGGCGCGCCTCTACTGGGAGAGCAAGCTGGCGTTCTTCGCTCCGAAGAACGTTCCGATCCCGGCCGCGGTGAGCGCGTTTCCGGAGGAGCTCTATCAAGCTCCGAGGAGCTGGGCGGAGAAGGCCTATCCCAAGCTCGTCTTCTACAACAAGCTCGACAAGGGCGGTCACTTCGCCGCTTGGGAGCAGCCGGAGCTGCTTGTCGCGGACCTGCGCGCGGCCTTCAAGTCGCTGCGCTAGCCGTGACACACAACTTCGACGACTTCATCGATAGGGTTGTGGGTCAATGAGTTTCGACGCACGAATGCTGTTCGACGGTGCGCGTCGCTCGAGTCGTGTCGGCCGTTGATGGCGGCAGGATTCTGAACCCGAAGACGGCTCGCAGCCAGATCATCGGGGGCATCGCCATGGGAATCGGGACGGCTCTTCTGGAGGAGACCGTCTCGGACCGTACCGGCCGTCTGGTGACCACGTCGTTGGCCGAGTACGTCGTCGCGGTCAACGCGGACGTACGCGATTTGGACGTGGTGTTCGTGGGAGAACCGGAGGGAACTTGCCATCACCGGAATGGCGGCTGCGATCGCGAATGCCGTCTATCACGCGACCGGGACGCGGTTCCGCTCGCTGCCAATCTCCATCGAGAAGGTCCTCGAACACGAGTCGCGGCAGGAGCGAAGCGCGTAGACTCTTGAGGGGGAGGCGGACCGAGTGCCCGAGGAGAGCCGGATTCGCGTGCTGAGCGTGGACGATCATCCCCTCATGCGCGACGGGATCGCCGCCAGCATCAACGCACAGGCCGACATGATCATGGTGGCAGAAGCTGCCAGCGGCCGCGACGCGCTGGCCCTCTTTCGCGACCACCGTCCGGACGTCACCCTGATGGACCTCAGGCTCCCGGACATGAGCGGCATCGAGGCGACGATCGCAATCCGAGCCGAGTTCCACGATGCCCGCATTATCGTGCTGACGACCTTCGAGGGAGACGCCGAGATCCAACGCGCGCTGCAGGCGGGCGCCATGGGGTACATGCTGAAGAGCATGCCCCCGCGCGAGCTGGTCGCAGGAATCCGCCAAGTGCACGCGGGACGGAAGTGCCTCCCCCCGCAGGTCCTCTCGAGCCTGGCGCAGCACCTCGGCGAGGAGCCACTGACGCCGCGGGAGATCGACGTCCTTCGCTCCCTGGCCGGCGGCGGAGGCAATCGGGAGATCGCACAAGCGCTGTTCATCTCCGAGGAGACCGTCAAAGTTCACGTGCGACACATCCTGGAGAAGCTGGGCGCTGCGGATCGGACCGAGGCCGTCACGATCGCGTTGCGCCGCGGGGTCATCGAGCTGTAACTCGAAAGCGGTATTGGGCGACGGGCCCGAGCCCCGTACCCTTTCCAACGTGCAAGTGCTCTTCTCCACGTTTCCCAGCGGGCGACCGGGCGTCGGCCTTCTGCTCCTGCGTCTGGCGATCGGCGTGACAGCCGCTTCCATGGGGGCGCGCTACCTGAATTCGGTCGGCGCCAATCTGGCGATCGCGAGCGGTCTTTCACTCGTGATCGGCTTATGGACGCCCGCTTCGAGCGCCGTTGTAACGCTTCAAGGCGTCGCCATCGCGCTATCTCGCGGAGGACTGGAGCCGTGGCTGTTCGCGCTGGTCGCCTCGGCGAGTCTACTGCTCGGCCCCGGCGCGTACTCCCTCGACGCGCGTCTCTTCGGACGCCGAGAGATCGTCATTCCTTCTCTGAAGTCATCGCGCCGTACCTCGAACGGGGTATGGAAAAAGCCCCCACCGTCGTGATGGAGTGGTCGCTTCCCGGCTTGTACAACTCCTCGTACGCGCAGGAGCGTGAGGAGGACACCGATGAGACAGCAACGCATCATTCTCGGAATTCTGCTGGCCACTGTGGTGGTCGGCGGAGAGGAGGCTCTTATGTCCCAGGCAGGTGAGTCGGCAGGAGTGAAGAACGTCGTTCTCGTCCACGGAGGTTTCGTGGACGGATCCGGCTGGAAGGACGTTCACGCCATCCTCAAGCGGGATGGATTCAATGTCACCATCGTTCAGAACCCCACCAACTCGCTCACGGACGACGTCGTGGTGACGAAGCGCGCGTTGGCCGCGCAGAGCGGGCCGTCGATTCTCGTGGGTCATTCCTATGGAGGCGTCGTGATCACGGAGGCCGGCAACGATTCGAACGTCGCCGGACTGGTCTACATCGCGGCCTTCGCCCCGGACGCCGGGGAGTCGGTGTCTTCGCTCATCAAAGATCCCGTGCCGGGCGCGCCGGTTCCGCCGATCCTTCCGCCTCAGGACGGCCTGCTCTTCCTCGACCGCTCGAAGTTCCATGCGTCCTTCGCGGCCGACTTGAGCGCCGACCTCGCAGGGTTCATGGCCGACTCGCAAGTGCCCTGGGGCCTCGAGGCGCTCAATGGTGCGGTGACCAAGCCGGCGTGGAAGTCCAAGCCGAGCTGGTATCTGGTGGCGACGAACGACAAGATGATCCCGCCGGACGCGCAGCGCGGCATGGCCAAGCGCGCCGGATCGATCGCCGTCGAGGCCAAGGGAAGCCACTCCGTCTACGTGTCTCAACCGAAATCCGTGGCGGAGCTCATCGAGCAGGCGGCGAAGAGCGCGATGGTTGCGGCGCGTTAGGCGAGTCCCATCCCTGATCACGAAAGGCCCGAGGGATCGAATCCCTCGGGCCTTTTTCGTCAGGTCGAGGCGTACCATCTCGGGTCTTGGGGGCCGGCAGTGAGCATGCGGCTTGCGATCGCCTTGGTCTGGGTTTCGCTCGCCGCGCTTCCCGCCCTTTCGCTCGACCCCCGTCAGCCCTTCGGCAGCTACATCCGCACGCGCTTCACGACGGACGACGGTCTTCCCGCGAGCGTCGTGGACAGCATCCAGCAAACGCCCGATGGTTTTCTGTGGCTGATTGTCAACGGCAACTATCTGACTCGCTTCGACGGCCGGCGGTTCTATGGGTTCGAGGGAATCGCTGCCAGCACGCTTGCGGTCGGACCCAACGGCGACCTGTGGATCGGAACGAGAGAGGACCTCCGGCGGATGCCGTTCGACGGTCTCGATCGCTCCAACCTCTCCGGGATCGCCGCCTACTCCGAGGGCTTGGGGCCCGGCAACGAGATCCGAAGTCTCCGCTTCGGTCGCGACGGCGTGTTGTGGGTGGGCACGAAACAGGGTCTCTTCCGTTTCGATGACGGACGGTTTTCTCCCGTCGGTCCGCGGGTGGAGGTGCAGTCGATCCAGCAGGCGGGGAACGGCCATCTCTTGCTCTCGACGGTCGCGGGCTTCATGGAACTGGACAACGAGCAGGTCGTGCCCGTTCGTGAGCTCGAGACCCAGCTCGGAGCAAGAGGCGATGAGATCTTCCACGCCCTGGAGGACAGTCACGGCAACCTCTGGTACTGCAGCTCGAAGGGAGTGGCGCGACGGTCAGGCACTCGATGGCTGAAGCTGCCGCCGTACGGTCCTGGAGGGCACGGCGCGCATCGTTCCTATGAAGATGCGCGAGGGAACGTGTGGGTCACCGGGGCCAAGGGCTTGCTTCGCGCCACGGCCACCGGTCTGGAGCTCGCGGTTCCCGGGATGGAAGTGCGAACCCTGTACAGCGACCGCGACGGCACGTTGTGGGTCGGCACGAACGGGGACGGGCTCTATCGCTTCAAGGACCCCGCGGTCCGGATGTTCACCACTGCAGACGGCTTGCCGAGCGACGTCATCATGACCGTGCTCACCGCTCACGACGGCTCCATCTGGACCGGGGCGAACTGCGGCGGCCTCACCCGCTTCGATGGTGCGCGCTCCCGCACCTACAGCGAGAAGGACGGCCTCCTCAACAGCTGCGTGTGGGCGCTCGCGGAGGACGCGAATCGCGATCTCTGGGTCGGCACCTGGGGCGGCGGAGCCTTCCGATTTCACGGGGGCCGCTTCACCCAGGTTCTCGCCGGGAACGTCAGGAGCATCGTCGCCGCCAAGGACGGCTCGGTGTGGTTCGCGACGCAAGACGGCGTGGCACGATGGAAGGACGGACACGTCCGCAACTACACGACCGGCGATGGCCTATCCAAGGACAAGACGGTCAAGCTCTTCGAGGATCGGCAAGGAACGATCCTGGCCAGCAACTGGGGCGGCATCGATCGCTTCGCCGGTGATCGCTTCGAGAACCTTCCCCAAGTCCCGAAGACCCTCGCTCTCCCGATGGGTGAGGATCGGTCCGGGGGGCTGTTCGTCCTCCTCGACGGTCAGCCGTCCGCGCTCCGCATCGCAGAGGATCGTGTCGATTCCATTCCTGAGCTGTACCAGGAGCGCGGTCTGATCGAAACCGCTGGGGGCGATCTCTGGTTCGCAGGCTTCGGCGTCCGCAGAGTGCCTTCATCCAGCTTTACACGCTCGCGTCCGCGCGATGAGCCGCTCGACGACGAGCGCTTCGGCCCCCAGGACGGCCTGATGGCGGAGGTCAGCGTCGGGGATCCCAACATGGCGCTCGGCGACGACGGTACGATTTGGGTTGCCACACCGCGCGGCCTGGCGATGTGCGATCCGCGGCGCCTTCCGCGTCGGGTCGATGCCCCGAAGATCTACATGACGGAGGTGACGGTCGGACGCGATAGCCGGCCCGCGCCCCGCGAGATGGTGCTTCAACCCGGGACCAGCCACCTCGAGATCGGACTCGCCGCGGTGGAGATCTCCTCGCCGGAGAAAATCCGCATGCAGTACAAGCTGGACGGGGTCGACCCGGAGTGGCTCGACGCCGGGCCGAGCGCTCGGGCGATCTACAGCAACATCCCGGCAGGAGCCCACGCGCTTCGGGTGCGCGCTTGCAATCGCCGTGGCGTCTGGGATCGCGTGGGCATCGCGTACGTCATCCACCAGCAGCCTCACTTCTACCAGACGAGCTGGTTCGCGATCCTGCTGGCCGCCTCGGTCGTCGGCCTGGCGTGGGCTTCCTTTCGCTGGCGACTGCGGCAGGTGACATCCCGCCTGGACGCGCGGTTCGAGGAGCGACTGGCGGAGCGGACCCGCATCGCCGGAGAGCTGCACGACACGTTGCTGCAAGGGGTGCTTAGCGTGTCCATGCAACTTCACCTCGCGTCGGATGCCGTCCTACCGGACGCTCCGGCGAAGAGTCAGCTCGGAAAGATCCGTGCCCTCTTGGATCGCGTCATCGACGATGCGCGAAGGAGCGTCCAAGGTCTCCGTACCACGGTGACCGAACCGTCGAATCACCTCGAGCTTGCGATCTCGCGGATCCCCGAGGAGCTCGGAGGAGCGAATGGGACCTCGTTCCGTGTGATCGTGAACGGGCGGCCGCGGTCGCTGCGACCCGTCTTGCGGGACGAGGTCTACCGGATCTGTCGCGAGAGTCTGCTGAACGCCTTCCGCCACTCTGGCGCATCGAACATCGAAGTCGAGATCAGCTACTTGGGGCGTGAGCTCGCCGTCGTCGTCAGGGACGACGGACGAGGATTCGATCCAGGCATCCTCCGCTCCGGACGCGAAGGACATTGGGGCCTGCCAGGAATGCGCGAGCGCGCCGAGCGCATCGGCGCTCGACTGACGCTGCGGAGCCGTGTGGGATCGGGGACGGAGGTCGAGCTGACCTTACCCGCCCGCGTCGCTTTCTCGGACCACACGCCCGGTTTGATCCGTCGGCTTTTCACCGGCGCCTTTCGCTCGAGGAGATGACCTGATGGTCGGCGACACGCGCTCGAACTGGCCCGCTGGCGCACCCCGTCTTTCGTGCCCTCTGGATCGCGTCGACGGCCTGCTCGGCGATTGCGACGCGGCACTTCATCGCGCCGGCGATCCGACGGTCCGTAGACGCCGCGGTGCGCGCCGTCGAGCATCGAACGGGCTGTGGGTAATCACGCTGCGGCGGCGCGCCTGGCCATCCTCGGCGCCACGGGGATGGTCGGCGGATACGCTCTTCGCCACGCTCTCGCGCATCCCGCAATCGGCCACGTTACGACGATCGGGCGCAGAGCGGTCGGCGCCTCGCACCCGAAGCTGAAGGAGGTCATTCACCGTGATTTCGCGGATTGCTCCCCGCTCGCCGGTGTGCTCTCGGGCCAGGACGCGGTCATCTTTTGCTTGGGCGCCTACACGGGAGTGGTCTCGGACGAGGAGCTACGCAGGATCACCGTCGACTACACGATCGAGTTCGCGAGGGTTCTGCGAGCCAGCAATCCCAACGCGGCGTTCTCGTTTCTGAGCGGAACGGGAGCGGACCCCACAGGACGGAGCCGCGCCGCCTTCGCGCGCTACAAGGGCGAAGCCGAGAAGGCGCTGCGCGCGATGGGTTTCCCTCACCTCTACATCTTTCGTCCCGCCTACATCTATCCGGTGGAGCCGCGGAAAGAACCGAATTTCGGTTACCGCATCTTGCGTGGAGCCTACCCGGTCGCCCGACTGCTGTTCCCGAGCCAGGTCATTCCAGCGGATGATCTGGCTCGAGCGATGGTGGAGGTCGTCGTTCGGGAAACAGGTGAGAGCAAGACCCTCCTGATCGAGAACCGCGACATCCAAGCCATGGTTCGCTCGTGGTCCTGACTCATGCCCTCGCTGTAATCGGAGAAAGGCAGCTTCATCACCAAGAATCCCCTCCCTCGACAGACTAGGACCGTTCGGTCCACAACCTGCCAGGGGGGCTTCCTGCAGGGATCACAATGCGAGACCCGGCCAGGTCTTCACTCTCCGAACGGCGCGTTCATCAGTATGTCGACGGTCGAAATCGGCCGGTAGCCGGGCACGAATCGCTCACCGAAATCACCCAAGAAATTGTCGGAAGCGGTCTCCGGCTTCGCGGCCACGAGGTGGCAGCACGCATCGGCGAACTTCTTTTTCATCTCGAGTCGGGGGAGAGCATCGAGAATCGCGGCCATCTCTGCCGGGGGGAACAGCTCGAAGCCGAACCCGCCCCAGTCGAGGCCGATACCCATGGTGCCCAGAGCGACCTCCGCCTCCTTGTGAAGCGCGATTGACGGTGTCGAATTGAGCGCGACGAGGTCCCAGATGAGTTGCCCGCGGCGAACCGAGATGCCTCGCCCCTTGAGGAACGACAGCGCTGCGGCAGCGCCGTTGACCTCGAAGCGATTGGGTCCAGGCACACCGTCCGTGAGACCGATGTCGTGCAGGATCGTGCCGACCGCGACCACCTCGAAGTCACACTCGATCCCTTTCAGCTGCCCCAGTCTTGCTGCGAACAGCCACGATCGCATGGCGTGATTGAAGAGGTAGGGCTCGTAGAGGTGTTGCGCGTATTCGAGCACTTCCGTGATGAGCGCCGACTCCGGCAAGTTGACGCCCGCGACGCCTGACTTGGTCATGGCTACTCCTTCCGGCATATGATGTTTGCGGCATATTGCGGTCGAGGACGGTAGTGGACAAGCCCCGAATCTCCTTGGGCTCATCGGGAAAGCAGGCGAAGCTGCTCCAAGCGCTCACGCGCGGTCTCGAAGACGTCGCGCACGTCGAGCCCTGGACGACGTCTTTCAATCCCGGGACAACCACTCTGGAGCGCCTCCTCGAGCTTGCCCACGAAGTCGACTTTGCGGCCTTCGTGTTCGCTCGGGACGACTGGACGAGCGCGAACGCGTCGGCGTCGCCGCCTCCCGAAGCCGGTGAGGCCTCCCCAAGGGACAACGTCGTGTTCGAGGCTGGCCTTTTCGGCGGAGTCCTCGGAATGCGACGGACCTTCATCCTGCACTCGAGCGGCGCCAAGCTTCCGAGCGATCTCCTCGGTCTGACGTGCATCCGGTACGGCGAAACGGCGACCGGCTCGGAGATGAGGGCGATCAACCAAAAGCTTCGGACGGCGATCGAGAACAATGGCCGCGTAGCGCGGATCGAGGCAGTTTTCGCTGACGGAACGAACGGCACGGGAACCCTCCGCCGTGAGCCTGTTGCGAATCGCCCGCGACCGCAACGGCGCTCTCGAGGTCACCGGCCGCGGATGGCAAGAGAACGGAGCTCTCTCGTCGAGATATTGGAGCGTGGCTGTGAAAGAGATGGAGGGCTCCGAGGGAGTCCTCTACTACTGGAACGGCGAACGCCCCATGGACCCCGATGCTCCGCAATTGCACGGGATGTCAGAGATCCGGCTGGAGTCCGTAGACCGCGCATCCGGGTATTGGACGACGCGGTCGGACTCGCAGCCAGATTTGAACGCTCGAACCTCGGGCGTCTACTGGCGGTCAGATCCGGAGGACTTGAGCGTCCTGGACGGGCCCGACGATGGGCGACGCGCGGAATTGATCGCAGAGCGGCTGAAGCGTTGGAGGTCGATGGCAACCAAACCCGAGAGGAGGTTCCAAATGAGCACGATTACCACGAAGGACGGGGTCACGATCTTCTACAAGGACTGGGGCCCCAAGGACGCGCAGCCGATCGTCTTCCATCATGGCTGGCCGTTGAGCGCCGATGACTGGGACACCCAGATGCTCTACTTCCTCGTGAAGGGGTATCGAGTCGTTGCTCATGATCGGCGCGGCCATGGCCGGTCGACCCAGGTGAGCGATGGCCATGACATGGACCACTACGCGGCGGACGCGGCTGCGGTCGTCGCGCAACTGGATCTGCGCGACGCCATCCACATCGGCCATTCGACGGGCGGCGGCGAGGCAACGCACTATGTCGCGCGTCACGGGAAAAGCCGTGTCGCCAAATTGGTGCTCATCGGAGCCGTGCCGCCGCTGATGTTGAAGACGGCGTCCAATCCGGGCGGCTTGCCCATCGAGGTCTTCGACGGCCTCCGCCAGCAGCTCGCCTCCAACCGGGCCCAGTTCTACCGGGAGTTCGCAGGCGGTCCCTTCTACAGCTACAACCGGCCCGGCGCGAAGGTGGTGCAGAGCGTGATCGACAACTGGTGGCGCCAGGGCATGATGGGCGGCGCGAAGGCTCAATACGATGGCATCAAGGCCTTTTCGGAGACGGACTTCACCGAGGACCTGAAGAACATCGACGTGCCGACCCTCGTCCTGCATGGCGACGACGACCAGATCGTCCCCATCGCGGATTCCGCTCTGCTCTCCTCCAAGCTGCTGAAGAAGGGCACGCTCAAGGTCCACAAGGGGTTCCCGCACGGCATGTGTACGACACACGCCGAGGTGATCAATCCCGAGCTTCTCGCGTTCGTAGAGGAAGGCAAGGCGGCGCGGCCTTCGGTCCAGCCGCGGAGAGGGCCGAGCCCGACTCCCTCGGTGAGCTGAAGCCGCGCGTGCGGCCGGCGACCATCATCGCTTTCTTCCCCGAACGGTTAGCGACCGGGCGGCCGCTCCTGATCGGGCGCCGCCCGATGACGCGCGTCAACCGCGCCGTGGAGAAGGGCGAGACCGCTGGGTTCATGAAGATCGTCGTCGACGCCGATTCGCGCCGCATCCTCGGAGCGGCGATCCTCGGCACCGGCGGCGACGAAGCGATCCACGGCATTCTCGACATGATGAGCGCCCGCGTCGCGTACGACGAGCTGCGCTGGGCGGTGCCGATCCACCCCACGGTGTCCGAGCTGATCCCGACCGTGCTGCAAGAGATGAAAGAATCTGTGTTGTAACGGACCCCGGTTGGGCGTATAGACAGCGACCAATCGGGGGCCTCGTGTCAGCTCGCGTCGTCTTCCTGTGCATCGTGTGTGCGAACACGTCCGCGGTGGGCGCAATGTCCGGCCCGGCACCGACGCCGCAATCTCTTGCGCTCGGCGCAGACTCACCGGGCCCGTCTTCGGCCCCGCGAGCTCTCACGTTCGCCGATCGCGTCCGCGCGCAGGAAGCAATCGAGCGTCTCTACTATCGGCACCAGATCGGTGCGACGAAGCCATTCGAGGAGGCAGTCTCACGGGCCGCGATCGAGGCCAAGGTCCGCCGCTACCTCGAGGAGAGCATCGCCCTCGAGACGCTGTGGAAGACCCCCATCACCGACGACGCGCTCCAGCGCGAGCTTGAGCGGATGGCCGGGGGGACGCGCATGCCCGAGCGGCTACGAGAGATCTACGCCGCGCTCGGTGACGACCTGTTCCTCATCAAGGAATGCGTCGCGCGCGCGACGCTGGCCGATCGCCTCACGCACAACTTCTACGCCTACGATCCGCGATTCCACAGCGCCGCACGAAAGGCGGTCGATTCCATTCGAGAGCAGCTCGTCTCGGGTGCGCTCAGCACCAAAGCCGATCATCCGAACAGGACGGTTGTCGAGATCAGGGTCGGCTCCCAGGCCGGGTCGCTCACGCAAACCGATTTCGATCGGAAGCGTGCGCAGTTTGCCGCCGTGGACCAACCGACGGCGGTGGTCGAGTCGCGCGACGCTTTTTCGTTCGACGTCCTCTTGGAACAAAGCCCGACGAGCCTCCGCGTCGCTACCTACGTGGTGTCCAAGATCCGGTGGGAAGACTGGTGGTCGAGCGCGGGGGGCTCGTATCGCGGGCAAACGATCGTTCCCGTGGCTTCGACCAGCCTCAACCTTCCTGCTCCATCGGGAGCTTCGGCATTCGACCCGAATGCGCCTTGCACCGGCGACGGCTGGAACAACGGCGTCCTCGACGATCTACCCCAAGGCCGCGCAGAACACACGGCCGTTTGGACAGGCTCCGAGATGCTGGTGTGGGGCGGCGCGGATTTCGCCAATTTCGGCTACTACGAATCGGGATCGCGCTATGACCCCGTGACGGACACCTGGCAGCGGATGACGATGACGAATGCGCCGCGCGGACGGGTCGGTCACACGGCTGTGTGGACCGGCAGCGAGATGATCGTCTGGGGCGGCTACGACCAGTACTCGAACTCGTATTACGTGAGCGGCGGGCGCTACGATCCGGTCGCCGATCGTTGGACACGAACCTCGCTCGGCCCCTCGGCGCGGATTTCTCACTCGGCCGTATGGACCGGCACTCGAATGATCGTCTGGGGTGGGTACTTCGAGGCAAGTAATCCGCCGACCTACTTGAAAACGGGTGCACTGTACGATCCTTCGACCGACTCTTGGACTCCGACGGCCGCCCTCCCTGCGTTTTTTGCCGGCCGCTACCGGCACACCGCAGTCTGGACCGGCAGCGAGATGATCGTCTGGGGCGGCTTCGTCAACGGCGGCTTCCCAAGCGGCGACGGCCGGCGCTACAACCCGGCGACGAACTCTTGGTCGCCCATGACCGGGACGGAAGCGCGCTTCGACCACGCCGCCGTGTGGACGGGAACCTCCTTGGTCGTGTGGGGTGGCCGGCAATATGTCCCTTGTCCGTATTGCCCCAACGGCGGCTACACGATCACACAAGTGAACACCGGGGCACGTTACGACCCCGTGCGGGACTTCTGGATCCCGATGTCGGTCGCGGGTGCGCCCTACATGCAATCTCCGCTCGCGGCGTGGACCGGGCATGACGTCATCGTCCTCCGGAACGAACGATCGACGAATGACGGGGCCCGGTACGATCCCTCGATCGATCGCTGGACCGCCATCGCGACGGACACGTCGTCCCCCGCACGGGAGGAAGCGTCGCTCGTCTGGACGGGGCGATACGCCATCGTGTGGGGAGGGCGCGCGTCGTCCCCGTCGTTCACCGTGCTCAACACCGGCCGGCGCTACGACCCTTGGAGCGACACCTGGACGCCGACCTCGACGTCGGGCCCCGCCTCCCAACGAATCAGCCACAGCGCCGTCTGGTCCGGGAACGAGATGATCGTCTGGGGCGGAAGATCGTCGGCGCAGCAGCCCGTCTACCTCGACAGCGGCGGCCGGTACGATCCGGGAATCGACAGCTGGACCGAGATGACCGCTCACGCGGCCCCGTCGCCGCGTCGCGGCCATGCGGCGCTCTGGACGGGCGGCGAGATGCTCGTCTGGGGTGGGGAGGGAGCTTCCGGGCAACTGAATTCCGGCGGCCGGTACGATCCCCTGAACGACGCGTGGAGAGCGACGTCCGGCGTCGACGCGCCCTCGCCGCGAGCCCATCACGCTACCGCGTGGACCGGGCAACGGATGGTAGTCTGGGGTGGCCGCAATTCCTCGACGGTGCTCGGAGACGGCGGGGTCTACGACCCGGCGACCGATCGATGGAAGGCCACGACGCTCGTCAATGCGCCGTCGCCTCGCCAAGACCAAACAGCGATCTGGAGTGGCAACCAGGTCGTGATCTGGGGCGGGTCGCTCGGAATCCAGGGCGACGTGGCGACGGATACCGGCGGCCTGTACGACCCCCTGAACGACACATGGAGCCCGACATCGATCACAGGTGCCCCCTCCCCGCGAGCCTTCCAAACCGCGGTTTGGGCCGGGGGCCGCATGGTCGTGTGGGGCGGTGGCGGCGACTACTCAGCCCTCGACAGTGGCGGCCGGTACGACCCCGTGAGCGACGTCTGGTCCGCGACGACGACCGTGGGCGCTCCGCCTCCGCGCGGATCCCATTCTGCAGTGGCGGCCGGGAACCGGATGATCGTGTGGGGTGGTGTGCTGCTCTACTTAGGACTTCCCAACACAGGCGGACTCTACGATGTCGTCGCCGATCGTTGGACCAAGATCACGAAGCCTGGCGATCCAGGACTGAGGAACGGAACCGCAGTCTGGACGGGCGAGGCGATGCTCACCTGGACGGGAAACGACGGCGGCCGGTATTTCCCGGGTCCATCGCTCGACGACGATTGCGACGGGGACGGCGTGGCCGCGGACGCGGGCGACTGCGACGACCACGATCCCTCGATTCATCCTGGCGCCGAAGAGCGCTGCGACGGCGTCGGCAACGATTGCGGAAGCTTGTATTGGCCGTGGGTGCCTTTCGTGCCGCCCTGGGAGCCGGCAGATGCCGACCGCGATCGGGACGGGTGGCTCGAGTGCGGCGGCGACTGCGACGACAACAACGTCTACAGGCACCCCGGACAGGCGGAAGCCTGCGACGGCTTTGACACGGACTGCAGCGGCGACGACCCGTTGCTGACCGAAGCGGACGCCGACGGGGACGGATTCCGGATTTGCCAGGGAGATTGCAACGACGCGAATCGTTACGCGCATCCCGGCGGCTCCGAGTACAGCTGTGATGGGAGCGACGACGATTGCGACGGCCTCGTGGATGAAGGCGGCGATGCGCTCTGCATTTTCAATCATGGATGCGTGACGGCCACCTGCTCCGGCTCGCAGGGCTGCACGAACATCACGCAACGCGAGGAGGGGCCGTGCGACGACGGGAACCCCTGTACCGGGAATGACTCGTGCAACTACAACTCGCACTGCGAAGGAACGAGCGACGTCCCGAACGGCACGGCGTGCGATGACCGCAACCCGTGCACGCTCGATGACCAATGTATCGACGGTCAGTGCTCCTACACGACACGCGAGGCCTGTGGCTTCGATGACAGCGACTGCAACGGCTACGAGTACTGCTCCGACGACACCGGCCAGTGCACGGCCGCCAACATCCTGAGCGACTGCGACGACGGCAACATCTGCACCGACGACAGCTGCGACGAGACCGGCTGCCATCACGTGAACAACGCCGCTCCGTGCGACGACGGGAATGCCTGCACGGCGGGCGACGTCTGCGCCGGAGGCGCCTGTCTTGCCGGGGCCCCGAGAACGTGTGACGACGGCAACCCCTGCACCGACGATGCGTGCGCGCCGTGGGCGGGGTGCACCCAGACGAACCGCGAAGGCGCGTGCGACGACGGGAATGTGTGTACCGGATGGGACGCGTGCAGCGACGGGACATGCGTCGGACAGGATCCGGTCGCGTGCCCTGCGGCCGACTCCTGTCACACGGAAGGCACGTGCGATCCGGCGACGGGCGTTTGCTCCGGCGTCGCGCAACCGGACGGCACGGAGTGCGACGACGGCGAGCTGTGCACGACGGACGATCGGTGCGTCGCAGGAAGTTGTACGCCGGCCGGGAGCGGTCTGGCCGAGCCCAACCCGAGGGCCAACGGCTATTACACGAGTCTGTGTCGGGTTCCGCATTCCGGAGACCAGTTGACCGACGCCGATGCGGCATGCGTGGGGACGATCGCACGCACGTTCGCGGGCGTCGCGACCGTCGCCGACCTCTGCGCCGAGCTGACGCCCAGCCAGCCCAACAACGACCCGTGCGATCGCACCGAGGACGACTTGATGGTGCTCGCGCTGAACCTCTGTCGCGGACGCACGTGTACCTCGCAGCCGATCCGCTCGCAATGCGGTCAGAACAAGTCGGTGGGTGCGTCGTTCGACGAGTCGGACGCCGCGCTGTCGCGGTCCTCACGGGATTCCGCGGCCTGCGCTCACGTCAAATGCCTCGACGAGGAGATCAACACCGGCCGCGCCCTCGAGATGAACTCGCTCACCCTAAGAGGCGAGTCGGGAGCGGTGAGGCTGACGTGGGCACCACCCTACGTGGGCGAGCTCGGCGTGCGAACCATCCGATATCAGGTCCAGCGCCGCGTCCGGGGGTCGCTCGCTCCCTTCACGCGGATCGCCACTACGGAAGCGACGACCTTCCTCGACGGCAACGCTGGCGGCAACTTCGAATACGACGTGACCGCCATCGTGGACTAGTACGTCCACCCCAGCGTGAGGCCGAACAATCGCGCCGTGGTGCGCTGCGTCCTGATCTCTTCATCCGCGTAGGGGGTCCGGTAGATCGTCAACGCGTCGGGGGCGAGGAGGTTCTTCGCCTTCACCGTGATGGAAAACGACCCCTTGCTCCGGAACGCCCAGCCCTTGGAGAACGTCGCGTCCAAGACCTCGACCGGCTCCTGGTAGACGTTCGGCGTCGCGCCGTCGAGGCCGGTGGAAGCGCCGGACAGGAGCGTGCGGCCGATCGCGGTGTAGAAAAGGCCCGCGGACATCCGCCGCTCGTCGTCGTCGTAGGTCAGGTTGAGGTTGACGACCCCTTCGGGCTGGCCCTGGAGCTGGCGGGTCCCTTCCCCCAGGCCGAACTGGTCGAGCGGCTCGCGCTCTTCCGCCGGCACGTCCACCGACGAGTCGAGCCATGTGACGTTCCCGCCGGCGCAGACGTGCTTCAGGCTTTCGTGGAGCACGTCGAGCTCGGTGCGCGCCTCGACCTCGATCCCCTTCAGCTGCCCCTTTTCGTAGTTGACTGGTTGGACGAACGAGCGGTTTGCCGCCGAGAAGCTGATCAGCTCGATCGGGTCCGTGATCGACTTCGTGAACACGCTGGCCGCGAGCACGTCCCCCGGGCGCCGGAACCACTCCCAGCGCAGGTCCCAGTTCGTGATCGAAGACAGCGTGAGGTCGGGGTTTCCCACGAACTCGTCGCCGAAGATGAACTCCTCGGTCGCCACCGGAGCCAGCTCGCGGAACGTCGGGCGGGCGATCGTCTTCGCCCACGAGGCGCGGAGGTTCATGTGCGGCTGGATCGCCCACACCGCGCCGATCGACGGGAGCAGATCCGACTCGTCGATGTCGGCAATGGCCAGCTCCTGATCTACCTGGGAGATCCCGTGGTTACCGTTCTCGTCGACGGTGATCACCTCGACCTTCCCGAAGGCGCGGTTGATCGGCACGACTCCCAGCGACGTCGATTCCCACCGCGCACCGGCGATCAGCTTCACGGTGGAAACGAGCGGCAGCTCCACCATCCCGTAGGCCGCTTCGATCGTCTGCTCGCCGGTGTAGTCGACGTCGGTGCCGAGCGGGAGGAGCGTCCAGAGGAGCTGGTGCGCGATCGGCGGGTCATTCGAGGCGATGCCGATGCGGCCTGGGTCCAGGAAGACATCGGTCCAGAGTATTCCGGGACCGGGGGCCGTGTAGGACGCGAGGGAGACGTTGTAGAGGCGGGCCGGATCGGTGCGCGCGCCACACACACACTGCGTCGGAAACGTGTAGGAATACGAGTCCTGCGTGTAGTCGCGGTCCGAGGACTCGTAGTAGAGGCCGAACTTGACCCGCCCTTCCGACTTCATCCATTGCGTGAACGGGATCGTGCCGTTCAAGGCACCCTGCCCGTTGCTTTCGTCGATCGCGCGGAAAATGCGCCGGGTATTCAACGCGTCGGTGCTGTTCGTCGGCTTGTCCGAGGCGAACGTGAAGGGGTCGTAGAGGTTGCGGAAGAAGCGGACGTCGGGCTCGTCCTGGCGGGTGAGGTTGAACGCGGCGAGCCAGTCGAAGCTCGGCTTGCCGAAGCGGTGGTTTCCTGCGAGCTGGATCGAGCCCAAGCTGCGCTCCGTGTAGTGGAGGGCTTGGTTCTGCTCGACCTGCGGTGGGTTGAACGTGCCCACCTGGAAGCGCGCCTCGTCTTCGGTGGATTGGTTCCCGATCAGCCGCAGCGACAGCTCGTTGTCGTAGTCGATCGCGTAGGTCACCCCGCCGAGGAAGCCGATGAGCAGCTCCTGAACCCCCTGGCTGTCGGTGCGCTCCTTGGCGAGGGTCATCGGCTGGCCCTTCAGCGACACGTAGGCGGTGTTGTTGATCCCGTCTTCGTAAAAGGCGTACTTGTTGTTGTAGGTGAGCGCGGCCTGCCAGCCGAGCTTGCCGCCGCCGTCGAAGTCCTTGCGGTCGCCGTAGACGAACGAGAAGTTGCCGTTCGCGCCGGGGGCAGACGTCGTCGTGCCCATCACCGGCGCGAACGCGCGGGTGAGATCGTCGTACGCCTGCGCCGACTGGGCGTCGTCCGGTCGTGGACGGGTGTAGCTCGGAAACTGCGGGAGCGGCTTTCGCGCCACCGCGGGAAGGTTGCGCTCCCCTTCGTCGAACCCGGAGGGGTTGATGCCTCCCCCGCCGTAGGTGAGGTAGTCCTCGTTGCCGGTGGAGACCGAGTTGTACTCGGCGCCTGCCGACATGTTGAGGACGGTTTCCGCCGGCACCGAGGTCGTCTTGATGTCCACCCCGCCCCCCGTGAAGTCGCCCTGGAGGTCGGGGGTGAAGGTCTTCGTCACCGTCATGCTCTCGATCGTACCGGTCGGGAAGATGTCGATGTTGACCGCGCGCTTCCTGGGGTCGGCGGAGGGAAGGCGCACGCCGTTCAAGGTCGTCCCCGTGTAGCGGTCCGACAGCCCGCGCACGGTCGCGTACTTCCCTTCGCTGACCGTGGCACCGACGACGAGCTTGAGGGCGCCCGCGGCGTCGGAGGCACCCGCCTGCTTGATCATCTCCGACGAGATCGCGTCCTGAACGGTCGCCGCCTCGGCGCGCACCTCGAGGAGGCCGACCTCGGTGTTCCCGAGCAGGTCCTCACCTTTGACGACGAGCTCCTCCATCTCGACGACCTCGGAGGGCATCTCGACGCGGACTTCCGCCACCTGGTTGGGGGCCACGACCACACCGGCGACGACCTGGCGCTCGTATCCGTCGCGTCCGAATGACAGCGTGTACGTTCCCGGGGGCACACGCTCGAAGAGGAAGTTGCCGTCCTCGTTGGTCTGGGTCGCGAGGAACGCCTCGACGAGCGTCACCCGGACGCGGGAGATCGGCGTCTCGAAGTCCTTGTCGACGACGCTCCCGCGGATCGCCCCGTTCGCGGCGGCCGACTGCGCATAGACCGGCCCGCCGAGGGTGAAGAGAAGGAGCGCTGTCGAAAGACCGAGGCGTCGTGCAGCCGCCCCAATCACCATGGGTCCTTCAGCCCTGCGTACAACGATTCCAGCCGCTGCCGGGTCGCCGGATCGAGCGGCAGGCTCGCCTTGGACATCGACCGGCAGATCTCGACGACGGCAAGGGCCCGGGGCCTTGCGTTGACGAGCCCAGTCGCTTCGTCGAGCGCCTTGCCGAAGAGCTGCCTCGCGTGGTCTTTCTCACCGACGGAGGCGAAGCTCGCCGCGGTGTTGGCGTACACGGTCGGCCGGTCGATCGCCTGCGCCGACGCGGCGCACGCTTCGGCCATGCCCAGCAGGCGGCGGGCGGAATCCTTGTCGCCGACCTTCCCGTAGGTGCGCGCGCAGTTCGAAAGGAGCGCCGACTTGATCGGCATCGTGTCGGCGAGCGGGGTGATGATCGTCTCCGCGGCGGCCACGGTACTTCTCGCCTCGGCCGTCGCGCCGAGCGCCGCGTACTCCTCTGCGATGCTCTCGAGCGCCTCGGCGCTCTTCCATCCGGGGATCTCGTCGGCCGCCTTGCGCGCCTGGGCCAGCGCGTCCATGCGCTTTTCGCGGGGAAGCGACTTCTGGCGCGCGATCTCGACGAAGCCGACCGTGCGCCACCAGAGGTCCTCGATGTCGCTCGTGCCCTTGAACTGAGAAAGCTCGGTCTCGGCCTCGTCCACCTTCCCCTGCGCCGCGAGACCGGAGGCCTTCGTTGCCGACGAGCGGCCCGCGTACTGCTGCGCGTCCTCGATGGCGACGGCCTTCGAGAGCGTGTTCGCCTTGTCGAGGTCCCCGAGGGCGGCGTAGGCGTTCGCGATGTGCGCCGCGATGCGCGGGTTCTGCCAGCCCTCGACCGTGGCGCGGGTCGTTTCGGCCTTCGCGACTATCGTCCGGGCCTCGTCCTTCCTCCCTGCCTTGGCGAGTGCCGTGGCGAGGTCGGCGTAGGCGGTTCCCCGCCGCCACCCTTCCACCTGGGCCGCGGCGGCGGTCGCCTCCTCCCAGCGCTGCGACGACGTGTAGTCCCAGACGACCGCTTCCTGCGCCTTCCCCATGTCCTTCGGGTCGGAAACGATCGCGGAAGCGAAGCGGAAGGCCCACGCGAGCGGATCGCCCGGGGGCTTCGCCGGAGAAACGACGAGCGCGGCCGACAGGGCCGCGCGCAGACCGATCGAGATCGGATTCATCTTCTCCACCCCTTGGAAAAGGTGCCGCCCGGCCCGGACTCGGGCGCCGCGAGGGGTGGGTCGCGGCGGCCGAGCCCGGAGCGGACGGCCAGACGAGCTACGGACAGGAGACGCCGGCCCTCGACGTGCCGTTCGACTGACGTCCCAGAGTGCCCTGGCCGCACGCGTTCTCGGCGCGGACCAGGTAGTAGAAGCCGGAACCGAGAGCGGGCGTTCCCGGATCGAACGTGTCGCCGTCGGAGCCGTTGGTCTCGGTGCACGCGCCGCCCCCGAAGCCGTTCGGCGTTGCGGAGCGGACGAGGTCGTAGAACGCCGCCTGGCTGACGAACCGCGACCACACGAGGTTGCTCTTGTCGAGGAAGCGGAGCCCGGTCACCTCGTCGGGAACCGCGCCGACCCCGTTGACGCAGGTCTGCAGGTAGCCGACGCGATCGATCGAGGACCAGCCCCTCGTCCAGTCGTTCCCCGGAGCGAACGCGCCCTTGTAGTTCGCGGCCGTGAAGAAGCCGTCGCTGGGCGTCGGACGGTTCGTAGTGGCGAGCGGTCCCGCCGCCGTGGGGCGCGGGTCGATGACGAGGACGGGGTCCGGAACCGTGGCGATCCCGTTGGGTGTGCGCTGGAGCGCCGCGATTGGGAGCGCTCCCCCGCACGCGATGTAGGTGTTGTCGAGGGCGGCGTTGGTGAAGGCACCGTTGTCGCGGTGGACCTTCCCGGCATCGCCGCCGTAGGCCGGAGCCTGGTCGGCGCACGTGCCGCCGGCACCGCAGTCCAGCGTCTGGCAGCACGCGGCACCGGAGATCGAGCACTTGCCGGTCGGGACGAGATCGGCCGTGGGGGCTCCGAAGCAGTAGAAGACGTCGTCCTGGATGTCGAGCTGGTTGTCGCCCGACGGGCCGATCTGGTAGTTGACGTCGGGGACGTACGCGGTCTTCGAGCGCTCGCCGGAGGACCCGGCCGCGTCGCAGACCGTGGAGCCGCCCTCGATCATCGCGGCGGCGCCGCCGAAGTCGAGGAAGGCGGAGTTGAAGTGCCGCCCGCCGGCGTTGTCGCGGAAGTGCATGGCGGTATTGGTGAGCTTGGCCGTGTAGGCCTTGTTGTTCCCGAGGCCGACGACGGTCGAGTTGTAGATCGTCGGGATCGCGAAGGGCAGCGCGTTGTCGGGGCTGATCCCCGAATCCTGCTCGAAGCCCTTGTCGTTCTTGTCCGACCCGGGCGTTCCCTGGACCTCGAAGAAGAACTGCGCGCGGCCGCGCCAGCCCTCGTCGAAGTCGAGCCCGTCGTCGCCGCCGACGACACCGATCAGGTGCTTGACGTTCGCCGCACCGCCGAAGAATTCGACGAAGTCGTCCTTCGTGCTCATCACCTCGAGGAAGTCGAGGGTCGTGGAGCGGCCGACGCCCCCCAAGGTGATGCCGTTGATCTCGTTGTTGGCCGAGAGGTTGAAGCCGCCGTGCCGGACGGAGACGAAGGTCATGATCCCGGAATCGCCGTCGTCGCAGTTCCGGCCGTAAGGCCCGGCGAGGAACTCCTGGCAGCCGCCGTAGAAGCCCTTTTCGGCGACCGCAGTCAGCCCTTCGATCTGGTTTTCCTTGGCGGGGTCGGGCCCGCCGGCGGTGGCGTTCGCCACGTAGCCGGTGCCGAGCAGGACCACGCCTCCCCACTGGCCGACTACGGTCTGCTGGTCGAGGACGTTGTCGTACGGTGCGGTGCCGGGGAAGCCGCGGACGTTGTCGTCGAACAGGTCGGTGAAGACGATCGGGTTCGCCTTGGTCCCCTGCGCGTTGATCTTCGATCCGCGGGCGATGATGAGCGTACCGGGGTTCTGCGCGCCGGTCGTGTCCTCGGGCTCGGCGCGTATGACGGTTCCCGGCTCGATCGTCAGCGTGGAGCCGCCCGTCACGTAGATGCGGTCGGTCAGGACGTACTCGTTGTTGGCGGTCCAGGTCGTGCTGGCCGTGATGTCGGCCGAGACGTTGATCTGCGGGTAGGCCGGGAAGTAGCCGAGGCGGGACAGCGTCGTCCACCCCTGCGCCCAGTTCCCGTTGTTCCCCGGCGCGAAGGCGCCCTTGTAAGCCGCCGGCTCGAAGAAGCCGTCGTTGGGGGTCGCGCGGTTGGTGGTCGTCAGCGGCCCGCCCGCGGCCGGGATCGGGTCGATCAGGCCAACCGGGTCGGGTGTCGTCGCCACGCCGCTGGGCGTGCGGACGAGCTGGCGGATCGGGAGCGCTCCGCCGCAGGCGATGTAGGCGTTGTCGAGAGCGGCGTTCGTGAAGGCACCGTTGTCACGGTGGATCTTCCCGGCGTCGCCGCCGTAGATCGGAGCCTGGTCGCCGCACGTGCCGCCGGCACCGCAATCCGCGGTCTGGCAGCACGCCACGCCGGAGATCGAGCACTTGCCGGTCGGGACGAGGTCGGCCGTGGGGGCTCCGAAGCAGTAGAAGACGTCGTCCTGGATGTCGAGCTGGTTGTCGCCCGAGGGCCCGAGCTGGTAGTTGGCGTCGGCGACGTAGGGCGTCGACGAGCGCTCCGACGAGGTCCCGGCGCCGGTGCAGGCGGTGGCACCGCCCTCGATCATCGCGGCCGCACCGCCGAAGTCGAGGAAGGCGGAGTTGAAGTGCCGCCCGCCGCCGTTGTCGCGGAAGTGCATCGCCGTGTTGGTCAGGCGGCCGGTGTAGGTCGGCTTCTGAGCGCCGAGGCCGACCGCGGTGACGTTGTAGATCGTCGGGATCGCGAAGGGCTGCGCGTTGTCGGGGCTGATCCCCGAGTCCTGCTCGAACCCTTTGTCGGATTTGTCCGCGCCGGGCGTTCCCTGGAGGGTGAAGACGAACTGCGCCTTCCCGCGGAAGCCCTCGTCGAAGTCGAAGCCGTCGTCCCCCGAGCTCGCGGAGACGAGGTGCTTGATGTTCGCCGCCCCGCCGAAGAACTCGATGCTGTCGTCCTTGTTGTTGAAGACGTCGATGTAGTCGAGCTCAGTCTCGCGGCCGACGCCGCCGAGCGTGAGCCCGTTGATCTCGTTGTTGGCGGAGAGGTTGAACCCGCCGTAGCGGATCGACACATAGGTCAGGACGCCCGAGTCGGAGTCATCGCAGTTGCGCCCGTAGGGCCCCGCGAGGAACTCGGAGCAGCCGCCGTAGAACCCCTTCTCGGAGACCGCGGTCAGACCCTCGATCTGGTTCTCCTTGGCCGGATCGGGCGCCGCTGCGGTGGCGTTCGCGACGTACCCGTAAGACAGAAGGATGACTCCGCCCCATTGCCCGGTGATCGCCTGCGCGTTTCCGAGCGTGTCGTAGGGGGCGGTGCCCGGGTTCCCGCCGACGTTGTCGTCGCCGAGATCCGTGAACACGACGGGATGGAGCCGCGTGCCCAGCGCGCGGAGCTTCGAGCCGCGCGTGATGATCAGGGTCCCGGGGTTCTGCGCGCCGGGAGAATCCTCGGGCTCGCCTCGTACCGTGGTTCCCGCTTCGATGGTGAGCGTGGAGCCGCCCGTGACGTAGATACGGTCGGTGAGGATGTACTCGTTGCTCGCGGTCCAGGTCTGGCTCGTCGTGATGTCGGCGCTGATGAAGATGTCCGCCGCGAGCGCGGGCACGCCGAACAGCGCGACCATGACGGCGATGAAGCCCTTCCTTCTCACAGGTTCCCCTCCTGGTTGGGTTCGACGGACCGCGTTGTACGAGGCGCGTGTGACGAAAAGGGGTCAGACACCTTTTCGTTTCGCAACGCGACGAGCGCGCGCACTGTGGGAAAAGGTGTCTGACACCTTTTCCGCATCCGTCACCGCGCCGTGACCGCGGAAGCGCAGGATGAAGCGTGTCGTGCGCCCGGCCGGAGTTAACAACTCGTTTACAGCAGTGTTACAGCCCGGCAAACGCCGTCAACTCCAATCTCCCGCATGAAGCAATTCATCGGCGCGGCAGAGTCTGTCGCGCGGAAGGGAGCAACGAGGTGATGCGGAAGACGCTGGCGCTGGGGGGATTGACCCTGATTCTGGGGGTCGGGGCGGCGAGCCAGGCTCAGGAGACGAAGGACGTCGGCAAGCCCGAGACGACGCTCGATGCCTCACAGGGCTTCGTGACGTTCAAATCCGGGGACAACTCCCTGACGCTCGGCGCGTGGGGCCAGTTCCGCGCGACCTTCGACGACAGGGACGAGTTCAGCGCCGACACCGACACGGCCTCCTCGGGGTTCGGTGAGGAAGACGGGGTTTCCCCTTCCTTTTCGATCCCGCGGCTGCGCCTCTACCTCCAGGGAACCGTGTTCAAGCCGTGGCTCCGCTACAAGTTCGAGGTCGAGCTCGCCAACCTCAGGACCGACGCGACCTCGAACCTCAACAACGGCCGCATCACGGACGGCTACGTCGAGTTCGCGAAGAGCCCCTACGCCACGGTCCGCGCGGGCCAGTACAAGATCCCGTTCGGGATGCAAGAGCTGACCTCCGACACGCGCCAGGAGTTCGTGGACCGCTCAATAGCCAGCGCGAAGTTCGCGCCGAGCCGCGACGTGGGCGTGATGCTCACCGGTCTCTTCCTCGAGGGGAACAGGCTCGGGTACCAAGCCACGGTCGTCAACGGCGGCGGCCAGAACAACCCGCAGGACGACGAGAAGCTCCTCTACGCCGCGCGCGTGTGGTTCGACCCGCTCGGTGAGTACAAGCTGATCGAGGGCGCGACGGACGACCCCGAGGAGAACCAGCTCCACTTCGGTCTGGCGTACCGCGGCGGCGAGGTCCCGCGCGGCCTGTCGAGCGTCGGCGTCTTCGAGGACCCCAACAACGAAACGGCGCTCGGGGTCGAGGCGGCCTGGAAGTATCGCCGCTTCTTCGCCATGGGCGAGTACTTCACCCAGACCGACGAGCAGGCGAATTCGGTTGTCGGGCCCGACGTCGACGCGAGCGGCTTCCACGTCCAGTTCGGCGTGTTCCTCGTGCCCAAGAAGCAGGAGATCGCGCTCCGCTACGCACAGGTCGAGCCGGACGACAGCGTCTCGGACGCGAAGCAGACTGAAATGCGGCTCGCCTATGGCTACTTCTGGCGCAGCCACAACATGAAGGTCCAGGCCGATCTCGGCCAGATCACCTTCGGAGAGAACTTCGGCGCGCTCTCGGCACTCGCCCAGCGCGCCGTGTCTCCGGGACTCTCTGCGGCGCAGCGGATCGTCACCCTCCCCGGCGAGGAGCTCAAGGACAAGCAGGCCCGCGTTCAGTTCGTGGTGGCTTTCTAACAAGGAGACCGACGTGACCCGACTCATGAAAGCTCTCGGCGCTTCGACCCTCGTGTGGGGCCTGGCCTCCGCGCAGGCCGTGAAGGTCGAGGCCGACATCAAGCCCTACAAGAAGGCCAGCGGCGTGTCCGGCAACCTCAGCTCGATCGGGTCGGACACCCTGAACAACTTGATGACCCTGTGGGCCGAGGGGTTCAAGAAGGCCTACCCCTCCGTGAACGTCCAGATCGAGGGGAAGGGATCCTCCACGGCCCCCCCGGCGCTGATCTCCGGCACGGCGCAGCTCGGGCCCATGAGCCGCCTCATGAAGCCCGAGGAGATCGACGCGTTCGAGAAGAAGTACGGCTACAAGCCGACCCCCGTGCGGGTCGCGGTCGACGGCCTCGCCGTGTTCGTCAACAAGGACAACCCGGTCAAGTCCCTGACGCTCCCGCAGGTGGACGCGATCTTCTCGAAGACGAGGAAGGGCGGGTCGGCCGAGGACATCACGACCTGGGGCCAGCTCGGCGCAACGGGCGAATGGGCGAGCAAGCCGATCAGCCTGTTCGGCCGCAACTCCGCTTCGGGCACGTACGGCTACTTCAAGGAGCACGCCCTCTACAAGGGGGACTACAAGGACACGGTCAAGGAGCAGCCGGGCTCGGCCGCGGTCGTCCAGGGGATCACCGCCGACAAGTTCGCGATCGGCTACAGCGGCATCGGGTACAAGACATCCGACGTGAAGTCCCTCCCCCTGGCCGCCAAGGACGGGGGCGAGTACGTCGCCGACGATCCGGCGAACGTGTACGCGGGCACCTACCCGCTCGCTCGGTTTCTCTACGTCTACGTCAACCGGGCTCCCGGCAAGCCGATCGACCCGCTGGTCCGCCAGTTCCTCGAGTTCGTGCTCTCGAAGGACGGGCAGGAGATCGTCGTGAAGGACGGTTACCTCCCGCTCCTCGGAAAGCACGTCGCCGAGGAGAAGCAGAACCTGCAGTGACGAAAGCGCGCGGCACCGCGCCGAGGCGGCTCTTCCTCGACCGGGCTGCGCGCATCGTCGTGGCTGCCGGGGGGCTCGCGATCATCGCGAGCATCCTCGGCATCCTCGTCTTCATCCTCCACGAGGTGGGCCCGCTCGCGGCGCGGGCGCGCGTCCGCGTCGAGACGACCCGCGAGACCGAGGCCCCCGCGATCGCAGCGCTCACCGACGAGCACCGCGAGATCGTCGCCACCCTCGACGAGCGCGGCCGCGTCGAGGCGAGGCATTTCGCCTCCGGCGGGGAGCCCGTCGTCGCGCAGCTTCCGTTGGGCCCGTCGGGGCGCATCGCGTCGCCGGCGGTCGTCTCCCTGGGGACGTTCGTCGCGGGGACCGACGACGGCCGCGTCCTTCTCCAGCGCGTCGAGACCCTCGCCACCTTCCACGACGGCGTCCGGAGGTCGGAGGCGACCCTCCCCGCCGCCGAGGTTCTCACGATCGATCCCCTGGGACGCCCGATCGTGCGTCTCACGGCGCGAGTCGATCCGTCGGGAGGAGGCGCCACGATCGCGGCGCTCACCTCGGACGGCACCCTCGTCGTCTTGCGGGAGTCGGCCTCCACCAACACGATGACCGGCGAGGTCACGCACGAGGCGTCGCGCACCTCGATCCCGGCGCCCGAGGGCACGCAGCTTCTGCTGCTCGACGCGGACGCCAGAAACCTCTACGCCGGCATGGCCGACGGCAGCGTGCGCTGGTGGCGCTTGACCGCCGGCGAGCCGCGCGAGCCGTTGAGCTCCGCGGCAGCGGGGGCGCCGATCACGGCGCTCGAGCTGCTGCTGGGAGACCGCTCGCTCGTCGTCGGGCGCGCGGACGGGACGCTTCAGGTGTGGTTCCCGCTCCTGCGCGGCACCGACCGGTCGCTCGAGCGGGTGCGCACGTTCCCCGGAGGGGGCGCGGCGGTCGTCGCGATCGCGCCGTCTCCCCGGGGGAAGGGATTCCTCGCCCTCGACGCGAAGGGCGGGATGGGGCTCCTCTACTCGACGTCCTCCCGCGTGCTGTGGACCGGCCGCGCTCCCGTCGAAGGCGCGACGGCGCTCGCCTTCGCGCCGAAATCGGACGGCGCGCTCGTTGCCGGGGCCCACGCGGTCGCCTCGCTCGAGGTGAGAAGCCCGCACCCCGAGGTGGGGATCTCCGCCCTGTTCGGGAAGATCTGGTACGAGGGGTACTCGCGCCCCGAGTACGCGTGGCAGTCCTCCTCGGGAACCGAGGATTTCGAGCCGAAGCTGTCGCTCACGCCGCTCCTGTTCGGCACGCTCAAGGGAACGGTGTACTCGCTGCTGCTCGCGGTGCCGCTCGGGGTCCTCTCGGCGATGTACGCGTCGCAGTTCCTGGCGCCTTCGCTCAAGCGCGTCGTCAAGCCCGCCGTCGAGGTCATGGCGTCGCTCCCGTCGGTCGTGCTGGGGTTTCTTGCCGGGCTGTGGTTGGCACCGCTTCTCGAGCGGGTCCTCCCCGCCATCGCGCTCATGGTCGTCGTCCTCCCCGTGCTCACGATCGCCGCGGGAGGGATCTGGGAGAAGGCGACGCGGCGCTTCGGGATCCGCCTGCCGGATGGGTCCGAGGTGCTGTTCTTCGTCGGGGTCCTGGTCCTGGGTGCCGCTTTGTGCCTGCGCGTGGCGAGCGTCTTTCCGGGCTGGAGCCTCTCGTCCTTGGGCGTCGCGTACGACCAGCGCAACGCGGTCGTCGTCGGGATCGCCATGGGGTTCGCGGTGATTCCGATCATCTTCGCGATCGCCGAGGACGCCTTCTCGAACGTGCCGCGCAGCCTCGTCTCGGGATCGCTCGCGCTCGGCGCCTCGCGCTGGCAGACGGTGACTCGCGTCGTCCTCCCGACCGCCTCCCCCGGCATCTTTGCGGCGGTCATGGTCGGCTTCGGCCGCGCCGTCGGGGAGACGATGATCGTCCTCATGGCGACCGGGAACACGCCGATCCTCGACTGGAGCCCGTTCAACGGGTTCCGGACGCTCTCGGCGAACATCGCGACCGAGATCCCGGAAGCGCCGGTGGGCGGGACGCTCTACCGCACGCTGTTTCTGGCCGCGCTCTTGCTGTTCGCCCTGACCTTCGCGATCAACACGGTCGCCGAGCTGGTCCGCCAGCGGCTGCGGCGGAAGTACTCCTCGCTGTGAGGAACGTGCGCCGCCCCTCCGACGTCCCCGGCCGCGCGCTGACGTGGCTGACCGGGGGGACCCTCGCCCTCAACCTCCTGCTCATCACCGGGCTCCTCGCCCTGCTCGCGATCCACGGCGGGAGCGCGTTCTGGCCGCGCCCGCTGTGGCTGGTCGCGCTCCGAGACGGCACGAAGGTCCTGGGGGAGATCGAGCGGGAGGAGCCCGAACGCTTGCAAATCCACGTCGCCAACCGCGACTTGACCGGCGCCGACTTCCGCTGGATCGACCTCTCCGAGATCGAATCTCGCATGCTTCCGAACCAGGCGACGCTCCTCGAGCGCCTCGAGTGGGGGAACTTCCACGGCTTCCCGGTCTCCCTGCGCCGCGGCGATCAGACGATCGCGGACGGCCCCGAGGCCGTCTGGGCCGCGCTCCCGCAGCTGCTGGCGCTCAAGCACGACGAGGCGGACACGCTCAAGGGCCTGGAGCGGTCCGAGATCGGCTCCGTCAACCGCGAGATCGAATCGCTCCGCCTCGAGCGGAAGCGCACGACGCGCGAGGCCGACCTCGCGGGGATCGACCGGCAGACCGCGGCGCTCCAGTCGCGCTACGAGGCGCTCGTCGCCGAGCTCGACGCGCGGCGCCAAGCGCTGGCCGCGGACACGCTCGTCCTGCGCGACGCGTCCGGGACCGTGAAGGAGGTCCCGGTCGGCGGCATCGTCCGTGCCGTGCGTCCGAACGCGCTGGGGGGCGGGCAGAAGCTCGGCCTGTACCTCGGGCGGGTCCGGGAGTTCCTCCTCGACGACCCGCGCGAGTCGAACACCGAGGGGGGCATCTTCCCCGCGATCTTCGGAACCGTGATGATGGTCTTCCTGATGTCGTTCGCCGTCATGCCGCTGGGCGTGCTCGCGGCCTTGTACCTGAGGGAGTACGCGCGGCAGGGGCCGGTCGTCCGGGCGGTGCGGATCGCGGTCAACAACCTCGCCGGCGTCCCCTCGATCGTCTTCGGGGTCTTCGGCCTCGGCTTCTTCGTCTACGTCGTCGGGGGCTCGATCGACCGGCTGTTCTTCGCGGAGAGCCTCCCGACGCCCACCTTCGGCACCGGAGGTATCCTGTGGGCGGCGCTGACGCTGGCGCTGCTGACGGTCCCGGTCGTGGTCGTCGCGACGGAGGAAGGTTTGGGCGCGGTCCCGCGCGGGGTGCGCGAGGGCGCCTACGCCCTCGGGGCGACCAAGCTCGAGACCACGTGGAAGGTGGTCCTTCCGGCGGCGGCGCCCGGGATCCTCACCGGGATGATCCTGGCGATGGCCCGGGCGGCCGGCGAGGTGGCGCCGCTGATGATCGTGGGGATGGTCAAGCTGGCCCCGTCGCTCCCCATGGACGGCCAGCCCCCGTTCCTGCATCTGGAGCGGAAGTTCATGCATCTGGGGTTCCACATCTACGACGTCGGCTTCCAGTCGCCGAACGTCGAGGCGACCAAGCCCCTCGTGTTCGCGACCGCGCTCCTGCTCATCGCGGTCGTCACGGTCGTCAACCTCGCGGCGATCGCCCTGAGGAACCACCTCAGGCGCAAGTACGCGTCGAGCGCGGTATGAGCGAGGAGGCCATGGAGTACGTGCCGCCCGCCGTCGACGCGGGGCCCGATCCGGCCCTCACACCGCAGATCGAGCGGCCGATCCTCGTCGTGGACGCGCTGTCCCTGTGGTACGGGCGCGCCCGGGCGCTGACCTCGATCGCGATGAGCATTCCCGAGAGGAAGATCACTGCGTTCATCGGGCCGTCGGGATGCGGGAAGTCCACCCTGCTGCGCTGCTTCAACAGGATGAACGACCTCGTGGACGACGTGCGCATCCAGGGGACGATCCGCTTCGAGGGGAAGGACATCTACGACCCCAAGATGGACGTCAACGCGCTGCGCAGCGGGATCGGGATGGTGTTCCAGAAGTCGAACCCGTTCCCGAAGTCGATCTACGAGAACGTCGCGTTCGGCTGCCGGATCCAGGGGATCAACCGCAAGCGCGAGCTCGACCCGGTCGTCGAGCAGAGTCTCCGCGGCGCCGCGCTGTGGGAGGAAGTGAAGGACCGCCTCCACGAATCGGCGCTGGGGCTGTCGGGCGGGCAGCAGCAGCGGCTGTGCATCGCCCGCGCGATCGCGGTGGAGCCCGACGTCGTGCTCTTGGACGAGCCCTGCTCCGCGCTGGACCCGATCGCGACCGCGAAGATCGAGGAGCTCATGATCGAGCTCAAGGACAAGTACACGCTCGTCATCGTGACCCACAACATGCAGCAGGCCTCCCGCGTCTCGGACTTCACCGCGTTTCTCTATCTCGGGGCCCTCGTCGAGTACGGCGAGACCCAACAGCTCTTCCTCAACCCGGTCAAACGGCAGACGGAGGACTACATCACCGGCCGGTTCGGGTAGGAGGGACCCATGGAAAAGCTCCAGCGCCACTTCCAGGAGCAGCTCGATCTTCTGTCGGAAAAGATCCTCGTGATGGGCGGGCTCGTCGAGGAGTCGATCGGGAACTGCCTGTCGGCGCTCGTCGACCGCAACTCCGTGCTCGCGAAGCGCATCATGCAAGACGACGAGGCCGTGGACCGCTACGACCTCGAGATCGACCAGATCGGGATGGAGATCCTCGGCCTCCACCAGCCCTTGGCCCGGGACCTCCGCTTCGTCATCACCGCCATGAAGATCACGAACGACCTCGAGCGGATCGCCGACCTCGCGACCAACGTCGCCGACCGTGCGATCGAGCTCAACGAGGAGCCCCAGCTCAAGCCGTTCATCGACATCCCCCTCATGGCGCGGCGCGCGCAGCAGATGGTGCGCGGGGCGCTCGACGCCTTCGTCCAGCGCGACCCGATCGCGGCGCGCGCGGTGATCGCGATGGACGACGAGCTCGACCGCCGCATGGAGCAGGTGTTCCGCGAGCTGCTCTCGTTCATGATGGAGGACCCGCGGACCACGACGCGGGCCTTGAGGCTCATGTTCGTCGCGAAGTACTTCGAGCGCATGGGCGACCAGGCGACGAACATCGGCGAGCAGATCGTCTTCATGGCCGAGGGGCGCGTGATCAAGCATCCTTCCTTGAGCACGGAGCGGTGAAGCGGATCCTCCTGGTCGAGGACGACGCGGACATCGCGCTCTCCCTGCGCAACAAGCTCGAGCGCGACGGCGGGTACGAGGTCGAGGTCGTCGCCGACGGCCCCACGGGGCTGAAGCGCGCGTCGGAGGAGCCCCCGGAGCTCGTCGTGCTCGACGTCAACCTCCCGGGCCTCGACGGTTTCGAGGTGTGCCGGCGCCTGAGGAAGGTCCCGGCGACGGCCGCGATCCCGGTCATCATGCTCACCGCGCGGATCGGGGAGGACGACCGGGTGCGCGGACTCGAGCTGGGCGCCGACGACTACATCACGAAGCCGTTCTCCCCCAAGGAAGCCTTGGCGCGGGTCCGCGCCGTCTTGCGGCGGACCGAGCGAGGAGCCGCGGAGGGTGAAGCGATCGCCGACGAGCCGCTCCACGTCGACCTGCCGTCCCGGCAGGTCCGCGTGGGCGAGCGCGAGGTCGCGCTCACGCGCAAGGAATTCGACCTGTTGGTCGAGCTCGTGCGGCAGCGCGGCCGGGTGCTCACCCGCGAGCGCCTGCTGGAGACCGTCTGGGGCTACGACTTCCCCGGGGAGACGCGTACGGTGGACGTCCACGTGCGGCGCCTCCGCCAGAAGCTCGGAGAGCCTGTGGACGCGCGGCTGGAGACGGTCGTCGGGGTCGGGTACCGCTGGAGGAGCGCATCGTGAGCTCGCGCCGCGCCGTGCTCGCGGCCCTGATGGGAGCGGGCCTGCTGGCCGCGCTGCTCCTGGCGCTCGGCGTCTTGCAGCTCCTCGAGGTGACCGCGCGGGGGAACGCGTCGGGGCTCGAGGCGTTCGCGCTCGCCTTCCTGCTCGGCCTGACCGGCGTCGTGCTGCCGGTCGCGGTCGGGTACCTCGCGTACCGCGCCATCGATCGCGAGGTGGCGGCCCTGACCGCGGCGGTGGACGCGGCGGCGGAGGGATCGCCGCGCCGGACGTTCGTCGCCCACGGCCGCGGCAACGCGGGGGAGCTCGCCTCGGCGCTCTCGCGCCTGGTCGGCGGGCTCGTCGACCAGGTCGATCAGGGACGCCGCGAGAGCCGGCTGCTCGAATCGGTGATCGGCGCCATGAAGGAGGGGATGGTCGTGCTCGGCCACGACCGGAAGATCCGCGTCGCCAACGACGCCTTCCGGCAGCTCTTCCGGACGCCGTTCGAGCCGGCAGGGCGCCTGCTCGCCGAGGTCGTGCGCGATCCCGGGGTGTTCCGAGAGCTGGAGGCGGCGCTCCCTCCGGGCGGTGCGGTGCGCGAGGCCCTTCTCCACCTCCCGGGCTCGGGGCGCTCCTTCGAGCTGCGCGTCTCGCCCCTCGCGGCGGCGCGCCCCGAAGAGCCGCCCGGCGCCCTGATCCTGTTCTTCGACGTCACCCGGCTCGAGGCGCTCGAGCGCGTGCGGCGCGAGTTCGTGGCGGACGTCTCCCACGAGCTGCGCACGCCCTTGACCTCGATCAAGGCGTTCGTGGAGAACCTGATCGAAGAGCGGCTCGCCGACCGGGACGAGAGCATGAAGTTCCTCGAGATCGTGCGCAAACACGCCGACCGCATGGGCGAGCTGGTGGACGACCTCACGGACCTCTCGCTGATCGAGACCGGCGCCATCCGTCTCGAGCTCGAGTCCGTGGATGCTGCGGAGCTGGCCCAGGAGGTGGCGGGGACGCTGGCCCTGCGCGCGAGGACGGCGGGCGTCCGGATCGACGTCGATGTCCCGCAGCCGCTCCCGATCGTCGCGGACCGGCGCCGGCTGGAGCAGGTGCTGGTCAACCTCGTGGACAACGGGATCAAGTTCAACCGCCCCGGTGGGACCGTGAGGATCTCGGGAGAGGTGCGCGAGGGCCACCCGCGGATCACGGTCGAGGACACCGGAGTGGGCATCCCCTCCGACCAGCTCGAGCAGGTCTTCCACCGTTTCTTCCGCGTGGACAAGGCGCGCTCGCGCGAGCTGGGAGGGACCGGGCTCGGCCTGGCCATCGTGAAGCACCTGATGCGGCTGCACGAGGGACGCGTGGACGTCGCCTCCGAGCTGGGGCGGGGCTCCGCGTTCACGCTCGAGTTCCCGCCGCAGGTGTACCCGCGGGCGGTGGCCGCGTCGAGCTAGCACGGTGGCCGCTAGGTTGTGGGGCGGGAGGCGGAGTTCCTCGTCCGCGGGCGGACGATTTCCGGTCGCCGGTCGTCCGCGTGGACGCTGAAACCGCGTCCATTCCATCCCTGCGCCCGGCCCGGCGCTTGCCTTTCCTGGGCGCATGCGCTGGCCCAAGACGTCCATCGAAAACGTGCGACCTTCCCGGTTCCATCCCCCCTTCTGCCCCTGGTCCGATTGCGCCACCCATCGCGGTGCGCGAGCTCGATTCCAGGGCCACGGTTCCTACCGCACGCGCTTCAGTTGCCGCCGCGTTCCGCGGTTCCGCTGCACGTCGTGCCGGCACACCTGCTCGCGGCAAACGTTCTCGACTACGTACTACCTGAAGAAGCCGCAGCTCCTCCTAGCCGTGGCCGCAGGGCTTGCGGCGTGCTCGGCGCACCGGCAGATCGCGCGCTCGCTGCGGTGCGCGAAGACCTCGGTCACGCGCTTGGCCGAGCGGCTCGGCCGCCACGCGATCCTCTTCCAAGCCCGCTGTCTACGCGGGCTCGCAGCCGACGAGCCGGTCGTCCACGACCATTTCGAGACGTTCGTCGGCCGGCAAGACCGC